>LFRM01136480.1_pt1 | contig 46691 bp, 53 predicted proteins | sample 618341 | NCBI WGS metagenome assembly LFRM01 (sample SAMN03654438, study PRJNA283298) | anaerobic digester metagenome | isolation source: pool of bioreactors CSTR01a, CSTR02a, and CSTR03a thermophilic anaerobic... | place: Denmark: Kgs. Lyngby | collected 2014-05-21 | reverse complement strand
TTTGCTATTGTAAGACAGATCTCGAGCGCCTCGGGGTTCATCGGGGCCGGGGGCTCCTCGTCGTGCTCCACCAGGCAGACTGTATCGTAGGTGTAGTAGCAGAACTTCCGCACAAGCCGCATCTCCTCACGTGCCGCCTGGTCGATCTCTCCAAGTTCGCTCTCCGTCGCCCGGAGGTAACGGTAGAACTCCCCGGTCCGCTCGTCAATATCCCGCAGACACGTGGGGCAGCGGCAGAAGAGTTTCTCGGCCGTATCGAGTTGCTGGTGGATCTCGATACCGGCCTTGAGCCCGAGTTCTTTGTAGTCCATTATAGCGACCTCCGCCGGATCTCACCCGCAAGATCGGTCTGCATGAGCAGACGTGCCTTCTCAGGATCGTTCTCATTCCCGAGCACCCACATCAGTTTCACGAGCGCCGCTTCAGGGAGCATATCCTCCCCCTCAACGACGCCGATGGCAAGAAGGTCTCTGCCTGTGTTGTAGACACGGTCGCAGACCCGGCCGTGCAGGCACTGGGAGGTCATGACGACGGTCGTCCCGCCATCGATCATCTCCTGGAGCGGGGCAATCCACTCTGTCGAAACATGTCCTAGCCCGGTCCCCGATATGACCAGTCCCGCATAGCCCTCAAAGGCATCAAGGACCGCAGGAGGCATTCCGGGATAGAAGTGGAGGAGAGCGCAGCGCTCCTCGAGCGCATCGTGGATCTCGAGGTTTTCTGCACCCCGCCGGACCGCCTCGTCCGAGAGGGTGACTGAGAGGGACGGGTAGTCGACGTAGCCAAGCGGCTCCATCCCGATGCTCAGGAAGGCGTCGCGCCGGGAGGTGTGCATCTTTCTTACCCGCGTCGCCCGATGGACGGCGCAGCGGTCATCGCTCGTCGTTGCGTGCATCACCACCGCCACTTCACCGAGGTCGCCGGTAGCGACCGCAGCGCTGCAGAGGGCGTTCATGGCGTTGTCGGAACTCGGGCGGTCGGCGGACCGCTGCGACCCGACAAAGACGATCGGCACCGGAGTCTTGAGCATGAACCTGACCGCTGCGGCCGAGTAGGTCATGGTATCGGTACCGTGAGTGACGATCACCCCGGCGGCGCCGGCCCGGATCTCCTCATAGATTGCCCGGGCAAGATCCTGCCAGAGGGCGGGGCGCATGTTCTCGGAGAGGATGTTTGCAATCTGGCGATCGCGATAGCGGGCAAGATCGCCGAGTTCCGGGATCGCCCGCAGGATATCGTTTGCCGAGAACTGGCTCATCACCGCCCCGGTCCGGTAGTCCACCCTGCTTGCGATCGTCCCGCCGGTGGAGATGATGGCGAGCTCCGGAAGGCCCGGGTTCTGGATGACCACCCCGGCGCCTGCCGGCGGTTGCGGAGCGGGTCGTTCGATCAGTTCTAGTTTTTCGGGGGATACTCCAATATTGTAGCCGCTCTTCAGTTTGATGACGGCCATTCCATCTCGTTCGGCAATGTAGGTCCCGGTGATCGTGACCGCACCCTTCGCGTAGCGCACCAGGTCTCCAGTCAGAAGCGTCTCCATTATGCTGCAAACCTCCGTGATTCAAGGATCAGGTCTCTAAAGGCGTTTGATAACGCCGCGTCGGTCTCCTCCACCCATGCCGCGTCGCGGGCAAGAAGGTCTTTCTGCTCGGAGAGTTGCACCGCGACCGCTGCGGGCGCCGGACCGCCGGTGATGCTGCGCAGCGCGACGGCATGGCGTGGGTCGAGCACCGTGGTGATCTTCTCCTCGGTCACCCCCAGCTCCACGACCGAGATGCCGGCAGCCTCCCGGGCGGCGGCATCGAGCGTGGCCAGATCGAGCGAGCCATACCTGACCGCCCGCCCTACGATCCGGTGGGCGGTGCGGAAGGGCAGTCCATACTCACGGACGAGAAGATCCGCGAGATCCGTTGCGGTAGAAAAGCCTCTTCCCGCCTCGGCCGCCATCCGCTCCACATTGAAGGTCGCAGACCCGATCATACCAGAGAGGAGCGGGATGCTCTGCCGGGCGGCCTCCACTCCCCGCCAGAGGTGCGGGGTCAGTTCCTGGAGGTCGCGGTTGTAACTCATGGGGAGACCCTTTGTGATCGTGATCGCCGCGGCAAGCTCACCGGCAACCGTCCCGGCCTTCGCCCGCATGATCTCCGCCACATCCGGGTTCTTCTTCTGGGGCATGATCGAGGAGGAGGAGCAGTAGACGTCGTCGAGCTGGACGAACCCGACGAATGCAGTGCTCCAGAGGACAAGCTCCTCACAGAGGCGGCTCGCCGTCGTCATGCAGATGGCGGCATCGGAGAGCACCTCGATCGCAAAGTCACGAGTGGCAACCGCATCCATGCTGTTTGGCGCCGGGCGGGAGAAGCCGAGGAGCCTCGCGGTGTAGGCGCGGTCGAGCGGAAATCCGGTCGAGGCAAAGGCCGCGGAGCCGAGCGGCGATACATCCAACCGGGCGTATGCCTCCCGGAGCCGGGCCGTATCTCGCGAGAAAGCCTGCTCGTAGGCGAGAAGGTAGTGCGCCAGTGTCGTGGGCTGGGCGTGCTGGAGGTGGGTGAAGCCCGGCATCACCGTCTCGATATGGGCGGCGGCAACGTCGAGCAGGGTCCGCCGGAGTTCGGTGAGCGACCGCACGAGGGCGATGATCTCCTGTTTCAACCGAATCCGTATGCAGGTAGCGACTTCGTCGTTCCGCGACCTCCCCATGTGGAGGCGGCCGCCATAATCCTCCCCGACTCGGTCGATGAGGTAGGCCTCCTTGCCCGCGTGGACGTCCTCGAACTTCTCGTCGAACGCCTCCTTTGGGATACCATGATCGTGAAGATCGAGGAGCGCCGCCATCAGCGCCCGGGCCGGAGCCTCGTCGATGATCCCCTGCCGGCGAAGCCCGAGGAGGTGAGCCATATCCACGAGGAGATCCGCCTCTGCAATCCAGCGGTCGGCCTCCATCGATGCAAGGAAGTGCTCGATATCGCCCGAACGCTCGCCGGAGAGACGGCCCTGCCGAATCTGATCCGAACGCATTCTATCAACAATCCTGTCTGTACCGTTTGGCCGGAGAAGAGATTAAAACCACGCACGGGGTGAGGAAGGGGGGCGAGTGGAGGAGGGGCAGGTCCTCATCCGGGGGTGCGCAGTCCCGTGGCTGCGAACCTGATGGCATCTCTCAAGCGTTGAATCGTTTCAGCCGGCCGCATTTCGATAATGCGAGACCCATACAGGGGTTTTCACCGGTTTTTCATCTGGTGGTGCTTAAGCTCCGGTCCTTCGGACTATCGCAACTCGCACCCCCGGTGCTCGAACTCCGGTCCTTCGACCGTCGCACTCGAAAACCGCCATCCGTTCAGGACAACTTGAAACGTGCTGATACCTATATGGCTCCACCTGACACGGATTCCGTGGGGACATCACGCTTGGGGGTGGGGCTGACGGGGGGGAGCATCCCCCCTCCCCTGTCCCCTCCCCCCTATATTGTGATGCCCCCACGGTCCAGTGTATCGGGTTTTTCCCACCAGTTCCCGGCCCACGCCGGCAGCCAGCCATACGCAAGCATACCTCCCGACCGATTTCTACCACACAAATTGTCAACATAAGGAAAAATAAATTGCAGGATTTTCAACTATGGTATAATAATATTGTCAATTTTCGACAATACTATATACCCATAGCGTGAAGATTAGGCCATATACAGTTACTTTTAGGTGGAGACTCATGAGAGCAGTAACCGCAATTCTCCTGGCCGTGGCCCTGGTCGCGGCGTTCACGTTTGCTGCCGGGTGCACCGGAACCAGCGATGTAACGCACCTGCGCATCGGCTACCAGCCAAGCACCCACCAGGTCGCCCACACCACCGCGATGGAGAAGGGATGGTGGCAGGAAGACCTCGCGCCCTACGGTATCACGCAGGTGACCGACTACCAGTTCGGGACCGGTGCGCCCGAGATGCAGGCGATGCTTGCCGGCGACCTTGATATCGCCTACGTCGGCTCCGCCCCGTTCATCGCAGCCGTGAGCAGCGGACTTGATGCCAAGATCATTGCAGCGGTGCAGACCCAAGGGTCCGACCTCGTGCTCAGGAACGATGTGTCCTACTCGAGCCCTGCAGATCTCGTCGGCAAGAAGATAGCCACCTTCCCGCCGGGAACCATCCAGGACACCATCCTCCGGACCTGGCTTGAGGAGAACGGCGTCGACCCGGCAAGCGTCAACATCGTCCCCATGGACCCCGGCGCCGCAACCACCGCAATCTCCGCAGGCCAGGTCGACGGCGTCTTCCTTCCCCACCCGTCCCCATCCATCATCGCAGCGGAAGGCGTGGGAAGGACCGTCGTGCACTCGGGCGAGATGATGAAAGACCACGCCTGCTGTGTCCTCGTGGCGAGCGGTTCTCTGATCCGCGAGCACCCTGAGCTCGTCGAGCAGATCGTGAAGACGCACATCAGGGCGACGGAGTACAATTTTGAGCACCAGGACGAGGCCGCAGCCCTCTACTCGAACAAGACCGGTCAGAACGTCGAGACCGTGAAGGCATCCTTTGAGGAATGGGACGGCACCTGGACCGCTGATCCGAACGTCATTACTGAGTCGGTCGTCGAGTACACGAACCTCCAGTATGAACTTGGCTACATCAACAAACCCCTGACACAGGATGACCTCTTCGATCTCTCATTCTACGAGAAGGCTCAGGCGTAACTCCTAAACCCCACTCATTTTTACCGCCAAAAGTATCTTTTAGCGAGATGCTGATGAAATAAGGGAGAAACTCCCGGAGAGATGCGGCCCATACCACACCTTCCGACAGGAAAAATCAGGCAATGGAACAGAGACATGAACCTTAAAACAAAGAAACGAGTACTCGGCATTACAGCGCTCGTTGTGGCTGCAGTGATCTGGCAGATCGTCGCTGAATACGTCGTCGGCCGATCCTTCATCCTCCCGAGCGTCACCGACGTCGCCATCGCGTTCGTTGACCTCTTCGAGTCCGGAACCCTTCTTGCCGATATCACGGCAAGTCTTGAGCACTTTGGGATCGGACTTATTGCGGCGCTCCTCCTCGGCATCCCGATCGGGATCCTGATGGGATGGTTCAGAGTGGCGGACTTCCTGCTCGACCCGATCATCGAGATCCTCCGCCCAATCCCACCGCTCGCCTGGATCCCGTTCGCCATCATCTGGTTCGGGCTCACCACCCAGGCAGCAGGATTCGTCATCTTTGCCGGAGCGTTCTTCCCGATCTTGATCGCGACGTACTCCGCGTTCCGGAGCGTCCCGAAGGTCTACGTCGAGGCGGGCAAGGTGCTCGGGTGCGACACTTCACTAGAACTGATCCGTCATGTTGCCCTTCCCGCCGCCATCCCGGCTATCGTCTCCGGCATCAGAACCGCCATGGGCGTCGGGTGGATGTGTCTTGTCGCCGCCGAGATGTTCGGCGTCTCCGCGTATGGTCTCGGCTACCAGCTCTGGCATAACTACTACCTCCACCAGATGTCCGAAGTCGTCGCGTACATGCTGATCCTCGGCATCATAGGCCTTGTCATCGACCGGATCTTTAGAAACTACGTAGACCAGCGGCTCCTGCGCTGGCATGCCGGGGAGGTGGCCTAGAATGGGCGCGGTAAGTATAAAGGACGTCAACAAGGCATTCCCGAAGGAAGACGGCACAGCGACGCAGGCACTATCCGGCGTAAACCTCGAGATCCGCGACAAAGAGTTCGTCTGTCTGGTCGGCCCCTCGGGATGCGGAAAGACTACGCTTCTGCGGATCATCGCCGGGCTTGAGACGGCAACCTCCGGGAGCGTGACCGTTGACGGTCATCCGGTCATCGGCCCGGACCCAAAGCGGGGGATGGTCTTTCAGGAGTACTCCCTCTTTCCCTGGCGAAAGGTGATCGATAACGTCGCCTTCGGCCTTGAGATGAAGGGCATCGCAAAGGAAGAGCGCCATAGAATTGCGGAACACTACATCGAGATGGTCGGTCTTGCCCAGTTCCGGAACGCTTACCCCTATGAACTCTCCGGCGGGATGCGGCAACGGGTGGCGATCGCAAGAGCGCTCGCAAACGACCCCGACGTCCTCCTCATGGATGAGCCATTCGGGGCGCTGGACGCCCAGACACGCAACAGGATGCAGAAAGAACTCCTCTCCCTCTGGGAGCAGACGAAGAAGACAATCATCTTTGTCACGCACAGTGTCGACGAGGCGGTCTACCTATCCGACCGGATCGTCGTCCTCTCGCCCCGGCCCGGAACGGTTCGGGAGGTCATGGAGATACCCTGGTCACGGCCACGAGATCGCACCAACGCCGAGTTTGCAGAGGTCCGGCGACGGGTACTCAGAATGATCGACGAGACTGAAAACGGCCAGTAAGGTTTATTAGAGGAAATCCCCATTTTATAAAGCACCTATAGATCGGCAGGAGTTTTTAACCATGGTAAGAAAACCAGCGAAGATGTACAGGAACCTCGCAAAGAAAGCATATACACGCAGAGAATATATGGGCGGCGTACCGGGCAGCAAGGTCGTGCAGTTCGATATGGGCAACCTCAGCCAGGACTTCCCGGTCGAGCTCTCCGTCGTCGTCGACGAGGCCTGCCAGATACGCCACACGGCTCTTGAAGCTGCCCGTACCAGTATCAACAGGCAGCTCATGAAGGAAGTCGGGAGGGCAAACTATCACCTCAAGATCCGGACCTACCCGCACCATGTTCTCCGTGAGAACAAGCTGGCAACCGGCGCAGGTGCTGACCGTGTCTCGGAAGGCATGCGTCTCGCCTTCGGGAAGGCCGTCGGCACCGCAGCACGGGTTGAGAGGGGCCAGAAGGTCTTCACGGTCTGGACAACCCCACAGTATGCAGAGAAGGCAAAGATCTCCCTCAAACGTGGCATATATAAGATCCCGACTCCCGCAAGGATCGTCGAAGAGCGGACTGTGACTGCATAAAACCACAGCCGTTCTCGTCCTTTTTTTGAAACCCAATCCCCGAGTGCATACCTGCAGGAATACAGGTATTTATAGTCTCTTCCCACCAGTATTACATGATGCATCCGGAAACTGCGCGGCTTGCAGGAGCACTGGCAGACGCTACAGAGAGAGCATTGCGGGAGGCAGAGATCCGGCTCCCCCCCGATGTTCTCGCGGCGCTGAGAAAGGCCGCAGAAGCCGAGAGGAACGAGGTCGCACGGCAAGAGTTGGCCAATATTCTGGAGAATATCGCACTTGCAGAGGAACGGCAGGTGCCTATATGCCAGGATACCGGTGTGCCGGTGGTCTATCTCACCCTGCCACCCGACATCCCGCTCTCTCCGGATCTCTATCAGGGGGTCCGGGAGGGGGTGCGCCGGGCGACAGCCACAGTTCCGCTCCGTCCGAACGTCGTCGATCCCCTCTCCCGGGAGAACACCAACGACAACACCGGCGCGGGGATGCCGGCAATCCACGTGGCACCCGGTGATCGGTTCACGGTAACGGTCCTCCCGAAGGGCGCGGGATCCGAGAACGTCTCAAGGATCGGGATGCTCCTCCCCTCGCAGGTGGCGGAGATCAAGCGATTCGTCGCGGAGACGGTGCTCCTTGCAGGTGGGCGGCCCTGCCCCCCTGTGATCCTCGGCGTCGGGATCGGCGGGACGTTCGATCTGGCTGCAGCGCTCGCAAAGGAGGCCCTGCTCCTCCCGATCGACGTCATGGACGACTACGAGCAGGAACTCTGCGACGCGGTGAACGCCCTCGGGATCGGCCCGATGGGACTCGGTGGGGATACGACAGCGCTCGCGGTGAAGGTGAAACGGGCCGATTGCCACACCGCCTCCCTTCCGGTGGCGGTGAACGTGCAGTGCTGGGCCTGCCGACGGGCGACCGTGGAGGTGGAACGATGATAGACCTTACAACACCGCTCGGCGACGAAATCCTCTCGCTCCGGGCCGGCGATCAGGTCACCCTCTCGGGGACGATCTACACCGCCCGGGACGAGGCACACCTCCGTATGATAAAGGAAGGAATACCCTTCGATCCAGAGGGCGCCGCAATCTATCACTGCGGCCCGGTGGTGCAGGGCGATCGCCTCGTCGTTGCCGGGCCCACGACGTCCGCACGGATGAACGCGCTCACGGGGTTCCTCATCGATGCTGGTGTCCGGGCCCTCATCGGCAAAGGGGGAATGGGCCCAGAGGTGGTCGAGCAACTCCGGGGGCGCGCCGTCTACCTCGCGCTCACGGGAGGATGCGCCGCGCTCGCTGCCGCCCGGATGAGCCTATCCGGCGTCTATTTCGAAGACCTCGGGATGGCCGAGGCGGTCTGGGTCCTCAAAGCCGATCGCCTGCCGCTGACGGTCGGGATCGATGCCCACGGCGGCGACCTCTTCCACACCGTACATGAGAAAGCGAAAACACAATTTCACCAGCAATTCAATATCAAATAGGATACCGTCTCATGAAACTCGTCATCGATGAAAGCCGCTGTAAAGGATGCAACCTCTGCGTTCTGGTCTGCCCCTACAAGATCTTTCGGGAGGGAAAGGAACTCAACAGCCGGGGGATCGTCACCCCGGTCCTCGACCGACCCGAACGGTGCACGAACTGCAGGTTGCAGGCCCTCTACGGACGGATGCTCTGCGGCGTCTGCCACATGATCTGTCCCGACCAGGCAATCTCCTGGGTCGAGGAGAAGCCGTTTGAACCGCACCGCGTGGAGGTGGAGTTTTGAGCAGGACGGAGTTCATGCAGGGGAACGCCGCCTGCGCTGAAGGTGCACTCGCCGCCGGGTGCCGGTTCTTTGGCGGCTACCCGATCACGCCGTCGACCGAGATAGCCGAGATGATGGCACGGCGACTCCCCAAGGTCAACGGCGTCTTCATCTCCATGGAGGATGAGATCGCAAGCATCGCCGCGGTGATCGGCGCCGCCTGGACGGGTGTTCGCGCCATGACCGCGACAAGCGGTCCCGGGTTCTCGCTGATGATGGAGAATATCGGTTACGCCGTCATGACCGAGACGCCGTGCGTCATCGTCAACGTTCAGCGGGGCGGACCGAGCACCGGCCAGCCGACGCGGGCGGCGCAGGGGGATATGCTCCAGTGCCGGTTCGGTTCACACGGCGACTACAGCACCATTGCACTCACCCCGAACTCCGTGCAGGAGATGTTTGACCTGACCGTGAAGGCATTCGACCTTGCCGACCGGTTCAGAGTTCCCACCTTCCTGATGTCCGACGAGATTGTCGGCCATATGCGAGAGAGGGTGACCCTTCGCGATTCGGTCGAGATCGCTCCCCGTCGCCCGCTCGCAGAGGGCTGCCTCCCATACGAAGCAGACGATGACGGAATCCCGGGGTTCGCACCCTTCGGGTCGGGTCGAGCCATCCACGTGACCGGCCTCACCCACGATGAGCGGGGCTACCCGGACACGACCGACCCAGGTGCTCACGACCGCCTCGTCCGTCGGCTGGTTGCCAAGGTCGAGTCGGCACGCCACGAGATTGCCGACTACGAGGTAACAAACCCCGATGCAGAGACGGTCTTTGTCACCTACGGTCCCCCGTCTCGGACGGTCGAGCAGGTGATGCGCGACCGCCAGGACGACTCAATCGGCCACCTGCGGCTTCGGGTTGTCTGGCCGTTCCCGGAGCAGGCTCTCCAGAGATTCCCTAACGCCAAGGTCTTCCTGATGCCGGAGCTGAACATGGGCCAGATGGTGCGGGAGGTCCAGCGCCACGTAGACCAGCCGGTCATCTCCCTACCGAAGATCGGCGGCGAACTGCACACCCCTGCCGAACTCGTCCGGGCACTGGAGGTGCACCGATGATCGCGCCAGAGTGGTTGAGAGCTGACCGCCTCCCCCACATCTACTGCACCGGATGCGGCAACGGAACGGTCATCAACTGCACTCTTGCCGCAGTGGAGGAGATGGGATGGAAGCGCGACGAGACGATCTTCATCTCCGGGATTGGATGCTCATCCCGTGCTCCCGGCTACATCCTCTCCGACTCGCTCCACACCACCCACGGGCGGGCGCTCGCATTCGCCACCGGGGTGAAGATGGCAAAGCCGGACTTAAACGTCGTCGTCTTCACAGGAGACGGAGATCTTGCCGCCATCGGCGGGAACCACTTCATCCACGCCTGCCGCCGGAACGTGGACATGACAGTGGTCTGCATGAACAACCACATCTACGGCATGACCGGCGGACAGGGGAGCCCGACGACCCCAAGGGGAGCATACTCAACAACGACGCCCTACGGTATGAGTGAGCCGGCCTTTGACCTTGCTGAACTTGCCGTCGCCGCCGGCGCAAACTACGTCGCCCGCTGGACGTCCTATCACGTCAAGGAACTCACAAAGGCCATCGCCACCGGGATGCAGACCCCGGGGCTTTCGTTCATCGAGGTACGGACCCAGTGCCCGACGAACTACGGCCGTCACAACAAACTCCGGCGGGTCTCGGATATGATAGAGTACCTCCGGAGCCACGCGATGCTTGTCCAGAAGTACAACCGACTGGTTGCAGAGGGTAAGCCGATCCCGGACGGGACCTTCACCGTGGGAGAACTGGTCCGACGGAAGCGGCCGGCGATGGGGGTGAAACCGTGAGGCACGAAGTAAGGTTCTCGGGATATGGCGGTCAGGGGATCATCCTCTCAGCAGTCATTCTCGGGCGGGCGGCGGCGCTCTACGACAACAAGTATGCTGTCCAGACGCAGGTCTACGGCCCGGAGGCCCGGGGCGGGGCCTCGATGGGGCAGGTGGTGATCGACGACGACCCGATCCTCTATCCAGAGGTGACGGACCCCGATATCTACGTCATCATGTCCCAGCAGGGGTTTGAGAAGTACGGGGTTCGGGCAGGCAAGGATTCCGTCATGCTCCTCGATTCGGACCTGGTCCGGTCCCGCCCGGCCTCCCGTTACTATGAGATCCCGGCAACGACTGAGGCAAAGATGAATCTCGGTCGTGAGATCGTGGCGAATATCGTCATGATCGGGGCCCTCGTGGCGGCAACCGGAGTCGTAAGCAGAGAAGCAATCGAACGTGCGGTCCTTGACAGCGTCCCGAAAGGCACCGAGGAGTTGAACGTAAAAGCACTGAAACGAGGATTTGAACTTGGAGAGCGAGCGTGTAGATCATGAAGATGCTGGAGTACGAGGCAAAATCTATCTTTTCTAAGTATGGGGTGCCAGTCCCGAAGGGAATTCTCATTCGGACGGCGGAAGAGATCACGAAACATCTGCCGGAGTTCGGCGACGGCGTGGTGCTGAAGGCACAGGTGGACGTCGGCGGGCGGGGGAAGGCCGGTGGAGTCCTGATGGCCGATCGCACGACTGCGGTCGAGACCGCCCGGGAACTCTTCTCGCGAACGATCAAAGGAGTTCCGGTCAGGGAGATCCTTCTCGAGGAGCGGCTCCCCATCGAGCACGAGTATTACGTCAGCATTGCCATCGACCGGTCGAGCAAACAACCGGTGGTCCTCTTTGCCGATGCCGGCGGTGTGGAGATCGAGAATATGGCGCTGGCAGACGAGTCCGCCGTGAGGAAGATCGTCGTATCCCCACTCCTCCACGATATCCCTGCGTTTCTCATGCGAGAACTCCTTGGTGGCGCCCCTAAGGAACTCGCCCCCGTCATAAACAGCCTCTATCATGTATTCCAGGAGAAAGACGCCATGCTCGCAGAGATAAATCCGCTCGTGACGACACCGCGGGGAGTCTATGCGGCAGACGCGAAGTTGATCATCGACGACAACGCCCTTGCCCGCCAGGGGATTGAGATCAACCGCGACCTCTCCGAGCGCGAACGTGAGGCCGAGCAGCACGGCTTCTCCTACGTGGAACTCGACGGGACCATCGGGGTCATCGGGAACGGTGCCGGACTCACGATGTCGACGCTCGACCTCATCGAGTACTACCACGGCCGGGCGGCGAACTTCCTCGACGTCGGCGGCGGTGCCGACCAGGAGCGTGTGATGCATGCCGTCCGGCTCGTCGCGAGCATGCCGAAGGTGAAGGTGATCGTGGTCAACCTCCTTGGTGGCATCACCCGGTGTGACGAGGTGGCGAGAGGCATCATCGCCGCCGGCGTCGCACCACCGGTCATAGTCCGAATGGCCGGGACGAACGAGGAGGAAGGCCGGAAGTTGCTCGCGGAATGCGGCTACCGGATGCTTGAGAGCATGGATGCAGCCGTAAAGGCAGCGATGGAGGCCACACAATGATCTACGGGGACAAGAATCTCGGGGTGATCGTTCAGAACATCACCGGCAAACAGGGCACGTTCCACACGGAACTGATGAACGCCTATGCCCGCGAGGTCGGCGGACGGGGAGTCGTTGCGGGGGTTGCGCCCGGCAAGGCCGGTCGGGAGGTCCACGGCGCCCCGGTCTACAACACGGTAAAGGAGGCGCTCGCCGAGCACGACGCGACCGCAAGCGTCATCTTCGTTCCGGCGCCCGCCGCATGCGACGCGATCATGGAGGCGGCACACGCGGGGATTGAACTAGCCGTCGTCATCACCGAACATATCCCGGTCCACGACACGATGAAGGCCCTCGCCTACGCAAAACTCCACGACTGCACGGTCATCGGCCCGAACTGCCCGGGCCTCCTCTCGCCGGGGGAGTGTAAACTCGGGATCATGCCTGCCCATCTTGCCACCCGGGGAAGTGTCGGTGTCGTCTCCCGGAGCGGCACCCTCACCTACGAGGTCGTCGACGAACTCACCCGCGCCGGTATCGGCCAGAGCACGGTCGTCGGGATCGGGGGCGATCCGGTGATCGGCCAGACGTTTGTGGACGTCCTCGCACGGTTTGAGGAGGACCCGCAGACCAAAGCCGTCGTCGTCATCGGCGAGGTGGGAGGCAACCTGGAGGAGGAAGGTGTCCGGTCGACCGATCTCCCGGTCGTCGCTTATATCGCCGGTGTGAGCGCTCCTCCAGAGAAGAGGATGGGCCATGCGGGGGCGATCATCGAAGGGGGTGAGGGCGACGCGCGCTCCAAGGTGCGGCGGCTCTCGGCTCTCGGTGTCCCGGTCGCATCCCGGCCCTCAGAGATACCAGGCCTTATCCGTGAGATGTTATGAATGGCGATCTGATGCTTGCAACCGCCTGTGATGTGGCGGTAAAGATTGGCGCGCGGGCGGTCGTCTCATTCATCGAGCCGATCCCGGTCCTTGCGGAAACGCCCGAGATCCCGATCATCCAGGTGCAGGAACTCCAGCTCGACGTCCTAAAGGACCTTACCATGCACGACATCCTGGAGGTGAGCGAGCGGCATATGCTCGATGCCGCAGTCCACCTCTATCTCCGAAGAAACCTGGAGAGCGGCCTTGTCGTCGGTGCTTTTCCCTATGCTATCATCATCTACGATATAGAAGAAGGAAAGAACTTCATCAGCCTCAAGGACTTCACCGATATCGTCCCACGCGACGTCCTCCACGCAGCCCTCACACTGGCCCTCGAGATCGCGGTCGAAGGCCGTGAAGGACGGTCGATCGGGACCGCGTTCATCATAGGTGACCCCGAAGAGATCTTCAAGCACTCGCACCAGGCGATCCTCAATCCTTACCAGGGGCAGCCCGCAGCCCTCCGGGACATCAAGAACAGGAACAACTGGGAGAGCATCAAGGAATTTGCCCAACTCGACGGTGTCTTCGTCATCGACAAAAACGGCGAGGTGCGGGCGGCAGGACGCTATCTCGACGTCACCGGGCGGGGGATCTCCCTTCCGAGTGGTCTTGGGGGGCGGCACCGCGCAACCGCATCAATCACGCACGAGATCCCGGCCGTCGGCATCACGGTCTCGGAGAGCGGAGGCATGGTGCGTGTCTTTAGAGACGGCTCCTGCAAGATAGTCATCCGTTCCGACATCAGGGTTCGGAGCAATGGTTAGAAATGGTTATATGAATTGCAGTCATTCCATATATAATACTTTAGAACTACGGTGGATTTGATGACCAGAAACATCTGCGTTGAAGGGCTTGACCAGATCCCGATCGAGAAGCAGCAAATTGAACTCGTGGAGAGGAAGTGCCTTGGACACCCCGATAGCCTTGCGGACGGCATTGCAGAGTCGATCAGCCGGGCGCTCAGCAAGGCATACCTGGAGGAATGCGGCAGCGTCCTGCACCACAACACCGATCAGGGCGAAGTCGTGGCAGGCGAGTCGCTCCCGAAGTTTGGCGGAGGCCTGATCACAAGGCCGATCTACTTCCTCATATCTGGTCGGGCGACCAAGACCTTCAACGGCGCAAACATCCCCGCGGACGCGATCGCCGTCGAGGCGGCACGCGACTACATCCAGAAGATCCTCCCAACCATCAATATGAACCGCGACGTCATCGTCGACTGCCGGATGGGTAAGGGGTCGACCGACCTGCAGGACGTCTTTAGGACCTGCGAGGGAAAGGTACCGCGGGCGAACGACACCTCCTTCGGTGTTGGATATGCGCCGTTTAGCGAGGCGGAGAGCATCGTTCGGGGAGTAGCCGCGTACATCGACGAAACACTCCGCCCAAGATACCCGGTCATCGGCCAGGACTGCAAGATCATGTGCCTGCGTGACGGCGATTCAATCACCCTCACGATCGCGATGGCATTTGTAGACCGCTACTGCTCAAGCCTCACGGAGTACATCGAGCAAAAGAACATCTTTACCGAGCAGATAGCCAATATCGCTCAGCAGTTTACCAAGAGATCCGTCAACGTCGCCATCAACACCGCTGACGACCTCGAGAACGGCAGTGTTTTCCTTACAGTCTCGGGCACTTCCGCCGAGATGGGCGACGATGGATCGGTTGGCCGCGGCAACCGCGCAAACGGACTGATCACACCAAACCGCCCCATGAGCATGGAGGCAACGAGCGGAAAGAACCCGATCAACCACATCGGCAAGATCTACAATCTTCTCGCAACGCAGATTGCACAGGACTGTGTAGCTGAGATCGACGGCATCGAGGAGATATATATCCGGCTCCTCTCACAGATCGGCTACCCGATCGACCAGCCGCACGTAGCAAGCGCTCAGATTCTCACAAAGCCCGGCGTGAAGATCGAGTCCATCAAGCCCGATGTTGAGGGTATCATCGATGAGTGGCTGGAGAGGACCACAACCATCACCGAGAAGGTTATCAAGGGAGAACTCTCCACCTTCTAATACTTTCTAACTTTTTGGAGTTCACAATCCATGAGTGACCCATCATCCCAAAGGCCTAAACCAGGGCCCGCTCTTGTTCGTCTCGTCATCCCTAACAAGGGAAGAATCGCCCAGCCCATCAACGAGTTGATCGAGAAGAGCGGTCTCCATCTGGTTGACGGAGGGGAGCGAAGACTCATCACACGGACTCGTGACCCGAACGTTGAGATCCTCTTTGCCCGGCCGATCGATATACCGGAGTACGTGGCAAACGGTGTTGCCGATATCGGCATTACCGGGAGGGATATGGTCATGGAACGGGGCTCAGTAGTCGAGCAGGTGCTCGACCTGCAGACCGGCAGGGCAACCCTCGTCGTCGCGGTGCCGGAAGAGTCCAGGATCGAGACCGTCGCCGACCTTGCGGGAGCGAAGGTGGCGACCGAGTTTCCGGGGATCACGCGCTCGTTCTTTGCGGAGCACGGGATTGATGTAACGATCGTGACGGTCGGGGGGGCATGCGAAGCGACGCCGCATCTAGGAATCGCCGACGCCATCGTCGATCTCTCCTCCTCAGGGACGACGCTTCGGACGAACCATCTTCGAGTCATTGAGGAGATTCTTACCTCCACGACGATCCTGATTGCAAACCCCATATCGCTTGCAGAAAAGAGGGAGAAGATCGACGAGATCGTTCTTGCTCTCGAGAGCGTCATCAGGGCGAAGGGTCAGTGTTATCTGATGATGAACGTCCATAGAAGCGCTCTTGCGGACGTTAGAGAGGTGCTGCCCGGCCTCTCCGGCCCTACGGTGATGGACGTTGCATCCGACGAGAACCTGGTCGCAGTTCACGCCGTCGTCAAAGAGGAGCGGGTATATCAGCTGATCAACCAGTTGAAGCGTGCGGGCGCAAAAGACATATTAGTCATGCCCATTGAACGGATCATACGCTGAGAGCATGGAGATCTATCCCGCAGTCGATATCCTGGATGGGCGATGCGTCCAGCTCGTGCAGGGGCGGCCGGAGGCAGCGACGGTATACGGGGAACCGGCCGCCTGGGCATACCGGTGGCTCGACGAGGGCGCGGACGGCATCCATATCGTCAATCTTGATGGCGCTTTCGGCCAGGCGCAGAAGAACGCCGACCTGATCCGATCCTTTATTAGAGAGACCAGCGCCTTCGTCGAACTCGGGGGCGGTATCAGGAGCGTCGAGGACGCCGCCGGATGGCTTGATACCGGCGTCGACCGGGTCATCCTCTCAACGCTGGCTGTCCGGGAGCCGGAGACGATCCGTACGCTCGCCGAAGAGTTCGGCAGCGAACGGATCATGGCCGGGATTGACGCCCGGGGGGGTGAGGTGATGATCGAGGGCTGGAAACGCCCGGCTGGCAGTTACCTAGCGTGGGCTGAGCGGTTCGAGAACCTCGGCGCCGGAGCGCTCCTCTACACAAATGTGGACGTGGAGGGGCTTCAGGGAGGAATCGCGGTTGCCCCGGTGGCGGACCTCCTTGCGAGAACAAAGGTCCCGGTCGTCGTCTCGGGCGGGATATCGAGTCCGGCGGATGTCCGTGCGCTCCGCGCGATCGGGGCGGCAGGTGCAGTCATCGGCTCGGCCCTCTATGCCGGTAAAGTGCGACTATCAGAACTTCTGGAGGCAGCAGATGAGGATAAGTGAGGTCCACCGGACCACGAAGGAGACCGATATCAGCCTCTCTCTCGACCTCGATGGCTCCGGAGCGGGGACGATCGAGACGGGGATACCGTTCTTTGACCACATGCTGAACTCTTTTGCCCGGCACGGCAGAATGGATCTCAGCATCCGGGCGATCGGGGACCTTGCGGTGGATGCCCACCACACTATTGAGGATATCGGGATTGTCCTTGGAATGGCACTTGCCGAAGCGGTCGGAGATGGACGCGGGATCACCCGGTTTGCCGATGCCGCCGTCCCGATGGACGAGGCGCTCGCCCGGGTGGCACTCGATGTAGGCGGGCGGGGATACCTCGTCTTCGAAGGAACGTTCTCGCCGGTGGGCCCGGGCGGCATCCCCGGCGACCTTATCGAGCATTTCTTCTACAGTCTCTGTAACCACGCCGGGATCACCGCGCACATCACGGTCACGGGCAGGAACGATCACCACATCTGCGAGGCGGCATTCAAGGCGTTTGGACGTGCATTACGGGCGGCCGTGGCGATCGATCCCTTGATAAGCGACGTCCCGAGCACCAAAGGGACACTTTAAACAAGCATCAAGCATACCAACTATTTTTCGGGGTCTCCCGGGAGCATACGGCAGCCATTGGCATCAGAGCGACGTAGCGGCTCATAGGGCACCTGTCACGACGGGATCGTTAATTACCATCCCTCAACTATAGCCCGGCTAGAATCGCCAGGAGATGGCTTTGTGTGGCATCCTGGTGGCGGTCGCACGTCTGACATTGGAAGAGACGAGCCAAGCCCCCTATGGCAACAAACGACGCGTGAACCAAAGGTGCAGGCGGAAGTTCGAGCACCGCAGGTGCATAAGTCCCCACGATCCAGTGCACCCCAGCAAAAACCCACAGAATAGAGAGACCAGAGAAGGGGGTTTGATCAACCCCCATAAAGAGGGATGATCGAGTTACGCGGATTTAACCGCAAGCTCGACGTCTTCTGCCTTGATCGTCTTGCGTCCGGCGTGCTGGGCAAGCCTGTTGGCTTCCTTGGTCAGCTCAGCGATATACGCCTCAGCCTTGGTAACCAGCGCAGCAGCAGCATCGCTGCCTACTCTCTCAGCACCATTCTTCTTTGCGATACGTACAACCGCAGCAATAGGTAGATCTGCCATAGTCAAATTCACCTCTAAAAAGAGGTGTACGAGTTAATATTTAAACGTTTCGGGATTATCTCAAAAATTTGCGTTCCTCTTTCCTATCGGAATTACATATGGGGAGTGCATCTTGATACCCGGCAGATAATTGAGGCAATTCAAATAAATGTGGATACAGCCTCCTTTAGCAAAATAAACGAATATCTACGATTTCTTAAATTCCGCCAAAGATTTTGCGAGCATTACTGCATTGGTATAATTTGCTGAGGCGCGCGACGTATCTACGAAAATATCATCGATATTTACCACCGGTGCACCATGCCCCGTCCCCGCTCCGAGGAACGTGAGCGTGCGAAAGATCAGGTTCCCCGATATCCCATCGGGAGCGAGAATCATCCCATACCGCCCCACCACATCCTCGATCAGGATCTCGGCATGCTCCGCACCGGTCAGGCGAGCGACAAGTTCAGCATCCGCCATGCTCCGGTCGACGGTCGGATGCCGCCCGACATCTCCGAGCCTTCCGCCCGAGAGGACCGCCACCTTCTCCGGGAGACCGAAATTTCGGGCAATAAGACGGCCACGCTCTACGAACCGCATCTTCTCTGTGACGGTCCAGCCCTCGTCGACTCCGACCGGGGCGAGGAGAAAGAGGCGCCCGTCGGCGGTCTCAAGAAGGGCAATCCGCTCCAGTTGATCGACGCCTGCGACTCGTTTGAGAGCCTTCAGGGTGGAGGACGCAGGCAGCGTGCCCCTGACGGCGGCGTCAATCCTGCCGTCGGTGAGAGCCGCAACAAGGGCCTCCTCTGGTTGCTCCGCCTCGATGACCTTCACAGCATCTCCGAACGAGCCAGCAGTCCCCGGCTGGGAAAAAAGAACGAGGTCGACCTCATGACCGACCGCCCTGACAGTTGAAAGGATGCTCTCTGTGGGGGATGCCGCTCCAAGCCCAACCGTTACCGGCATGCTCCACCTTCGGAGAAGATCCGCATGATACCCTCCTGGTCCAGATCAAAGACCTGTGTCTCACGGCCCAGGTACCTGACAGCCAGTCTTCGGCTTCCGTCGACCTTCCCGATTGGGGCCGCAGTGATGCCGACGTCGGCAAACCGATGGCAAACCTCCTCCACATTCTCCTCCTTCGCGGTCAGGATGAACCCCATACCCGGGTACATGCGCACCCACTGCTCGAAGGGCAGCTTGAGCGCGGCGAGATCCGGTCGGGGTATCGCCTCCAGGTCAATCACTGCACCCTTTTCGCTTACCTCAAGGAGCATACCGAGTGTCCCGATGACACCAGGGTTGCTGATGTCTTTTCCGGCCGTCACCAGATGCTCTCTCCCGAGATCCTCCATCAGCCGGATCTGGGCGCGGACCACTTCTGCGGACTTCATCGTGACCGAATCCCAATTGTAGCAGCATGAAGGGTGTATCCGGCCATCGAGGTCTATCGCCGCGATCACCCGGTCGCCCTCCTCCGCTGTATTCGAGAAGATGATCTGATCCATCCTGGCTGTTCCGAGGATCGCCACGTCCACAACGTTGTATGGTGTATCGGGGTGCAGATGCCCACCCACGATCGGAACGCCGAACTGCGCCGATGCCGTGACCATACCCCGGGTCACCTCATCGCGGATCCGGTCGTTCGTGACTGAGAGGATATCGACTATCGCAACAGGCCTCCCTCCCATGGCAGCGATATCGTGAACGTTCACGAGCACGGCACAATACCCAGCCCAGAGAGGGTCCGCTTCCATGAGTTTGCTCCAGATGCCGTCAGCCGCAAGCAGCAGTGCATCATCTGTATTATGCCTGATAACTGCAGCATCCTCACCAAACGAGGCGACGACATCGGGGCTCTCTATACGGAGGGAACGAATCACGTCTCCAATAACTTTCTTCCGGATAACGCCCTCATACTCTCTGACGGCCTGTGCTACCGTATCGGTGGAGCAATCCTTCACCACAGGAACACCAACACTCCACTTTTCTTTATGGTATTCTGCCTCATCAGAGATAATGTATTTGATTCCCCGGTATTATGCACACTGTTCCCGATGATGATCAGGGCGGCAGAGATCCGGGTCATCTCGTTTTGCAAGAAGAACCGCGGACTGTTGCCGCGCAGGGACGAGTCCAATCCACGTGTTCTGATACAGAGTTGAATTTTTGTTCCACCGCGACGAATAGATCAGCATGGACTGGGCGGAGAAGTACAGACCACAGCATCTCTCGGACATTGTGGGGAACTCGAGCGCCATCAGGCAGATGTACGAGTGGGCGCGGGACTGGTCGCGAGAGAAAAAACCGCTCGTCCTGTACGGAAAGCCCGGCATCGGCAAGACCTCGAGCGCTTATGCCCTTGCAAATGATATGAACTGGGAGGTGGTAGAACTGAACGCCTCCGACCAGCGAACAAAATCGGCGCTCGAGCGGGTGGCGGGGTCGGGATCTACAACAGCCAGCCTCTCCGGGGCGTCCCGTAAACTCATCCTGCTCGATGAAGCCGACAACCTGCATGGGCAGGCTGACCGGGGCGGGGCAAAGGCGATCATAGAGATCATCGCCGAGTCGAAGCAGCCAATGATTCTGATCGCAAACGATTACTACGCTCTCTCAAAAGAGCTCAAAGCAGCCACCGAACCCGTCCAATTCCGGGCTCTTCAGGCCCGCTCGATCGTACCCCGCCTCCACCATATCTGCGCTGCAGAGAACCTGGCATGCGACCCTGCCGCACTCGACGAGATTGCAAACCGCGCCAGCGGTGACATGCGGGCCGCTGTGAATATGCTCTACGCCGCAGCCATAGGTAAGGACAGCCTCACGATGGACGATCTCCAGACCTCCGCAAAGGATGAGCGCTCCACCATCTTCGAACTCATCGGGGAGGCATTCAAGGGTCGTAGAGATGCCGATCTGATTCGCATGGCTTTGGAGGTCGAGGATACCCCGGATACCATCGCACAGTGGCTCGAAGGGAATATCGATCAGATGCCCGATCTCGCTTCCCAGGCAAAGGGTTATGCTTACCTCTCAAGGGCCGACGAGTATATCGGCCGCACCTATCGGCGGCAATACTACACCCTCTGGCGATACGCGAGCGCTGTGATGCTCCTTGGCATCGCCGATGCTGCGGGAGGGCACGGAATCCATAGCCGCATCATGCCGCCGGCGCGCTGGCAGAAGATGGCATCATCCAGGAAGCAGAAGGCAATCAGAGCGGGTTTGACCAGGAAACTCAGCGAGATGATGCATATCCCGGAGAATCTCCTGCGCGAAGAGTTCTTCACCGCAATCAGCCTCCTCGTTGAGGCAGATCCCGCTGCTTACGTCCGCGAGTTCCAGCTGGATGCCGACGAGCTCGTCCTCTTCGTTCACGACAAAGCCCTGGCTACGAAGGTGGTCAAAGGTGTTGCAAAGGAGGAGAAGGATAAAGCCAAGAAGGCTTCCAGAAAAGAGAAGACCTTGAAAAAAGGGCAGAAGCCAAGAGACGATGATCCTCCCGACGAACCCGATGAGGTGCGGCAGGACCTACCCCCGGGCCAGGCAACGCTCTTCTAAGTTCGGCGGTGGTAGCGGTGAAGGAGAACGGGACCACAGTTCACGAGTTCTCCGCCGCCCTCATAAATCTCGCATCCCAGATGGTAAACCAGGAGATCGCTGTTGACCGATCTTGCAAGCGCGATCAGCGGCGGGATCATCTCCACACCGGGGCGGACGGCATAGATCACGTCCGCACCCGCATAAAGTTCACGTTTGGGCTCGAAGATGTCATCGGTCACAACGGGGAGGCCCTCGTGTCGGATATCGGATCGTATGTCGGTGCAGAGCATGAGGGCGCCGGCAGAAGCGACCATCCTTGCGGCCTCGGGATTATTCCCGATGCCCACTTCCACGGCCCGCCGGTAATGATCGGCAATATACTCCCCAATACATCGTTCAATACGTTTATACCGACACATTACCCAGAAATTAGGTAATGAGCATCAATATTCTTTGGGATCAGCAGGCACCAAGAGGTATCGAGCTCCCCGTCGCCCGGATGATCGAGATGATCCTCGGGCGAGAGACCAGACTCCTCGAACACCCGTTCCTCATCGATGGCTACAACAGGGACCGAGACCAGCACGATGCTCAAAAGATCCTTGATCGCCTGCAGGATACGTTCACCCGCAGGTATTCGATCAATGGCCCCCTGCTGCTTGTGACCTCCCGCGACCTCTACGTCACCGGGTGCGACTTCGTCTTCGGCCTTGCACGATCGGCAAGCAGTGTCGCGGTCGTCTCGACCGCCCGACTTGGTAATGAATACTACGGCAGAAGACCGGATGATGCCGATCTGATCGATCGGACAGCAAAAGAGGGAGCACACGAACTCGGGCACCTTCTTGGGCTTGGACACTGTGACAACCCCGAGTGTGTCATGTTCCGGCCGCGGACACTGGACGAACTGGACCGAAAGAGAAAGATGCTCTGCCCCGCCTGCAAGGAAGCCCTAGACTCGTGAGAAAGAAGGTGTCTATGTGCATCAAAGACACCAAAAACTCACGCTCCGAGTACTACCGGCGTTCAGAAGCGAGCGGCGGGGAAGGATAAAGGAAAGTATTAAACGAGGGTCTGGGAAACCTAGAAGTGAGTTAGTATGGGCTACTCTTCTTCCTTGATCCAGCGAAAGTTCAAAGATATTGTCGGGAGGCGCTACGAGGCAGTTCTCAAGGAATATGGCGAATTCCTGCTTACCGACGAGGAGATGATCATCCCGGAGGTCCGCTCCATCCTGATGCCGCTCGATCTCTTCGTCCAGGATATCACCGATGAAGCCATCGATGTCCTCTCCGCCTACGATGCCACCATCTCGCTCGCCTACATTACCGATGCCAGGGTTATCGAACTCATTGAAGAGACACTCGACCATGAATCGATGAAAGAGTTTCTGGCAAAGAAAGAAGAGGAGGGCCAGAAGTTGCTCAAGCAAATCGCAGCAAGACTTGAGGAACACGGTTTTTCAACACAGTCAAGGATGTTTGTCGGGCGTAAGGGTGATGATGTCGTCCGAATGGCAAGTAACTTTGATATGGTTGCGCTCTCCCGGCGCTATGCCCATGGTACGGAGACCGATCCCTCGATCAGCCCGACCGTCCTGCGCATCTGCCAGCGGGTAGAGATCCCTGCGTTCATCTACTGACGGGTGCCGAGATGGATACGGTTGCACTGATCGCGGTAGCGGTCTTTCTCTTCACCTACGCGCTCATCATCGACGAGCGGATCCACCGGGCGGTCGCCGCCATGCTCGGCGGCGCGATCGTCGTCTTCGTCGGGATCGTCCCCTGGGATGCACTTCTTCACCATATCGACTTCGGGACAATCTTTCTGCTCCTCGGGATGATGATCATCGTCAATACCGCCCGCGGCAGCGGTCTCTTTGAATATATTGCAATACGGACAGCAAAACTCGCTAAAGGCAGCCCGATCAAGGTTCTCGTCCTCTTTGCGGCCGTAACGGCGATCGTGAGCGCGTTTCTTGACAACGTCACCACTGTTCTTCTTCTCACCCCGATGCTCCTCTACATCGCGAGGGTGATGAACCTCAACCCCGTCCCGTTCCTGGTCACGGAGATCTTTGCCTCGAACATTGGCGGGGCGGCGACGCTCATCGGGGACCCGCCGAACATCATGATTGCATCCTCTGCAGGACTGACGTTCAACGAGTTCCTGATCCACCTTGGGCCCATCATGGTCATCGATATGGTCATCCTCATCGGGTTGATGTACGCCATCTATGGTCGGTCCATGAAGGTGAACCCCAGTGAGCGCCAGGAGATGATCAGGGTACTTGAGGGACTTGACGAACGGGCGGCTATCGTCGACCGGTCCCTCTTCAACAAGTCGGTGGCCGTGATCGCCTTCGTGGTTCTCCTCTTCTTTGTCCACGACCGAATCGGGGAGATCCTGCATATTGTACTGCCGTTCGTCGACCCGGCGATGGGGCTTGAACCCGCAGAGGTGGCCCTTATCGGGGCGGCGATCCTCCTCTTCTGGAGCCGGCAGTCGCCTGAGGAGATCTTTGAGAAAGTCGAGTGGCCCGCCCTCATCTTCTTCGGCGGACTCTTCGTCATCGTCGGCGCCCTCGTCGAGACCGGCGTCATATCGAGCATCGCCGCGATCATGATCGAGAACGTCGACTCGACCGGGGAGGCGATGTTCATAGTGACCTGGTTTGCGGCCATCGCCTCGGCAATCGTGGACAACATCCCCCTGACCGCGGCGATGATCCCGCTCATCCACGACCTCGGATCGACGATGGACATCTACCCGCTCTGGTGGTCGCTTGCCCTCGGTGCGTGCCTTGGCGGCAACGGCACCGCCATTGGAGCATCGGCAAACGTCGTCGTCATCGGTATCGCCGAGCGGGAAGGGATCGGCATCACGTTCATTGACTTCCTCAAAGTTGGAATGCTCGTGCTCTTCCTGACGGTAGCGGTAGGGTTTGGAATACTCTGGTTGAAATTTGTGGTGTGAATAGTATGAAGATACTCGTGCTCATCGATGGGTCAAAGTGGAGCCAGAAAGCGGCTCTCCACGCGATCAAACTGGCAAAGCGGAAGAATGCCGAGGTCGTCCTCTTCTCAGTCCTGGATATCGCTGAGGCCAAAGCGATGGCGTTCAACTTCTGCACGCAAAGCGGTATCTGCGAGATGTTGAAGGATTATGAGGGCCGGATCTGGAACGATATGAAGAAGAGCATCGCGGACGATCAGAACAACATCCTCACACGATACCGGGGGGAGAAGATCCTCTGTTCGGGAAAGATTGTCGAGGGCAATATCCGGGATGAGGTCATCAAGGAGGCAAACTCCGGCGGATACGGTCTGGTCGTGATGGGCGCTTTCGGTCGGAGCGGAAAGAACCGGATCAGCGCCCTGCTCGAACAGATCGGCGGCGCGGTCAAGCCGCCGCTGCTCGTCGTCAGATAACCCTCATTTTTTGACAGACTCCACCTGTTTGAGATCATCTGTGAGGTCTTCGGATAGGTCAACCGTCCAGAAGTCTCCGCTCGCCGGAAGCCTCATGGTGAAACTCGTCGTAGTGTCGACCGAAACGATGCTGCCAGCGGGCACAACGATCTCAAGCAGGTGCCCACCGGCGGTGCGGTCGGCGGTGATGAAGTGGAGATGGTAGCCGGGAACGTTGATACCCTCTGCGAACCTGGGTGCCCAGAACCCGACGGCGGTTCCGGTGACGTTCTCTAAGGTAAAGACCGTCTGGTTTGCCGTCACGTCCGCCAGCCGCGGGTAGGGCTTATCCTGGGCGGGCACGCTCCGGGTTACCGCCCGCGGGAAGGTGCCGTCCATCCGGATCGCATAAAAGAGGTTCTTTGAGGGGAGCTCCGCCTCCAGGCAGCGCCCGAGACTGGTGAGGTTCATCGGCTCGCTGGTAACGAGAAAGAGATCCGGGTTAAAGAACGTCGTCGCTGCAAACGGCGTCGTCGCGTTCCCGGCGACAGGGTAGGCCCGTCCATCGACCCGTATCAGATACCACTCGCCGTCCACCCCAACGAGTTCCCCGTCGAGCCGATCGCGCACCCGATCCCGAGGTCCCCATAGGTTGCGAGTTCGTCGTAGGTCATGCTCCCGTCATACACGCCCTGCAGGAGCGCATCGATCGTCGAGACCTGAAAGAGCCTCTCACGGTCGATCTCGTCATCGGGCCCGGCAAAGATTGGTGCGATCATAAGGGTGATGCAGACCCCGGCAAAGAATGAGATGGCAAGAGCAGCAGCGCCATAATAAAATAATGTCCGTTTATTCATGTAAAACCGCTCATAATAGCCCGATATCCTCATACCAGAGGTCGGGATGAGCCTCGATGAACGCATGCATCATCGTCTTGCAGACATCAAGATCCAGATCGAGCACCTCAACCCCATGGGACTCAAGAAACTCCCGTGCTCCCGGGAAGTTCTCCGACTCCCCCGCCACGACCTTCCCAATCCCGAACTGGACAACCGCTCCCGCACAGAGATAGCAGGGCATCAGCGTGGAGTAGAGGGTGCAGTCCGAGTAGTTCAGGATCCTCCCGGCGTTTCTCAGACAGTCGATCTCGGCGTGGAGGAGGGGGTCGTTACACTGGACACGCCGGTTCCGGCCCCGCCCTATGATCCGACCATCGCGGACCAGCACCGCCCCTATAGGGATCCCGCCTTCTCTCAGCCCCGCCTCTGCCTCCTCAATGGCACACTTCATGAATAGATCCAACTCACCACACCACCCTGGCGCCTAATTCAGTATATAACCTGATCGCAACGGCCAAATAAGTAAATGAGGTTGTTCCAAGATTATAAACCCATAGGAGTCGAGAGTGGTGCACCCAAAGATCAGGAGTCGGTATGACTCCCGCAAGAAGAAATGCATCCAGGATGGAACGGTGCAACGAAATCCGCACCGCGCAAGGCTCCAAGAACCGGAACTTCGGTGAGATGCTTCATGCAACCTATGGCATAACCAGTATCGAGGAGCGGTAACACGATCCCCGGCAGGGGGCTTTGCTGGCCATAAACAGATCGTCTCTCCCGTAACGAGCAAGGCCCCAAAGAGGGCAGCATCCTGTCAGATGGTTGGGATCTCTCGCTCGGTTACAATCTCATCAAGCGCCTCCCGGGCAGCAAGCCTGACCTCGCGGTCGGCGTCGCCGAGAAGGTTGACCAGGGGTCCCCTGGCACGCAGATTTCCTATCCGCCCGAGCGCCCATGCAGCCATCTTCCGGACTCGCGGCTTTGGATCGTTGAGCACCCGGATCAGCGGCTCGACCGCCCGGGGGTCGCCGATATTCCCGAGCGCCCACGCTGCACCCGCCCGAACCCAGGGGCTCTCATCCGCAAGGCAATCTATCAGCGGGAGAACGGCTTCGCGTCCATCGAGATGCCCGAGTGCCTTCGCCGCCTTCCACCGAACATCGACATACTCGTCATCCAGCGCCTGGATCAGGGGCTGCACCGCACGACTATCGCCCAACTCACCAAGCGCATCAGCAGCTCGCCATCGGTCGTTGAGATTCTCGGACTCCAGCATCGAGAGGTACCGATGAAGCCTCTTCTCCCTGTTGAGGCTTCCTATCTCTCCTCCAGTTACTGACGAACCCTCTCCCACCATAGGCCATCTTGCGCTCACTTGGGCCGCCCAAGTATAAGGTTTTGCCCCGGAGAAGTATGCCTCTCATGAGGTGCATTTTTCTACTTTCCCTGCCTTCACCATAGTATGGAGAGTTCGACCGGTAAACCGGAGGGCACAGCATTCCCAAAGGACCTGGAAAGCATCGGCATCGTTCCCGGAGCGAAGATTGATATCAGAGACCTTGACACGCTGAGTAAGCAGCGTAACTTCCATGTCTACCTTTACTTCGAGGAAGACCTGGCCCGGGACTCCACACTCCCAAAAGACCTGCAGGAGTATAGCGACGTCCCCGACCTTGAGCGCCCGTTCATCAGACTGGATGCGTTCCTCCGGTTCGCCACCGAGTCGGACCCTTACTTTGTCCAGCGCCTGAACGAACTTCCGCTGGTCATCGAGGTCATCGCCTACGGGGAACTCAACATACGGGAAGGGAGATCCATCCCATACATAAAAGGAGTGATGCCGTTCCTGGACGAACTCACGATGGAGGATACGCCGGGCGTATCCTGATCCCCCTGTCGCTTGATCCGCAGGCACCTTAAGGACATCCAGATGAAGGAAGGTGCCTGATCGACATTTTAACGCCGCTCTGGCCCGAGAAGGAGCGGTTCTACATTATATAAAGATCGGAAGCATATTTTAGTGCGAGATCGAAAACCCTATGCCATAATTATCTCAAAACTACAGTCCACTCACTCAAGCAGACAGGATGTAGTGCACCCCGATCCCCCGGAAAGGGATCTTAATTATTGTATAGGAATGTTGCCACAGTGACAGAGAGTTATTGCCCAACGGACCTACCAGAAATATCCTGGGGTACGCATGCCTGCCTCTTCTACCAGAACCAGCATGAGATCGTCAAGACTCTGGTGCCCTATGTCCAGAGTGGATTGGATCAGGACGCATATTGTCTCTGTATCGCGACAGAGCCTCTGCCGGTCGACTCATTAAGGAAGGCCCTTGCAAGGAGGATTAAAGACCTGGACCGACGCCTGAGGCGAGGAGAGATCGAGATCCTGGATATCCACGATTGGTATTTACGGGGCGGCAAATTCTCGTGCTCTACAGCGTTGGAGAACTATCTCCAGAAAGGCCTCGACGCCCAGGAGAGGGGCTACGAAGGCATGTTCATTACAGGTATCCTCTCCTGGCTGACAGAAGCAGAATGGGATGCCTTCATGAATTACGAGACGTCGGTTAACCGGACAATAGGTGATTGCCGGATAGCTGCCCTCTGTGATTATTCGCTTGAGACCTGCGGGCCATGCGAACTGTTGGAAGTCGCTTCCAGGCACCAGGTGGTTATCATCCGGCGGGACGACGGATGGCAGCAGATCAGCATGCAGGATGAACCGGCATCCTTTATAGAACAAAGCGTTATTGACCAGCTTGAGACGAACATCGGGCAATTCGCAACCCTTGCCGACCGAATCCGCCATCCCCTTCAGATGCTCATGGCGATAGCCGACCTACATGAGAGTGAACACTCTGAGACGATCCGCAAGCAGGTCCAGAGCATCAATGCAGTCGTCCGGCAGCTCGACGCCGGCTGGGCCGATACGAGGGTGGTCAGGGAGTATCTCCTGAACCACGATCTCGCGAGGAGCCATCCGGGATCAGTCAGGGGAGCCGGATCGTGCCTGCACCCTTCAGGATATCCAGACTCACATCAAAATTCCTGACCGTATGGGTGAGGGCGCCCATGCTGATGATGTCGATCCCGGTCATGGCATACCTGGCAAGGTCAGCGGCAGAAACCCCTCCGGAAACCTCGAGGATCACCCGTTCCCGAAGACCCCGCTCTTTGAGTGTACGGACTGCCTCCTCGACCGCATCCGGCCCCATATTGTCGAGCAGGATGATGTCGGCTCCGGCATTGGCGGCCGTGACCGCATCCTCAGCCGTCTCGACCTCCACCTCGACGGCACGGTAGAGACTCTTTTCTTTCGCTCTTCGAACTGCTTCCGGCAATGGCACCAGCGCGAGGTGATTATCCTTGATCAGGATCATGTCCGAGAGCGTGTAGCGGTGTGGGTCTCCCCCGCCAAGAACCACCGCCTTCTTGTCCAGCAACCGCAGCCCCGGTGCCGTCTTTCGGGTCGCTGCAACCCGCACGGTAGGCGAGACTGCTCTGACCGCATCGACCGCTTCACGGGTCCGGGTCGCTATCCCGCTCATGCGCCCGATGATATTGAGCGCTGTCCGCTCAACAAGAAGGATCGCCCTCGCAGGACCGTCGAGTTCGAGAAGGGTGGTCCCCGGCCTGACCGGCCGACCGTCGGCTGAGCGTGCTCGAACCGTGACCCCAAAATGCTCAAAAAGCGCCCGTGCCTCCGCAAGACCGGCGATGATTCCTGAATCCTTCGCCTGAATAACTGCCCGGCAGGTTACCTCGGGAACAACCGCATCGGAAGTGACGTCGCCCCACGGTGCGTCTTCTTGAATAAACCTGAGGAGATCTTCGATCGGGATCACAGGCTCACCTCCCGACAGCAAGCATCCGTTCGATGGCTCGCCGTGCCCGGTCCATGACCTCAAGCGGCAGGACGACCTCGTGCTCCTCGTGCTCGAGTGCTCTACGAAGGTCAGCGAGGGTTATCTTCTTCATATCCGCGCATACTGCCTCCGGTTTCTCGTAAAAGACCCTTCCCGGGTAGAGCATCCGGAGGCGGGCGACCAGCTCACGCTCGGTGAAGACCGACCAGGGCTCATCCGTACCTGCAGCGTTCCGGAGCATGCCCCCGGTGGACGCAATCAGGTCGGCCTGCTCCAGGACCTCCGGCGGGCATTCGGGATGACAGACGATCATACCGCCTTTCTTTCGTGCCGCCTCAACGTCGGCAAGGGTGAATCCGGCATGGACATAGCAGTGGCCATAGGGCGGTACCGGAATGATAGTCTTTTCGGGAACTTCCCGCTGAACGTACGCTGCAAGGTTTGCATCCGGCCCAAAGAGGATTGTATCATTCGGTAGCGATCGAACGACGCTGACTGCGTTTGCAGAAGTACAGGTGATGTCGGCAAGTGCCTTGACCTCTGCCGTGCTGTTGACGTAGACTACAACGGCCGCATCAGGATACCGCTCTTTTGCCTCCAGGAGAAGATCCGGGGTCAGGAAATCGGCGAGAGGGCATCCCGCATCCTTAATTGGCATGATCACTTTCCGTTCAGGGTTGAGGATCTTCGCCGTCTCGGCCATAAACCGGACACCGCAGACGACGAGCAACTCCGCACGGGTCTCCTTCGCTTTCACTGCAAGCTCGAGGCTATCGCCCACCACATCGCCGAGTGCCTGAATAGCTACGGGCTGGTAGTTGTGCACCAAGACGACGGCATTCTTCGCAGATTTGAGAGCACGGATCTCCGTCTCCATTGTTACGTACCCACCACCAGAGGGTTCTCGAGGTTCTTTAGGAGCGTCAGGATGGAGAGGGCAGCCATATAACTTGTTGCAGGGTTATCGGGGCTCGGGACGTTCCTGACCCGGACATAAATATCCCCGAAGTCGCCCTCGACGAATATCTCATGAGTGTTCCTCTCTGCCTCGGGGTCAACCCAGAGTTCCACATCGGCATCCCTGCCGGCAGCGAGTCCCAACGCTACTGCGACATTGATGTTTTTCGGGTATTGCCTAATACAGTCGTGCGCCAGGCCCTTAAATATCTCCATCCGCCTCGTAGCCGACATCCCAAGCGACGAAGGCGGTTTTGTCGTTCGCAGGAGGAGTTTTGTCGGAGGTGAAACCTGGCCTATCTTGAGGTTATCAAGCCCGAGGATTGCGCCGCTCGGGATCCGGATCTTCCTTCCCGCCTCTCGCGCAACCCCGACGAGATGATCACGGAACTCCGCATCCGCAAGGGCTCCGCTTGAGAGAAGGATGATATCTCGCCCGGAACGGAGGACCTTTTCCGCGTAGTTCCTGACAGCGTCGACGGAGGCGGCTTCCACAACGATCGAGAAGTCCTCTCGCATGAAGGCGTCAAAGTCCGTATAGGGGCGGGCGTGACAGAGTGCCGCTAACCTTTCCGCCCGCTCAGGAATAATATCGAAGACCGCAACAACCTGGATGCTCTCAGCGTGCGTGGCGATGATATGTCCAACGTTGCCGCATCCCAGCAACCCTATTTTAATCATCAAATAAAGAAATTGTAATATCAGCGGTTAAGTATTGTGCTCCACGCAGAAAAAAACGCATCCTACGACGGCGAATAGACCCGTCGCTGAATACGCGCAGGGGAGTCGATGGTCATTACCCTGGATAACTTACAAGGAAAGAAGGTTTACATCGAGAGTTATGGGTGCACCTACAATCACGCCGACACCCGGAGGCTTGAAGCGATACTGGAAGGTCTCGGCTGCCAATTGACCGGGCCGGACGAGGCGGACGCTGTGATCATAAACACCTGCACGGTGATTGGTGCAACGGAACGTAAGATTCTCCGACGCCTTGCGGCGTTCGCCGACCGGGACCTCTATGTGACCGGGTGCATGCCGCTTGTCCAGGAGGAGTTGATACGATCGGTCTGCACCCCACAGATCATACACCCGGACGAAATCCACAGGCTCTCCAGCGGCGTGGGAACCCGTAGTCCTGGAGCTGTCGGTGTGGTGCAGGTGGCAAGCGGATGCGTCGGCCGGTGCAGTTACTGCGTCACGCGACTTGCGCGAGGACGGTTGAAGAGCGCGCCGCCCGACGAGATCATCAATGCCGTCCGAAACCTTGCCGCATCGGGGGCCTACGAGATCCAGCTGACCGGACAGGACGTGGCTGCCTGGGGACTCGACCGGGGCGAGTCCCTCCCAGATCTTTTGAGGGCGATCTCAGAAGTCCCCGGACGGTTCGCTCTCCGGCTGGGGATGATGCACCCCGCCTCGGTTCTTCGGATCCTCGATCCCCTGGTTGATGCCTATGGGAGCGAGAAGGTCTTTCGGTTTCTCCACCTCCCTGTCCAGTCAGGCTCAGATACAGTTCTAGAGCGGATGCAACGCGGGTACCGTGCGGCGGATGTTTTGACGATCGTCGATACGTTCCGGGAACGCTACCCGGATATGATGATCTCATCGGACTTCATCACCGGCTTCCCCGGAGAGACGGAGGCGGAGTTCCAGGAAACGCTCGAACACCTCCAACGCGCAGCATTTGTGAAGGTGAACATCACCCGCTATTCCCGGCGACCCGGCACACCCGCCGCAGCCTTGAAAGACCTCCCCGAGCGGGTGCGGAAAGTCCGGTCCCGGGCGCTCCTTCGTGAGGCGGACCGGATCTACGACCAGTACAACGAAACCTGGATTGGAAGAGAGACTCCAATCGTTGCAACAGAGAAGAACGCACCCGGATCGACCGTCTGCCGGAACCCGTGCTACCTCAACGTTGTCATCAAAGAGGATCTGCCGTTCGGATTCTCCGGCCGGGCGGTGATCACGGAGAACCACCGGCACTATGTCATCGGGGAGTTGGTCCCGGGCGATGATCGGGGCGAAGTTTAGCCCCACCGAAACTTTTTCTACCGGTGAAGCGCACTGATACCTCATGCAGGAGATCACCGGGCACGAGCTCTCTGCGAAAAAGGCAGAATATCTCAAATACATCCATATGCAGGGCGGCACCGCGAAAACGAGCGAGATCGCCACACATTTCTCGGTCGCGCCCTCGACGGTGACAAAGGCGCTCACGGAGATTGCAAAAGCAGGATACCTCGAGCACTCACCATATCACGGGGTGAAACTCACTCCCCGCGGTGGCGACTACGCCCGGTTTCTGATCCGGCGTCATCGGATCGTCGCCCTGGTGCTCAGCCGGCACGGTCTTGAGCCAGACGAGGCATGCAGGGAGGCGAAAAAGATAGAGCAGTATTTCTCAAAAGACCTCACCGACCGAATGTGCACCTCGCTCGGACATCCGATGATGAGCGTCTGCGGCGAGATCGAGCACGATCACTGCTGCTGCCCTTCAAGTGATGGCCGGCGGTGAGAGCAGAACGTATGTATTCCTGTGCAGAAAAATTTAGACCTCTACCAAATTTAGAGGAAAAGCAATGAGGTCGCAGCGCAAAGGCAACACCGCCCCAATATCCCCTGTTGCAGCCATACTTGCAGTTCTCCTGCTTGCAGCAGTCACGGCAGGGTGTACCGAAACCGGGGAGGAGGGAGAGAAAGATATCGTCGTCGCGGTCACCATACCGCCCGAACAGGAATTTGTGGAGCGTGTTGGAGGCGACCACGTTCGGGTGATCGTGCTCGTGCCGCAGGGAGCCGATCCGCATACCTATGAACCGCCGCCAGGAGTCCTCGCCGGGGTTGCAGAGGCAAAGATGTATGCAGCGGTAGGATCGGGGATCGAGTTTGAACTCGCCTGGATGGATAAGATCGCCTCACTGAACCGCAATATGCTGGTCGTTGACTGCTCGCGCGGCGTCGACCTGATATCGACAGGCGAAGGCAGCCACCAGGGAACCGACCCGCATATCTGGGTCTCCCCGAGGAACGCGAAAGTCATGGTAGAGAATATCTGTGAAGGGCTCATGGAGGTAGATCCGGCAAACGCCGATGAGTATCGCCGAAATGCCGATGCCTACCTGGAGGAACTTGACAGACTTGATGCCGAGATCGCTCGCGCGCTTGCTGAGTCGGGCGTAGAAAAGATCATGGTCTACCACTCGTCATGGGCCTATCTAGCCCGTGACTACGGTCTTGTCGAGGTACCCATCGAGGACGAAGGGAAAGAACCCTCCCCACAGAGGATCGAGCGCCTCGTCACGCTGGCAAGGGACGAGGGGATCAAGGTGATATTCGCATCGCCCGAGCACTCCACCCGGAGCGCTGAGGTGATCGCCGACGAGATCGACGGCACGGTGGTGACGATAAGTTCCCTCGAAAAGGACTACATCGAAAACATGCGCTACGTGGCCTCGGTCTTTGCAGGGAGCAGCGAACCATGAAGAGCCCCGTCATCGAGGTCGATGATGTCTGGGTCAGGCTGCGCGGCCAGACCGTGCTCGAGGGGGTGAGCCTGGCGGTCCACTCAAACGATTTCTACGCAATCATCGGGCCGAACGGCGGCGGGAAGACGACACTCCTCCGGGTGATCCTCGGTCTCCTCACCCCCTGCCGCGGGGAGGTCCGTATTCTTGGTGCCACGGGAGCGGAGATGCGAAAGGATCTCGGCTATGTACCTCAATTCCGGACATTCGACTTCGAGTATCCCATAACCGTGCGCGAGATGGTCCTCTCCGGCCGCCTTGGCCACATCAAGCGCCATCCACGCCGCTATAGTAAGGAGGACAATGCCCGGGCAGAGGAAGCGCTTGAGACGATGCATATCGCCGATCTTGCCGACCGGCAGATCCGGGATCTCTCGGGCGGCGAGCAGCAGCGGGCGATCATCGCCCGTGCACTCGTCAGCGATCCAAAGGCCCTGCTCCTCGACGAACCGACGGTCTACGTGGATGCCCCGACGGAGGCGCAGTTCTACAAAATCCTGGACCAACTCCGCGAACGGATGGCGATCGTCATGGTAACCCACGATATCGGTGTCATTCCTGCACACGTGACCCGGGTTGCCTGTTTGAACCGGCGCCTCTATACTCACGATACAAACGAGATCACACCGGATATGCTCGAAGCCGCATACCGCTGCCCGGTGGATCTGATCGCCCACGGGATCCCCCACCGGGTCTTCTCAAAACACTCGCGGGAGGAGGAGTGAAGATGTTTGAGGTGCTCGGTTTTGAGTTCTTCAGAAATGCTCTCATCGCAGGGGCTCTCGCGAGCATCGCCTGCGGGATCATCGGGACCTATGTTGTGGTTCGGCGGATGGTCTCGGTCAGCGGCGGGATCTCCCATGCGGCCTTCGGCGGGATCGGGCTTGGCTACTTCCTCGGGATAGATCCCCTTCTTGGTGCAACCGGATTCACCGTCGCAACAGCGCTCGGGATGGGGGCGCTCCAGCTCCGGGCCCGGCAGCAGATGGATACGCTCATCGGTGCAGTCTGGGCGGCCGGGATGGCCGTAGGCATCCTCTTCGTCTACCTAACGCCCGGGTTCGCCCCGGACCTCTTCTCCTACCTCTTTGGGAATATTCTCCTTGTGCCGCGGGGGGATATCCTGCTGATGGCGATCCTTGTGGCCGTCATCATCGTCACCGTGGTCTTTCTCTACCGGGAGCTCCAGGCGATCACTTTCGACCCGGATTACGCAACGGTCATGAATCTGCCGGTCGAGCGGCTCTCGCTCCTCCTTCTCGTTCTGATCGCACTAACAGTGGTGATGCTGATTCGGGTTGTTGGGATCATCCTGGTGATCGCCCTCCTCACCCTCCCGGCGGCGATCAGCCGCCTTTATACGACCCGCATCTGGAGCATGATGTTCCTCGCCGCCGTTCTCGGGATCGTATTCACTACGGCAGGGATCTGGCTATCGTATCTCGTGAATGTCCCATCGGGGGCGACGATCATTCTGGTGAGCACGCTCGCGTACGCGGGTGCTCTTGGGGCTGAGCGCCTCCGACAGGGGACTTAACGGGACAAACCGGTGCCCTTATGCCGGCGCGCGCAAGAGATAGGTGAGCAATGGATCCGATCATCGAAGAGGGATACGCCAGGCTCCTTGAGGTCATCGAGGACCTGCGGGCAAAGAATGAAGAGTCGGCCGAAACGATTCGGGAGAACTCAGGGGCCCTCCTTGGGAAGATGGCCGCCGATGCGGCGCCGGTAATCAAGCAGATCGGGCTTGAGATGCTCCGGCGCGCAAAGAGGGAAGCATCCGGCGACCTCTACGATCAGGAGTTTTACGAGAAGAAGATGATCCTCCTCGGGAAAACCGACCCGCTCCCATACCGCCCAGACAACCTGGGCATGCCCGTCGATGCGCAGTTGTGCGTCCTTGACGAGGACGGGATCTTCCATGAGTTGATGTACACGAACACCGAGATCCGGACGGATTCATATCTCAGCTCGCTAACACCGGAGGAAGCTTTCGAGATCTACGGTTACGACCTCGTCTTCATGCTCTACCGGGCGCTGTATGAGTATGCAGAGAAAGAGCAGGAACTGATGGCGGCACTGGCACGGACGATCGAGTACATCCAGTCATAACTTCTGTGACCGCTCTCCCGACAGAAGCCGGGGGTGACCGGCAACCGCACCCCCAGGCACGTGTACTGCAGTCAGTATATCGATCCGGATATCCGTTTTTCCATCTTTTCCGCTTCACCGGCGCCCGAAGATCGGGAACATCGGTTCGGTGAGGTCCCTCCCGGCCTCGAGCGCTTTGAGGGGGTACGATCGTGTCTGCTTCTGACCGGCGGTGTTTTCATACGTGACGACCGCTTTCGCCTCAGAGATCATCGATTCGAGACTGAATCCTGACTCCTCATCCGGTTCGAGCGAGGCAAGCTCGAAATCGATGTTCAAGGGAACAAGGGCAATCCGAATATTCTGCGCCTTTGCGGTCCCCGTATTGGTGACGATGATCTCGCGTGCATCTTCTGAGAGAGTTGCGGTAACGAGGGGATAGTTGCCGGTCTCCTCCATGATACGAAGACTCATCAGGAGAACAAGCACCAGGATCAGGGCAATGAGGGCGATGAAGGGGTCGATGAAGAACAGCCCGAGCGTAATGAGGCCGCCAATCACCAAGACGATCCTCTGGTTCTTATTCATAGAAGAATGGTTGGTTTTCCAGAGATTATAAGAGTAAGTTCCCGGGGAGAGGGCATGATGGATGCTACCCGGGCGCAAGGACTGGAACACCTGCGCAAAACCCGTCTGCCAAGGAGGGCAACACCACCATATACCGTCATGCCAAATGTACATACAGAGACAGTATGCTTGAGTTGAAGTTCGTTCGTGCGCACCCCGAGATCGTCAGGGCAGACCTCACGAAGAGAGGAGACACCGAGAAACTGGCCTGGGTCGACGAGGTGCTGGAGATGGACCGGAGAGTACGGGAACTCACCGTAGAGATTGGGGACCTGCGCAACCGGAAAAACGTTATATCTCGCGAGATCAGCCAGGCAAGGAAGGCCGGACAGGATACCGCGGGTCTTCTAGCGGAGGCGGCGAACCTTCCCGCACGGGTCAAGGAGGCGGAGGCGGAGCGCGACCGCCTTACTGAAGCTGTGAAGTACCGCCTGATGCGGCTCCCGAACATCCTCCACGAGAGCGTGCCCATCGGCAAGGACGATACTGATAACGTCGAGATACGGCGGTGGGGCGAGCCTAAGGTTCCTCCGTTTGAACTGAAAAACCACGGCGCGCTCGCCGTCGAGCATGACTGGGCGGACTTCGAACGCGCGGCAAAGATCGCCGGCTCCGGGTTTTACTTCTTAAAGGGCAGGCTCGCTCTGCTCGATATGGCTCTTCAGCGGTTTGCAATGGACCTCCTTGTCAAGCGCGGCTACACCCCGATAATTCCCCCGTATATGCTGAACCGGGCCGCATACGAGGGCGTGACGGATCTCGCCGACTTCGAGAACGTTATGTATAAGATCGATGGCGAGGACGAGTATCTCATTGCAACGAGCGAGCACCCGATGGCCGCGATGTACAGCGGTGAGATCTTCGAGGAGAAGGATCTTCCGCTCCGGCTGGCGGGCCTAAGCCCGTGCTTCCGGCGCGAGATCGGGGCGCATGGGATCGATACAAAGGGGCTCTTCCGCGTTCACCAGTTCCACAAAGTAGAGCAGTTCATCTTTGCGACGCCGGAGCAGTCCTGGGACCTCCACGAGGAACTGCTGGCGAACGCCGAGGAGGTCTTCCAGCAGCTCGGCCTCCCCTACCGGGTCGTCCTGATCTGCACGGGGGACATCGGGACCGTTGCCGCAAAGAAGTACGACCTCGAGGTCTGGATGCCCCGCGAGGAGCGTTACCGCGAGGCGGTATCATGCTCGAACTGCACGGCTTACCAGGCGGTCAGGCTGAATATCAAGGTGCGCGATCCGACCGAGTTCACCAAGAAGCGCTACGTCCACACCCTAAACAGCACCGCGATCGCGACCTCGCGCGCGATCCGGGCGATCCTCGAGAACTACCAGAACGAGGACGGGTCGGTCACGATCCCGAAGGTCCTCAGGCCCTACCTCTACGGCGAAGAGACGCTGTAGGCAGTTTAAGAGATCCGATCAATACAATTTTTGGAAGGGGCCTGCAGGAGTCCCACCCCTTCAATATACCCTCAACCGCGCGGATCGTGCCCGCCGAAGGCCCGAAAAGCCGCTGCCCGACTATAGGCACGCCCCAGGTGCCTTTTGGGGCAAATAGACAGATATATTTCATAAAATCCGCACATAGGAGGTTATGGCCCCCTTTTCTCGTACAAAGCCTCACTCCGGGTATCTGCAGGACAGCAGACCCATGCAGGGGACAGATGACCATAGCAGTCCTCCGCCCTCGGCGGTGGCCTCCGACCTTGAGTCGATCGTTTCGGCAGGCGTCCGGAATGCCGGCGTTCCCGGAGCCCTGATCGAGATCTCGACACCGGAGTGGACCTGGAACCACGCGGCCGGCAAGGCCTCGCTCTCCCCGGAAATGGCGGCAACGCCGGAGATGCGGTTCATCATCGCGAGCGTGACGAAGACCTTCACGAGCGTCGCAATCCTGCAGCTCGCCGAGAACGGAAAACTCTCGCTCGACGATCCCATCGACCGCTGGCTCCCGGCGGACGTGGCGGAGGCGATCCCGAACTCTTCCGTGATCACCGTCCGTCACCTCCTCGACCACACGAGCGGGATCGCGGACTACGACGAGCATGCGATCCTCCTCAAAGAGTACGAAGACCCCGACACGCCGGTCCCTTACCAGGTGGGGCTGCGGCAGGCCCTCGATGCAGGCCCCCTCTACCCGCCGGGAACGGACTTCACCTACTCAAACGCGAACTACATACTCTTGACGCTGATCATCGACAAGGCGGCCGGCATCCCCTACGAGGACTACGTCACCCGCAAGATCCTCGTCCCGGTGGGGATGAACAATACGTTCGTTCATCGGACCAACCACATCCCCGGCCCGCACATGAGGGCTCTGGAGAGCGACGTCTTCATTGCAAATGCGAACTCGCCTTCCTCCCGCTTACAGGCAATTATGAGCACTCTGGAGAGCGGGGAAGACGGCACCGTCATGGACTTCAGCGACCTCTACATCCAGTTCGACCGCGGCGCCGGGGACATCGTGAGCACGACGGCCGACCTCAACAAATTCCACCGTGCGCTCCGAACGGGTGCGCTGATCGATCCTCTGTCGTTTGCGGCGATGGAGAATGTCTCCCCGCAGTCCCACAAGATCGAGCAGGTGCCCGGACTGGGAGAGATGAGCGTCGGATGCGGTTACGGATACTTCATGCAGCAGAACGCATCGGAGGGCCTGACCCTCTACGGCCATACCGGCGGGTACTACGGCTTGTATACGGCATTGTACTACTGGGCCGAAGGGGACACCTACATCGCGATGAATAGCAACGTTTTGGCGAAAGCGGGCGCGATAAACAAGGAGGTTCTCGTCCCGGTACTCCGGTACCTCAGGGAAAGGAAGGCGGCCGGACGGTAGGCCGGCCTGTTTTCTCCCTTACGGGATCGTCCGGACGATCCGCTCCTTCGTCACAATTCCAGCGATGAACCGGGCGAGGACGAGGAGCGCGAGCCCGACCGCCCCAAGGACCGCCTCTAACGTTACCGAGATGCCCGCCCCACCCGGCACGACTTCCTGTAGCCCGCCGGCCAGGAAGATGAACCCGAAGATGAGGATAAATCCGAGGATCTGATTCTCCCGCATCCCGAGCGCAAGCTGCGCCGCGCCGATGAGTCCGGCCGCGGCGAGGATCCAGACCGGGACGATGACCACGAGGTGGAGGAGGAGCAGGGGTTCGGTGGCGATGGAGGCTCCCAAGATGTTGGAGGCCGCCGCAATGGCCACGCCGGCAGAGAGGAGCATCATCAGGTACGCCGGGACGGCGACCCCGATTGCCTTCCCCTCCCAGAGGCGGCGGAGCGAGACGGGGGCACATAGAAGCGTCTCGATGGTTCCGTCCCGCTTCTCGCGGAGGAAGGTGTCGGCGCAGAAGATGTAACCCATGAAGACCCCGACCGGGAGGGTGATCGCGGCAATACCGCCGGCAACGGCGGCAGCATCTCCCCCGGCGCCCACGGCAATACCAAGGACCGATATGACCGGGAACCAGACGGCAAGGATGAGGGATGCGATCAGAGCGCTCCGGTTCCGAAGGGCAAGTCGCATCTCGCGGCGGGCGATAACGGAGAGCGTTCTCATACCCTGCCCTCCGCCGGGTTGACATACTCGAGATAGATCTCCTCAAGCGATCGGGATGACCGGCGGACCTCTTCTATGCGGAACCCTGCCCTGACGAGTGCCTCGACAAGGTCCGGGGTTGCACCCGGGTCGGTGAGGGTGCAGAGGAGGGCGCCGCTATCTGCATCGCACTCCGCGACGTACGGCAGGCTCACGATGATATCGCGCGCACGGGCGTGCTCGCCCGGATCGGTGAGGGTGACCGTCACGGTCGGGCGGCCGGAGGCGCGGGTGAGGTTTGCCACCGAATCAAAAGCCCGGATCCTCCCTCCCGCGAGGATCGCCACCGTCGAGCAGATGCGCTGGACCTCGTCGAGGTGATGGGAGTTTAAGAAGACCGTCATCTCCTCCCGCCGGGAGAGGTCGAGGATGAGGTCGCGGACCATCCTCTGCGCCCCGGGATCGAGCCCGGAGGATGGCTCATCAAGAAAGACGATCTCCGGCCGGTGAAGTATGGCACGGGCGATCCCGAGTTTCCGCTTCATGCCGGTCGAGAACGTCCCGACAAGGTCGTCACGCCGGTCGGCTAGACCGACGATGGTGAGAAGTTCGTCGATCCGCTCCTTTGGAGCCTCGACATCGTAGAGCCCGGCATAATAGGCCAGGTTGTCCGCGGCGCTCAATCGATCGGAAAGGCCGTTGTTCTCAAAGAGCACCCCCACTCTCCTGCGCGCCTCATCGTTGGAAGTGAGGTCTTCTCCAAGAACCCGGACCATCCCCGCGCCGGGCGCAAGGAGGCCGAGCAGGATCCGGATGGTCGTCGTCTTCCCCGCCCCGTTCGGGCCGAGGTAGCCGAAGATCTCGCCATGCCCGACGGAGAACGAGACATCGCGGAGGATCTCGCGGCCGTCGAAGGACCGCGAGAGACCCCTGACCTCGACGGCATTCATACCTGCCGCCCCCTTGTGCCCCCCGCGACGCGGGGGCGAGAGGGAAGATAGGAGATATCAGAGGTTATGCGGGAAGATTCTCCCGCATGACCGTTACAAACCATGGGAGTACCTCTCAATCGCAAAAGGAATAGATTTTGTGTGGGCGGTAGAATCTGTGGCTCTGCACGGGATCCTTATGATAGATCATCTTGTGGTATCGACAACCGGCCCGGATCGGCACACCGCCTCATCTTCGGTCTGCAGTGGCTGGTGGTGAGTATGCCCCCGGTTCTCATCTCTGATCACAAGCGGCATTGGGTGGGCACCGTCACGGTCATCGCGCTTGAGCACCTCGTCTACCGCAGGCGACAGCAAGATATTGAATGACCTCGTTTTCGCGAAAAAAAGCAACGATGGAGCCTCAAAGAGTTTACCGCAGAGGAGAACTACTGAAAAAGAACAGTGGGCCCGATGCGATTCGAACGCACGACCTCCCGGTTATCAGCCGGGTGCACCACCGGCTATGCTACGGGCCCAAATGCACTCGTATTAGTGCCTACAAATGTTGTATTACAACCCCCTTAAAGGTTGCGCTAAGTTCTATTCCTGAATTGTCCAATATCAGGGATCCGCGGCGAGCACGCGGAAGATACCGTAGCAACAAGCCGCCAACATGGGGATCCCGGCGCCAGGATGAGACCGCACACTCTAGCCCTGCAGAAATACGGAAAAGATGATGGGCCCGATGCGATTCGAACGCACGACCTCCCGGTTATCAGCCGGGTGCACCACCAGCTATGCTACGGGCCCACTAAAGTTACCCTGCAGTTTCTGACATTCAAACACTTAATTTTTTGGATCGATATCCAAACCACTATGTTAAAAACCGACAATAAAAGTACAGTTGAGTTGAACAATGGCAGTACGATACCTACTCGGGAATGAGGGCATTGCGCACGCATGCCTGGAGGCAAATATTGATTTTGCCAGCGGCTACCCGGGAACGCCGTCATCTGAAGTGATCGACGTCCTCCGGGTGCAGAAGGAGCGCCCCTTCACCGTGGAGTGGTCCACGAACGAGAAGGTTGCCTTCGAGAACGCGCTCGCCGCCGCCTGGTGCGGCCTGCGGGCACTCTGCACGATGAAGCACGTCGGGCTGAACGTGGCGGCCGATCCCCTGATGACGAGCGCATACACCGGAGTGACGGGCGGATTTGTCATCCTCTCCGCAGACGACCCCTTTGCGCACAGTTCCCAGAACGAGCAGGATACCCGGCGCTACGCTCATTTCGCCCGGCTCCCCTGCCTCGACCCGGCCTCGGTCCAAGAGGCGCACGACATGGTGCGGGACGCCTTCGCCCTCTCCGAGGAGTTCGGCCTGCCGGTCATCTTCCGCCCCACCACCCGGATCTGCCACTCAAAGAGCGACGTCGACCTTGGAGCGATCGGGACCGAACACCGGAGCGCTACCTTCCAGCGCGACCCAAAGCAGTACGTGGTCATCCCCGCGCATACCCGGGTGTTGCATAAAAGACTGAACGAGAAGCAACCGGCACTCAAGCGGCGCCTGGTCGAACTCGGTTACAACCGCTATACCATCCGGGGCACGACCGCCGTCATCGCAAGCGGCGTCGCCGCCTCCTACGTCCAGGAGGTGCTGCCCGAGAACGTCTCGCTCGCGATCATCGGGGCCTACCCCATCGACGAGGAGTGGCTCAAGGGCTTCGTCGACCAGCACGAGAAGGTCCTCGTCGTCGAGGAACTCGACCCGGTCGTCGAGGAAGCAGTACGCCAGGTGGCGACGAAGACCGAGATCTTCGGAAAGATGACCGGTACTGTCCCATACGAAGGGGAGTTCAACCCGGCGATCGTCGCTTTCGCCCTCGAGAGCGCAGGGATCACCCCCACGACGACCTTCCCCGCGGCAACCCCGGTCCAGGGAGTCCCGCCCCGCCCGCCGATCCTCTGCGCCGGGTGCATGCACCGGCCGACGTTCTATGCCATGCGGAAGGTCTTCCGCGACGGCATATTCCCGAGCGACATCGGGTGCTACACCCTCGGGCTCCAACTCGGTGCGGTGGATACCACCATCTGCATGGGCGCCTCGATCACCGTCGGGAGCGGGATCGCCCGGTCGGGGGAGGAGCGCCCCGTGGTCTCGACCATCGGCGACTCCACGTTCCTGCACACGGGCATTCCAGGGCTCTTGAACGCCGTCTACAACGGCGCCGATATGGTTGTCGTCATCCTCGACAACCGGATCACCGCCATGACCGGTCACCAGCCAAACCCCAACACGGGCCTCACAGCCACCGGGGAGGAGAGCACTCCGATATCGCTTGAAGCGCTCTGCCGGGCGTGCGGGGTCTCCTGGGTCGAGACGGTCGACCCATATAACCTTCCGGTGCTTCTTGACACCTTCCGGAGGGCAAAGGAGCGTAAAGGGGTCCGGGTGATCATCTCAAAGCAGCCCTGCGTCATCACCGCACGAAAGAGCGGGATCAGGCGGAAGGCTTACGAGGTCGATCCCGAACGGTGCACAGGCTGCGGTGTCTGCCGGCCCTTCGGCTGCCCTGCAATGGCGTTTGTCAATGATCGCGCAACGATAACCGAACTTTGCGCAGGATGCGGCGTCTGCGCGGATATATGTCCATCGGGCGCAATTGGTGTGGAGGGACGGCGATGAAGTCTTCATTTGATATCCTGATCGTGGGAATAGGAGGCCAGGGGACGGTCCTCGCCTCGAACGTCCTCGGCGAGGCGTGTATCCTCGAGAACCGTACCGTCCGGAGCGCCGAGACCCATGGTATGGCGCAGCGCGGTGGATCGGTGGAGAGCCACGTCCGGATCGACGGGAAGTTCGGGTCCCTGATTGCCCCGGGAACGGCCGACCTTCTCATCGCCTTCGACCTCCTCGAAGCCCTCCGCTACCGCCACTACCTCCCGCCCGGCGGAAGGCTCGTGGTGAACAGGCGTCTGGTGGTCCCCACATCGGTCTACCAGCAGGCCATAGACGTGCCCGATGAAGAGAGCATTCTCTCCGCACTCGCCGACCTCGAGGTCACCTGCATCGATGCCGCAGCCCTCGCAGAGGAAGCGGGGAGCATCCTCTCGCAGAACATCGTTATGCTCGGGGCAGCGTCGGGCAAGATCCCGCTCAAGCCTGAAAGCCTTGAAGAGGCGGTCCGGATATGCGTGCCGCCTAAGACCGTCGAGGTCAACGTACGGGCCTTCCGGCTCGGGCGAGAGGCGGCTGGACTGAATCCCAGCACGCCTTAAGCGGGAAGGGAGAACGCCCCCACACCCAACTCTTTCTAGATCTGCAAACGCCGCAACCTGTATAACCCACCCCGCCGAGCTGGTACGCCATGAGCGAGCGGGATACTGTTGCAGCACTTAAGCGCCTTGCAGAGGCGAGATCCGAGTTCCGGCTCTCGGAATTGCAAAAAGACCTGGAGCACGGGCAGTCGCTTAAAGATCTTGCCGAAGATATCCGCCTGCACCTCGGCGACCTCGACCTCACGATCACATCTGCCGGCGACGATTACGTGATCAGCCGCCGCCCAAAAGCCGAACCGTTCATGCCAGGCGAAGCCGGGCGGGAACGGCAACTTGCATTCTTCCGGGATCCCGGGGTGCCGGACTACATCCAGAGATTGGTCGAGGCCTACATCGAGCAGAAGACCGGCAAGTCATGGGACGATCCAGTCGTCCTCAACCGGATGGCAAACGCCATCCTCGCCCAGAAGAGCCAGTACTGGAAGGGGCGGGAGGTAAGTTACCGGAAAGCGTACTCGGTCCTCGGCTACCTCGCCTACCACGCGCCCGTCTACCTGGTGCAGTTCGAGCATATTCTCTGGCAGATCATCACCCAGGGGCTCGCGAAGCCCCACATGCGTATCCTCGATCTCGGCACCGGGCCGGGGGTCGTCCCGCTCGCAATCATCGACCTCTACGGGCGGATCGGGGGCGGTTCGGCCGAGATCTACGCCGTCGAACAGTCGGAGGAGCACCTTGAGGCCTACAACGCTCTCGTCCCCGCCGCTGCGGCATCGAAAGGGAACGCTGTGCGAGTGAATAAACCCATCCGAGGAGACATCGGAGCGCTCGACGTCGCAGACCTGCCCGATAGAATAGATCTCATGATCTTCTCAAATGTCTTAAACGAACTCCGCCGCATCGATATCGACCGGCGGGCCGACCTCGTCGCAGGTCTAGCCGAACGCCTCGCACCCGACGGAACGATCGTCATCGTGGAGCCGGCGGACCTTGCCAATTCGACCATGATGCGCCAGACTGTGCGCGCAATCGCGGATCGGGGGTTCTCCATCCACAGCCCCTGCTCGTTCATCTGGGGCGCTACCTGCAACCCCGCACGGTGCTGGACATTCGAGCAGAAGGGCAATATCCGGCCCACGCGGCTGATGGAGCGGCTTGGTGCGGAAAAAGACGGATATCGGTTCGTCAACGTCGATATCAAGTATTCCTCAGCGCTCCTCAGGAAGGATAGAACAGTGGAACACACCTACCGGGTTCCGCCGGGAGCGAAGTTCGCCCGGCTCTCTCAACTCCGCCGCCACCAGGATCGAAAGATCAACGTCGTCGCTTCGCTGATGTCCGGGAACCTCGGCGATACCCGAACAAAGGTCTACAAGGTCTGCGACGGGACGCCTGCAGACCCGACCTACGCCATCATCCCGGCAACGCTGCGCGGCGCAAACCGTGATGCACTTGATGGGCTCACCTATGGGGCAATCGTCCAATTCTACGGAGTCCTCGTCCGCTTCAACCGGGATCATGGCGCATACAACCTTGTCATCCTGCCGGGGACCCGGATCGAGCCGGTCGGATGCCCGGTGGAGGAAGGGGTGGAGGCAGCGTAGACCGATGAAGAGAACTGCAACTCGCATGTATGGGGTCTTGAGGGGGCACGGGCCCAGAGGTGCCCGGGCCCCGTCTTTGCTGGAATGCCGCCTGACGCACTGCTTCCCTTGTACCGAGGATGATGAACAACCGCTGCCTAAGGAAGGAGCCTCCACCACCCAGGGGGTGCGTGGCCCTTTGAGACATAGTACCGCCTGCCGGGAAATACGCGTTCTTCCAGAAACTGCAGGTATTTGAGCAGCGCAGGTGTCTGGGTATGAGGTAGAGGCATGGAGGCATGCCCCTCGGGCCCCACAGGTTCTCAAACTCCGCTCCTCTGGTGCGTCGCAACTCGCACCTAACAGTGCTCGAACCCCGCCCCTGTGGAGCGTCGTCCCTCAAAACCCCCTGTCCAGGACAACTTGAAATGTACTAGCATCCAGTGGCTTCACCTGGCACGGATTCCCCACGGATTCCCGCTGGACATCGCATTAGGGGGGGTGGGGCTGACGGGGAGAATGAGGGGCGGAACGCCCTGAGTTCGACCACCGTCTGGTGGGGAGGGGGGAGT
>LFRM01105662.1_pt1 | contig 46849 bp, 40 predicted proteins | sample 618341 | NCBI WGS metagenome assembly LFRM01 (sample SAMN03654438, study PRJNA283298) | anaerobic digester metagenome | isolation source: pool of bioreactors CSTR01a, CSTR02a, and CSTR03a thermophilic anaerobic... | place: Denmark: Kgs. Lyngby | collected 2014-05-21 | reverse complement strand
TATCCGCAGATAGTTCGCAAAGTATGCCGACGAATTTCTTGCCGCCCAGCACAACATCGTTTGGCCATTTAATGCCCGCCTCAAGCGTTGGGCAGATGTCGCTGACCGCTTGCGCAACAGCTACCGCCGCCGCAAGGGTGACCAGCGATGCCTGCTCAGCCATGAGCTTGGGGCGCAGCACCATCGACTGGGTCAGCGCATCGCCATGGGGCGTATCCCATCCGCGGCTTAGTCTGCCCTTGCCTGCTGTTTGAATATGGCACACGGCAAGGCTGCCGTGCGGTGCGCCTTGATGCGCCATGTCCTTGGCATAGGTGTTGGTGCTGCCGATTTGCAGCTCGTAGCAGATTTCTCCGCGTCCAGCCCACTTTGTCCTAAGGTCGTGCAAAATATAGCCCGGCAGGAGGCTGTCATCCTCGGGCTCAAGGCGGTAGCCCTTCTTGCCTGCTGATATGATTTGGTAGCCCTGCGCGCGAAGCTTTTCCATGCGCTTCCAAATCGCGCCGCGCGTCATTTGCAGCTCCTGACATAGCGTTTCTCCTGAGATATATTCGGTTGTGGATAGCATGCAAAGAAGCTGATCCATACCATCACTCCTTTAGCTGTTGTTTGGCGGGCTTTTTCTTCTTTTTATAGCGATCTTCCTCGCTGAAGATGCACCCGCAGTATTTTTGCATATACAGTTCCAATTCCCGCGCTTTTTCCTGCCCTTCCTTGAAATAGGGACGGAAATCACGGTACAAAAACGCCACCCCATAGGCATTGGCAGCGTGCTCGGCGGAGAGAATCAGCTGCTCATGGTTTTGATAGGGGCTGACAAAAAGTGTGGACGTAAAATGAGTGAAGCCGTTTTCTGCTGCATAGCGTGCAGTTTCCATCATACGCATGTCATAGCACTTGACGCAGCGATTGTCAATATCATCCGCTACTTCGCCGATAAAAGGGCGCAGACCATACTCGCCTTGCAGCGTGAGCGCCAGATCAATGGACTTGGCGTATTGGGTCAGTGCGTTTTTGCGGCTTCTGTACTCGGTAAATGGGTGGATGTTTGGATTGAACCAAAAGCCATGGGGCTCAATCCCTTCATCGCGCAATGTCTTGATGCACATGATCGAGCATGGCCCACAGCAGATATGTAGTAATAATCTCATGAATTACACCTCATCTGTATTTTATCATGCCCTGACTGATGGGACAAGTCATGTTTGCAAAACAATCGCCTAACTGAGATGAAAAAAACAGAAATGCATGATTGACTTGGGCAGCATCATGCAAAGGACGGATTGTTTTTGCAAAGTGGGCGCTGTGTTTAAAAATGAACGGCTTTATGGTATAATTAGATTTGTGGTCAATGTCTTATAAAGGAGAAAAATCATGTTGATGATGAATGGTAAAGCAAAGCGCAGCGTTTCCCTTTTTCTGGTGTTGCTGCTGATTGTATCAACTGTCCCCGCACTGGCTTCCCAGCCTGCCGCTACGTTTGAGGAAGCGCTTTTTGCGCTCAAAACCCCCGCGCAGCTTGGCGCGGAAAGCGGCGAATATGCCATTCACACAGGTGATAGCGCATATCTGCCCAGCCTTGATCGCGAGATCATCCCGTTTGACATGGTGATTGATATTGCATATGCGCCGCTGAGCGGCGAGGTGGAAAGCTCGGACGAAAGCGTTGTGACGGTGGCTGACGACGGCAAAATGACGGCGCATGCGCAGGGTATGGCAACCGTTACCTATCACAAGAGCGGCGGGGATGAAGTATACGAGATCACGGTGAGCGATGACGTACCGACGGAGCTTGCGAAAAACTATATCTACGTCCTCAGAAATGAATTTTATACCGTCCAGCGTTCAAGGCTTCCCAAATGGAACAAGTACGCTAAATGGTACTATAACAAGAAAAACGAAGTGGGCTGGTGCTCGGTATTCACGATTTACTGCGCGAATGCTGCGGGCGCGAATCCCATTAAGCAAAAGACGATGGATTTGGATAATATCCCAGCCACCCAGTTTTTTGCAGAGGGACAAGTAGGCAGTCAATACGATGGCTTTATGAAGATGGGACGCTTTTCAAATGTACCAAAGCCCGGTTTCTTGGTCATCTATGCGGACATGAAAAAAGCATACCGCACCACACATATCGGTTCGGTTGTGGATGTGGCGGATATGGGCGACGGGCTGTATGCGGTTACAACTATCGAGGGCAATATGAGCAGCAGCGTGAAGAGCTATTGCTATTTGTATGACAGCAATAACCAAAACTACCTTGTGGGCTCTGAAGGCGCGGACAAAAAGCTCAAATTGCAAAACAATATGCAGGAATTGCCCAAAGAGGATCAGGTCGATCCGCTGGTGCAATATGAGCTGCATACGGACTACTGGTCTGTATTTGGTTTTTGCGAAACATGGAAGTAAACGGGATTCACATCTGAAAAGGATGGGTATGATAAGGCTGAATCCAAAAGAGATCTAATGATATAAGGAGGTTTTACAAATGGCAAATTTGAAGGGAACAAAGACCGAGGCTAATTTGATGACTGCTTTTGCAGGCGAGAGCCAGGCGCGTACTAAGTACAACTACTATGCATCCAAGGCACGCAAAGAAGGCTATGTACAGATTGCCAACATCTTTGAGGAGACCGCTGCGAATGAAAAAGAGCATGCGAAGATTTGGTTTAAACTCCTGCATGACGGCGATATTCCTACCACAACCGTCAACCTAGAAGATGCGGCAGAGGGCGAGAACTATGAGTGGACGGACATGTATGCCAATATGGCGGTAGATGCAAGAGCGGAAGGTTTTGAGCATATCGCTGTGCTGTTTGACATGGTCGGTCAGGTCGAAAAAACCCATGAGGAGCGCTATCGCAAGCTGCTTGCCAATGTGCAGGATGGCATTGTGTTCAGCCGCGACGGAGATATGATCTGGGAGTGCAGCAATTGCGGACATATCGTCATTGGGCAAAAAGCACCTGATGTTTGTCCGGTATGCAATCACCCCAAGGCATACTTCCAGATCAGGGCAAGCAACTATTAATGGATCACGCGTATCGTGCAAAACAGTAGAGACCAAACCCCTGCGCCAACCATGGCGCAGGGGTTTTTGTCGTTTTTGGATGCATGAAGCATGAAATTTAGCCTTAAAAGCGCAAAAATCGCCCTGAAAGAATTGAAGTATATCGTATTAATGTTATAATGTGAAGAGTTGTTATCCTAGGTGTGGTAGGCGCGCAGGAATCAAATTTGACGGCAGGAGGTATCCGCTTTGAATATTGCTCAAATCAATGTGGTCGCATCGCTCAGCACGGGGCGTATTGCAACGACTTTGTCGCGCATGATCATCGATGGCGGACACCGCGCTGTGTTTTGCTATTCGCGCGAAAAAGCGCCCAGCGACATACCCTCCATCTATATTGGAAATTCGTTTGATACCTTCACCCATGCGCTGCTGACAAGGCTGACGGATCGCGCGGGCTTTTATAGCAAGCGCGCCACAAAGAAACTCGTCAAGCAGCTGATGGCGTTTAAGCCTGATATTATTCATTTGCATAATATTCATGGCTACTATCTTCATTTGCCGACGCTGTTTGAATACATAACGCAGGCGGATATCCCCGTTGTGTGGACGCTGCACGATTGCTGGGCGTATACGGGACATTGCGCGTATTATACAATGGCAGTCGGTGCGCCGCCCGTTGATGGCACAAAGCGCAGGAGCAAGGAGCATGTTGGCTGTGATCGATGGCTTGGCGGCTGCGGAAATTGTGTGCTGAAGCGCAGCTACCCCAGCAGCTTGTTTGTGGATCAGAGTGCAAAAAACTGGAATGACAAGCGCAGGCTCTTCACCAAAGTGCCTCATATGGTGCTCACCACTCCATCCGAGTGGCTCAGAAGCGAGGTAAAGCGCTCCTATTTAGCCAAATACCCTGTCTATGCACTCCCCAACGGCATTGATCTTGACGTGTTTAAACCATGCAATGATGAGACCTTCATGGAGCAAGTGGCAAGGCGATACGAGATTGACAAGATCGGCGATCGGCATTTGGTTATTTCGGTTGCAGCTGTGTGGGACGAGCGCAAGGGACTGGACGACCTGATCGATCTGGCGGAAATGCTTGGAGATGAGTACTGCGTGATGGCGATTGGGTTGGATGAATCCCAGATCCAGTCGCTGCCCAAAAGGACGGTGCTTGGCTCAAGGCGCACAGGCAATGTCAATGACCTTTGCGCGCTGTATACGGCGGCGGAGGTATATGTCAGCTTGAGCAGGGAGGAGACCATGGGCATGACGCTGGTGGAAGCGCTGGCATGCGGCACGCAGGTGCTGTGCTACGACGCGACGGCTATGCCCGAAATCGTGACAAAGAAGGTCGGCGAAGTGGTCGAGGTCGGCGATATAGAGGCGGCGGCCAATCGGGTGCGTGAGATGTGCGATAACCCAAGGGATGCTGCGGATTGCCGCGAGCGTTCGCAGGCCTATGAAAACGGAAAGCGCTTTGATGCGTATATGCAGCTGTATGAAAAGATGTACCGCAGCAGCCCTCAATTCCAAAAAGAGCTTGAAAGAGCGAAATATGTCAAGTAAAGATAAATGTGCAGGGAGGTGTGGGCATATGCAACGGATGAAAAAATGGATAGTACTGCTGGTTTGTCTTGTGCCGCTTACGCTCGGAGGCTGCACGATAATGGAGATAGAAGGCACCCAGACGGCGCAGGGGCCCAATCTCGGTCTTCTTTCCATGCCGCCCTATGAAGGCGAGCGTCAGGTGCAGGCAGAGACTGCGGACCTGGGCAGTATGCGGGTTGATTTGTGGCTGGATGCAACGCAGGTTATGGGCGGCATCAGGACGCGCGAGGAGGGTCTCTACTCTCGTTTTAGCAAAAGGTATCGAGAGGGCGGATTCCAGTATCAATATGAAAATGAGGTGGGTATGTATGAATACCTGCTCATGGATATGCTAAGCACAGTGGAAGGCTCGTTTGTGCGCATGCTGCGATATGGCAACGAGCGTTTGCCAAATGATCATCTCGTTTCAAGCGGTCTTGTCAATGCAAATGCACCCGAGGAGACATTCCGCTCGATCAGGCGCGATTTGCTCACCTACGCGCTTGAACCCATGCAGACCGTATTGTCCGATATCTCTCAGGAGAAGATGACGGATGGCTTTTATTCACTTGGTACGCCGCTTCTAAACCAGATGACAAGCTTTGCTTTGGATGATGGCGCGAAGCTTGAAAACCCTGGCATGGTAAGCGAAATGAGCGCTGCGCTGGATAGCCAGATCAATGGTGTCAAGGAAGGCGAGTTCACGTCCGTCGGCAACGATTTGGATTACCCGCTGCTCTATGCATTGGATAATCTGGATTTGTCGCGCCTGTCGGTCATCACCTGCGATCCTGCGGCGATCAGGAAACAGACGGATATCAAAGCAGACGGCGAAGTTGTCTCCTATATTTCAGAGCTCGTGGAGCGAAGAGGCATCTTTGACAGCGGGCTTACGGTAGGGCTCTACGCCTTTACGTTGGATTATATCGGACAGATGGAATCCTTCGGTACGGCAGATTTCGCAGAAAACCTGCTATGGGGAAGACTGCTATACAACAGCAATAAAAGGATTACACAGGGTACATTGCCCATGCCCAGAATACTGCTGACGCTCGTAATTGGAAGCGGGGAGCAGGTGGATAATTTCGCGTCCAAGCTGGATGGCTTCATTGCGCGGGATGAAAACCTCAAGGGTCCAAGAGGTCCTGAGAAAGATGAATTGACCTACACAGCAAACGGCGAAACAATCACCCAGCAGCCCTTTGAATTTTCCTATGAATATACATCGCTGTCAAGGCCGAGCGTGGGCTACTATACCCAATACACAAAGGGCATGCAGCTTGATGCGGGGGGCGGCCAGAGCAAAGTGACGCTGGCGGATGGATATCCAACCATCACCTTCACCCCAAGCGACGCAGGCGAGCTGCAAAGCACGGAAATCACCATTTCATTTCCCGCCTATGATCTGCCCGATGATATCAAGGCAGACCTGACAAAGCTCAATGGCGCAGGCGTTGATGTCGCGTCAGCACTTCTCATGACCAAAACCATGGTCAATGCTGCGGATGCGGTGATTGAGGAAGACTCGCAGGTGATCGCGCTGAGGGAAAAGCTCTATGTATTTGAGATGATTCAGGAGCCCTTTGCACCCGCGCCTCAGGATAATCCATTCACACTAAAGGATATCTCATTTTCGGATGATGGCGAGACGCTTTGCGCAGCCATTGCCGTTGACGGTACGAAGCTAAAAGCGGGCTATTACCGCATAGAGCTTGCGGCTGATCTATCGGGCGAGCAGCTGACATGGCTGCCTGTGGATTGGATCAACGGAGCAACAAGCTTGAGCGTCACGCCGACCAATGCGCAGATTGCGACTTGGGAGGAATTCGCGGCGCTGATTGCCGAGTACGAGCGCAAGAGCACCAGCGTGCCCAAGCAGTTCGTCCACGCATGGGGACCCGTTGCAACCAGACGCTATCATGATACCGTGATTCCTGACTTTCCGCCCGTGTACCTAGCGCAGGGACTCAGTGAGCTGTACGCGCAGCTGCTTTCGGTAGCGAATGTGGAAGTGAGCCCATATGTCAGATTCGATTTTGATGTCTATGTTACAAGTGATCAGAGTACTCCGTAAATACAAGCAGAAGGAGGCGCATTATGCAGCCTGAAATCAATGCAGAACTGCCCGCAAAGCATGGCAGAACCAAACGAAAAGTGCGCGTGCGCTACTCTAACCGCATGAAATGCCTGCTTTGCTATCTCATTAGTTTTTCTGTGCCCGTGCTGTGGCAGCTGATAGCGCTGCGGTTTTTATACCCCTATAAGCTGACTGCTACTGCGCCTGATGTGACCCAAAACCTGCTCGCAGCCTTTCCGTTTTTGGAAGGATTGCTGTCAGGGACATTGGAAAGCTCAGCCGTCCTAGCGGGCGCATCGCCCGAGACGATCAGGCTCGCGCTTGAGTACCGTGATGCGGTATGGCAAAGGTGGGTGCTCGTGTTTTTTGCGCTGGCATGGCTCATCACGCTTGTGCTTCAGCTATTTTGGCGGGTGACCAGCGGACGCGGAATATTTGCGTCCAAGGTTGCCAAGCGGGCGATTCATACCTATCGCCTCACTCAGTTAATCATTTGGGGCGTGAATGCGGTCTTTGCCTTTGCGCTGCTGATTGTCGGCGTGCGGTTTATCGCGGGGCGTACCTATTGGGATTATCTCGTTTATTTCTTGGCGTACCTGCTCAATGGACTGGCAGCCATGCTCTGCTTCCGCCTAGCAGCGCCGCCAATGATCAGTGGCAAGCATGCGTTCTTTAAACGCCTGTAATCATAGGGAGAGGGGGAGCGACAATGGGCTGTTATGTGATTGCCGTTGGCGGCACGGGTAATAAAATCCTGGAAAGTATCGTATACGCGGCGAGCGTGGATGCATTTTACGCTTTGGATGAACGCGGCAAAAGACGCCCAATCAAGCGTCTGAATCTGCTCTCTGTCGATGTGGATGCGGCTTGCGGCAATACCACGCGCGCAAAGCGTGCGGGTGAATACTATGAGTCCGTCAGAGAAACCTTCACCGATTCTCCTTTGGAGCACCGCGGATTCCATACGGCGCTTCGCGTGGACAAATGGAGCATGAACCTGAGCAAACGCGCGGCATCGGTCAATCAGATGGTCAAAAACCATCAGCAAGACCAGCTGCTGGCACGCACGCTTTTCAGCAAAACAGAGGCTAGCCTTGAGTACAGCGAGGGCTTCCGCGGGCATCCCGATCTAGGCGTGCTGTTTTTTGCGGATATGCTCGATTCGCTTGAGCAGCGCAGAATGCTTGGACAAATGGACGAGCTCAATGATTTCATTGACCTGATGCAATCGGAAATGGATCGCGGCGAAACGGTGAAGCTCATTTTATGCGGCAGTATTTTTGGCGGCACAGGCGCATCGGGCATTCCCGCCCTGTCCCAGTATTTCCGCCAGCGGTTTGCATCGGATGCTGCGCTTTTTGAGATGGCATCCATGCTCATGCTCCCCTACTATAAGGTTCCTGCGTCCTCCAATAACGAGGAGTTTGAAATCGTCGTCAAGAGCTCCACTTTCCTTGATAAAGCACGCACAGCGCTTCAGTACTACGGCATGGAGGGCATGATCAAGGATTCACAGGATGACCCCGACGGCATATTTGACGCGATTTATCTGCTCGGTCTGCCCCCTGAGAGCTTTGTGAGCACGCGCATTTATTCCACAGGCTCACAGAGCCAAGAAAACGATGCGCATATGATCGAATGGCTTGCTACGCGCTGCATTGCGCAGTTCTTCCGCACGGGCTTTCGGGGCAGGGATGCACATCATATCGATTGCTATTACTATCAATGGCACACGTCCGCTTTTTGCTGGCAGAGCTTTGATGCGGATCAGGATTTGTTTCGGGTGGGCTATGGCTCATTGCTAAAGGCAGCGACCGTGTTTTTTGCGGAATGCTACCCTGTGCTGCGCCGCCAGATTACCAAGGCAAACAGCGATAACCATGTGAACTACATCGCGCCATACTTTCATCGCATGAAGCGCTTTACCGCTTCCCAGCGTGCCACCCTTGAAAAACAGCTGGATTCGCTCTATCAGTTCTTCTCGTTTTATGCCAATTGGGCATTGCAGGTGATTAGGACGCTGCCGCCCACCATGCGTAAAAAGCGCGGAAGCGAGAATGAGGCAGAGGCTGCGCTTGCGAACTACAGGCAGCTGATTCAGCGGTACGTGCTCATGCAGGAGCGAGTGGACACGATCAAGCTCAGTGATGCTGAGCAGCAAGAGTATGATGGCTGGCGCACCGAGTATGAGCGCATGCTTGAAAAACAAACGGAAATGATCCAGCGCATTGGCGGCAGGGTATGGCTTGAAGTGCTCAAGACCGCGCAGCTCAGCGCACGCGAACAGCTGAGCAAGCAGGATATCGATATCGCGCAGCTCAAGGAACAATTGGTTCTTTGGCGTGGACCGCAGCGTAATTTGATCGACGCGCAGTCCTTGCGGCTTGAGGGCGAGCGCCTCTGTGCAATGCGCAGAGCGCGCGCGGATATGGAAAAGCGGCTTCATAAAATCGGGGAGGATATCGAGAAGGCGATCCGTCAGGACGTGATCAATCGATTCCCCGCGCAGCTCACAGGCGATCAAGAAGAACTGCCCCAAAACGAGCTTTTTAATGCTGCGCTTCTGGATCAATTGCAAATGCTCGTGAGTGAATACGCACAAACACCCGATAAGCGGGATCACAAGCGCATCGAAAGCGCAAGCATAGAGCTTCAAAAGAACCTAAAGCATTTGCTTGTTCACCGCGTGGCTGACAAGGTGGATATGCCCCGCGTGATTTCGGGACTTGGCGGCGTGAACGTTGATGCCAAAACCCCTGATCAAGCGCTTGCGGGCTTTTTGACCGCATTATTACAGGCTGTGATGGAGGAGGAAACGCTATGAGTAAATCCGATTCATCCATCACCCCAATGGGTAGAAAACGCGACCGGAAGAAGGATGCACTGGATAGACAAACCGCATATTTTACGCTGCTTCCGCATATGGATGAGGGTTTTTATTCGGGTTATCATCAAAACCCGGGCATTGTGAGCGATCAGAATCAAAAGCCGCGCGAGTGGCTTGAAAACATGGCGAAGTACATGCAGACACAGGGCGAGGATGTGGGGTATTCGATTCCCGACGTGCTTGCGGCAGAGCAGCAGCTGCGCCGCCTGTCACGGCTTCCCCATGAGGTTGCGATGCGCCATCAGGAGATGATTGACTATCGCGCGGTGCTCGCGATTATGCTGCTATGGGACAGCTGGGAGAAGGACGAGACATGGCCTATGCTTGGGACTGAGTGGATGGACACGCAGGGCGCGAGCTTCACCAAGTCTGTTCGTGGAGCGCTTACGCCCCAGCGTGCTAAAGAAGGGCTGTGCATATTCACATTGTCTCGCCCCGAGGCAGAGCTTCCCGATCTGCGCCCGATCTGCATGCTGTCAAAGGCAATGACGATCATGCCGGCGGCTGATTTAGGCGATGTGAGCGATCTGCTTCCGCCCAATGTCACATGGTATGACCATCAGCGACAATGCTTCCTTGACCCATCGGACTTTCTGGATGAGATTGACCGCACAAGGCTTCTAGCACAGCTTTCGCTGTTGCAAAAGCTCAATGAAAATGAAGAATACGGCAGCTTGATTTATTCGCCCGATGCGCATTTATGCGCGCTGCTGCGAAGGTTTGCAGATGACTTGGTCGCGTTTAGAAAGACGTGGAGAGACCAAGTCGTAGCAGGCGATGAGACAGCGATCAAAGACCTCAAAACCAGAATACTGGCGAGCCTTGGTCTTCGCACACTCACAGGCAGCAACTCGTCAAGCCGCGTATCGGAGCGGTACATTCGCCTAACGACTGCTGAATTGATCGAAAATCCACTGATCTCCTTGCTGCAAAGGGATGGCAGCGTACCGGAGGATTTGGTGGAAGGCTCTGGACTAAGCTTGTACCTGTTTGACGGCGCACCTTTTGCGCGCGTGTCGGCGGCATATTTGCTTGAGCCCGTGAATTTGCCGCAGGAGGCAGAAACGATCAGGCTTGCGGAGCAGGAGATTTCCCTGCTCACTCGCTTTGATCCTGAGTGGAACAAACAAATGGCGATTCGCCTTTCCAATGTGCATCAAAAGCTGGAAACGCGCGTTGGCGTCAGCCCGCATTTGCTGACATTGCTTGAGGCTTGGTCGAGCGAAATGGGCGACAGCCCTGCGCAGAGCGATCGCGGCGTGACGCTGAACTACCCGATTGCAGAATTCCCATCCGCACTTGTGAAGCTCTTTGACGATATGCTCGGCATCACCGACCTTCAGTGCATCAAAAATCCGTTCTCCGATTGCCTCACCATCATGGAAGGCGCGGAGCATGCGCCGTATGACGATCCGATGATGGCACGCGTATGCTTGGTTGACGAAGGCAAAGACTCGGATTTGCTGCGCTATGCCATCCCGCCGATTGCCCCGGGCATGCTGGAGTGGCTGGAGAGGCAAAACGAGAAAAACGATCTCTATGCGCCAACCCTTGATCCTGAAAGCTTTAGCTTCACCTACAATCAAAAGAAGAACACCATCAAAGCCAGTTACCGTATCATAAGCCGCACGAGGGGCGAGGGGACGGCGGTAACCAATGCCATTACATTTATATGCACCTATCGAGTGAGCGGAAAGGCGGAGGCAGGCAGCGCTTTTACTTTGCCTGCGCATGCCATGCCCTATGTAGCCGTATGGCCGAATGTGCGCATGAGCACAGGTCAATGGAAACAGTATTTTGTCTACGCGCATCGCCCAGATTCGGTGAATGTGTGGACGCTTGATCAAGGCGGCTGGCAGCAGGGACAGCTTCACAGCGCAGTTGACGAAGGCAAGAGGCGCCAGAGCGTGGAGAGAAGATGGCAGACGACGTCCACCGATCGCTTCCCCGCTTATTTGATGCTCAGCCGCGGCGAGCTATCCCTTGGCGGTCTTATCAATGAACAGCCTGCAAAGGCTATTCGGCATGAGCCGCCTGCCATTGCAGGCATTGACTTTGGCAGCATCGCGACCACCGTGATGATCAGACAGGGGGAAAAGGTGCAGCCTGCTGCGCTCGCCCGCTGTATGCACACAGCTTTGCTCTCCCCGCTAGCGGGCGATGATGAATACCTTGCGGATGAACTCCTGCCAAAGACCGTGCTATTGCCTGACAGCAATGGTGATATCCCCAGCTTCTACAGCGTGATGGATATGTTCTCAGACGATTACACCAAATGGACGAAGGTGTTTGAGGATGGGCATATCTACTACCGCGAAAGCATGGCGGCGTTGGTTCACAAAGATGAAAACTCTTTGTACTACAACCTCAAATGGGGCGATGAAGATTATGTGCTGCGATGCATTCGCCTATTCCTCAAGCAGGTCATGATGCAGACCTCCCTGTCCGCAAGGCTTTGGGGTTCGCCGTCCATCTCTTGGCGCGTCTCCATGCCCAACGCCCTGCCCCTGCACAAGCAGGAGGCCTATCTGGAACTCATGCGCGGACTGACCCACGAGGTGGCGAGGGAAACAGGGATGCCGTTAACGCCGTCGTGCCCGCCCGTGCTCTACACTACGGAGAATCAAGCCGATGGCCTGTACTTCCTCAGCCGCAACGAAGTGAATGCACGCAGCGGTTATGTGAATCTGGATATTGGCGGAAGCACGACTGATATCAGCCTATGGCTCAATAACGGAACGAAGGCCGCTATCGAAAACTCCATCACCCTTGGCTGCCGCCAGATGCTGTTTGACTCGATTTCAAGGTGGCATGTAGCGGAGTTTGAAGCGGATTTTGCCAATGCACCCGATCAAACGCGCATTGCTGCGCAGGAGATCACCAAGGCGCTCAGGCGCGGCGTAGGCAGCACTCACGGCGAGCAAAAAGCGATGTTCCTCATGGATGATTTCTTTGCCCATTTCTCGGGCGATATTCGAAAAACCATGGCGCAAACACGTGCCGAAGGACATATGAGCTACGTGGAAAGCCTGCTGCTCTTTAACATTGGTTTTCTATTCTTCCTTTGCGGCGATGTGCTGGAACGGGCGTTGGCAAGCGATGACCTAAAGCCGCTCCTACCCCAGCGAATGGAGCTTTGTATCGCAGGCAACGGCGGTCAGCATCTAAAGACATTTGACGGCGAGGAGAGCAAGAAGCTATGCCAATTGGTGATGGCAAGGCTCTCTACAAAGCACCCGCTCAATGCCATTTTGCCTGTGCAAAGCAAGCATCCAAAGCAGGAGGTTGCGATGGGGCTGGTGAGCGAGGAAGCAAGGGCAAGGCTGCAAAGTTCGCTTGAAGGCGTGGATCGCTGGAATGGCACGCCGCTTGACAGCGATTATGCAGTCTGCCAAAACCTTCTCCATGAATACCTGCCCCTCTTTAGCCGCATCTTCCCGCAAGCGACAAAAGCCTTGATGCCGGCAGCATTTGAGGATGATGCAAATCGAAGCGGCGGCAGGCTGACGCTGACAGCGCTGATGGAGATTGAAACGATCTTTGAAAACGAACGCTACAAAACACCGACCGATGATATGGCGACCCATATCCGCTGCTTCTCAGGGCTCAAGCGGCTATGGAGGATATAGCACTTGCCTCATGTCACTGCATACAAAAAGAATCGCCGCTTAAATGCAGCGATTCTTTTTTGTATGTCATTGATGATTATACGAGTTTTCTGCCTTCGGCAATTGCCTGCATATTGATGGCCAGCATCGCAGCTTTGCTCTCGCCTAGCCATTCTCTTAGCGTACCTTCAAGGTTTTCATCCGTTGTCATATCGGTGGCTGCTTGGATCGCACCAAGCATGACCATGTTGCTGACACGGTTGTTTTTCAGCCGATCTGCGATTTCGTTGCAGGGAACAGCAATGACCTTGACATCATCCCGAAGCTCGGGATCGCTGATGAGCGAGGAGTTGTACAGCAATGTGCCGCCTACAGCCATTTTGGGCATGAACTTGTCAAGGCTGGGCTTATTCATCGCGACTAGTACCGGAGGCTCGCTCACAAGCGGGCTTCCGATGGCTTCGTCACTGACAACCACTGCGCAGTTGGCTTCGCCGCCGCGCATTTCAGGGCCGTAGCTGGGCATCCAGCTGACTTCGCTGCCTTGGCGCATAGCTGCTTTAGCAATGAGCTGACCGATAAGCAATACGCCCTGTCCACCGAAACCTGCGATAAGAAATTGCTTTTCCATTATTTTGTGCCCCCTTCCGTAACGTCTTTATAAACGCCGAGCGGATAGGCGGGAATCATGTCGCTCTTGACCCATTCAAGGGATTCCTTGGGGGTCATGCCCCAGTTGGTGGGACAGGTGGAGATGACTTCGATCAGGGTAAAGCCCTTGCCTTCCATCTGAAGCTGGAAAGCCTTTTTGATAGCAGCCTTTGCTTTTCTGATATGCTGCACATCATGCACGCTGACGCGTTCGATATATGCGGGACCTGTGAGTGTGGACAGCATTTCGCTGACCTTCACTGGGAAACCGCAATGATTGGTATCGCGTCCATAGGGGCTGGTGGTGGTCACCTGCCCTGGAAGGGTCGTAGGTGCCATCTGTCCGCCTGTCATGCCGTAAATGGCATTGTTGACAAAGATGGTTGTGATCTTTTCGCCGCGGGTAGCAGCATGTACGATTTCAGCCGCGCCGATGCTGGCAAGGTCGCCATCGCCTTGGTAGGTGAACACAGCCTTGTCAGGATGAACGCGCTTGATGCCCGTTGCCACTGCCGGAGCGCGTCCGTGAGCAGCTTCCTGCATATCGCAGTTGAAGTAATTGTAGGCAAATACCGCGCAGCCAACAGGCGCTACGCCAATGGCCGTATCGCCGATGCCGAGCTCATCCAGAGCTTCAGCGACGAGGCGATGGATGATGCCGTGGGTGCAGCCGGGGCAGTAGTGGAATGGGGCATCGCATAGAAGTTTTGTCTTTTCAAATACAACTGCCATTATTCCTCGCCCCCTTTCCCTTGATCATCGTTATTGTCGAATTCTTTTTTGAATGCATCAAATGCCTTGCCAAGACCCTCCGCAAAGAGCGTTGCGCCTTTGGCTAAGCCGTCCACAGTTTTGACTGCGGCGCCTTCCACTTGCTTTTTGAGCTCTTCGGTCTTTTGAACGAATTCGGGGCTATTGACCTTTTCGTCGATTTTCTTGCCAAGATCGTTGATCTTCTCGCATGCCGCGTTTGCAGCCTGCTCGACCTGCTTGAATAGATCGGGATCGGATTGACCGCTGAGTGCCATGATCTGATCCACGATATCATTCACCGTGGGCACCATGCCGCCGCAGCGGCCGTAGAACTCCACAGGGCGCTCACCGTTTACAGCAAGGCGAACATCGTCCACCATCTGCCCCATGCTCATTTCAATGCACAGATAATGCTTAGCGGTAGCTAGCGTTGCGCGGATAGCTGCTTCGGGGAAGGGCCACAGGGTGATGGGGCGAATCATGCCGACCTTCACGCCCTTCTCGCGGCATTTGCGCATAGCGCTGCGCGCGATACGGCTGGTTGTGCCATAGGCAACAATCACGATTTCTGCATCGCTTGTGAGCTCTTCCTGCCAGCGGCATTCTGCGGATTCCATCGCGTCATACTTTGATTGCAGGTGGATATTATGATCCTCCAAAACCTGAGGGTCAATGTACAGGCTATTGACGATGGAGCGCGGATGATCCACGGTAGCCTTGTGACCTGTTGTAGCCCAAGTCTTCTGCGCCAAATCAGGAGCAGGCTCGCGGTTCATCGCTTTTTCCATGTCCACAGGTTCCATCATCTGGCCGATCAGACCATCGCCAAGGACCATGACAGGGTTACGGTAGCGATCTGCAATGTCAAACGCATTTTGCGTGAGGTCGACAGCTTCCTGAATGGAGCTGGGAGCGAGCACGCACATGCGGTAATCGCCATGACCGCCGCCGCGAGTCGCTTGATAGTAGTCGCTCTGGGCAGGCTGAATGCCGCCAAGACCGGGACCGCCGCGCACGATGTTGACAATGACGCAGGGCAGTTCAGCACCGATCATGTAGCTGATGCCTTCTTGCTTGAGGCTGATTCCTGGGGAAGAGGAGGAAGTCATCACGCGTGCGCCTGCACCCGCTGCGCCGTATACCATGTTGATAGCGGCGACTTCACTTTCCGCTTGTAAAAAACAACCGCCCACTTGCGGCATGCGTTTTGACATATATTCGGGGATTTGATTTTGTGGGGTGATGGGATAGCCGAAAAAGAAGCGACAGCCTGCTTGGATTGCTGCTTCGGCGATGGCTTCATTGCCCTTCATGAGTTTCTTCATGAGCCTTGTTACCTTCCTTTCAGCCCGCTTGCCGATATGGCAAAGTCGGACAGAGCATTCATTGTAGTCTGTTACTTCTCGACCTTAATCGCAACATCGGGACACATGGTTGCGCAAAAGGCGCATCCAATACAACTATCCTGATCGTTACAACGGGCAGGGTGGTAGCCCTTTTTGTTTAAATGTGATTTATCAATCTCCATAATGTGCTTTGGGCAAGCATCGATGCATAGCCCGCAGCCTTTGCAGACATCTTCGTTTACGGTGATAACAGCCATGTTTTGACCTCCTTGTGTAAGCCGCGCTTGTAAAGTGATAAAGTGTGCCATATACATTATATATGTTTGTATACCTGAAAGTCAACGATACGGGGTAGGTCAAATTGTGTGAAAATTGTATTTGTGTTACAAAAATAACAAATTTATAGAGCGTTTTTGCCCAGACTGATTTTATCCGCAAACCCTTGACAAGCATATGATGCAGTGCTATAGTATCCACATCCGAGGATGACATGGGACGCGCCGCGCGAATGCATATCAAAGAGACTGCCGCCTAGGCTGGAAGCGGTGGATTGTGCAAGAGCGAGAGGACACCACCTATTGACCGGAGCGCAGGCGAGCGATACAGCGCAGCAATGAGTGAGAGCCAATGGCTTTCAAGCAGGGTGGAACCGCGAGCAGATAATTTTTGCCCGTCCCCGCACGAGTGTGGGGGCGGGTTTTTCCGTTCCCAGATAGAAACTGTGGAAGGCTCAAAGTTGAAAGGAGAAACGCACAATGATTCTAACGATGTTTGGTAATGAGTATGAAGTAGCGCAGGGCAGTTCCGTTGGCGACCTGCTAAAGGCAGAGCGCCCCGATGAACTCAAACAATTCCTAGCTGTCAAGCTGGCAGACGGCAATATGGTGGATTTATTCTCCCCCATCAGCGAAAACATGGAAGTAACCCCCGTAACCTTTGCAGACCCTGAGGGACGCAAGGTGTTTTTCCATAGCGCTAGCCATTTGATGGCGATGGCTGTCAAGGCACTATTCCCCGCTGTTAAGCTGGCAATCGGACCGGCTATTGAAAACGGCTTTTACTATGATTTTGATGTAGCAGAACCCTTCACTCAGGAAGATCTCAAAAAGATCGAGAAGGAAATGACCCGCTTTGCCAAGAAGAGCATTCGCCCCGAACGCTTCACCATGGAGCGCGCCTCTTCCATCAAAATGATGGAAGAGGCCGGCGAGCCCTACAAAGTGGAGCTGATTCAAGACCTCCCCGAAGACGAGGTTCTCTCCTTTTACCGCATGGGCGATTTCGTGGACCTATGCGTAGGACCGCATCTCCCCAACCTCAGCTATCTCAAAGCCTTTAAGATCACCCAGATCGCCGGTGCCTACTGGCGCGGCAGCGAGAAGAACAAGATGCTCAGCCGCCTATACGGAACGGCTTATCCCACCAAGGATGAGCTCGCAGCTTACCTGGAGCATGTGGAGGACATGAAGCGCCGCGACCACAACAAGATCGGCCGCGAGCTGGAGTATTTCACCACCGTTGATTATATCGGTCAAGGTCTGCCGATCATACTCCCCAAGGGCACAACCGTGATGAAGGTTTTGCAGCGTTGGGTAGAGGACGAGGAAGAACGCCGCGGCTACCTGCAAACCAAAACACCGCTCATGGCAAAGCGCGATCTCTACAAGATCAGCGGACACTGGGGTCATTACCGTGACGGCATGTTCATCATCGGTGATGCGGATGACGAAGAAGCAGAAGTCTTTGCCCTGCGTCCCATGACCTGCCCCTTCCAGTTCCAAGCATACCTCAACCGCAGCCGCAGCTATCGCGACCTGCCTATGCGCCTCAATGAAACCAGCACGCTCTTTCGCAACGAGTCCAGCGGCGAGATGCACGGACTCATTCGTGTCCGTCAGTTCACCATCAGCGAAGGTCATCTGGCTTGCATGCCTGAGCAGGTCGAGGAAGAATTCCGCGGCTGCCTAGACCTAGCGCAGTACATGGTGAAGACATTAGGTCTGGATGACGATATCTCCTACCGTTTCAGCAAATGGGACGAGAACAACCGCGACAAGTACATCGGCGCTCCCGAGGAGTGGGAGAACGCACAAAACCAGATGCGTCACATCCTAGACGATATCGGCATTGATTATTTCGAAGCTGACGGCGAAGCGGCTTTCTACGGTCCGAAACTTGATATTCAGATCAAGAACGTTCACGGCAAGGAAGACACGCTCATCACCATCCAGATCGACTTCCAGCTCGCTGAGCGTTTCGGTATGGAATATACCGACCGCGACGGCAAGAAGAAGAATCCCGTTGTTATTCATCGTACCTCCATCGGCTGCTACGAGCGCACCCTTGCCTTGCTTCTTGAGAAGTATGCAGGGGCAATGCCCACATGGCTCAGCCCCGTTCAAGCACGCGTCCTGACCATCACTGAGCGCCAAGAGGACTTCGCAAAGGAAGTTACCGCAGCCCTTCGCATGGCAGGTCTACGCGCCGAAGCAGACACACGCAACGAGAAGATCGGCTACAAGGTCCGTGAAGCTCAGATGGAGAAAGTGCCGTGGATGCTCGTCATGGGCGACCGCGAAGCCGAAGAAAAGACCGTCACCGTTCGCAACCGTAAGGGTGAGAACGTCGGCACCATGCCCTTCCAGCAAGCTATCGCTATTATCAAAGAAGAAAACGAGACCAAGGTCATCGACTGACGTGGGGGGACGATAGGGATACGATATAGGGACTGCCGTCCCTATGACCCTGCGCAGGGGAGCTTCGCTCACTTCAACGCCCTGCACCCATAATTGCCTGCGCATAGCGCAGGCAAGGGATGTTTTCTATGAATCCGTGATTTGCTAGTTACTATAAATCAAAAACCCCCTCCATCGCTGAAAAACGATGGAGGGGGTTGCGTTATGTATTGATAATTATAAGGTTTCTAGTCAAATACATTAGAGTCTCGTTGTGATGCTAATCACAACAAAATAATGGGTGCAGGGCGAAGTCCTGCGCAGGGTTTTAGGGACGGCAGTCCCTAACGTCCCCTCGTTCCCCCGCGTCCCTTACTTGAAGTAGGCTACGCCGCCTTCGAAGAGGGGTTGGTATTTGTTGCCGTTGATGTTCTTGTACAGATCGATGCCGGAGCGTTCGCTGTGTCCCATTTTGCCGTAGATGCGGCCGTCTGGGCTGGTGATGCCTTCGATGGCAAGGGCGCTGCCGTTGGGGTTGTAGCGCATGTCCATGGTGGGGTCGCCATCAAGGTCAACGTACTGGGTTGCGATCTGGTTGTTTTCGATGAGGGATTTGAGTGCATCGTCGTTGGCAACGAAGCGTCCTTCACCGTGTGAAATCGCGATGGTGTGGGTATCCCCGACTTGTACCTTTTGCAGCCATGGGCTCTTGTTGCTGGCTACGCGCGTCTGAACGAGCATGCTCTGATGACGGCCAACGGTGTTAAAGGTCAAGGTGGGGTTGGTTTCAGTAACGTCAAGGATTTCGCCATAGGGCAGAAGTCCGAGCTTGAGAAGTGCTTGGAAGCCGTTGCAGATACCGAGCATCAGGCCATCGCGGTTGTGCAGGAGCTCGTGGACGGNNACGGCATCCTTCATGGCGGGATTGCGGAAGAATGCGGTGATGAATTTCGCTGAACCGTCAGGCTCATCGCCGCCTGAGAAGCCGCCGGGAAGCACGATCATCTGACTTTGGGAGATCAGTTTCGCTGCTTCCTGTAGGCTCTGGGAGATGGCCTGCGGGGTGAGATTGTTGATGAGGAGAACGCGGGGATCAGCACCTGCGCGGGTTAGGGCGCGGGCGGTGTCGATCTCGCAGTTCGTGCCTGGGAATGCAGGGATGAAAGCGATTGGCTTTTGGGTGAGGATGGCAGGCTTTGCCCACGATGTAGCGGGGGCGGTAAATACTTCTACCTTCTCGCCTTCGCCAAGGCAGGGGAATACGCTTTCAAGCTTCTGCTCGTAGATGTTTTGGATGGCGTCAAGTGAGACGGTTTCGTCGTTTGATGTGAACTTGTATTCGGCGGTGGTGTGTCCGATGACGTCGCCAAGGGTGTACTCGTCCACCATTTCAAGCAGGAAGCCGCCGAAATTCTGAGCGAATGGATCGCCGCTGTAATCGATGGTTGCACCGATATGGTTGCCAAGTGCCATCTTGAGAACGCCTTCTGCAATGCCGCCAAGTCCAAGCGCCCATGCGGATACGACCTTCTTGTCAAGGATTGCGCCATGGAGCCTTGCAAGGTTCTTCTTGATGGATTTGCTGTCAAAGGCATCGGCTGCAAATAAGCAAAGGGTATGCCCTGCGCCCTTGAATTCGGGCGAGATCACATCGTAGCTGTTGCCGGGTGCGACTGCGAAACTGACCAAGGTTGGCGGTACGTCAAGGGACTCGAATGTGCCGCTCATGCTGTCCTTGCCGCCGATCGCTGCAAGACCCAGATCAAGCTGTGCATCCAGTGCGCCAAGAAGCGCTGCAAAGGGCTTGCCCCAACGCTCGGGTGCGCCTGTCATGCGCTCGAAATACTCTTGGAAGGTGAGGTAGGCCTTTGTGGTATCAAAGCCTGCTGCGCCTAGCTTCATCACGCTCTCGATAACGCTTAGGTACGCGCCTTCGTAGGGGCTCTGCTCCATCACATGCGGGTGGAAGCCATAGCTCATGCCGCTGACGGTGGTGGTTTCGCCTACAAGCACAGGCAACTTTGCAACCATGGTCTGGGTGGGTGTGAGCTGACGTTCGCCGCCAAAGGGCATGAGCACAGACGCCGCGCCGATGGTGGAGTCAAAGCGTTCGCTGAGCCCCTTCTTGGAGCAAATATTCAGATCGCCAGCCATGTTTTGAAGCTTTTCGGTAAAGGTGTCGCCCGCGAAAGGCACATTCTTGATTTCGCCATCAAGGACGGTGATATCTGCATGCTTTTCTGCGCCGTTGCTGTTTAGGAATTCGCGGCTCAGGTCAACGATGGTATTGCCCTTCCACTGCATCACAAGGCGCGGCTCCTCGGTGACATGAGCAACGATGGTCGCCTCAAGGTTCTCGGCATTTGCATACTTGATGAAAATTTCTGCATCCTCTGCCGCTACGACAACTGCCATGCGCTCTTGGCTCTCGGAAATGGCAAGCTCTGTGCCGTCAAGACCCTCGTACTTCTTGGGTACGCGGTCAAGATCGATCATGAGACCGTCTGCCAGTTCGCCAATCGCAACGCTGATGCCGCCTGCGCCAAAGTCGTTGCAGCGCTTGATGAGCGTTGTGACCTTCTCGTCGCGGAATAGGCGCTGCAGCTTGCGCTCGACAACGGGATTGCCCTTTTGCACCTCTGCGCCGCAGGTTTCGATGCTGTCGAGGTTGTGGCTCTTGGAACTGCCGGTTGCGCCGCCGCAGCCGTCGCGGCCTGTACGTCCACCAAGCAGAACGATCTGATCGCCGGCAGCGGGACGCTCGCGGCGTACGTTTTTCTCGGGAGCGCCGCCGACCACTGCGCCGATTTCAAGGCGCTTGGCAGCGTAGCCGGGGTGATACATTTCGTCCACTAGGCCTGTTGCCAGACCGATCTGGTTGCCGTAGGCGCTGTATCCCGCGGCTGCTGTGGTCACGAGCTTGCGCTGTGGCAATTTGCCCTGCATAGTTTCGGCAACGGGCAGAAGTGGATCAGCCGCGCCTGTTACGCGCATGGCTTGATATACGTAGGTACGACCAGACAGCGGGTCACGGATTGCACCGCCTAGGCAGGTTGCCGCGCCGCCGAAAGGTTCGATTTCGGTGGGATGGTTATGCGTTTCATTCTTGAACATGAGAAGCCAAGGCTCTTTTACGCCGTCGATGTCCACGTCAATCTTGATGGAGCATGCGTTGATCTCTTCGCTCTCGTCAAGGTTTGTGAGCTTGCCGTCAAGCTTGAGCGCCTTTGTGCCGATGGTGGCGATGTCCATGAGGTTCATGGGCTTTGCGCCGCCCTTGCGATTTGCATAAACGCGCTCGCGCACGGCGATGTAACGCTCGAAAGCCTTTTGTACGGCTTCCTTTTGGATGTCCACATTGTCAAGCGTGGTCAGGAATGTGGTGTGACGGCAGTGATCGGACCAATAGGTGTCGATCATGCGAATTTCGGTCAAAGTGGGGTCGCGGTCTTCGCCGCGGAAATACTCGCGGCAAAACGCGAGGTCATCTGCATCCATCGCTAGACCGTACTTTTTGACAAACTCAGCGATGGCGCTGTCATCCATGGAAATAAAGCCCGTGAGGGTTTCGACGGTTTCGGGTTGTTCAAATTGCTGCTTGAGGGTGGTCTTTTCAGCGAGGTCAGTTTCGCGGCTTTCCACAGGGTTGATGATGTACTTGCGAATGCGAGCAAGCTCATCCTCCGTGGGATTGCCATTGATGAGGTAAATACGAGCGGTGCGCACGGTGGGACGATCACATGCATGCACGAGCTGAATGCACTCCTCGCAGCTTGCTGCACGCGCATCAAACTGACCGGGGAGGTATTCAACGGCGATGGTGATATCCGCATCGGTTGGGAGCACGGTATAGGTGCTATCCAGCGGCGGCTCGGAAAAAACGATGGGCATGCAGGTTTCAAATAGTGCAGGGTCGATATCCTCAACGTCGTAGCGGTTTAAAAGACGAACGCCTGTGACGCTTTTGATGAGCAAAGTATGCCTGATTTCGCTTAGCAGACCCTTTGCTTCTACGGCGTATTCCGGTTTCTTTTCCACATATACGCGATAAACAGCCATGTTAGTCCTCCTTGGAAGTAGTGGTAGATGCTTTGAGTGCGAGTTGTCCGATGTCGCTTCTGCGGTGAAGACCGTCAAAGCTGATCAGGTCGGACGCTTTGTATGCAAGGGTGATGGCATCAGGCAAGGTATTTGCGGTGGCTGTTACGCCAAGCACGCGCCCGCCTGCGGTCACGATGCGCCCCTGATCATCAAGCTTGGTACCTGCATGATAGGGATGTGCAAGCTCACTTGCCTCTGCCAGTCCGTTGATCACCTTGCCCGTTTCGTAGGCTTCGGGGTAGCCGCCTGATGCAAGCACCACGCAGCAGCTTGTGCCATCTGCGAAGGTCACGTCGGTAGTGGCTAGCGTGCCATCGGTGGTTGCACGCATGATGGTGAATAAATCGCTTCTGAGAAGCGGGAGCACTGCTTGCGTCTCTGGATCGCCGAAGCGGCAATTGTACTCGATGACCTTCGTGCCATTAGGCGTGAGCATCAAGCCGAAGTACAGACAGCCCTTAAAGGGGCAGCCTTCCTTTTGCATGGCTTTGAGCGTCGGCAGAAAGATCGTATCCATGCAGGTCTGCGCAATCTCGGCGGTATAGTAGGGGTTGGGCGCGATCACGCCCATGCCGCCTGTATTTAGGCCTTGGTCGCCGTCCAGCGCGCGCTTGTGATCCATGCTGGATAGCATGGGCTTGAGCGTTTTGCCATCACAGAAGCAGAGCACGGACACTTCGGGGCCTGTGAGAAATTCCTCCACGACCACGCGACTGCCCGATTTGCCAAACTTGCCGTTTGCCATCATTTCGGTGACAGCGGCTTCTGCCTCGGCATTGTTTTCGCAGATGATGACGCCCTTCCCAAGGGCTAGCCCATCGGCTTTCACGACCACGGGGCATTGCACGGTTTTCACATAGGCAATCGCCTTGTCCATATCGTCAAACGCTTCATAGCCAGCGGTGGGGATTTGATATTTCTTCATCAAGTCCTTGCTGAAAATCTTACTTCCCTCAATGCGTGCAGCGGCTTTGCTGGGGCCAAATGCGGGGATGCCGCGCTCAGCCAGCAAATCCACTAGGCCTAGGCAGAGTGGATCGTCAGGCGCGACGACGACGTAGTCCATCTTTTCATTGACTGCATAATCAGCCAATGCGTCTATATCGGTTGCTTTGATGGGCACGCAGGTAGCGAGGGCAGCGATGCCGCCGTTACCCGGTGCGCAGTAAAGCGAGGTGATTTCTTTGCTTTCGCTAAGCTTTTGGATCAGGGCATGTTCGCGACCGCCGCCGCCTATGACAAGTACCTTCATCAGGAAACCTCCTAGGGTTTGATTAATGGTGGAACAGGCGAAGACCTGTAAAGCTCATAGCGATATCGTAGCGGTCGCAGGCTTCGATGACCACGCCGTCACGGATGGAGCCGCCGGGCTCTGCAATGTACTTCACGCCGCTGCGTGCTGCGCGGTCAATATTATCGGAGAAGGGGAAGAATGCATCGCTGCCAAGAGCAACGTCGGTTAGCTCTGCAAGCCAAGCTTTTTTCTCGTCGCTTGTCAGCACTTCGGGCTTCTGGGTGAATATGGTCTCCCAAATGCCGTCTGCCAGTACGTCTTCCCACTCGTCGCTGATGTAGCGGTCGATTGCGTTGTCGCGATCGGGGTTCTTCAAAGTGGCGATGAAGGGCAGATTCAATGTCTTGGTATGCTGACGCAGCCACCATAGGTTGGCTTTGTCGCCTGCAAGACGGGTGCAGTGGATGCGGCTCTGCTGGCCTGCGCCGATGCCGATTGCCTGACCGTCCTTGACGTAGCAAACGGAGTTGGACTGAGTATATTTGAGGGTGATCATAGCGATGGCTAGATCACGCTTTGCTTCGGGGGTGAGGGTCTTGTTGGCGGTCACAACGTTTGCAAAGAACTCATCGTTGATATTCAGCTCGTTGCGCTCCTGCTCGAAGGTGATGCCGTATACATCCTTGCGCTCGAGCTTCTCGGGCACGTACTCGGGATCAATCTGCACGATATTGTAGTTGCCCTTGCGCTTTTGCTTGAGGATTTCAAGTGCTTCAGGCTCGTAGCCGGGAGCGATCACGCCGTCGGAAACTTCGGGCTTAATCAGCATGGCGGTGGGGACATCGCAGATATCAGATAGTGCAATCCAGTCACCAAAACTGCTCATGCGGTCTGCGCCGCGAGCACGGGCATAAGCGGATGCGAGGGGGGAAAGCTTCTGATCGCCTACGAAATAAATCTTGCGGAGGGCGTCGGTCAGCGGCAGACCAATCGCAGCACCAGCGGGGCTGACGTGCTTAAAGCTGGTGGCAGCGGGCATGCCTGTTGCGCGGCGAAGCTCTTTGACAAGCTGCCAAGCGTTGAAGGCATCCAAAAAGTTGATATATCCGGGCTTGCCAGACAGCACGGTGATGGGCAGCTCGCCATTTTCCATGAAGATGCGTGAGGGTTTCTGGTTGGGGTTGCAGCCGTATTTTAATTCTAGCTCTTTCATGCTCTTTCTCCTTTGCATATCGCGTCTTTAGTTGAGTTTGTTGATGATGCGGGTTTGTACGTTGCCATTTTCAAGGTCAATATAACGGGTGAAAAGGCTGACCTTGTTATCCTCGTTCAGCCACTGCCAAACATTGTTTGTGAAGGTGTCGATATCGCCGTCAATGCCGACGACTTCGGGCTCGCCCTCAAAGCTTGGGATGGGGTTGCCATCGGTCACATAGGTGTGAATGAAATGTCCCTGACCTGCCTTTGGTACATCGTACTTGAAGAAGAAGCGCAGGGGGCTGGATTCATCGCCGTTGTTGGACTTGAGGATGGAAAGCTGATAGGATGCCTTGCCGTCCTTGACGGTTAGCACGCCCGAAATGCGAGGGGTGAAGTTTGGCGGGTCTGGCTCAAAGGTGCGGGTTTGAAGCGCAGCTTCAAAGGTCTTGCCTGCGTTTAGGAAATCTACAACCGTATCGGTCTGATCGCCGTTGGTAACAACTGTGACTTCATCGCTTTGCACACGCACGGGCGCGTAGATGATCAGGCTTGGGTCAACGAGCTTTGCGGGGTCGTGTGCCTCGGTGATGATGCCGCCATCCTTTTCGGTGAATACGCGGTTGCGGCTGTTCTCGCTCCTGCCCATGATGAAGTAAGCGATGGTAGCGTTCTTGCCATCGGGGGTCATGCCTAGAAGAATGCCGCGGCCGGGATAGGGATTATTTTCAAGCAAAGATTGCAAGTTTAGAAGCTGCATTTCTTGTATCTCCTTTGTGGTCTTGTATGTAGTACATGAATGTTACTGTAATTTAGTCGGCGAAGTTTAGTCAGCGAAGTTTAGTCAGCGAAGCTGCGAGCTTTTCGGTTTCGCGAGGAAGCAGAATCCACTCGGCTTGCTCCATGACACGCTGTTGGAGGATTTCGGGGGTATCGCCGTCTAGCACTTCGATTGCCTTTTGCGCAAGGATCGGCCCGCCGTCAGGGATTTCGTTCACGATATGAACAGTCGCGCCTGTGAGCTTGACGCCGCGTTCCAATGCTGCGCGGTGTACGCGTAGCCCGTAGAACCCTTCCCCGCAAAAAGCGGGAATCAGGCTTGGGTGAATGTTCAGGATGCGGCCTTCGTAGGCTTTGATAAAGCACTCATCAAGGATGAGCATGAAGCCTGCGAGCACCACCATGTCGATATCGTTTGCCAAAAGCTCTGTGATCAGCTTCTGTCCATACTGGGCAGGGGTTTCATCCTTTTGCTTGGCGAGGACAGCGGTTTTGACGCTAGCCTGCGTCGCGCGCTCAAGTGCGTACACGCCATCCTTGCTGCTCAGCACCAAGGAAATTCTGCCGCTGACGATTTCACCATACGCCTGTGCGTCCAGAAGCACTTGCAGATTCGTGCCGCCGCCGCTCACCAGCACAGCGATGTTTAGCATAGTTCGAGTCCGCCTTCGCCCTTGATGATCTCGCCAAGGATATAAGCATCCTCACCGTTTGCACGGAAGATTTCCAGTGCCTTGTCAGCATCTTCTTTGGCAACCGTAACGCTCATGCCAACGCCCATGTTGTAGGTGTTGAACATATCACGCTCGGGGATGTTGCCAACCTTTTGGATGATGTCAAAGATGGGAAGCACCTTCACCGCAGCACGCTCGACCCTTGCTGAGCAGCCCTTGCCCATAGCGCGCGGGATGTTCTCGTAGAAGCCGCCGCCTGTGATATGGCTGATGGCGCGGATGCGGATGCCCTGATCGACTGCTGCCATGATGGGCTTCACGTAAATCTTAGTGGGGGTGAGAAGCGTTTCGCCAAGGGATGCGGAAAGCTCTGCATAGGACTGGTTCAGTCCTCCGTTTTCCACGTCAAATACCTTGCGGACAAGGGAAAAACCATTGGAATGAACGCCTGTGGAGGGCAGCGCGATTATCTCGTCGCCGGGGATCATGGTGTCCTTGTTGATGATTTTGGACTTGTCCACCACACCAACGCTGAAACCTGCCATGTCGTATTCGTTAATCGGATAGAAGCCGGGCATTTCAGCGGTTTCGCCGCCGACGAGTGCGCAGCTTGCCTGCACGCAGCCATCAGCTACGCCGCTGACGATTTGCGCCACGCGCTCGGGGACGTTCTTGCCTACAGCAATATAATCAAGGAAGAACAGGGGCTTTGCGCCTGCACATACGATGTCGTTCACGCACATGGCAACGCAGTCAATGCCGACGGTATCATGCTTGTCCAGAAGGAATGCAAGCTTGAGCTTGGTGCCTACGCCGTCTGTGCCGCTAACCAGCACGGGTTTTTGGATACCTGTCAAATCCAGTTCAAACAGGCCGCCAAAGCCGCCAATGCCATCCAGAACACCCGAGGTGAGGGTACGAGCCACGTGGCTCCGCATCAGTTCTACCGCCTTGTAGCCAGCTGTAATATCTACACCAGCGGCTTTGTAACTTGCGCTTTCGCTTTTCATTCGTTTGTCTCCTTTTCGGATAGTTTGCATTCGAATTTAAGTTTCTTGGAATCTGTAGGGGGAGCAACGGGATACTTGCCTGTGAAGCAGCCATTGCAGAAACCGCATTTTGATTGATCCGCCAGCATGGGCAGATAGTCAACGTTGAGGAAGCCAATGCTGTCCGCGCCGATGAGCTTGCCGATTTCTTCCACGCTGTTATGGGCAGCGATCAGGTTATCGGTGCTGTCGATATCCGTGCCGAAGTAGCAGGGATAGATGAAAGGCGGCGCGGAAAGGCGTACATGCACTTCGGTTGCCCCTGCTTCGCGCAGGAGGTTTACGATGCGAGCGCTGGTCGTGCCGCGCACGATGCTGTCATCAATCAGCACAACGCGCTTGCCCTTGACGGTGGCGGATACTGCGTTTAGCTTGATGCGTACGCTGTTGGCACGCTGCTTTTGTTCGGGTTGGATGAAGGTACGCCCGATGTACTTGTTCTTGATGAAGCCGATGCCGTAGGGGATGCCGCTTTGGCGCGAGTAGCCGATCGCAGCATCCAGACCGCTGTCTGGAACGCCGACAACAACATCTGCTTGAACGGGATGCTCAAGGGCGAGGAATGAACCCGCACGCATGCGCGCAACGTGTACGGAACTGCCCTCGATGATGCTGTCAGGGCGAGCAAAATAAATGAACTCAAATACGCAAAAGCTGCTCTTGCACTTGTGCTCAAGCTTGAGCGTGCGCGTGCCTTCCTTGGAAACCACAACCACTTCGCCCGGCTCAACGTCGCGTACGAATGTCGCGCCGATGGCGTCCAGTGCGCAGCTTTCGCTTGCAAATACCACTTCGCCGTCTAGATCACCGATGCATAGCGGGCGGAAGCCGTGGGGATCACGCGCGCAGATCAGCTTTTGAGGGCTCATGATCACAAGTGAATACGCACCTTCGATGCGCTTCATCGCGCCGATGACCGCTTCTTCAATGCTTGCGCATTTGAGTCGCTCCTGCGTAATGATGTAGGCGATCACTTCGGTGTCGCTGGTGGTGTGGAAAATCGCGCCGTCAAGCTCCAGCTCCTCGCGAAGCTTGTTTGCATTGACCAAGTTGCCGTTGTGGCAAAGCGACATCGCGCCCTTTTGATGGTTGATCAAAAGGGGCTGTGCGTTGTTGCGGTTCTGGGTGCCTGTGGTGGCGTAGCGGCAATGTCCGATTGCCATATTGCCGTCTGGCAGCTTTTCCAGCACATCGCGTGTGAACACCTCGTTCACAAGCCCGATATCCTTGTAGCAGTCGATCACGCCGTCGTTGTTAACGGCGATGCCGCAGCTTTCCTGTCCGCGATGCTGAAGCGCATACAGGGCATGATAGGCAGGAGCTACAACGCCTACTTGGCCTCCTGAAAGATAAATACCAAATACCCCGCACTCCTCGTGGAAATTGTCAAACGCTGGCATGATTTATTCCCCCATTAGTCGTTTCATAATTTCATGGTACGCATCTTCTACGCCGCCCATGTCACGGCGAAAACGGTCTTTGTCAAGCTTCTCGTGGGTTTGGCTGTCCCAGAAGCGGCAGGTGTCTGGGCTGATCTCGTCAGCCAGCACGATGGTGCCACCAGACGTTTTGCCAAACTCAAGCTTGAAGTCGATGAGCTCTATTCCGAGCTCCTTGAGATAGGACGTGAGAATATCGTTGATCCTGAGGCTGTAATCGGAAATGAGCTTTAGTTCATCATCCGTTGCCCAGCCCATGGCGGCGATGTGATAGCTATTGACCATTGGGTCGCCCAGCTCATCGTCCTTGTAGCAAAATTCCAGTACTGTTTTTTGTAGCTTCGTGCCTTCGGGAAGTCCAAGCCTAGCGGCGAGGCTGCCTGCGGCAATATTTCGCACGATGACTTCCAGCGGAACGATAGTGACTTTCTTCACGAGCGTCTCGCGCTCGCTGAGTTCGGTTTCAAAATGAGTGGGAATGCCTTGCTTTTCCAGCAGCTGCATCAAATGGTTGGTGATGCGGTTATTGATGGCACCCTTCCCCTGAATACTACCCTTCTTTAGGCCGTTAAAAGCGGTCGCGTCATCCTTATAATCTACCAGTACCAGATTTGGATCGTCCGTTGCGTATACTTTCTTTGCTTTGCCTTCGTAGAGTAGTTCTTCTCTTTTCATCATGACACCCTTCCGACTTATATAATATATGGTTTCCTGTGGTGGTTAAACGTTGAGTGCGAGGTCCTTTGCGATGACTGCTTCATGCTGTGCTTTGCGAAGAGCCTTGAGCTTGCCCGATAGCTCATCGTCCGATAGCGCTATCATCTGTGCTGCGAGCAGTGCGGCGTTTTCCGAGCCGTTGATCGCGACGGTGGCGACGGGGATTCCGCCTGGCATTTGCACGGTGGAAAGCAGCGCGTCAAGTCCGTCAAGTGCGCTTGCCTGGACGGGAATGCCGATGACGGGAAGCACGGTCTGCGCCGCGAGTGCGCCAGCTAGATGCGCTGCCTTGCCTGCTGCTGCGATGATGACACCAAAGCCGTTTTCCGCGGCGGTGCTTGCAAAATGCGCGGCCTCGGCGGGGGTTCTGTGCGCGGAGTATACATGCGCTTCGTAGGGGATATCCAGTGCCTGAAGCGTCTTGAAGCATCCGCTAAGAACTGGCAGATCGCTATCTGAACCCATGATCACTGCTACCTTTTTCATGGCTTGCCTCCTAAGCATTTTTAGCGTGCGTAAGAAGCAGCCCGTGGCGGTATGCCAAAGAGCTGCTTTGCTGCGTTACTAAATGAAATTGTTTGGGTGCGGAAAATGTGGATTGACAGCTTAGTTGCATGACGTAGCGAGTTAGCTTACAGAACATAGTTCACCCTCCATTTCCGAACATTATCAATATTCTATATGATATCGTACGGAATGTCAACGACAAATGCCGAACGATTCTGACAGGAATACGTAGAATGTCTGATTAAACTATGAAGTTTCAACAGCAATATTGTTAATAGTCTGGGAAGAATAAAAACAATTTAAAATCTTGCTAAGGGCAGGGTGTTGTGCTATGATGCTTTGCAACGCCCGCGTGCTATATGAAGGAAGAAGGAAGGGAATGCTTGTGCACACGCTATCGCAAAAGGAAAAGGTCGGACATCTGCTTGCGTTGTTTACAACCATCGTATGGGGTACGACTTATATTTCGACTGCCAAATTACTAGTAGATTTTTCACCGGTGGAAATTCTATTTGGGCGCATCATTCTTGCTATTGTTGCACTCGCGATTGCCAAGCCACAACGCCTTAAGGTTCAAAGCAAGAAACATGAGCTGTATTTTGCCGGAACGGGACTGTTTGGTGTGACGCTCTACTTCATGCTTCAAAACTCAGCCATGACCTATACGTACTCCGCTAATGCCAGCGTCATCATTTCGACTGCACCTTTCTTTGTTGCGATTGCGATGCGCGTATTTTGCGGCGTAAAGGGGCTCACAAAACAGTTCTTCATTGGGTTTTTGGCGGCGATCATCGGCATTGGACTGTTGTCCTTTAGCGGACAAACCCTCAAGCTGAACCCGCTGGGCGATGTGCTGTGCATCCTCGCTGCGATGAGCTGGGCAGGATACAATGTCTTCCTGAGAAAGCTTGAGCCATATGGCTATGATACGTTGCTGGTGACAAGGCGCATCTTCGTATACGGGATTTTGTTTTTGCTTCCCGCATTGCCCTTTATGAACTTTTCCTTTGACATGGCCAAGTTCATCCAGCCTGGCAATTTGTTTAACTTCCTATATCTGGGCGTGTGCGCGAGCGCACTATGCTTTGTGACATGGAATGTTGCGATCGATCGGCTAGGCGCGATCAAGACAAGCGTGTACATTTATCTGTCGCCTGTGATTACGATCATCGCAGCATGGCTGATGCTGAGTGATCCCGTGCTTCCCATGGCGCTGGTTGGTTCGGCGCTGACCCTTGTGGGGCTGGTGATTTCCCAGCGGGGTTCACATGCGGCAGCGGATGGTGCGCAGCCCCTTGCGGCGCAAACCGAGTAGCACAAACGAATCATGAAAACAGCAAGCCCCTTGAACATACGGTTGTATGCTCAAGGGGCTTTTGATTATCTGTATTCTTGCTCGCTGCTGATAAGTTCTGCTTGGGTTGCGCTCTCCACAAACCTGAGTATCTCCTCCGCCATGCTGTCAGCCTGTGCGCGGTGAAATGCCAGCGCACAGATGGACAGACCAATGATACGGTGGGTGTCTTGCTCGTGGCTTTCGCAAACGGAAATGTTGAACTTGCTTCCCGCGGCAGCGGTCAGTCGCCTGATCTCGCTCCGCTTATCCTTCAGCGAGCCGCACCAAGGCGCGTGTAATGTGATTGTCAGATAAAGAATAACCATATTCACGCTCCTAGCAGGCGGTGAGATTTAAATCTCGGGAATCTCGATCTCGATCTCGCGGCCAACCTTTGCGGACTTGCAGATGCCATCCAAAATGGCTTGGTTGTAGAGAATCTGGCTCGTGGGTACAGGAGCGCCGCTATCGTTTAGAATCGCATCGAGGAAGGAACGAATCTTCTTGAAGAACAGCCCTGCATCGTCAGAGGGGATGATCGGGATTTCGGTTACGGTCTGTGCGCCCGCAACGTCGGTATATAGCTTCATTGCGCCGCCAACGGTTCCGTTCCAGCACTCGGTGGAAGGAATGCGGAGCGCAGCCTTCTTGCCAAGGATGATGGTATCGCCGGGGGTGTCCAGATGCATGGCCCACGAGATGCGGAAGTCTAGAATGATGCCGCCTTCGAGGCGAACAAAAGCAGCCGCAAAGTCGTCAACGTTGAAGCGATCAGCATTTTCCTTTGCACTGTGAGCTGCGTCAGCATACTGGTACATCTCGTTTGTGCCAAAGAAGTTGGAGGTGTAACCGGTAACGGTCAAGGGCTTTGGATAGCCGATGGCGTTGAGCACGACGTCAAGGGAATAGCAGCCGATATCGCCAAGTGCGCCGATGCCGGCGGTTGACTTCTCGATGAATGTGCTATTGGGAATGCCGCGGCGACGGCCGCCACCTGTTTGGATATAGTAGATTTCGCCAAGTGCGCCTGAATCTACGATTTTTTTGATCATCTGCATATTGGGGTCCATGCGAGGCTGGAAGCCGATGGAGAGCATTTTGCCGCTTGCTTTTTCTGCGCGCATAACAGCAATGGCTTCTTCGGTTGTGACCGTCATAGGCTTCTCAAGCAAAACGTGCACACCTGCGTTCAGCGCATCGATGGTGCACTCAGCGTGGGTTGCGTTGTATGTGCAGACCGACACAGCGTCCAGCTCTTCGTTTTGGAGCATCAGCTTATGGTCTTCGTAGCAATGCGCGCCTTCAATGCCATAGAACTTAGCGAATTTCTCCGCTTTGCCTGGAATCAAATCAACCAGCGCCACGACTTGGACATCGGGCATTTGCTTGTAGCACTCAATATGCGCTTCGGCAATCCAGCCTGTGCCGATGAGTGCGACCTTGAACACGCGATCATAGGTGCGCTCCTCGTGAACGGTGGGGGTAAAGATGGATAATACGGAATCACTCATTGGATTTTCACCTCGTCAATTATTTAAGACCCAGTTTGATGAGCGTATCGATGCTCTTCTTAGCTGCTTCAAGGGGTGTGCAGTCGGTGCTCATGTCCTGCTCAACAACAAACCACTCAGCGCCGCTCTCGATGCCTGCGATCAAAATGCTTTCGATGTCTTGGCAGCCATAGCCGACGGGCTTGAACTCAAAGCATTTGAGATCCTTCTTCTCGTTTTCATCAAGACCGATGAGCGCATAGGGAAGTACATCGCCCTTTTCGCCGATATAGTCCTTGAGGTGAACAACGGGGCAGCGGCCTGCATACTTGCGGATATAGTCAGCAGGATCAACGCCTGAGAATTTAACCCAGCAAACATCGATCTCGGACTTTAGCAGATCAGCGGGGACAGCGTCATAGATGAAGTCCAGCGCGTACTGATCGCTTAGGGTAATGAATTCAAAATCGTGGTTATGATATAGAAGGGTAAGGCCAGCTTCCTTCATCAAACGAGCGAAGGTGTGGATGGTTGCGAGGGTCTTAGCAAAGCCTGCGGAGCCGGGGCGGGTTGCTTCGTCCAAATAGGGGATGGCAATATGCTTGCAGCCGATTGCCTGATGATAGGCGATGACGCCGAACATGTCCGCTTCGATTTGCACAAAGGGAACGTGGCTGGAGATAGCGACGAGACCATGCTCGTCCAGCATTGCTTTGATCTGGCTTGCGGAGTAGTCATAAAATCCTGCGAATTCCACGCCGTCATAGCCCATTGCCTTCAAAGAAGATAAAACTGAATTTAGGTCTGCCTGCGCCTCGTCGCGCGCTGAATATACTTGATATGCGATTGGTCTTTTTTCCATGATTGAGGCACCTCCTTATGTTAATCTTATTATAGCGAATATCGCCCTATGTTGTCGTGTCAGTTTGTGATATAATAGTGCCAAAATCCGCTATCAAAGAAACCAAGGATGGAGGAAATGAAATGCAGCAGTTTTATGAGCTAACGCGGGATCAAGCCCCAAGGACTTATGCTTGGAGAACCGTGAACAACCAATTTTATGTGCATTTTCATAGCACGGTTGAGCTTATCTATGTAGAGGAAGGTATCCTGTGCACGATGCAAAACGGTGTGGTGAGCATGGTGGGGGCAGGGCAACTGGTTGTCAATTCCAGCTATATTGTGCATAGTTATTCAACGCCCGAGTATTCACGTATCATCGTGGCAACCATACCGCTTTCGGCTGTGCCTTCTTTGCGCACTGTCCTCTCCTCGCATCGTTTCAATCAAGGGATTGTGGATGCAAGGCGGATCAAGGAGTGCAGGCTGATCATGCGCATGATGGCAGACACCGATCATTCACAAAACGTTTGCTTCATCAATAGCCTTGCGGAGGCGCTGCTTGCGCTGCTGATTGATAAAATCGGACTGAGCCCAAGTGAAACGGATAAGGAAAGCGACTTGACCAAGCGCATTGTCAGCTATTTGCAGGAGAATGCGGCGGAGGAAATCACGGTTGAAAGCGTGGCAGCACATTTTGGCTACAGTGTCGGTAGGTTTTCCCATATTTTCAACAAACAGATTGGCAGTTCATTTACGCGCTACCTCAATAATATCCGATGCCGTATGGCACAGCGCATGCTGGAGGCAGAGGATTTGCCGATTATTGATGTGGCGCATGCTTGCGGGTTTGGCAGCGTGCGAACATTCCATCGAGTGTATAAAGAGTGCATAGGCAAAACACCCAGAAGTGAGCAACGCGTTGTCAATTAACGAGAAGCGTGATATAATATGGGCGTAAATTCACGAGAATAGCGCGAAGATAATGAGGTGAGTCAATGGCAAGTGTAACCTACAAATGCCCTAGCTGCGGAGCGTATTTAACGTTTAATCCGGACACCCAAAAGTGGGATTGCCCGTTTTGTACTTCGATTTTTGAAGAGAATGTATTGTTTGAAAAAGCAAAGGAATATGAGCAGCAGGCTCAGCAGAGTCAGCCAAATACCCAGCCGACAGCAGATGGCGATCAAGTGATCTACAATTGCCCCAGCTGCGGCAGCCAGATTATGACATCGGAAACAACCGTGGCAACCAATTGCTATTATTGTCATAACCCAGTGGTGCTGCAGGGCAAACTAACCAATGAAATGCGGCCGGATCGTGTGCTGCCCTTTTCTATCAGCAAGGAAAAAGCGGTGGAATCTTTTATGGCATGGGTCAAAAAGAAACGCTTTGTTCCAAAAGACTTCTTCAGCAAGGCTGAGGTGGAAATGATGACGGGTGTGTACTACCCTCATTTTGTCACTGACTGCGAGATAAGGGGCACGATTGAGGGCGAGGGGCGCAACACCAATGTGGTCAATTCCAGCAAATACATCACCACCCACACCGAGCATTATCATGTGAAGCGTGTGGCTGATATGGAATTTCAGGATATATTGCGGCCTGCCTTAACCAGCGTTAACCGCAAGCTGTCAGACGGCATTCATCCATTCCCTATCAACGATGCAAAACCTTTTTCAGGTGCTTATCTATCGGGCTTTTTAGCAGAGCGCCGTGATATTGAGCAATCGACCATCTCAGACGATGTGAAAAACGAACTTGGCAGCTACGTAAAGCCGCTGCTTGTCGGTGATATTTCCTATGCCAGCAATACGGTGGATAGTTCGTATGCGATCAAAGAAATGAAAACAGAATACGTTCTCCTGCCGACTTGGGTGCTGACCTATCCCAATAAGAAGGATGCTAAGAATCCATACTACTATGTTATGAACGGCCGTACGGGCGAGGTATGCGGTAAGCTGCCCATGGACAAGGCTAAGATTAACACAACCGGTGCATTGATTGCAGCAGGCATTTTTATTGTGGGTTGCATCCTGAGTTATTTCTTTGTCTAAGGCCATGCCTCAAGGGCTGAACCTGACAAAATGCAGAGAGGAATAGGAGAAATCATGAAGCGAAAGCTAAGCATTACTCTTTTGATGATATGGGCACTTGTCATGGTATGCGCATCGGCGCTTGGCGAGGATGCGAGAATTTTTGATCGCGCTGATCTTTTGACCAGCAGCGAAGAGGCACAGCTAGGTGAGTTGATTGCCCAGTTCCAAGAGGATACGGGCATGGATTTTGTCGTTGTTACCTCAGACACTGCGCATGGGGATACCAGCCAGCAAACAATCGCGGATGAGTTTTATGACCGCGGCGGCTTTGGGCTGGACGAGGATAACAGCGGTATTCTTTACTACATCGATATGTATGAGCGTTGGCATTACCTGTCCACCACAGGTGCAATGATCGACTACATGACAGACGCGCGCATTGACTCAGCGATTGAGCAATGCAAAAGCTACCTGAGCCGTGCTCAATATGCGGATGCTGTGTCCAGCATGATTACCCTTGTTCGCAAAAACATCCAAAAGGGCATCCCTGAAGGTCAATATCAATATGATGTGATCACCGGCGAGCGCCTAACAGCTAGGCATAAGGTGCTGACATCGGGCGAACTGCTGGTGGTGCTGGCAGCTGGACTGATTGCGTGGCTGATCTTTTCGCGTGTTGTGAAGGGTCAATACGAACTCAAAGGGCAAACCTACGAGTATAGCTTCCGCGAAAACAGCAAGGTAGCGATCGTTGATAGGCAGGACAATTACCTGCGCACGACCACCACGCGCACCCGCAAGCCTGATCCGCCTAGAAACAACGGCGGCGGCGGAGGCTTTGGCGGCGGCAGCGGCGTGCACACCAGCGGCGGCACAAGCCATGGCGGCGGCGGCGGCAGGTTCTAAAAATAGATGAATATCATCATAGCCACTTCGCTTTGCGAGGTGGCTTCCCAACATATAGGCAAGGAGGGCTTGAAATGAGCGATGCAGGGAAAACTCGCTGCGCTTGGGCAAAAGGCGAGCTGATGGAGGCGTACCACGACAGCGAATGGGGTGTTCAGACGCTGGACGAGCAAAAACTTTACGAATTGTTCTTATTAGAAGCCTTTCAAGCGGGGCTTTCATGGTATATCATATTAAAGAAGCGTGAAAATTTCCGCAAGGCATTCGATGGGTTTGATGTGCATAAAATAGCAGGCTATGGTGAGGATAAGATTGCAGAGCTTTTGGGTGATGCGGGGATTATACGCTCCAGAGGGAAAATCGAAGGCGCAATCAACAACGCACGCTGCTTTTTAGATATTCAAAAAGAATTTGGCAGTTTCGCAGCTTATCTCTATCATTTTACCGACGGCAAGCCGGTGGTGAACCTGACCGATGAGATGAAAACGACAACAGCGCTAAGCGATACCATGTCACTTGACATGAAAAAGCGCGGGATGAAATACATGGGCTCTGTAACGCTCTATAGCTATTTACAGGCTATTGGTGTGGTGAATGATCATGATACCACATGCTTTTGCCATCCAAGCGCATTAGATTAATGGAGAAGGGGTGACGTATGTATTATACGATGATGGAAAAATTAATTGCATGGAATAAAGAAATGAACGGTATTCCGCGCAAAGCTGTGCTCGTGGCAATCACATTTTTAGTGGTTGCGATTGTGATTGTGATTTTCCCGTATTGCTGGCCTTTTATGTTTGCACTGCTCTTTGCGTGGGTTCTGAATCCGCTTGTGGGGTTTGTGTCCAAGTGGTTTGGAGGCAAGCGAAAGGTAGCACGAAATATTGCTACGCTGCTAAGCGTGCTGCTGCTCTTTGGCTGCTTAAGCGTGCTCGCCATCGTGATTTTTGCGAGGCTCTTCAATGAGCTGATGAGCCTTGTGCGCAGCGTGCCCCAGTTCATCACATGGCTTAGTGATGTGGCGTTCCCCTATGTGAAGGATATCTATAGCCAGTATCAGGACATCCTGCCGAGCAATGTCCTTGACATCCTCAATCAGGGATTTGTTACGCTTGGACAGACCATGCTCAAATGGGCGGGTACGCTTTCGGGCATGCTGACAAGCGGCGCGTGGAGTACGGCAATGTCCATTCCCAGCGTCATTTTGAGCATTGTGCTGACGATTATGGGCACTTACTATTTCACGGCCGATAAGGATCGTATTTTTAGCTTTTTCAGACGTACATTCCCAGTTGATGTGCAAAAGCACAGCAGGCTGATCAAGACCAATCTGCTCAAAGCTTTATTTGGACAGGTGAAGAGCCAAATCATGGTGTCGCTCATTATCATCACATTCTTGGTTTTGGCCTTCTCGATCTCCAACGTTAAATATGGACTGCTTATGGGTCTGATCATCGGTGTGGCGGATGCGCTCCCTGTGGTTGGCGCGGGATTGTTCTTAATCCCTTGGAGCATCGTCGGATTTGTGATTGGCGATGTTGGAACGGGCATTTTCATGGCCTGTGCATACCTTGGAACGATTGTGATCAGGCAGATTTTTGAGCCGCGAATTGTTGGCAAAAACTTGGGACTATATCCGCTGGCAACGATGATTGCCATGTTCGCAGGCTATAAGATGTTTGGTTTCCTAGGTCTGCTCGCCGGTCCTGTGCTCCTCAACACCCTCAAGGTGGTGCTGGAAGCGGATGAAATAGCGCAAGCTCACAGTGGTCATGGGGGACATGCGCAGGCGGTTTTGGCACAAGAACCCCAGGAAGATGCCAAGCCCGCGGAAGAAGAACCGATACAAGTAACTGATGACAAAGAAGAAAAATCTGAATAAACAAAAAGGGGCTGTTGCTATTGTCTTTTCAAAAGACAATAGCAACAAAATCCACCTGCGAATTACTTGATTCGCAGGTGGATTTTTGTGTGTATTTACTACTGTTTTGTAAGACAACAGCCGTTTTTGCAACAGCCCCTTTGCATCTATATTATTCTTCCACATCTTCCACAGCCTTTGGCATGAATGTGCCCATAGCGATGTCAAGCGCTTCGATGTGAGCATAGTGCTTTGCAACACCGTCCACTACCAATGCGTCCGAGAAGGCATCAAGCGGGTAAGCGAGGATGGTTCGTACGGTTCCGCCTGAGGTGGTGATGGTCATTTTCCATCGGGGAGATGCAGCGCCGACTGTCCAGCCATCGGGCAGATCGCCTGAAATGGTGAAGCCTTGCAGCTGGGGTAGCATGGCATCAAAGATTTCTTCGTCGATCTGCGCGCCGTCTACTGTGACAACGGTATCGTAGATGATGTTTCCTTCGTCATCTGTTGCAAGCGCATTGTTTTCAAGCACCTGCTCTGTGCGCGTGATGCGAATGTCGGTCGCGCCTGCACCTGTTTGCAGCGCTATGGCGGAGAGTGCAACATCCTCGCCAAGATTGGCGGGGGTTAGGGTGATGAGCGAAGCTGGATCAGCGGAAATGCGCGTTGCGATGAGGAAACGGCTGACCATGTATCCTTGCCCCTCATACTCGCAGGTGTAGAAATAACTGCCTTCTTCTCGTCCAATGACAAAGCGGAAGGACTGCTCTTGCAAAATCTCAGAGACCCACTGCCCTTCGCTGTTGATGACTGCGCGCGGACCTGTCATTTGATGCAGCGTGATCACGCAGAGCGGGTCATCAAAGCCGTATTCACTCCGATTGTCATCTGTCACCACGCCTTCCGCCGTGCCGAGCCTAAAGTTGTGAAGGCTGGTGAGTAGGTTGTAGCTGGCTGCTGCGTTTAGTGGGTAGATGAAAGGCTTGTTTTGCAGACCTGCTACGTAGCCGGCGCTATCGGTTGAAAATGTGATGTTGATGGGCTCTTTGCCCTTGATTTCAAGGGTTAAATTATCCATCAAGGTTTTTTCGAGAATGGGCTGGGTGACCGGGATGAGACGCTTTTCTGTGATGCCGAGGGTTTCAGCTGTCCCTAGATCGCACATGTAAATGCCATTGTCACCCGACCATTGATAATAATAATAGTTGGTGCCAGGCACCTGTATGCCGATTTCAAGCGTTACCTCCTGCTCATCATCATACCGAATGACAGCGGTTGACTGCACGGGGGATAAACCCATATCCGCCAGATGATCGGCTACCTCAGAAGCATCCTCTGTCACAACATCCTGCACGACAACATGGGCTGTAACGTTCAGCATTGATTCCTGAGCGCTCTGCTCAATGGGCGTCATGAGGTCGCCTTGCTGGAGGCACAGATTGCCATCCACTAGGTAGAGGGTGTATTCATCGCCTGCGATATGCGAGATATGAATGCTCTGAATGGTCGCTGGATCGTGTGACACGATGGTTTGCTGGGTTTGCACCTGCTCGGCTGTTATTGGTGCGGGGGCGGGAATCAAAGTCTTAATGGTGGGTAACAGCAATACAAATGCGGCCGCAAGCAGCACGAATACAGCGGTTAAGATGAGCAATAGCTTCTTGCGATGTTTACGAGGCTTTGGTTCGTTTTTTGGGGGATGTTGCAATCAATGATGCCTCCTTTCATGAGGTGATGAGATTAGCGGTTGCGTCTGGGCAATAGCATGCATAGCGCGAGTACAATGATCAGCATAGGGATCGCGACCAAAAGCGCGATGCCAAGAACCTGACTGCCGGGCGTCAGACTGGGACGGAAGGCAGAGCTTGCCATGATGTCAAGGGAAACGGTGTTTTGAGGTATCAGCTGTCCCATGATTTGGATGATGAATTCTTCGTTGAATGTGTGCTGATAGAGGTATTCATCGGTGAACAGCGCGCTGTTGCCAATGGCGAATACGCGGCTGATGTTTCCGCTTGAGTGCATACGCTGAGCGTAGAGCGCTAAGCTTAATATGCCTTCTTGATCGCCTGCCTGCTTTTGGAGGGTTGCGTTGGCATCGAGCTTGCGTACATAGGCGTTAGGACCGCTTTGCAGCACGGTGTCAATGGTCAAGCTCTGATCGGTTGTGCCGGGCGTTTCAAAGGCACATGCGCCTGTGAGCAGCAGTGCATCATAACCGCCTGAGATGAGCGGCACGGTCATATCGATTGAGTTCATGGTGGGCATGATGTAAATAAGCTCTTCGTAATAGCTGCCGACATCCTCCTCGCTTGCCACTGCAATGCCGGACATGGGAATGATGCCATAGCTCTTGAGGAGGGAGAGGTAGTTAGGCATGGAATCGACAGGATCAAGGTAGTCCATCATCACAAACAGGTTGCCGCCTGCTTGGGTGTACTCACTGATCTGCTGGATTTCAAGGTCTGTGAAGTCCTTTTGAGGCCCTGCGATCAGCAGTGCGTCAATGCCTTCCAGCGTTTCGCCGGCAAGCAGGTTTCTGGTGACGGACTCGTAATTGTTGCTTTTGAGAAAATCGGTCAGATTGACGAGCATGTCAGCGGTTAGCTCCGCATGCCCCTGCAAAATGCCGAGGGTCGGGATTTCGTCCTGCGTGACGTATACAATGGCTTCGGTGAGCTTCTTCTCATAGGCAAGCCCCTCAATCTCAAATACGCCTTCTTCGATATTATAGCCTTGGGTGAGAAAATCGCTGTAGGTGAGCAGCTTGTATCTGCCCGTATCGGGGCAATTGACGATGACGGTATCCGCCTGCGCGGTGGTTTCTACATCGCCCGCAAAGCGCGAGAGGATTGCGGGGTTCTTGGCAATGTCTGTTGGGATGACGGTGATGCGCTCCGATAGCACTTCGTAGCGATTGAGCACTTGAAGCGCCTGCACATCCTCAGAGCCGCTTTGATAGAGCAGATAAAGTTCCACATCGCTTTGGAGGCGATCAAGGATGGTTTTGGTTTCCTCGCTGGTGGTGGCATACGCATTGAAGCTAAAGTCTTGGCGCCATCCATATTCGTTTTCAAGCGCTTGCACGCCGACGTTGACGAGGATGCATGCGGTCAAAAAACCGCCCATCAAAAGTGCGCTGAAACGACCATGACGCCATTTAGGTTGACGGAAAGTGGCGATGAGCTTGGAGAGCTTTTTCTTCATGCTGCACCTCCGCCTGAAAAACGTCTGGAATCCAGCACATGCGTCGCGCCTGCGAGGCATACGGCGATAAATGAGAGGAAGAACAATATGCTTGAATAGCTGAGCTGACCGAGGATGAAGGGCTCGTAGCGATCATATAGGCTAATGANNGGCTAATGAAGTTAAGCACGTTTTGAATCCATGTGATGGAAATGTTGTTCGCCAGAAGATCAGTCATCCAGAGCACGAAGTTGGCAGCAAACGCGAAGACCGCACTTGTGAGCGGGTTTTTGGCAAAGCAGCTTACAAATAGATCGAGGGCAAGGAAGCACAGGCTTTGCAGCGTAAAGCCCAAAAGGCCGACGAACCATTCGCCCGGATATACCACCCCGTAAATCGCAATAATCAGCGTGTAGACGTTGGTGAGCAAAATGGTGATCAGTATCACGCACGCGGCTGCGAGAAATTTCCCCATCACGGTTTTGCCAAGGGAAATGGGGGTGGTCAGCAGCAGCTGATCGGTGCGCTTTTGGCGATCCTCCGAGATCAGCCGCATGGCGAGCATGGGCGTTAGCAGCATGACGAGCAATGTGAGCTGCGAGAAAAAACTCAGGATATCGCTGGATAATGTCGATAGATTATATAGGTAGAAAATGAAGCCTGCAAGGCTGAGAAACACGCCCATGAAGGCATAGCCTGTCGGCGTTCGGAAATAGGCAAGAAAATCGCGCTTGAAAATGGTGCGCATGGTTTCATCCCTTTCAGATCTTTATTCGGATACCACGCGGAGGAAGACCTGCTCAAGCGTGTCTTCGCAGCGGGAGAGATGCAGGATGGGGATATCAAGCCCGCTTAGCAGCGCAAAGAGCTTGCGCTCGGGGTCGGGCTCATCATAGAAGGTCAGGGTGTAGGCGGATTCGTTTGGACGAGCGCTGGACTGAGGCGTGACGCGGCGAATGCCCTCCAGCTCGCGCAGCTTCTGGGCGATTTGCGTTTGGGCTGTGCCAAGTGTACAAAGCAGCGTCATTTCCCTTGAGTCATAAACATCGCTCATGGGTACGTCCAGCTTGACGCTGCCGTTGTGCAATATGACAACATGGTTGCACAGCTGTTGAATCTCGCTGAGTATATGTGAGGAAAAGATGATGGTTCGATCCTTGCTCAGGGTCTTGATGAGGTTTCTGATTTCGGTGATTTGCTTTGGATCAAGTCCGACGGTTGGCTCGTCAAGGACGAGTACATCGGGGTCGCCGCAAAGCGTTTGTGCAATGCCTGCGCGTTGGCGATAGCCCTTGCTGAGGTTTGAAAGCAGGCGGCTGCGCATATCCAGCAGACCGGTTAGTTCCATGATTTCGCTTACATGCGCTGAGATGGCGTGCTTTTTCACCCCGCGAAGCTCCGCGACAAAGGACAGATATTCACATACCGTCATCTCGTCATAGAGCGGCGGATGCTCGGGCAAATACCCCAAATGTCTCTTTGCCATGGCAGGCTGCATCAGCGGATCATAGCCGCCTAGGAGTACATGCCCAGAGGACGGCGCAAGATAACCGGTGATGATGTTTAAAAGCGTTGTTTTTCCGGCACCGTTTTGACCCAGCAGCCCTAAAATGCTGCCCCTTGGTGCGTGGAAGCTGACGTCACGCAGCGCTTGGATGCTGCCGTAGTGCTTTGTGACGTTGACGATATCGATCATGAGGTGACCTCCTTTATAGGAAATCCAAAAGAGTGCATACCAATTATATCATAGCACAGGGTGTGTGCACAGGGTGTGAATGAATTGTGAATTCCGTGTAGGAAGAATGACAAAATATATCAATTCGGGTAAAATAGCTAGATGCTCTCATTGGAAGCTTCCCCTATGTTTTTTTCAGATACGATGGGCAGGACGCTTGACAGGATGAAAACCGCATGCTATAATAATTATCGTAAGTAGAGGCTGCCCGCTTCTCACCGCGTGAGTGTATTACGCAGGTTATGGCACATAAGTCCATGGTGGCTTTATTTGCGGCGGGTAGTGAACCCGGCGTTTTTTTGTGCGTGAATCGCACGAACGCCCAAATTATATGGAGGTGTATGGATATCAACGAGCCGATGATCAATGAAGAAATCCGCGACAGAGAGGTGCGCCTGATAGGTGCAGACGGCGAACAGCTAGGAGTTATGCCTACAAAGGCGGCACTCGAGACGGCTGAGCAAAAGGGACTTGACCTAGTCAAGATTGTAGCGAATGCACAGCCCCCTGTCTGTAAGCTGATGGATTATGACAAGCACCGCTATGAGCAATCAAAGCGCATGAGAGAGCAGCGTAAGAATCAACGTATCGTTACGCTAAAAGAAGTTCAGCTTTCCGCTACCATTGAGGAAAATGACGTTCAGACAAGACTCAAGAACGCTATCAAGTTCCTATCCGATGGTGACAAGGTAAAGGTGAGCATCCGCTTCCGCGGACGTCAGATTGCACACGCGGACATCGGCCTGAGGATCATGCAGGATTTTGCTTCCCGCATCGAGGAGTATGGCACCATTGAGCGCCGTCCTCTGCTGGAAGGTAGACACATGATCATGATTATTGCGCCAAAGGCCGAGAAGAAGAGCTTTGCAGAGCGAAGCCTAGAGCGCAAAGAACTGGATGCAGCGCAGCTGACAGAGAGCGAAGAAGAGTCAAACAATATCGACCCTAAGCCGCAACCAAAGAAAAAGATCAAGCGCGAAAGCGAAAACATGATCTGATCAGCATTTGGCCATCCCACGCCCGGCTAATCCGGACGATTACGGATAGCACACGGAAGGAGGACCCCCCTATGCCTAAGCAAAAATCACACCGAGGCGCAGCCAAGCGTTTTTCCTTTACAAAGAATGGTAAAGTAAAGCATAAGCAGATGAACGCTAACCACCAGGTGCATTTAAAGACCACCAAACGCACACGTCATCTGCGTGCAGACGGTATTGTGGACAACGCAGCCGAGGCTCGCACCATCCACAAGCTGTTGCCCTACAAATAAGCTTTGCTAACGATTCGAGGAGGATATAAACATGGCACGTATCAAGAGAGCAGTGAATGCCCATAAGAAGCGCCGTAAGGTATTTAAACTAGCCAAGGGCTATTTTGGCGCAAAATCCAAGCAATATCGCGCAGCTAACGAGCAGGTTGCACGCAGCCTGCGTTATGCATACACAGGACGTAAACTTCGCAAGCGTGATTTCCGTCGTCTGTGGATTACCCGTATCAACGCAGCTGCACGCCTCAATGGCATGAGCTATTCTGTGATGATGAACGGCCTTAAGAAGCAGAATATCACCATCAATCGCAAGATGCTGGCTGATATCGCTGTAAACGATCCTGCCGCTTTCACCAAGCTGGTTGAGACCGCAAGAGGTTGATTAATTTGAACTAAACCCCTCGCCCGCCGTATGGCGGCGGGGGTTTTTTGATTCACAAAGAAAGGAGGAAGCCTATGCCATCGCTGACTACCCCAGGTGCGGTGATTCGGTTTACCAACTACCGTGATCACGACCGCATGCTGACGATTCTAAGCCCCATCTATGGACGAATTGACGCGCTTTCGCGCGGGTGCAGAAAACCCAAGAGCGCATTGATGCCTGCAAGTGAGCTCTTTGTTCATGGCGAATTTGTGGTGTATCAAAATAATGATCGCCATACGCTTACCTCCTGCACCATCACCGATACCTTCTACCCGCTCAGGCTTGATCCCTATCGCCTGACCTGCGCGAGCTATATGGCAGCGCTATGCAATGCGGCGATTCAGCCGGGGCTTGCGGCGCAGGAACAATATGCGCTGCTGCTTCGCGGCTTGTATTACCTTTCCTACGATGAGGAAGCGGATGCGCTTGCGCTGACAACGGCGTATTTGCTGCTGTTTGCGGACGCAATCGGCTATCGCCCGAGGCTCTCGCGCTGCGCGCATTGCAGGACGAAGCTGGACTTGACATTCGGCGGACAGATGGACGTTGCGGCGGGCGGTCTTTGCTGCCCAAACTGCAACTCTCGCATCACTTACCCATTGACGGTTGATGAGATCAAATGGATGAGCATCACGCTTCGGGAAGGGCTTAAGCCAACAAAAAATACCGAGGCAAGCACATTGTTTGATATGCTGCGTCGGTATGTTGAAAGCCGTTTGGGGATGAGCATTAAGGTGAGCAAGTTCTTACCATAATTGCGTTTTTAGGGAGCTGTCATAGTAGGGTGCTCGACTAAGCATGCTCTTGTAGCTGCTGACAATGATATAGTGGTAGATATATTCGGTATCACCATTGACAAGCAGTTGCCGTTTGCGGGTCATGCAGTAGCGATTGTTATCCTTTAGTTTAGGGATGCAATCCTCTAGCATAGCGCGAACGGCTTCTTGCTGCTCGGGGGTGAGATAGGTATAGCCGTGGTTGTTCATGAGAAAGACCGACTCGGTCTGCCCTGGTTGCAAGTAACGAATGATAAGCCCCGTTTTATCAACGATTAGCTGATCAATATGGTGCTTCTTAGCCGTCTTGAGCATTGGCGTGAGGTCCTCAAAAAAACGAGACGCATAGAGCTTTTTGATGCGAAGTAGAAGAGCCCGTTCATGCTGCCTGTTTTTCCAAATCAAGTTGATAAAAAGAGCAATAAGTGCCATCGCTAATATGATGGGTATGATGCTATACACTAGCAACTCCACCCCCTATATCTAGTAATCGATGTTCAATTATAACACAACCTATACAATAGTGAAATCGTTTGAATACTGGATTTGAGGCATATTACTTTACATTTTTCTTACATTTATGAATTTTTGTTCATATTTATGCAACATGTAGAGTTTTACAGGCAAAATCGCTCTAAATGTTGTATATGCTTGGCTTGGTGCGATGCGCATGCCATTTGGATACAAG
>LFRM01061248.1_pt1 | contig 46959 bp, 53 predicted proteins | sample 618341 | NCBI WGS metagenome assembly LFRM01 (sample SAMN03654438, study PRJNA283298) | anaerobic digester metagenome | isolation source: pool of bioreactors CSTR01a, CSTR02a, and CSTR03a thermophilic anaerobic... | place: Denmark: Kgs. Lyngby | collected 2014-05-21 | reverse complement strand
AATGGCAGGAGGGAGAGCTTTCGCCATAGGCCGATACCCCGCATGTCCACCACCTATCTGGCGCCAGGTGAGCACTCACCGGAGGATATCATCAGGGAAACTGAACAGGGACTGTTTGTCCGCCGTATGGGAGGCGGGCAGGTGAACACAACTACAGGGGACTTTGTTTTTGAAGTGCTGGAGGGATACCTGATCAAGGAGGGCAGGATCGATGAACCGGTCAGGGGTGCTACCCTGACCGGAAATGGCCCAGAGGTGCTGCAGAAGATCGACCGGGTGGGTAATGACCTCGGCTTTACCATAGGCACCTGTGGAAAGGACGGGCAGGGGGTGCCGGTTACCGATGCCCAGCCCACGATCAGGATTCCTGATCTGGTAGTTGGTGGAATACTGGAAGATGAAGGTGATCACTCTTGAATAGAAATGAAAAGTTTGATAGCAGCACTTTGGTGGCAGCTGTTATTGAAGAGGCTAAAAAACTCCAGGTGGATCACGCTGAAGCATATTTCGAAGAGGGGGAGGAACTCAGCATTGAAGTAAGAGATGGTGAAGTAGAAAACCTGAAGGTTGCCAGAGACGCGGGACTTGGTGTGCGGGTCATCCAGGGCAGCCGCCTGGGATATTCTTATACCTCAAAGCTAGGCAGGGATGATGTTGTAGAGACTCTGAAAGCAGCCTTGGCCAACGCCAAAGCTGCCAGCGAGGATCCCTATTATTCACTCCCCCAGCCGGCTGAAACCTATCCCCAGTTGGATTTAGAGGACCCGCAAATGGGAGAGATCCCCCTTGAAGAAAAGATCGAGATAGCCCGGCAGATGGAAAAAAGCGGGCGCTCTTTTCACCCATTGGTCAAACTGACTGAACAGATCAGTTATGAAGAGCTAAGATATGAGAATGCCATCGCCAATACAGAGGGTGTTTTGCTCACATCAAAAGGCGGCTTCTGTGGTGGTGTAGCGGCTTTTGTGGCCGGAAAGGAAGGGGACCTACAGACCGGTTTTGCTGTAGATTTTAAGCGGAGGGTGCAGGACTTAGACCCGGAGGCCATCGGCAGGGAGGCTGCCGGTAAGGCAGTGCGCATGATCGGTGCTCAGCGCCTCCCCACCAAACGTGTGCCTGTGGTGATGGACCCCTATGTGGTGGTCAGCTTTTTGGGGATGCTTTCATCTGCGCTTACCGCAGAGGCTGTTCAAAAAGGGAGATCACTTTTTGCCGGTAAGGTAGGGCAAAAAGTGGCTGCACCAGAGGTGAGTATTGCTGACGATGGGACTAAACCGGACGGTATTTTAAGCTTGCCTTTTGATGGAGAGGGTGTTCCCACCCAGCGTACGGTCTTGGTGGAGAACGGTGTGTTGAAAGGGTTTTTGCACAATACTTATACAGCAGCCAAAGATGGGGTCTTATCCACAGGAAATGCGGTGCGGGGCTCCTATCAGTCCCCACCACAGCTGGGCAGCACCAATTTCTATCTTTCTCCGGGAAAGTGGAACCCTGATGCTATTATACGGGACACAGGTGAGGGTTTTTATCTCACAGAGGTGATGGGCATGCATACCGCAAACCCCATTTCCGGTGACTTTTCACTCGGTGCGGCAGGAATTTGGATACACAACGGAGAATTAACTACACCTGTAAGGGGTATGGTAATTGCTGGTAATATATTGGAACTGCTGGAGCGGGTGGATGCGGTAGGAAGCGATCTGCGCTTTTTTGGCAGCAGAGGAGCACCGACCATCAGAGTAGCCAGCCTGACGGTCAGCGGACAGTAGTGCGAAATATGAGCACTGTGTTTGCTAACTGCCTGTTCAAATCCAGAAAGGGCAAAGGAAGGTACCCTTATCTTATCGGAGATCAGTTTTGTGAGGTGTCAGTAGATTGGCCAGGGTTTTGGTGCTGCATGGACCGAATCTCAACCTATTGGGTGAACGGGAGGAAGAGATCTACGGGTGGAAGACCCTGGAACAGATCAACTGTGATCTGAGAGAACAGGGTAAGGCTGCCGGAGTAGAGGTTGTGGCTTTTCAGTCCAATCATGAGGGAGAACTGATCGATAAGATCCATGAAGCCAGGGGGAATTTTGATGTTATTATATTGAACCCCGGTGCTTTTACCCACTACAGCTATGCGATTGGTGATGCTGTGAGGGCTGTGAATATCCCTGTGATTGAGGTGCATATGAGCAATATCTACTCCCGAGAGCCCTGGCGCGGCAAATCAGTGGTAGCACCGGCAGCCTGGGGCCAGATTTCCGGTTTTGGAGATATGAGTTACCAGTTGGCTTTAGCCGCAGCATGTCAGCTGATTAAATCATGATATTTTTTAATTGTATACCCTAGCTGATCTGTCTGCATTGTTGAATTGGAGACAGTACAACCGGTGGAAGGGCGGAAAAAATGACCTCAATTTACCAAAAACGCTTGCAGCAACTGTGTCACATTCTAAAAGAGCAGCATTTGGAATCCTTACTGGTGGCAAAACCGGAGAATGTCCTATATATATCCGGTTTTTCCGGGGGTGAGGGTGTTCTTCTCATAACCCGGCAGAAAGCATATCTCTTTGCTGACAGCAGGTATATAGAACAGGCTCGACAGGAAGCGCCTTTTTGTGAATTTATCCTGGTCAAAAAATATTTCACCGAAGCCCTGGGAAAGGTAGCTGAAACAGAGGGCATTCAGGTGATGGCTTTTGAAAAGGATCACCTTAGCTACCAGCAGTGGGAACAGCTGCGGAATTCATTCAGTGGAAAACTGCAGCCGGTGAGCGGCCTGATAGAGAAGCTGCGTTTGGTTAAGGATGAGAGCGAAATTGCCCTGCTCAGAGAGGCAGGTGCTATTACAGCCAGCGCTTTCCGCTATATTTTGGGGGAAGTGCATCCTGGGCAGACAGAACTGGAGATTGCCGGGATGCTGGAGTTTTTTATGCGCAGACAGGGCAGCGGGCCGCTCGCTTTTGAGACCATTATTGCCTCCGGGAAAAGAGGGGCTCTGCCCCATGGGACCGCTTCAGCAAAGAAGGTCCAGCGGGGAGAGCTGATCACAATGGATCTGGGAGCAACTTACCATGGTTATGCCGGAGACCTGACCAGGACAATCTGCCTGGGGACGGTTTCCGACAGGCAGCGGGAGATCTATGAGTTGGTCAGAGAAGCTCAGGAGCGCGGGATTAATACTGTGCGTGCAGGTGTGCGGGCAGAAGAAGTTGATGCTGTAGTCAGGGGGTTTTTTGAGCAACACGGCTACGCAGAATATTTTATGCATTCCCTAGGACACGGGGTGGGTTTAGCTGTCCATGAGGCACCACGGCTTGCCCGGGGGGAGGATACGATACTGGAGCCTGGAATGGTAATCACCATCGAACCCGGGCTTTATATACCCGATTGGGGTGGAGTGCGCATTGAAGATACAGTGCTGGTTAAAGAGGACGGATGCGAAATACTGACACCGGTTACTAAAAATCTGATTGTTTTGTAATTATTAGTATCAATATGTCTGTAAAGAGGATTTCTGGGAATAATAAATTAAAGTGAGGGCAGGGAGACGATGGTTTCAACAAATGATCTGCGAACTGGTTTAACTATCGAGGTTGATGGAGAGGTTTATAGTGTTGTGGATTTCCAGCATGTAAAACCGGGTAAGGGTTCAGCTTTTGTGCGTACTAAATTGAAAAACATCCGCACCGGTGGAGTTATTGAGCGCACCTTCCGGGCAGGGGAGAAGGTCAATAGGGCTCACATGGAAAGGAAAGAGATGCAGTATCTCTACAGTGAAGGGGATTCTTTTGTCTTTATGGATAATGAAACCTATGATCAGACAAGCCTTTCCTCAGATCAATTGGGAGATAACGCCAAATATCTCAAGGAAAACATGAATATCCAAGTGCTCATCTATAATGGAGAGCTGATGGGTATTGATCTTCCTAATTCTGTGGAGCTCAAAGTTGTTTCTGCTGAACCCGGTGTGCGCGGTGATACTGCAACCGGTGCTACTAAAGCCGCAACACTGGAAACAGGTTTGGTAATCCAGGTACCTCTCTTTGTAGAAGAAGGGGATGTAGTTAAGGTGGACACCAGGACCGGGGAATACCTGGAACGGGCCTGATTTGGGCTTACATTTCAAAACATAAAATAATTTTGATATCAGGAGGTAAAAAAAGTGGATGAATTGCGGGAAAGGATAGCTTACCTGCAGGGTTTAGCTGAGGGCTTGAAGTTGGAGGAGGGGAAGGATGAGGCTCGTATTTTAAGTCAGGTAATCGATATTATTGCTGACCTGGCTGATGAGGTAGAGGACCTGCAGGTTGCCTTAGAGGACCTGGAGGACTATGTGGACAGTTTTGATGATGAGTTGTTTGAAGATGATGATGAGGATATCGATGATGAGGATGAAATAGAGGATGATTTTTACTGCTGTGAAGATGATGACATCGAATATGTAGAAGTGGAATGCCCCCAGTGCCATGATATCATCTGCTTTGAATCTGATATCATCGATGACGAAGACATCATCGAGGTAACCTGCCCCAACTGCAGTAAAGTTGTTTTTGTTAATGATGGCTCCATGCCTTTGCCTGAAGGATGGGAGAAAAGAGATGGAGAAACCAGGGATGACTAACACCCTGTAAAAATTATTTCAACATACACCGCTTGATGAGAGCGGTGTTTTTTATTTTCATAAACATGGTAATCGATAAATATATATCTATAGACCGAAAGGACAGGGGGGATTTGATGCTGCAGTTAACAAGGGGGCTTTCAGAGATCCTTCCCTTTTTGGCTCCATCTTTAAGAGATATTCTAGGAAAAGTGGCCTCTACTGTTGTTGACGGGCTTGAGGAGGTGCGCTTGCGGCTGAGCCGCCCTTTATCTGTACGCTGGAGGCAAAATGAGTTTTTTCTAGACATTAAAGGGGAACTGTCACCATTGATTTCCGGCGCCTACATTGTTTCTCGGGAAGAGATCCAAAAGACCGTACAGCTGATCAGCCAGGGGTCCATTTATGCCTTTGAAGAGGAGTTCAGACAGGGCTTCTTAACATTGCCGGGAGGACATAGGGTTGGGTTTACCGGGAGAGCGGTGCTGGAGAGAGGGCAGTTAAAAACCCTCCGTGATATAAGCAGTTTGAACTTTCGTATAGCCCGGGCAGTGCCTGGGGCTTCACGCCCACTGCTCCCTTATGTCTTGAATCTGCGTAACCTGCGGCCCTATCATACTTTGATCGTTTCCCCCCCTTGTGCCGGTAAGACCACCATGCTGAGAGACCTGGTGCGGTTCTTGAGCTATGGTATTCCGGAACTGCACTTCCCTGCCCTTACTGTAGGGGTTGTTGATGAAAGGTGTGAACTGGCTGCCTGTTGTGATGGGATACCCCAGCATGATCTGGGCCCCCGGGTGGATGTGCTGGATCACTGTCCAAAGGATGTGGGGATGTTGATGCTACTTCGCTCTATGGCGCCACAGGTGATCGCCACAGATGAAATCGGCCGCGCCGGGGATGTGACAGCTATTTGGGAAATGGTCAACACCGGGGTCAGCATCATAGCCACTGTCCATGCATCATCCTGGGAACAGTTGGAAGAGCGCCCCCACCTGCAGGAACTTATCAAAAGCAGGGTGTTTCAACGCTATATTTTTCTGAGCAGGAGAAAGGGACCAGGTACCATTGAAGGTGTTTGGAATGAACACCGGGAGCCATTGGTCTGCTAGCAGTTGTTAAGGGGTGTAAATGATGTGGAAGATGATAGGTGCACTTTTTGTGATCTCTTCTCTGGGAATGGCCGGCATCAGGGTGGCATCTTATTTTTCCCGGCGCACTGCAGAACTGCGTTCACTACAGGAGGCACTGCAGATGCTGGATACTGAGATTGTTTATGCCGCTACCCCCCTTCCTGTGGTCTTGAAAAAGATAGGCCAAACAGGGGGCGGCGCGATCGTGCAGATCTTCAGGAGAGCTGGGGAATACCTCACTGACAATCAGGGTTTGACAACTGCTGAGGCCTGGAAAAAAGCATTGAATGAAACATTTCCTTCTACTGCACTGAACCAGGATGATTATGCGATTTTATCTGCTTTCGGAGATCTGCTGGGAGGGTCGGACCGCTATGAACAGCATAAAAATATTACCCTTACAACTCTGCATTTGCAAAAGGAAGAGGAAAATGCCCGGCGTGATCAGGAGAAAAATGTTCGCCTGTGGCAGTATGGAGGTTTTCTAATAGGTATCAGCATTGTGCTGCTGCTGCTTTAAAGGGGGTAATGATCATGGATGTCAATCTGATCTTTCAAATTGCAGGGTTGGGTATCCTCATTTCTGTGCTGAATATCATCCTCAAACAAGCCGATAAGGAAGAACAGGCACAGATGCTGACACTGGCAGGTGTGGTTGTGGTGCTGATCATGGTGGTGCGGTTGATCAATGATCTGTTCAATATGGTGCGTTCTGTTTTTCACCTTTTCTAAGGGCCCGATCAGGCCCGATCAGGGGGACAGTCCCGGTGATCGGTCGTTTTATCCCTGCAGGCACAGCGGCCTGCGCAGGTTGTTACTAACTAGTCGAAAATTTCTAGATAATAAGAACGGTTATGACATCTAATTCAACATTTTAATTCTGAATTTTAATTCTGACAACAGACTTCCGGCATCCGACTTCCAAAATGGATGGCGTCATAGGAGCCGGTCAGCTGTCGCCTGCGACAAGTCTTAGGGCAAGTTAAACCGGAGCCTAAGCCGCCAGCGCAGGGATAAAACAAAGAAAACAAAATCGCGCGGTCAACCTGTCCCTCCGCGCGATCAGGGGGACAGTCCCGGTGAACGGTCATGATCGGTCGGTAGAGGTGAGGACTATGGAGATCTTATATATTGTAGGTTTTGCTTTTGTAGTTACTGTTTTCGCAGTACTGCTGCGGGAAACCCGCCGTGAAATAGCCCTGCTGCTGGCACTGGGGTTTGGAGTACTTATTTTTATTATGGTGCTTAGTAAAATGGGGGAGATCATCACGGTTTTTCGTGACCTGACCCATAAGGCAGGCATTGACGATTTCTATTTTGTAACACTTTTAAAAATACTGGGTATTGCCTATATCGCTGAATTCGGTGCACAGATCTGCCGGGATGCAGGTGAGGGTACTATTGCCAGTAAGATTGAGATGGCAGGTAAGGTTTTGATCCTTTTGTTAGCACTGCCTATTTTAACTGCGGTTCTGGAAGTGGTGGTACGGCTGGTTCCCTAACTGTTTTGCTGGTCATGGGAGGGGGAAGAGATGGGGGTTAAAAAATGTTTTTTATTGATATTAGCAATTGGGCTTCTGCTCTTCCCGAACATTGCGCTGGGAGCTGACAGTGAGTCTCTGATCTCAGAGCAGTATGAGCAGCTTGAGCTGGATGAATTGAAAAATTATCTGGATAGGTTGGACAAGGATATCCAGAGCGAACTTTCCTCAATCAGCCTGTCAAAAATAATGGAGGATGTGCGAAGTGGAGAATTGAAATTGGACATCTTCTCCATATTCAATGCAATTATCCGCTATTTTTTCCGGGAATTCCTCACCCATACTTCACTGCTGGGAAAACTGATTGTTTTAGGAGCGTTGCTGGCTATATTAGAGCACCTACAGAACGCTTTTGAACAAAACACAGTGGCTAAAATTGCACACAGTGTGGGAATGCTGGCATTGTTCACAGTTGCTCTCAGTTCATTTACCATTGCTCTTCAGACCGGGCGGGAGGCGATCATGAACATGGTTGGCTTTATGCAGTCATTGATTCCGGTTGTTATGACACTGATGGCAGCTATGGGCAATCTGTCAACTGTTGCTCTCATGCATCCGGTGATCTATGTATCACTGAACATACTGGCTACCCTTACACAGAACATTGTTTTTCCCTTAATATTTTGCGCAGCTGTGCTTGGGATTGTCAGCAAACTGTCCACCCGTTTTCAGGTATCCCGGTTGGCGAATCTTTTCAAAGATGGGAGTATGGTTTTGATCGGCCTTTTTTTGACTGTTTTTGTCGGGGTATTGAGTATACAGGGTGTTGCTGGAGCTGTAACCGATGGTGTGGGATTGCGTACAGCAAAATTCCTTACCGGGGCTTTTGTGCCTGTTGTGGGAGGGATGCTGACCGATGCAGTTGATGCCATCGCCGGCTGCTCCCTTTTTATCAAGAATACCATAGGGGTTTTTGGGGTACTGGCTATTATTATTTTGTGTGCTTTGCCTGTGATAAAAATACTATCTGCTGCTGTGATGTACAGGCTGGCAGCAGCTTTACTCCAACCATTGGGTGCACAGCAGTTAGGGGACTGTTTAGATCTACTGGGCAATAACCTTTTTCTAGTCTTCGGTGCGGTGGCTGCTGTGGGGTTGATGCTGTTTTTTTCCCTGGCAATTATGGTCGGGTTGAGCAATGCAGTTGTTATGCTGCGCTAGTGGAGTGTTTTCATGGAAACCATTTACCTCATTGTCAGGAATATTGTCTTTATCGTCCTTCTGGCGGTGTTTTTGGAAATGCTGTTGCCGCTGAAGGAGACTCGGCGTTTTCTGGAGGTGGTTGTGGGGTTGTTTGTGGTCCTCTCTATCCTGAACCCGCTGGTTTCATGGCTGCATGATGAAGAGTTGCAGCAGCTTGATCTGCAGATGGGAAACCAGGATGGGGAGTTGGAAAGGATTTTGGAACAGGGAAAAGAGTTGCAGAAGGTCCAAAGTGAACAGGTTTCCGCTGCTTATGGAGAGCAGTTGGAAAAACAGATCTGTGCAGCAGCACAGATGGTGTCAGGAGTGTCCGGAGCCAGTGCAGATTTAGTTTTTTCTGCAGATACCCCGGACAACCAGCTAAGTTTAGAAAGGGTCCGACTGGTGATCGAAAAGGATGAAAAACATGTTGAACCTGTACAGAAGGTGGAGATTGGGCCAAAACCGGTTGAGCCAGGGCAGGTTGATGATACAGGGGATCAGGAGATACTGGAGCAGGTGCGGAACACAATTGTTGCTTTGTTCGGCCTGCAGCCGGAACAGGTAGTGGTGAGATGGAAGGAGTGAGGTGAGTTGGATGACAGATTTTAAGGGGGGACTGAAACAGTGGAGCCATTTTCTGCGTACCCCAGGGATGTGGAAGCTATTGGTGCTGCTAGCAGGAGGGATATTTCTGCTGGTCTGTACCAGCAGTTGGTTTACTCCCCAACAGGAAGCGCCTGCTGCACCGGATCATACAGAAGATGCAGTTGTGGACGGTGAACTGGGGATTGAGGAAAAACAACTGGAGCAGAGACTGGAAAGTATATTGAGTTCTGTTGCCGGAGCCGGTGATGTTGAGGTGACCATTACCATGGCATCAGGGGCAGAGCATTATTATGCCCAAAACCATTCCCGCCAGGACAGAACCATAGAGGAGCAGGACAGGTCCGGGGGGAACAGACAGACAACTGAGGTCACTGAAGAAGATAATCTGGTATTGGTCGGTGCTGCCTCGGGAGGGAATCAGGAACCTGTGCTGATCAAGTCAACACGCCCGGAGATTGCCGGAGTGTTGGTGCTCTCTGAGGGGGCAAGGGATCCCGGTCTGCGTGAGGAATTGATTAAGGCAGTGGTGACCGTGCTGAATATTCCTGTACATAAGGTTTCAGTTTTACCGAAAGAAGGCAGGTAGTGAAAATGATCTATTATGTTTGTGAACCAAAGAAAATTATCAAAACCGGATTGATACTTGTGCTAATTCTTGCAGGGTGCTGGCTATTTTTAAAGTTTTATTTAATGCAGGAACAGCCCCAGGTCAATGTTGAGGTTGATGTGAAACAATCAGAAAAAACCCATCTATTGAATGATGTAAAAAAACAGGAATTTTTTGTTGACTGCAGGCTGACCAGGGACCGCATCCGCAGCCAGCAGATGGAAGTATTAAAGGAAATCGCAGCCAACACAGCTTCAAGCAGTGAGACTAGGGATCAGGCCCAGCGGGGGTTGATGAAGCTTACAGAGCGCTCAACTCTGGAAGCGGAACTGGAAAAATTGGTGATTGCCTTAGGTTTTAAAGACGCTGTTGTTATGTTACAGGACACAGCCGCTAATGTGATCATCCAGCAGAACTCGCTAACAGATTCAGAAAAAGATCAGATCAGAGATGTGGTGGTACGGGTGACGGACTTGCAAGCAGATGATGTATTTATAACTTGCAAACCTTAAGCTTGGATATTGTATACTTTGTCTTAACTGCTTGAAAGATTTGTAACTGAAAGATATAATCAAGTGAATGAAGGAATCAATAGGAAACGGTCATGTAACCGATTCTTTTTTTCTATTCTCTCTTAAACTGGAGGAGGTGCAGTTTCTTGAGACCAAGTATCACAGATACCACCCTGAGAGATGCACATCAAAGCCTTTGGGCTACCAGGATGCGCACTGAGGATATGATACCTGTTCTGGAAAAAATAGATCAGGTAGGATATCATTCTCTGGAAATGTGGGGTGGCGCTACTTTTGATGTTTGTATTCGCTACCTGAATGAGGACCCCTGGGATAGAATCAGAACCATTAAGAAATATGTCAAACGTACCCCTCTCCAAATGCTGCTGCGGGGACAGAATCTGGTAGGTTATGCAAACTATCCTGATGATGTGGCCATGGCATTTGTTGACATGGCTGCGGAAACAGGTATCGATATTTTCCGTGTTTTTGATGCTCTTAATGATGTCCGCAACCTGGAGGTACCTATGCAGGCTGTTAAAAAGACCGGTAAGCATCTTCAGGCTTGTGTTGTTTATACCCTGAGCCCTGTGCACACCAATGAGCATTATTTAGAAACAGCCCTGCGTTTGCAGGAGATTGGTGCTGATTCAATATGTATCAAGGATATGGCCGGGATGATATCCCCCTATCAGGCTTATGAATTGGTAAAACTCTTTAAGGAAAACTTGACCGTTCCTGTTCAGCTCCATACCCACTATATCGGCGGTATGGCTATCGGAGCCTGTTTAAAGGCTGTAGAAGCTGGAGTGGACGCTTTTGATGCCTGCTCAGGTCCGCTGGCTTTCGGTTCATCCCAACCCCCTGTGGAAACTCTGGTGCGCGCGCTGCAGGGGACACCCTGGGATACAGGTTTGGATATCTCTCTGCTTTTTGAAATATCCAATTACTGGGAAGAGCTGCGGCGCAAACGGGGTTATGAGCGTGGTGTGACAAGAATCACCGATATGAAGGTGTTCGACCACCAGGTGCCAGGTGGTATGATCACCAATCTGGTCAGTCAATTGGATGAGCAGAATGCCCTGCACCGTATTAATGAAGTTCTTGAGGAAATACCAAAAGTACGGGCTGATCTGGGCTATCCTCCTTTAGTTACACCTACCAGTCAGATCGTGGGGATTCAGGCTGTGTTCAATGTTTTAACAGGCAGCAGATATAAAATGGCCGCTCAGGAAGTAAAGAATTATGTAAAGGGTTACTACGGCAGGCCGCCAGCCCCTATCGCGAAAGATATTCAAAAGATGATCATCGGTGATGAAGAGCCGATCACATGCCGGCCGGCTGATCTGCTGGAGAATAAATTTGAAAAAATGAAAGAAGAGATCCGGGATCTGGCGGAATCAGAGGAGGATTATCTCACATATGCTCTCTTCCCAGCTGTTGCTAGAAAGTTCTTTGAATATAGAAAAAAGGTGAGAGATGGGGAGATAGTTCAACATCAGGCTTCTGAAGAAAAGCAGGAAACCGCTAAATCAGCTGCTCAAACTGGGGGAGCAAGCAAACCTGGGAGCAGTCGCCCAAGTAGGCGTGTACCCCAATCGTCAATGGAGGATGGAACCATGGATATTGAGGATATTAAGGATCTGATCAAAATGCTTGATCAGACAACAGTTAATGAGGTACAGGTGGAGACAGCAGGTATTAGGGTAGCCATAAGAAAAGGGATCACCGGAGGCCAATTCAGTGAAACACCATTGAACACCGCTGCTGCCGCTGCACCTGCTGCAGAAACTGAAAAGGAAGGTAAAGCAGAGGAGCTGCCCGACAATCTGGTAGAGGTCACTGCACCTATGGTAGGTACATTTTACCGTGCACCTTCACCTGATTCCCCGCCCTTTGTTGAAGTGGGCAGCACTGTGAAGAAGGGGGATACCCTCTGTATTGTTGAAGCCATGAAACTGATGAATGAAATAGAAGCAGAATGCGATGGGAAGATCATTGATATATTGGTGGAAAATGCCCAGCCGGTGGAATTTGGGCAGGTGCTCTTCCTGATCGCTCCTGCGGAGTAAGCCAGGGGGGTTCAGCTTGTTCAAAATACTTGTGGCCAACCGCGGAGAGATCGCTGTACGGATTATCCGAACCTGCAGGGAGTTGGGCATCAAAACAGTTGCGGTCTATTCAGCTGCTGACCGGGAGAGCCTTCATGTGAAGTTGGCAGATGAAGCTGTGTGTATCGGAGGGCCCCATCCCAGCCAGAGTTATCTCAATATTCCAAATATAATCAGTGCAGCACTGACCAGAGGGGCTGGGGCGATCCATCCCGGTTATGGGTTCCTGGCGGAAAACGCTTCCTTTGCCCGGCTCTGTGAGGAACAGGGGATCAAATTCATCGGTCCTCCTGCACCAGCTATTATTGATATGGGCATTAAGGCCAGGGCCCGGGAGATGATGGCTGAAGCAGGTGTTCCGGTTATCCCCGGTTCATCCGGTGTTATTAAAAGTGAAGAGGAGGCAGCCCAGTTAGCTGGGGAGATTGGCTATCCGGTTTTGATCAAGGCATCTGCCGGTGGCGGGGGCCGTGGTATGCGTATCGCGAACAGTAACTCTGAGTTGGCCAGGGCTGTGCAGACCGCCCGGCAGGAGGCAGAGGCTGCTTTTGGAGATGGCAGCCTTTATCTGGAAAAATATATAGAAAAACCACGGCATGTGGAGATTCAGGTTGTAGCTGATGACCACGGCAATGTGGTTTACCTGGGGGAACGGGACTGCACACTGCAAAGAAGACACCAGAAGCTGGTGGAGGAAACACCCTGTCCGGTGCTGACTCAAGAAACCCGGGAGAGCATGGGGGAAGCTGCGGTGCGTGCTGCCAGGGCGGTCAATTATTCCGGTGCGGGAACAGTGGAGTTTTTACTTGATGAAAAAGGGGATTATTATTTCATTGAGATGAATACCCGGATTCAGGTGGAGCATCCGGTAACAGAGTTGGTAACCGGGATTGATCTGGTGGCCGAAACCATCAAAGTGGCTGCAGGAGAAAAGCTGGGATACCGGCAGGAGGATATTAAACCCCGGGGTGCTGCTCTGGAATGCCGGATCAATGCTGAAGACCCGGAAAAGGATTTTTGTCCCTGCCCGGGCCAGATAACTGCTTATCTCCCTCCAGGAGGGATGGGTGTGCGTGTGGACAGCGGAGTCTATGCCGGTTATCGTATCCCTCCTTTTTATGATTCCTTAATCGCAAAACTCATTACCTGGGGGAATGACCGCCAGGAGGCTATCTGCCGCATGGAACGTGCATTGGGAGAATTCCAGATAGAGGGTGTGAAAACCACCATACCTTTTTTGCGGTATCTCGTAGAAAATGAAAAGTTTTTGCGCTGTGAAATAGATACATCCTTTATTCCATCTTTATTGGAAGAGAAATGATCGTTGTTTGCAAAACCTTACTTGATTGGTATAATGGTTGGTAGATTGGACATAATTAGCAAATAGAAAAGGAGGGGCAGGGCTGTTATGGAAACTAACTTTGAAGAAACGGGAAGAACACCACTGGGTGGAATCAGGATAGCTGATGAAGTGGTAGCTGTTATTGCCGGTTTAGCTGCAACGGAAATTGAGGGGCTTGCAGGTATGAGCGGCGGTATTGCCGGTGGTATCGCTGAAATGCTCGGCAGGAAGAACCTGGCCAAAGGTGTGAAGGTAGAGGTTGGAGAAAAAGAAGCCGCAGTTGATATATTTGTTATTATGGAATATGGAAGCAGGATACCGGAAGTTGCTCTGAAAGTGCAGGAGAATGTTAAACAAGCCATCGAGAGAATGACAGGCCTTAAAGTAATTGAGGTAAATGTTCATGTACAGGGTGTTTCCTTTCCTGAAGCCCAGGAAGAACAGCGGGTCAAATAGAGGCAGGGGAAAGGAGTCTTAAATCTTTATGCGCCAACAAAACCTTTTTTTCTTTATTATTTTTGCCTTGATCATTTTGTTTCTGTCAGGGTGCACCATTGCGGTGGCACTTGGCCTGCTGCAGCCCCAGGAACATATTGATATGTTTCTGTCTGAAGTAGGAAACAGGTGGGGGTTAGCTACAGGCAGTGCATTTTTAGTAATCCTGTCATTATGGTCCTTGTTGGCGGTATTCCGGCGCCCCCGGGAGCGGGAAGTGATTATCCGGGAGTCGGGTTTAGGCAGGATCCAGATTTCTGCAGCCGCACTGGAGAATTTGATCCGCAGGGCAGCCCGAGATGTGCGGGATGTGCGGGAGGTCAAACCTGTTCTGCGCTTTGACCAGGATGGTCTGGTGATTTTGCTGCATATGAGTGTTAATCCCGAGGCCAATCTTCCTCAGGTGTCACAGGATGTACAGGGGATCGTTCAGGAGTACCTGGAGAAAAAGGCCGGTGTGCAGGTATCCAAGGTACAGGTTATAATACAAAGTGTTGCCTCAGATACACGACCCCGGGTTGAGTAGAAAGGGAGTATATGCCATGGGTAGGAATTTTTTTGAGATTTTTCAGTACCTTTTAGATAATCACCGGGGAAAACTGCTGGGCGTGGCTCTGGGTTTGGTTATCGGGCTGCTTATTATTTCATTCGGTTTCTGGAAGTCGGTGCTGGTCATTACTTTCGTTGTCATCGGTTATTACCTGGGAAGGCGTATTGATGAAGGAGGAGGACAGGGTCCGGGTGACTGGTGGGACCGTTTCTTTCACTGAATAAGCAGGCCCTGCCACAAGCATAAAGAAGGAGGTCTGTTTGTTGGGCAGGCGGCGGGCCAGAGAAATCGCATTAAAAGTATTATTTCAGGTAGATCTAGTTAATGCAGATCCTTTCACTGTTATAAACTATTTGCTGGCAGAATACCCTTTGTCAGATGAAATGGCGGCTTTTTCCCGTTCTCTGATCAGAGGTACCCTCGAACACCAACCTGATATAGATGATTATATCAAGCGCTACTCTGTGGAATGGAATCTGTCCCGTATGGCAGGGGTTGACCGCAATATTCTGCGCATGGGAATTTTTGAGATCCTTTATTATAAAACACCGATCAATGTGGCTATTAATGAAGCGATAGAGTTGGCCAGGACTTACAGCCATGAAGATGCACCCCGCTTTATTAATGGTATTTTAGGCAGAATAGCCCGTGAAATAGCCGAAGATCCCGGCAAGGATTCATAATGCCGGGTTTTTTATTTTTTGAAAAAGGAATGAAAGTTTTACTGAACATGGCAGGAATTTGTATAGTTAACTGCGAATATATTCACAGGTATTAGTGTCACCTTATTTGTTGCTGCTCAGCGTAAAGGCTGTTTTATTGTTTTTGTATATCGTAAGCCCAGGATGAAGAGGATGGGGGTGAGTGGGCAGAGTTTTCTTTTTTTGATCAATTATTAAAAATATAAAGGAGGAGGAAAGATGCCAGCACAACTTTTAAAGGGCAAACCTCTTGCAGACAAGATTAAAGAGGAAGTAAAAAAAGAGGTTGAGGAGTTAAAGGCTAAGGGGGTTTCCCCAAGCCTGGTGGCGGTTCAGGTTGGTGAGAACGAAGCATCTAAGGTGTATACCAATGCACAGAAGAAAAATGCTGAGCTCTGCGGCATCAAGTATGAACTGCAGGAGCTTCCTGCGGATATGACCCAGGAGCAGTTGCTCAAACATATCGCTGGGCTCAATGCTGATCCCAATGTTAGCGGAATCATTCTGCAGATGCCTGTACCGGAGCAGATCGATGCCAAGGTATGCCAGTGGAGCATCGCTTATGAGAAGGATGTTGAGGGTGTTACCCCAACCAATATGGGTCTTGTTACCTTTGGTAAACCCAGATTGGTACCATGTACAGCACTCGGGGCCTATGAATTGATCAAATCCACAGGTGTGGATCTCTATGGTAAAGAAGTGGTTGTGGTAGGACACAGTGATATTGTGGGCAAACCGGCAGCACTGCTTCTGCTGAACAGCTTTGGCACTGTGACCATTTGCCATATTGCCACCGGACAGAGGGGATTAACTGAGGAACATGTTCGCAGGGCCGAAATTTTAGTTGTAGCAGTTGGAGTACCTCACCTGATTAAGGGTGATTGGATTAAAGAGGGAGCTATTGTTGTTGACATCGGAATCAACCCGCGGGATGGGAAGATCCTGGGCGATGTGGAAACCGAAGCTGCTATGGAAAAAGCCTCATGGATCACCCCGGTTCCTGGCGGTGCCGGCACTGCAACAACAGCCATTTTGATGCGCAACACTGTTGAAGCTGCTAAGTGGCAGTTGGAGATGAAGCAGTCCTAAGGTCAACCTGACAGAACGGAGAACTGGATCGCAAGAATAGGTCCAGTTCTTCTTTCCTTATTCTGTTTATAATAGGATAATATAACAGGGGGGTTTTTTTAATGCCAGCAGATCGAATCAGTGGAAAGGAAATGGCGGCAGAGGTTCGTGATGCACTGAAACAAGAGGTAGAAGAGCTAAAAAAGAAGGGTGTTACTCCAGGAATGGCTCTTATTCTTGTTGGAGGAGCCGATGATTCCGCTCTTTATGTGCGCAGTAAAGCTAAGAAGTGTGAAGAAGTAGGTGGTTATGCAGAAGTTCACCATTTGGGTGATGACACAACAATTGATGAGATAATGGGGCTTGTGGACCGGCTTAATAAAGATGAGAAGATCCACGGGATTTTAATTCAACTGCCTCTGCCTGAACATTTGCACCAGTATGAGAAACAGGTGATGGATGCCATTCTACCGGAAAAGGATATTGATGCCTTTCACCCAGTAAACCTCGGTAATTTGATGATCGGGGCTGAATGCTATCTTGGTGTAACAGCCAATGCTTGTGTTAAAATGCTGGAAAATATCAATGTTGATTTCAAAGGGAAGCATGCGGTTGTGGTGGGCTGGTCCATTGAGATAGGAAAACCGATCACAATGATGCTGTTTGAAAGAGGATGTGCGGTTACCCTGGTACACCCGGATGAGGATTTCGTGCCATATACCAAACAGGCTGATATCATCATCACAGAGGTGGGAAGGCCCAGAGCAATCACCGGGGATATGATTAAGCCAGGTGCAGTGGTTATTGACACAGGATCCAACTGGATCGATGGCAAAACCATTGGAGATGTAGACTATGACAGTGCTGTAGAGGTAGCCGGTGCTATTACCCCGGTTCCCGGTGGTGTGGGACCGATGCGGATCATTATGCTGATCTACAATCTGGTTGAAGCTGCCAAGCGTTTGAGTGGAGTATAATTTTATCGAAAACAAGAGGAAGAATCGGTGATTTATGGTATTATCAGAGCGGAGAATTTACCAGGTAAGTGAAATCAATGCTTACCTGCGCAGTCTTCTGGAAGAGGACCCGCTGTTGAGTGATCTCTGGGTGCGGGGAGAGATATCCAATTACAAGTATCACAGCTCAGGGCATATCTATTTCACTTTAAAGGACCAAAATGGTTGTCTGAGGTGTGTGATGTTCCGCTCCTCTGCACGCAGGCTTACTTTTCCACCCGCTGATGGTATGAGAGTGTTAGCCCGGGGGTATTTCAGTTTTTATGAGCGGGATGGTCAATGCCAGTTCTATATACAGGAGATGGCTCCGGATGGCCAGGGGGCTCTTCACCAGGCATTCTGCCAGTTGAAAGAGCGTCTCCAAAAAGAGGGACTCTTTGCAGCTGAGCATAAAAAGAGAATACCCCCACTTCCCCGGGGGGTCGGTGTGGTTACTTCTCCTACAGGAGCAGCCTGGCGTGACATAATCACAGTTATTAAAAGGCGTTTTCCTCAGATGCCTGTGGTCCTCGCCCCTTCTGCTGTACAGGGGGAAGGGGCTCCGGAGGAAATCTGCTCTGCTCTTAGTCTATTGAATGAAAGAAAGGATATTGATTTAATTATAGTGGGGCGCGGGGGAGGTTCCCTGGAGGAACTCTGGGCCTTTAACACCGAAAAGGTTGCCCGCGCCATTTTTCGTTCCCATTTACCGGTGGTCAGTGCGGTTGGTCATGAAACCGATTACACCATCGCTGATCTGGTAGCGGATCTGCGGGCTCCTACCCCATCTGCTGCTGCGGAAATGGTTGTACCCTGCCGGTCTGAGTTGGATGAGAGGTTAAGCCAGTTGATGAATAGATTGTTCAGAGCGACCCAACTGAAGCTGCAGGCGGAAAAGGAGTTCATCTACTTGTATTCTGCCAGAAATTTAAAGGGCCTGTTGGGCAGCACATTATCACTGCAGAAGCAGGAGATAAGCGGTTACAGCCTAAGACTGCTGCAAATGCCGCAGCTGATTTTAGACAGGTACTCCGGGGAGATTAAAGCCCTATCAGGAAAACTTGACGCTTTAAGCCCTTTTCATGTGCTGAAAAGGGGTTACAGCATGTGCCTTGATGCTCGATCGGGAAAACTGATCCAAGACAGCGGTACTGTGAAAAAAGGGGATCAAGTGACCGTTGTTCTCCGCAAAGGCAGCATAGACTGCACAGTCAATAAAGTGAAGGGGGAGAGTCAATGGAGCAGCAGCAAAACGCGGATTTAACCTTTGAAGAAGCACTTGCCAGGCTTACTGAAGTGGTTGTTGAGTTGGAAAAGGGTGAACTGACCCTTGATCAATCCCTCAGTTATTTTGAGCAGGGGATCGGCCTGCTGCGCATCCTTGTGCAGAAGCTTAATGCCTTTGAAGAACGGGTGGATGTGCTGATGGAGGATTTTTATCAAGAGGCACCCTCCTGGCTGGACAGCAGAGATTCCGGAGGAAAGACTAAATGAAATGGGAAGATGAACTCAGCCGTATAGCAGAGATGATCAATCACGCTTTGGAAGACTATCTTCCACATCCCTCTGTTTATCCCACAAAAATTCATGAGGCTATGCGCTACAGCCTTTTCGCCGGGGGGAAGCGTTTGCGTGGAGCCTTTACCATAGCTGCAGCCGGTATTTTTGGAGTTGAGGAAAAGCGGGTCCTGCCCGCTGCCGGTGCACTGGAAATGATCCATACCTATTCATTGATCCATGATGACCTTCCAGCCATGGATGATGATGACTACCGGCGGGGCAAACCCACCTGCCATAAGGTTTTTGGAGAGGCTATAGCTATCCTTGCCGGTGATGCTCTGTTGACCAGAGCTTTTGAAATCCTCTGTCTTCTCCGGGAAGAAGGCTTTGCAGAAAGTACAGTGCTGCAGGTTGTACAGGAGGTCGCAAAAGCAGCCGGTTCCCTGGGAATGATCGGCGGTCAGGTGGTTGACCTGGAGTCAGAAGGGGTTGCTGTAAGTAGGGAAATTCTGGAATATATCCACAGACATAAAACAGGGGCGCTTTTCCTGGCAGCTGTGAGGAGTGGGGCACTGCTGGGCGCTGCTCCTGAAGATGAACTGCAGGCTCTAACAGAGTATGCCAGAGCCTTTGGCCTTTCTTATCAGATCATAGATGATCTGCTGGATATCACAGGTGATGAAAAGCTGCTGGGCAAAAAAACAGGACGGGATCTGGCCAAAAAAAAGGCCACCTATCCAGCCCTCCTGGGCACTGAACAGGCTAGAGAACTGGCAGCTGAACAGGTGAAAATATGCCATCAGAGCCTCGCTCCCTTTGGACCTCAAGGAGATTTTCTAAGGGATGCGGCTCTATATCTCCTTTCCCGAAAATCCTAAACCAACCCAATGTGGTATTGATTTCCTTTTCTCCCCAAATATTTGTTGTGCTTATATATTTGTGTTATAATAATTCTCACAAGAATCAAGATATGATGGACAGGTGGTGCAGTATTCTAGTCGTAGCGGCTAGTTTCGAAGGCGGGCCTAAAAATCCGTCACGGGCACATCGATGAAGTTCCTGGTGCTGGCTTTCGACGCCCAGTCGGGGGCTTGTGCTGGGAGTTAAGGATGAGGGGCGATCTACAATGGCATGTAGGCGTTGACCCTTCTTCCGCGGAGGCTCAAGTGCGTGGTATAATACTACGGCTTTGAGTTGAACCTGTATGCGGTACCTGATAGTGCTGTGTGCAGTGTAGCCTGCCTTGAGTGGTGGTGGTGGATGCCAAAAAAATGGCCTGCTGGTGTAGGGCCCTGCAGCAGCAAGCCAGAGCTGAAACCTTCACTGCAAAAGAGGCTAGAAACTGGCCAATACGTCGAGGAAATCTCCTAGACTGTCTGCTTTGCAGCTCCTGTTGGGGATTAAAGTGTGGACTAAGTGGTAATCTAGCCCTGCTGTCGGCAACGAAGCAGAACAGGGATGAAAGGGAAACCACCAGGACGGCGACGTCCTGGATCCTTGTTGGGAAAACCTGCTAGACCTAAGCCACAATATTTACTCAGCAGGAGACCACCTGTTGCATTGAGATCTTATCAGGTTGGAGGTCGAGGTTATAAACCTTACCCCAACCTATTTCTTAATAACATTTCGTGGTGACCTAAATGCCTGAACAAAACCGATGGCTGCGTCGTGGTCTGGGCAATGCTTTATTAACATTTGTTCTCAGCCTGCTGTTCAGCTACTTATCTGATATTTTCCTGGGGAAAATCACTACTCTTGTATTAGCATTGCTGCTTTTATTAATTATTATACTTATCGGTGTACTCTTTGATATGATAGGTTTTGCTGCTGCAGCTGCGGAAATAAGCCCTTTAAATGCCCGGGCTGCTAACAGGGTATGGGGGGCGCGGCAGGCTGTTAAGCTGGTCAAAAATGCAGATCAGGTTTCAATCATATGTAATGATGTGATGGGTGACATCTGTGCGACAGTAGGTGGTGCAATCGGGGTTGCTATTGTGTTTCGACTCTTGACAGGTGGCCCCAGACTGGATACCACCCTCTTGACAACGGTGATGACCGGATTGGTTGCTGCCCTTACTGTAGGAGGTAAGGCGATAGGAAAAGGAATTGCACTAAATGAGGCAACAGAGATCATCTTTCGCATCGGGCAGATCATTGCCTGGTTAGAAAAACTGACCAAACGAGAACTATTTTCGAATAAAGGAAAAAGGTGAAGCTCTTGATGCTGGAAAGGATTTGTCAACCATCTGATCTCCGCATGCTGTCTATTCAACAGATGGATATTCTTGCACAGGAAATAAGGGATTATATTCTTGAAATCGTATCCTGCACAGGGGGCCATTTGGCTCCAAACCTGGGTGTTGTAGAACTTACCTTAGCACTTCATTATGTTTTTGATTCCCCTAAAGATAAGATCATCTGGGATGTGGGACACCAGAGTTATGTTCATAAGATTCTCACCGGCAGGAGTGAACAGATGAAAACCCTCCGGCAGTATAAGGGTTTGAGCGGGTTTCCCAAATGTGGGGAAAGTGTTCACGACTGTTTTGAAACCGGCCACAGCAGCACATCCATCTCAGCTGCCTTAGGCTTGGCTCTAGCCAGGGACCTGAAGGGTGAAGATCATTCAGTGATCGCGGTCATCGGGGATGGGGCACTGACCGGGGGGTTGGCCTTTGAGGGATTAAACCATACCGGCCAATTGGGAACCCGTCTCATCGTTGTTCTCAATGATAATGAGATGTCCATTACCAGGAATGTGGGTGCACTTTCCGGATACTTGAGCAGGCTGCGGACAGATCCCTTTTACCACAGAAGTAAGGGGGAGATAAAAGAAGTTCTGCAGCGCATACCCAATATAGGACCACGGGTGTTTAAAGCTGCAGAGCGTTTCAAAGGCAGTGTGAAATATCTGCTGGTACCGGGAATGCTTTTTGAGGAATTGGGGTTCACCTATTTAGGCCCTATTGATGGACATAATATAAACGACCTGATCAAGGTATTTGAAAGAGCCAGAATGCTGACCGGGCCTGTTTTAGTGCATGTAAAAACAAAAAAAGGAAAAGGATATAAACCGGCGGAACAATGTCCTGACAAGTATCACGGAATTGGGTCTTTTGATCTAAAAACAGGGCTTCCCAAATCCCAAGGACCTGCTCCCTCTTTCACAGAGGTATTAGGTAAAGCGGTTGTTGATCTAGCTGCAGAACATCCCAATATGGTAGCCATCACTGCAGCCATGTCTGATGGTACAGGGCTGCGGGATTTTGCCAGGAAGTATCCAGAACGTTTTTTTGATGTGGGTATAGCTGAAGAACACGCGGTGACCATGGCTGCAGGTTTGGCTCGAGCGGGGTGTCTTCCGGTTGTGGCCATTTACTCTACTTTTTTACAGCGGGCTTATGATCAGCTGATCCATGACACAGCTTTGCAGGGCCTGCATGTGATCTTCGCTCTGGACCGGGGAGGGATTGTGGGAGAGGACGGAGAGACCCATCAGGGAATTTTTGATCTTTCCTATCTGCGCCATATCCCTGGGATGACCGTTATGGTGCCCCGGGATCAAAATGAGCTGGTTGCTATGCTTAAGAGTGCTGTTAACTATTCTGGCCCTGTGGCTGTACGCTATCCCAGAGGAGCCGGCCCATTGGAAGAGGTTGATTACCATCAGCAGGAGATCCCACTGGGCCAAGGGGAACTTCTCAGGGAGGGGTCAGACATGGTTATTTTTGCGGTTGGCCCCCTTGTTTACCAGGCCCTTGAGGCAGCGGAGCGGTTGTCCTGTTGCGGAAAAGAGATGGCAGTTGTTAACTGCCGGTTCGTCAAACCACTGGATGAACGGTTGATTCTGGAGTGGGCAAACAGGACGAAAAGGGTTATTACTCTGGAGGAGAATGTTCTGGCTGGGGGTTTTGGGAGTGCGGTGTTGGAAATGCTCTCAACTCATTCTTTCTCTGGTGAGGTAGCCAGAATAGGTATTCCTGATTGTTTTGTGGAACACGGTGCTCCTGATATTCTGCGCCGGGATCTGGGCTTGGATGCGGCGGGTATTGTTAATTTCATTAAGGAGAAGGGCTGGTTGTAGAACACAGTGAGTAAGAAGAAACGCATTGATCAGCTCTTAGTTAAAAAGGGCTTTTTCCAAAGTCGTGAGCGTGCCAGACGTGCCCTGATGGCAGGTGTGGTTTATTATGAAGGAAAACGAATAGAGAAGCCGGGAACCTCTGTGGACCCCCAGGGGGAGATCAGGGTAAAAGAGGATCCCTGTCCCTATGTGAGCCGTGGTGGTCTTAAGCTGGAGGGTGCACTGAAGGAATTCAAAATACCGGTCCAAGGGCGGTTGGTTCTGGATGCAGGAGCTTCAACAGGTGGTTTTACCCAGTGCCTTTTAGGTTTGGGTGCCGAAAGGGTGTATGCTGTTGATGTGGGTTATGGACAGCTTGCCTGGGAACTCCGCCAGGATCCTCGTGTTACCGTTATGGAAAGGGTGAACCTTCGCTATTTAACACCTGAGCAGCTGGGAGAGAAAGTGGATCTGGTAACACTTGATCTTTCATTTATCTCTTTGGGAAAGGTACTTTCACCGGTAAGGAAACTGTTGCACAGCAGTGGAGAAGTGGTTGCACTGGTCAAGCCCCAGTTCGAAGCGGGGCCAGAACAGGTGGGTAAGGGGGGTATCATCAGGGATCCTGGGGTACACAGGCAGGTTCTCCTTGATGTGATCCAAAAGGCACTGGAGTATGGTTATTCATACAAGGGGCTGACCTATTCACCTGTTACCGGAACAGATGGCAATTTAGAATTCTTTTTATGGCTTGCGGTCGATCAGGATGGGATAGAGCGGGATTATGAAAAAGATGTAGAAAGAGTGGTCAATATGGCGCACTCAGTATTGGTGGATCGGCACTGCAAGACGACTTGAGGAGGCGGAGATGAAACAGGTAGGCTTGGTTGTCAATATGCGCAAAACAAGGAGGGGCAGGTTTCTACAATCCCTCATGGAGTGGTTTAAGGCCAGGGATGTTAAGGTCGTAATACCGCAATCCACAGAGAGCATGTATATGTCCTCCTATGACTGCCCTGAAATTGATTTTCAGGAGGATGTGGATCTGGTTATGACCCTCGGAGGAGATGGAACAATTCTGGGGGTTGCCCGCCAAGTTGCTGAGAAAGGGATTCCTATTCTGGGAGTTAATCTTGGCCATCTCGGGTTTTTGACCGATTTGGAGATACCTGATCTTTTCCCCGCTTTGGGAAAACTCCTGAAAGGTGATTATGAAATCGAGTCCCGTATGATGTTAGCAGCCAGGGTCCTGCGTGAGGGCTTACCGCTCAAGGATTTTATTGCTCTAAATGATGTTGTGATCAATAAGGGCCCCATTTCCCGGATTATCAAGTTGGAAACCTATTTAGGCAGCGAATATTTGGCAACCTATCGAGCAGATGGTATTATTGTCGCTTCTCCCACCGGATCCACTGCCTACTCACTTTCTGCAGGTGGTCCTATAGTGAACCCTCAGTTGGAAGTAATGATTGTTACACCGGTCTGCCCCCACAGCCTTAATGCCAGGCCCTTTGTTCTTTCCGATAACCAGGAGATCAGAATTATTATGAAAACTGATACCAGTGATGTAATGCTTACCATCGATGGACAGGTGGGATTTCCATTAAAAAAGAATGACAGTATTGTGGTCCGCAAAGCAGATGTTTATACTAAACTTGTAAAGGTAAAAAAGAGATCCTTTTCCGAAGTTGTGCGCTTAAAATTTCGGGGAGGAAATTAATTGTATGGAGGATTATGGTGCTCTATGAAACCGCTAAGGCAGCAGGCGATACTGGAAATAATAGCTGAAAAACCTGTGACCACCCAATCTGAGTTGGCTAAGGAACTGTTGGCAAGAGGCATCAAGACCACTCAGGCAACTATTTCACGGGATATTAAAGAATTACAGTTGGTTAAGGTACCTACAGGGCCTGATTCTTATCGCTATGCTAGACCGCAGCAGATTGATCATCCCAGGGGTCATGACCGTTTGCGCCGGTTGTTTCGGGAAAATGTGGTTAAGTTTGATTATTGTGAAAATCTGATCCTGGTCAAAACCATGCCTGGTGCAGCACATAATGTGGCATCTGCCCTGGATCAGGTGGGTTGGAAGGATTTAATGGGAACCATTGCCGGAGATGACACCATTTTGATGATCATCAAGCCCAGAGAAGTTGTTCCACAGGTGGTATCCCGGCTGGAAGAGTTGTTAAGGTGAGGTTTATCTATGCTGATTCAGCTTCTGATCCGGGATTTTGCTTTGATTGAAAGTGTTGAGCTGATGTTCGGACCTCAGTTGAATGTGCTTACCGGAGAAACCGGAGCAGGTAAGTCAATAATAGTGGATGCTGTAAATCTGCTGGTGGGGATGCGGGCTTCCAGCGACCTGGTGAGAAACGGTGCGGAAAAAGCACAGGTGGAGGGCCTGTTTGACTACAGTTGCTGCCCCTGGGTTGAAGAAAAACTGGTTTCTATGGGGTTACCGGTAAGTGATGATCATACTCTACTGCTGACCAGGGAAATAAGTGTTGAGGGGAGGAGTGTTTGCCGGGTCAATGGACGGGCTGTTCCCCTCAATATGTACCGGCCCTTTGGGGAGTATTTGGTGGACCTTCACGGCCAGCATGAGCACCAGTCACTGCTGCGGGTCAGTGAGCACAGGGAACTGGTGGACCGCTACTGCGGGGCTCAGGTGCTAAAGCAGAGACAGGTTGTGGCTGAATTATATAAACGGTTGATGGAGTTGAAAAAAGAGCAGGAGCAGCAGCAGTTGAGCGAAAATGAAATGGAGCGTCGTTTGGATTACTTGAGGTTTGCCCTGGAGGAGATCGATCAGATCAATCCTGTTCCCGGAGAAGAGGAACAGCTGCGTGAAGAAAGGGAGCGCCTGCGCTATGGTGAAAAATTGGCGGTTTTTGTTCAGGAAGCAATTGAACAGTTGTCAGATGGTAATGGAATCCCTCCCGCCTATGATCAGGTGGGAGAAGCCGCAGCAAAGATCCGGGAAATAGCCCGTATCGACAAATCAGTGGAGGAACTTGCTTCATCTATCGAAGATGTTTTATATCGATTAGAGGATATCATTTCCAAACTTCGTTCCTACAGGGAACAGCTGAATTTTGATCCGGATCATGCCCGGAATATTGAGGAAAGGCTTTTCGCTCTCCGTGATCTGATGCGCAAATATGGTGCTTCCCTGAAAGAGGTCTGCGCCTTTCGGGAGGAAGCAGCAGCGGAAATGGAAAGATTAGAGGGGGCAGCACAGCAAAAAGAGCAGCTTGAAGCCGAATATAAAGAAACACTGAAAAGATATGAAGAGGAAGCCGGGAAGCTGAGTTCTATGCGGCGTGAGGGGGTCCTCTCACTGACCGAAGCTGTGGCAGGTGAACTGTGCACCCTGGGTTTGGAAAATGCCCGTTTGGAGGTAGGTTTTAGCCGGTCAGCTGAACCGACCGCTGCAGGATATGATATTTTGGAGTTTCTTTTCAGTGCTAACCCCGGGGAACCCTTGAAGTCCTTGTCCAAAATTGCTTCAGGTGGGGAAATGTCCCGGGTAATGCTGGCATTAAAGGTGGTTTTGGCGGAAAATGATCAAATACCCACACTTATATTCGATGAAATTGATGCTGGGATCGGTGGATTGACAGTACAGGCGGTGGCTGAGCGGCTCTATTACGCGGCACAGAACAAACAGGTTATCTGTGTGACCCATGCCCCACATATAGCCGGGCGGGCACAGACCCATTTTTATATCAGCAAAAGCGCTGCCGGTGGAAAAACAAGGATTAAGGTACAGCAACTACAATCTGATCATAGGGTAGCTGAGATTGTGCGCATGCTGGGCGGTACAGCAGATGAAGAGGCAATATTGAATCATGCCCGGCAGATTTTAAAATATTGAGAGGAGGGATAATTGAGGGTATAAAGATTTTGAGAAAAGGTTATTTTAACAATTACGGGGGAAGAGTGTGACCAGGAGATCACACAGGAGTTGAAGCAAGATTAAGACCACAAACCTAAAAAGGATAATTGGTCTTTTTTTCTTTGTATTTTTTACAGTGTCAAGCTATATGATCCTGGTTCAAGTTGCCGCTTCCAATCCGGCACATCTGCGGATTAATGTGGGGGACAGAGTGGCCCTGGAAAATCTTTTCCCAGATTATTTATCAGAGAGGCTTACCGCTCTGGTGCTTGAAGGGGAAGGAAAGCTAAAATTGCAGGCCGGGTCAAATCAGAAAATACTGCAGCAGAATGATTCTCTAATAGCTGATGTTCCGGGGAATATCGACCTCTATTTGCGCCTTTTTGGTGTGATCCCTTTCAAAAAAGTTACCCTGCAGGTGGTATCCCCTGTAAAAGTGATGGTGGGAGGCCATTCCATCGGTGTCCTACTCAACTCAGAGGGGGTTATGGTGGTGGGTTACTCTCAGATCACACTTCAGGATGGCAGCAAAGCATCACCCGGGAAGGATGCCGGTTTAAAGCCTGGAGCGATTATTTTGAAAGTTGAGGATACAGCGGTACAGAGTGATACCCAGTTAAGCTATTTGATCGATCAAGAGGCCAGAAGGAAGAAACAGATCAGGCTTAAGATCAAATACAGGGGAAAAGTTAGCGAAGTTAAGGTAAAACCGCAGTTCTGCGGTGAAACCGGGCGCTATCGCATCGGACTTCTGGTGCGTGATGCTGCTGCCGGTGTGGGCACCCTTACTTTTGTCGAGCCCAAAACAAAAAAATTCGGAGCTTTGGGACATATGATCACTACTTCTGGACCGGAGGATTCTTGGGTCTTTCAAGATGGCAGGGTTGTTTCTGCTGTTGTGCAGGCAATCCAGAAGGGTGAACGGGGTAAAATCGGCGAAAAAATTGGGTTCTTCGGGGGAAATGATATTTCGGGAAAAATCAATAAAAACACCGCATACGGCATTTTTGGCCGTTTACAGCAGCAGGTGACCAATCCTTTATTCCCAGAACCGATTTCAGTGGCCATGAGTCACCAGGTTAAAGAAGGGCCGGCAACCATACTCACTGTTATAAATAACCGGACCATTGAAGCCTTTAAGGTGAAAATTGAAACTGTTTTTTCCCGACCGCGGGCTGATGGGAAATCTATGATCATCAGGGTCACTGACCCGGACCTTCTGCGCCGGACAGGCGGCATAATTCAAGGGATGAGCGGAAGCCCCATTATTCAGGAAAGGAAATTGGTGGGTGCGGTGACCCATGTATTGGTTAATGACCCTTCACAAGGCTACGGGGTGTTTGCTGAGATGATGCTGGAAGAAGCCGGGTTGCTGCCGGGCAGAACAAGTATGATCCCACTTGAGGAGAGACTGGCGGTATAGTTTTATATTATCTATAATAAGTCATCTTCTCCTATATTTCGATGAAGGAAATATTTGTAGGGGTGTCGAAGTAACTGTAAAATTAAAGAATTGAAAATAAAGTAATTTGTATTTAGGGGGCGAATTTCTTTGGTAAGTCAGATTAAGATAATGATAGTAGATGATAACAAGGATTTTTGCGAAATATTGAAAGAATACTTTGATGGTCTTGAGGATTGTGTTGTTAGCGGGGTAGCGCATAACGGAATACAGGCTATAGAGTTGTTGAATGAGGATTTTCCGGATGTGATTATATTGGACCTGATTATGCCGCATTTAGATGGAATCGGTGTACTGGAAAGGCTTTCCATGGACTATGGTGAGGACCGCCCGCGGGTTATTATCCTTACTGCTTTTGGGCAGGAGGCTATGACAAAGCGTGCAGTGGAGTTAGGTGCCAATTACTATATCCTCAAACCCTTTGACCTGGAGATACTGGCCAACAGGGTGCGGCAGTTGGCCAATAATCAGGTGGGGAATGTGAAAAGCCCTGTCACCAAATCCCGCAACCTGGATGTTGAGGTCACCAATTTAATGCACCAAATGGGGGTTCCGGCGCATGTAAGGGGCTATCAATATATCAGGGATGCCATACTGATGGTAGTGGAAGAGATGAATCTATTGGGTGCTGTTACTAAAGAACTCTACCCTGCCATAGCCGAGAAATACAACACAACACCCAGCAGAGTGGAAAGGGCAATCCGTCATGCCATTGAGCTGGCCTGGGATCGGGGCAATGTGGAACTGATGAACAAATTCTTTGGGTACACAATTGATGTGGAACGGGGAAAACCAACCAATTCAGAGTTTATCGCCATGGTTGCGGACCGTCTGAGGGTGGGAACCAAGGTGAGTTAGGCAAACTTGCATGTAACTATTAATTGGTTTAAAATTAATAGCAAGTCAAAATGGCGAGGCAGGGTTATGTCATGGAGATTAAGGGAAAGGCAAAAGTTGATGGTCGCACAAAAAACCTCGTCAAACGCTTGTGTAGTCATGAAATTGCTGTTATTGATCATACAGATATTGACGAGTTGGCCGCAGAATCACTGATCAACTGCCGGCCAAAAGCAGTCATTAATGCTAGTCCATCTATAACCGGCAGGTATCCTAATGCGGGTCCCCTTAAGCTAATCATGGCAGGGGTCCCGCTTCTTGATAATGCGGGCCAGGATGTGATGCAGATGATCCGCGAAGGGGATGAGGTTGTCATCTGCGGAGAGGATATTTTCTGCAGGGGGGTTTTCGTGGCCCGCGCTGTTCTCCTCACTGAAGAGGCAGTGAGGGAGAAAATGGCTGCAGCACAGGATAATGTTAAGCAGGAATTGGCCAAGTTTGTTGATAATACCCTGGATTATGCCCGAAGGGAAAAGGGATTAATTCTGGGGGAATTCCCCGCGCCCCCATTACAAACAAAACTAAAGGGCCGGCATGCCATGATTGTAGTGCGGGGGGCCGGCTACCAGCATGATATCCTTACAGTGAAATCTTATATCGATGAAATGAAACCTGTGCTGATCGGTGTGGATGGGGGGGCTGATGCCCTGTTGGAACTGGGTTATCGGCCTGATATCATTGTAGGGGATATGGATAGTGTTTCTGATAAAGCGCTGCGGTGTGGTGCTGAAATTGTGGTTCATGCCTATCCGGATGGAAGTGCTCCTGGTTTAGCGAGAGTTAAGGAACTGGGTTTGGATGCTGTTGTTTATGCAGCTCCCGGGACCAGTGAGGATATTGCGTTCCTGCTGGCATATGAACATGGTGCTGAATTGATGGTGGCTGTGGGGACCCACTCCAATATGATCGATTTTTTAGAGAAGGGCCGTCCAGGGATGGCAAGCACCTTTTTAGTGCGGCTCAAGGTTGGTTCAATTCTGGTTGATGCTAAAGGAGTAAGCAAACTTTACCGGCAGAGGCTGAAGATGAAGCATCTGTTACAGATATTTCTTGCCGCGCTGCTTCCTATTTTTGTTATTGTCATTATGTCTCCAGCTACCAGGAGTTTTTTTAAACTGTTGATTATGCAGGTTAAGCTATTGCTCCGAATTTAATAGGAATTATATCCGGTTACTGATGGATGAAAACGGAAGGAGTTTTTCAGCTTGATTGTTGATATTAGATATCACATTGCTTCTTTGGCTGCTGTATTTTTGGCTTTAGCCTTAGGGATTTTGATCGGCACTTCAATGATCAGCAGTGATGCAATTAATGAGCAGCAGAAGAAGATGATCGAGGGGCTGGAAAAGGAATTTGCTGTTTTGCGTGAGGAAAATAAGGTGAATGCTGATGCTCTAATGCAGGCTCAGGAAGTGATCGCCAACCAGCAGAAATTCAATGAGAGAGTATTGCCCTTACTGGTGAGCGGAAAGCTTGAAGGGCGTAAAATAGCTGTGATAGATGTCAACTATAATAAAGAACATGACGGGTTGCTCAGCGCTCTCAGGTCTGCGGGGGCCGATATACAGTCGGTTACGGTGGTCAATCTGGGGCTGCTTAAAGATTCCAGTTTAAGCAAACAGACAGCAGGCATGCTGGGTAAAGATAACTCCAATCCTGATGAGTACCTGGCTAATCTGGCTAAACTGTTAGGAGAAGCGGTGACCACCGGAGCACACAGTGATTTAATTGTTTTTTTAGATGATACTGAGATTGCCAGTGTCACGGGGATTTATGGTCATCCTCTTCAGGATGTTATTTTGATCGGGGGAAGTCATAATAAAGATGAGAATTATGCCAAGATCTTTGATTTGAATTTGATAAGATCATTGCAGAAAGCGGGTTGCACTGTTTACGGGACTGAGGACAGTGATGTAGAGATTTCTTACATGCGCCATTATCAGAACGCTCGTTTGACAACAGTCGATAATATTGACACAGCCCATGGACAGTTGGCTTTAATTCAGGCGATGAACGGTTATCCGGGGCATTATGGAATTAAAGAGACCGCAGAAAGTTTTCTTCCCCCTTTGCAGTAAGGAAGTGACCTTGATTTGATTACTGTATTGATTCCGGCATATAATGAAGAAGATTTGATAGCTGACACAGTGAAAGCAGCTATGAAGGTTCCTAATGTTGGGCAGTTGATAGTGGTGGATGACGGGTCCCGGGATGGAACAGCACTCAAAGCAAAGGAAGCAGGTGCCCAGGTGATCAGCTTGGGCTCTAATTATGGTAAGGGAGAGGCCCTCAATCGAGGTATACCCTATATTAACCAACCAGTGGTGGCTCTGCTGGATGGGGATCTGGGTGAAAGTGCAGGTCAACTGGAGGTACTGGCAAGCCCGGTTTTGGATAATAAGGCAGACATGACTATTGCTGCATTCCCTCCTGTTAAAAAAACAGGAGGGTTTGGTCTGGTCAAAGGTTTGGCCCGCACCGGGATCTATCTGCGTACAGGGCTGCGGATGGAAGCCCCTCTTTCAGGCCAGCGGGTTATGCTCAGGGAGGTGCTGGATGTGGTGGCACCTTTTGCTTCCGGATATGGTGTAGAGCTAGCTATGACCATTAAGGCAGCACGCTGCGGTTTTCGCATCCTGGAGGTTCCCACAACAATGTTTCACCGGGTCACCGGCAGGGATCTTTCCGGTTTTATGCACCGCGGCAAACAATTCAAAGATGTTCTGCTGGCTTTGATCAGTTCCTGGAAAGAGGTGGCTCAATGAAGATATTGATTGGAGGTGGAGTGGGTTATCTATTAACCCTGATACTGCTTCCTTTTTTTATTCATCTGCTTCAGGAGACAGGAACTGTTCGCCCCAATTTTCGCCAGGAATCCATTCCTGTAGGAATAGGCTTGGTTCTGGTTATTGTTTACCTTCTGGCAGCATTTCTTTTGTTGCAGTGGTTCTCACCAGAAGCTGTTCTTATTTTTCTGCTAGCTGTTCTGTATTTTGCCCTGCTGGGTCTGATCGATGATCTGCTGGGGTCCCGGGATAGCCGTGGGCTTAAAGGGCATTTCGGTGCCTTGTTTCAGGGAAGGCTCACCACAGGTGCTTTGAAGGCTCTGGGAGGGGGATTGGGAGCCTTGTTGCTATCACTGCTGTTGCTGAGATCACAGCCCTGGTGGGAAATATTGACTGCAGCTTTATTGATTGCACTGGCTGCCAATACCATCAATTTGATGGATCTGCGTCCCGGTAGGGCGATCAAGGTGTTTTACCTGTGGTTCTTTATTCTGCTGGCTGTTTTCCGGAGTAAAACGCCTCTGGTCCTGCTGTCTCCTTTAGCTGGCGGTCTCTTGGCCCTAATTCCTGTTGATTTGAAGGCAAAGGGGATGCTTGGTGATACAGGGTCTAATCTGATGGGTGCTGCTCTGGGTTTGGCCTGTGCCTGGACCATGCCTTTTACAGCTCAACTGATTTTGGTTGTGTTTTTGCTTTTGCTGCATCTATTCACAGAGAAGTATTCACTTACCGAGATTATTGAAAACAATTCTCTGCTGCGTTTTCTGGATAATTTGGGCAGAGATAAATGAGGGGGTTTGTGATGGCTGTTACCGTGAATGAGGAAAGGCTTTTTCAGGAGTTTATCAAACTCGCCGAAATTCCTTCCCCATCCTTAAAAGAGCGGGAATTGGCCGATTATTTGAAATCCCGTTTACAGGGCTTTGGTTTTAGTGTTGAGGAAGATGAGACTGCTGCCAAAATCGGAGGCACAACCGGTAATGTTCTTGCCCGGCTTCCAGGTGATGAAAGGTACCCATCTCTTTTTTTCTGCTGTCATATGGATACAGTTGTGCCTGCTGACGGTGTTAAGGTTATATTTGAAGATGGTGTTTTCCGGAGTGAAGGGGATACTGTTCTTGGTGGAGATGACAAAGCAGGGATCGCCGCCCTGTTGGAGTTATTGGAGATGATCAAAGAGCAGAACCAATCCCATGGAATGCTGGAAATTCTCCTGACTGTAGGGGAAGAGAGGGGGCTCTTAGGGAGCAGAAACTTTGACTATGGGAAGCTGGATGCAGATTTCGGCTATATCCTGGATTCCAGCGGCTCACCGGGAGCTATCATTACTGCTGCACCTGCCCAGAATATTCTCAATATCACTGTCAAAGGAAAGTCTGCTCATGCCGGTTTCGAACCGGAGTTAGGGGTTAATGCCATCAGGATCGCCAGTGAGGTGATCTCCCGGCTTCCATTGGGCAGAATCGATGAGGAAACCACCTCTAATATCGGTATTATTGAAGGAGGTAAAGCCACCAATATCATCCCTGATTCAGTTTTTATTCAGGGGGAGACCAGGAGCCTTAAGCGGGAGAAGCTGGATGATATTACCTCCAGGATCGTTAAGGAGTTTGAACAGATCAAACAGATCCCAGGAGCGGATTGTGAAATAAAGGTGACAATGGAATATCCCGAATACCGGATCGATCCCAAACAGTATGTAATTGAATTTGCCGCCAAAGCTATGGAAAGGGCTGGAATCAAGCCGCGCCTGGAGTCCACCGGAGGCGGCAGTGATGCCAACATTTTTAATGCGGTCGGACTGCAGGCAGCCAATCTGGCAGTGGGAATGCAGAAGGCCCATACCACAGAGGAATACTTGGATTCCCGAGATTTGGTCAGTGTTGTTCAGATTCTTTGGGAGATGATTCAATTGAGCACTGAAGGGATGAAACCTTGATAACCTGGAAGAAAGGAAAAGTTATCAGGATCATTGACTCCTCAGAGCAGATTCAGGAACTGGAAGTGGAGTGTGAAGGAACCACCTGCCTTGCCTGGAACTACCCATCGCTCAGCGGAGAGGCAGTTGTTGGGGATCTGGTTTATCTTAACACAACAGCTGTTCAGTTGAAATTGGGCACTGGCGGCTATCACTTTGTGATCGCGAACCTAAGCCGCATCCAGGAGAATGAACCGGGCCCCGGCCATATTATGAAGCTCCGCTATACCCCCTACCAGCTAAAAGTGCTCAGTGTAGAGGAGGAAGAGAGTCCATACCACGATGATATCAAGGAGTTTACATCACTGGAGGGGACACCTGTGGTTGTGGGGACACTGCACAGTATGCTGGCTCCTGCTGCTGCTGGGTGTGTGGCAGGAAAAGAGAAAGAGCTGAGGGTTGTTTATGTGATGACCGATGGTGCTGCTCTGCCTCTTCCTTTAAGCAGGATGGTGCGGACCCTCAAGAAAAAGGGGATCATAGCCGGAACTGTTACCACAGGGCATGCCTTTGGTGGTGATCTGGAGAGTGTGAACATCTATTCCGGGCTGATCGCAGCTTATCAGGTCCTCAAGGCTGATGTGATTATTGTCACCATGGGGCCGGGTATTGTGGGTACAGGCACAAAGTGGGGGACAACCGCACTGGAGCAGGGTGAGATCATTAATGCAGCAAACATTCTGGGTGGCCGGCCTGTGGCTGTTCCCAGGATCAGTTTTGCTGACCCTCGACCCCGCCATCAGGGGGTCAGCCACCATACCCTGACAGCCTTGGGACAGGTTGCTCTTCGAGAGGCTGTTATCGCTCTGCCGGAGTTGGACAACACCCAGCAGAGAGACCTGATCAAAAAACAACTGGAACAGGCGGGGATCTTTGATCGCCACAGGGTAGTGTTCCGGGATGGAAGCCCAGCACTGGGCTATCTTTCGGAAATGGGGATCAGGGTGAGCAGTATGGGACGAAAACCGTCAACTGATCCGGCATTTTTCCTGGCTGCCGGTGCAGCTGGTTCGATTGCAGCAGATCTTTGTAAATAATAATAGAGGTGATATAGATGGAGAAGGGGCTGGAAGACAGGCTTAAAGAGAAGCTTGTATCATCACAGGAAATATTCCAGGGAAGGATCATCAAAGTACAGGTAGATACTGTTGAGCTCCCAGATGGGAAAACCGCTAAAAGAGAGGTTGTCAAACATCCGGGGGCTGTAGTGATCTTACCCTTGACCAATGAGGGTGAAGTAGTAATGGTGCGGCAGTACAGGCATGCTACCGGGGAGATCCTGCTGGAACTGCCAGCCGGTAAAAGGGATGGGGCTGAGGAACCGCTGGAATGTGCCCGGCGGGAATTGGAGGAGGAAACAGGTTATACAGCTGAACAATGGCAGGTAATCTGCTCCTTTTATACATCACCTGGGTTCTGTGATGAACTTCTCTACTTGATCCTGGCCAAAGGGCTGATCAAAGGTGAGGCCCGACCCGATGAAGGGGAGTTTATCGATGTGGTTACCATCCCCCTTGCTGAGGCTGCCCGTATGGTTTTGAGCGGAGAGATCAAAGATGGCAAAACATGTTTAGGGATTCTGGCAGGGAGTGCACTGAATGACCATGAATAGATACTTTGGAGACCTGCATGTGCATATCGGTCGAACATTGAGCGGTTATCCGGTGAAAGTGACCGCAGCCCGCAGCCAGACCATACCCGGGGTCCTGGAGGAAGCAGCTCAGCGGAAAGGGTTGAACATACTGGGGATTGTGGATGCAGCCTGCCCCAGGCTCTGTTCTGAACTGGAGGACCTGGTTGCTGAGGGCACAGCCCGGGAGTTGGCCGGTGGTGGTCTGCGCTACCAGGACTCTTTGACTCTGATCCCCGGTGCTGAAGTGGAAACAACTGAGGAAAATGGAGGAGCCGCACACTGGCTTGCTTATTTTCCTACACTGGATGCACTCCGCTCTTTTTCCTGTTTCCTGTCAGAACATATTACAAACCCGGAACTGAGCACCCAGCGCTGCCGTCTTCCAGCCAGGGTGATCTTAGATGAGGTGGTGGCCCGCTCCGGGATTTTTATGCCTGCTCATGCCTTTACACCCCATAAGGGTGTTTACGGCTGCTGTACCCATCGATTGACTGCACTGCTGGGAGAGCAGGGCCTCAGCAAAATATTTGCTCTGGAACTGGGATTGAGCGCAGATACCGGTCTGGCAGACCATCTGTCAGAGGTTGCTGAATTTACCTTCCTAAGCAATTCAGATGCTCATTCTCTGAAAAATTTGGGCCGGGAATATAATCTCCTTCTCCTGGCTGAGCCCAGTTTTGCAGAACTGGTAATGGCTCTGCAGAAAAAAGAAGGACGGATGGTTTTAGCGAATTTTGGGCTAGATCCCAGGCTGGGGAAATACCACCGCACCCAGTGTCTTTCCTGCGGCAGAATAGCTGAGGCATCACCTCCTGTGGCAACCTGTCCTGACTGTGGCAGTCCAAAAGTGGTTAAAGGAGTTCTTGACCGGATCATAGAGATCGGAGACTGGAAGGAACCCTCTTCTCCCCAAGGACGCCCCCCTTACCACTACCAGGTTCCTTTGCTCTTTTTGCCGGGAGTGGGCCCCAAGACCATTTCTCTGCTCCTGGCGTCTTTTGGAACTGAGATGAATGTTTTACATCATGTCCGTTATGAGGAACTGGTATCTGTTGTGGGAGAGAGAGTGGCTCTGACCATCCAACAAGCACGCCAGGGTAAGCTGATTTTCAATCCAGGGGGTGGGGGAACATACGGAAAGGTAGTTCCCACTGTAAGGAGGGAAACCGGTGTCAGCGATGGGTAAACCCTTGGTTACAATAGGCAGCAATGCCAGTGGCGCCTATCAGGCCGCCTGTAAATGTCAGGTTATCGTGGTGGTTGATGTGATCGATATGAGCACAACACTGGAGGTTGCTCTTCAGGAAGGAGCTGTTTGCGTGCTGGGGGCTAGCCCTGTCCCCTGCAGGGCACCGGTCCCTGTGAACCCTGCTGCTGTGGGCAGGCATGCCGCACAAAAAGCCAGGGAAACAAACTCTGAAGTAGTTGTTATAGCAGAGCCTAGAGTGGGACAGGCCGGTGAACGGCTGCGGAGAGCCTCTGGTTTACTGGAAGGGCTGCACAGCGCCGGCGTCAGGGAGGTGGGGATTTACCCCAACCAGGGAGCTGAAACCGCTAAACTTGTAGATTTTAAAGATAAAATCGTTATTGCGGTGACTGATTGCGGTGGGGCTGCTTTTGATGCCGCGTTCAATGCCGGTGCACCGGTTCTGACCGCCACTGTGGCCCGCACCCCTGGTTTTACAGGGTGGGAGAATGCCAGGAACGGCCTGAAGAGAGCCTGTGAACTGGCAGAAAAGGAGGAGCGGGATATAGCTCTGATCGCAGCCAGCAGTAAAGCCCTGGAAGATGTTCTGGCTGTCCGCTGTCTGGCTGAACTTCTGCTGTATAAATAATTTGTCCATTCTGGTAATTGGTTTATTTTTCCCGGCATAGACTTTATTGGAGGAAGTTGTATGCCGGGGAGGATTCTTATGCGTTTAGCCAGGACATCTGCTGTTATTGATACCCAAAAACAGCTGCTGATTCCCCTTTTATTAGCTGTGGGGTTTTTTTTGAGCGGTTTAATCTTAGGTGCTGTCAGTTTGCGTACCTTAGACCCCTTAGTGCAGCAAGAAATGCGTCAGTATCTCACCTATTTTCTTGAAGAATCATCTGTTCTCTCCAAACATTCATTTTCTGATCTAAAAACATGGTATCAGATTCTCAAAACACAATTGGCATCTGTTGCTCTTCTCTGGTTTTTGGGTTTAACAGTAGTGGGGACCCCACTGATCTTATTATTGATCAGTGCTAAGGGATTTACTGTAGGTGTGACAGTTGGCTTTTTGGTGCAGGAAGAAGCAGGGAAGGGTCTTCTCCTGGCCTTGGTCGGAGTGCTTCCCCAGAACCTCTGCTATATACCGGCATTGTTAGGGGCGGGAGTTCTGTCTTTTTATTTTTCCTTTACCCTGCTGCGCACTGTCCGGGATGCTCCCCTGCGCAGAATTGGTGTTTATTCATTACTTTTTTTCTTTTTTATCCTGCTGGTTCTGCTGGGTTCATGGGTGGAAACCTATTTGGTGCCTAACTTTCTGAAATTGATCTGTTCCCTCTACCAGTGATTGACTGATAATGCTGTGATTTTTTATTTAGATTTTAAGGTTCTACCTGATGGGAAGCAGTGCATAATATAAATCAGGGGTTGTCCAGGACCTGTGATTATCACTGATGGGAGGGCAAGCTGATGTTGATGATCACTATCACTAATTGGAAGCAGAAATGTGCTGTTATTCTCAAGCTGCTGTTCTTTTTGCTATTGATCGGCCTCATCATACCGCGGTTTCTTTCTTTTATTGCAACTGAAATCGGGGATATAGATCAGGAGCAGGATTTACTGAGGGTGGAAAGCAGTAGGGTGGTTCCGGCAGAAGAAAGCTCCTTGATTGATAAGGTGCGACAGCTTTATGGTGGTGGAGAACAGCCGATACCGTGATTTTAAAACCTTTCTGGAGTCCAGAGAGGAATTTTTTTTTATGTGTAGAACTCTTCTGAAAACAGGAAAATATTAACGGGGGTAGATTATTGAGTGAAAATCGTTATTTGAATGAGTTTTTAACCTTTTTACGGGTCGAGCGGGGACTTGCTGATAATACCATCAACTCTTACCGCTATGACCTGGAGCAATACACCTCTTTTTTAGCTGCACAGAAGCTCAACCTTTTCCAGGGAACACAGAACGTTATTCTGTGTTTTCTGAACCAGCAGCGCCTCTTGAACAAAAGCGCCAGAACCAGGTCCCGCATGCTGGCCGCCCTGCGTGGCTTATATCGCTATCTACTGCAGGAGGGGCTGGTAACGGCAGATCCTACTGAGAATCTCACATCTCCTAAATTGGAGAAGAATCTGCCGCGGGTGCTGAGTGTCCAGGATGTGGAGAAACTCCTATCCCAACCCAACCCTGGAACATTAACAGGACTGAGGGATAAGGCTATGTTGGAACTGTTGTATGCCACTGGGATGCGGGTTTCCGAAATGCTCGGTTTGGATACTGAGCACCTGAATTTGGACCTGGGGTTTGTCCGCTGCATGGGAAAGGGGTCCAGGGAGCGGATTATTCCTATTGGTGAAATAGCTCAAAAATATCTCAGAGAATATCTGTCCCGCTGTTGGTTAAAGTTAAGAAAGAGCAGTTGGGAACGAGCTGTTTTTTTGAACAAGAACGGCAGACGGTTGACCCGTCAGGGGTTTTGGAAAATACTCAAAGGTTATGCCAAAAAAGCAGGGATCCAGAGCGAAATTACCCCCCATGTGCTGCGCCACTCTTTCGCCACACACCTCCTAGAGAACGGCGCGGACTTGAGGGCTGTCCAGGAAATGCTGGGGCATGCAGATATTACAACAACACAGATTTATACCCATCTGAGCAAGAGAAAGATGAGGGAGGTTTATGAAAAATCACATCCCAGAGCCTAGTGTGAACAGGGTATTAGTTCTAGTCATGGACGGGGTTGGTGTGGGAGAACTACCTGATGCAGCAGATTTTGGGGATGCTGGATCATCCACTCTGGTAAACCTGGCAGAGAGTGTGGGTGGGCTTCACCTTCCTTGTCTGGAGCAGTTGGGACTGGGCAACATTGTTCCTCTAGCTGGTGTGCCACCTGCCGCTAACCCAAAAGCAGCCTACGGAAAGATGGCTATGCGCTCTGCAGGCAAGGATACCACCAGCGGGCATTGGGAGATGACCGGTGTCATCTTGGACAAACCATTTCCCACCTATCCTGAAGGATTCCCACCGGAGATTATCATCCCTTTTGAAAAGAAGATTGGGAAAAAGGTACTGGGGAATAAGGTTGCATCAGGGACAGAAATCATCAAGGAATTGGGTGATCTCCATGTAAGAACAGGAAAACCCATTGTTTATACATCTGCAGACAGTGTGTTTCAGGTTGCCGCCCATGAGGAGGTTATCCCAATTGCTGAACTGTATCAAATCTGTTCTATTGCCAGGGAACTGCTGACAGGGCCTCATGCTGTGGGAAGGGTTATAGCCCGTCCTTTCCTTGGTAAAGATGGTGATTACTGGCGTACACCACGGCGCCAGGATTTTTCCCTCCCCCCACCGCGGCCAACACTTTTTGATGCCCTCAGCAACAGCGGTTTTCAGGTTGTGGCTGTGGGCAAGGTAAATGATATTTTTGCCGGCCAGGGTATAACCAAGTCAATCCCTGTGGCGGGAAATCAGGAAATATTCCATGCTGCTATGAACGCTTTTCAAGAATTGGAGAGGGGTCTTGTTTTTGCTACTCTGGTGGATTTTGATTCCCTTTATGGGCACCGCAATGATATAAAGGGTTTTGCCAAGGCACTGGAGGCCTTTGATTCATGGCTTCCTGATCTCTTTGAGGATCTGCAGCTGGGGGATCTGGTAGTGATGACCGCTGATCACGGCTGTGACCCCACAACACCCAGCACCGATCACTCCAGAGAATATGTACCTCTGCTGATAACCTGTCCCGGAGTAAGAACAGCTTCTCTCGGGGTGCGCTCTACTATGGCTGATCTGGGAGCAACTTTGGCAAAAGCTTTTGGTGTGGAACAGGGGGATGGAACTCCCATAGCCGGTATTTTATAAGGAGTGAAGGTCCATGCGAGCGGTTGATCTGATCATTAAAAAGCGGGAGGGGGGAAGGCTTACTTTTCAGGAACTGGAATACATGGTCAGGGGGTTTGTTGAGGGAGAGATTCCAGATTACCAGATGTCTTCTTTTTTAATGGCTGCCTTTTTACGGGGTCTCAACTATGAAGAAACAAAGTATTTAACCCTGGCTATGATCAAATCAGGTGATCTGCTGGATTTGAAAGACATCCCAGGGATAAAAGTGGATAAACACAGTACGGGAGGTGTTGGTGATAAGACCACCCTGGTGCTTGTGCCATTGGTGGCAGCTGCAGGGTTAAAGGTGGTCAAAATGTCAGGCAGGGCTCTCGGCCATACCGGAGGTACTCTGGATAAGTTAGAGTCCATACCCGGCTTCAGGACGGATCTGTCATTAGATGAGATGAAAAGAGCAGCCAGCAGTATCGGGGCAGTCTTGGCAGGTCAGACCGAAAATTTGGTGCCTGCTGATAAAAAGATCTATGCACTGCGTGATGTGACCGGAACAGTAGATTCCCTCCCTTTGATAGCCAGCAGTATTATGTCTAAAAAGATTGCCGGTGGTGCTGACCGGATAGTGTTGGATGTCAAGGTGGGGTCCGGCGGTTTTCTTCCTTTTGTTGATCGCGCAAGGGCTCTGGGTGAGCTAATGGCGGCTTTAGGGAGCGAGTTTCGCCGCAAAACTGTGATTGTGATCAGCAGTATGGAACAACCCCTGGGACTGGCGGTGGGAAATGCCCAGGAGGTAAAGGAGGCTATATCCACACTGAAAGGAAAGGGCCCCAGTGATCTTGTTGAACTCTGCCTGGTGCTAGGTGGAGAGATGCTGGCAGCAGCAGGTGTAGCAGCATCTCCTGAAGAGGGAAGAAAGAGTCTGGAGAAACTGCTGGAGCAGGGAGCAGGGCTCGCTAAGATGCGGGAGATCATCACAGCTCAGGGAGGTTCTCCTGAGGTCCTCGATAACCCTGATCTCCTTCCCAGGGCTGCTGAACAAATCGAGGTGCAGGCAGATAAAGAAGGCATTGTTCACTGGATCAATGCCCGTGAGATAGGCTGGGCATCACTGCTGCTGGGAGCCGGCCGTCTGCGCAAAGATGATAAGATCGATCCTGCGGTAGGGATTGTTTTACGAAAAAAAATGGGGGATGCAGTTGCTGTTGGTGAACCCATTGCTGAGCTGCATGTGAACAGAAGGGATAACCTGGCTGAGGTGAAGGAGCGTGTAAAGAAATCCTTTGTTATTGGCCAGGACAGCCCACAGCTACCGCCTCTGATCCATGATATTGTTTTCTAGCTTTTAGCTTCCTCCCTTTTTTCTGGCAGCCTGTCCCAGGATTAACAGGGCTCAACTTGCAGATACTATGAAAAGAAAATACTACAGGGAGGTAATAGTGCCATGTGTTATCGTTCGATCATATCCATAATCCTGGTGTTTTCTTTTCTGCAATTGGTCCCTGCCAAATATGCCTGGAGCAGCACACCGGAAACTGATGCACCTTCTGCAGTGCTGATGGAGGCCAGTACAGGTAAGATTCTTTATCAAAAAAACCCCCATAAGCGGATGGCACCTGCCAGTGTGACCAAAGTTGCCACACTTTTGGTGGCAATAGAGGCCTTGAAAAGCGGTAAAGTTAATTGGGATGACAGGGTTGTAACCAGTGAGGCAGCCTGGGAAATGGGCGGATCAGAGATATGGCTGGAGCCAGGGGAAGAGATGTCTTTTAGAGAGATGATGATCGCTATTGCGGTGGGTTCTGCCAATGATGCCTGTGTGGCTGTTGCCGAACATATTGCTGGAAGTGAAAAGGTTTTTGTGGATTTGATGAACCAGAAGGTCAAGGACCTGGGATTGAAAAACACGCATTTTGCCAATGTTCACGGCCTGCCTGCCAAAAACCACTACACATCTGCCTATGATATGGCTGTGCTCTGCCGTGAGGCTGTAAAACACCCCGAATACTTGAAGCTGACCAGTATTAAGCATTACTATAAACTCCGTGGAGGAAAAACAAAACTGGATAACACCAATAAACTGCTGTGGTGGTATGGTGGGACAGATGGTTTTAAAACAGGCTGGACTACTGAAGCTAATTACTGTCTGGCATCTACAGTAAAGCGTGACAATCTGCGCCTTATCTGCTGTGTTTTCGGTGTCCCAGAACCACGGGGCCACTTTAATGAGTCAATTGAACTATTAAACTGGGGGTTTGCTAATTTTGCTTACCAGGAGGTGGTAAAACCCGGTGAGGTGGTTGGTAAGGTTCGTGTGGGAAAAGGCACAGCTGATTATACTGGTTTAGTGGTTCCCGAGGGTGTGGGTGTGCTGACCCGTAAAGGTGAGAAAATAGATGTAAAAACTGAGCTGACGATTCCTGAGATCATCAATGCACCTGTTGCTAAGGGACAAAAGGCAGGAGAAATAAAAGTAATTGTTGATGGCAAGGTCCAGCAGAGGGTTCCTCTGATAGTACAAAAAGGTATAGCTAGGGGGGGATTCTTGCAGCAAATGAAAAAAACATTGAAGACCATGGCTGGATAAAGAGAAGCGGCAAAACTTTCATGCTCAAAATTCCCCAAGACCAGGGGAATTTTTAATGCCATTTTTTAGCAGGATTATTTCTCTTTAATGTTGAATTACAAATGAAAAATGTTGGGAGATGGGAGGGGCGGTTTTTGAACCTGGAGATCAAGAATATAGGAGATATCCTATTGGTAAAAATTTTCGGGGATTTTGATTTGGAACTGGCTGATCACTGCCGCCGGGAAATTGACCGAAATTATGAAAAACAGGCAGTGAAAAATATCCTTTTTGACCTAACCGGAATTAGTTTTATTGACAGTTCAGGTTTGGGTGTTATCCTGGGCCGCTATCGGAGGGTTAAGGAAAATGAGGGGAATGTGGTGATAGCCAGCGGAGATTCTAGGATCATTAAGATTTTGAACCTTTCCGGGATCACCCGACTGATACCAGTATACCCTAATACAGCCCAAGCGCTAAAGTATTTAGCCGGGAAGGTGATGTGATATGAAGGCAATTAACCATATCAAGCTTGAGTTTCCAAGTATAGCTGGAAATGTTAGATTAGCCCGCATCGCGGTAGCTGCTTTTGCCTCTGAGCTTGATTATGATGTGAGTGTTCTCGAAGAAATCAAGGTTGCTGTATCTGAAGCGGTAACCAATGCCATTGTTCACGGGTACCAAAAGGATCCGCAAGGGATTGTTACCCTAACAGCCTCTCTGTATGATTCCAGTCTGGAAATTGTTGTAGAAGACAGGGGAAGGGGGATCAATAAGCTAGATCAGGCATTAGAACCCGGTGAAGGAACTGACCCGGAACGGATGGGGCTGGGTTTTGTTTTTATGCGCACCTTTATGGATGAACTGGAGGTGACTTCAGAACCTGATCAGGGTACCAAAGTCATAATGCGCAAGAAACTGCCCGGTGAAGTAAAGGCACAGTGGTTTAATGAAAATTAGAGGAAGATCATGGGTTTGCAGGATATGAGTCTGCCTCGCTTTCCTCTCCTCAGTGAGGAAGAAACTCTGCGATTGTTGGAAAAAACGAGGCAGGGTGATCAAAAGGCGAGAGAAAAACTGGTCAATTGTAATTATCGTTTAGTTTTTAATATACTCAAGCGTTTTGAGGGGCGGGGTTATGATGAAGAGGATATCTTTCAGATCGGTGTTATCGGTTTGATCAAAGCAATTGATAATTTTGATCCCTCTTTTAATGTCAAATTTTCTACTTATGCTGTGCCGATGATTATTGGGGAGATCCGTCGCTTTCTCAGGGATGACCACCCGATTAAGACAACCAGGGCCTTGAAGGAAAGAGCTGTTCAGGTCAGTCAGTCCAGAGAGAGATTAGTGCGCAAACTAGCCCGTGAACCTACTGTTGAAGAGATTGCCCGGGAATTGGGAATGGAAAAGGAGGAAGTTGTCTTGGCAATAGAGGCAGCCCAGTTTCCTGTCTCATTATTTGAAAGTGTTGGACAGGAGGGTGAGGATTCATCCCAGGTAATCGACTATCTGCCCGGTACGAATGATGAAGAATTAAAATGGTTGGAGAAGATAGACCTAAGGGATGCCCTGAGCTGTCTGCCGGAAAGGGAAAGACAGATCATTTTATTAAGGTACTTTCAGGATAAAACTCAAGCAGAAGTTGGCTCACAACTGGGTTTGTCACAGGTCCAGGTTTCCCGTTTGGAAAAGCGAGCATTTTCCAAACTGCGCGCATACTTAAGCTGATTTACTGTCTTTTTAATCATTCAATGTTTGTTCAGTAGGGGTGGTGCTTGTCTGCTCAGAACCGTATGAGCAGCTTTTTTTTTTGCGTATATTTACCAGAAAGGAAGGCAATAATAATAGTAAAAATCAAGGAGTGGTCAAATATGGTAGTTAAAGTTATGGATCTTGTAGGGGAATCAACAAATAGTTGGGATGAAGCTATCAAAGGTGCTGTACAACAGGCTTCTAAGTCTATTAACAATATAACCGGAGTAGAGGTAGCCAACCTGACAGCCGGGGTTCGGGATGGTCAAATCTATGAGTATAAGGCCAATGTGAGAATAGCCTATAAAGATGCTTAGAAGGTATTGATGCCTTAAGTTTGAGGAGTACCAGTTTTATGGTACTCTATCTATCTTTTATGAGAAATAGGGATGGTATCTGTGAAGGGTAATATTGAACAGCAGCAGGAGCAAGAAAATCTGAGAGAAGAATACAGGCTGCTGGTGGAAAGTGTGAAACCTCAGCATAACATTTTGAAAAACTGTGTGATGGCCTTTCTAGTGGGCGGTGCTATTTGTGTGATCGGACAGCTGTTTATTGACTTTTTTGTCAGTCAGGGACTGGGTGAACGAGAAGCTGCAGCTGTTACCGCAGGCACAATGGTCTTTCTGGGTGCATTTTTAACCGGTATCGGTGTCTATGACCAGATAGGGAAGATAGGGGGAGCTGGATCAATTATACCTATCACAGGTTTCGCCAACTCTATAGTTGCACCGGCCATGGAATTTAAACGGGAGGGTTTTCTTTTTGGAGTAGGGGCGAAGCTTTTTACAGTAGCTGGTCCAGTGCTTGTTTACGGGATAATTACATCTTGTTTGATTGGGATCATCTATTATCTGCTGCAGTAGAGGTGATGCCAGATGGGAAAAAAATTTGGACAGCAGTCTGTTAGTTTTTCTCAACCTCCTGTTATTACCTCCAGTGCGGCTATTGTTGGACCAGAAGAGGGATCAGGGCCCCTAGCTCAATATTTTGATTGGGTCATTGATGATACCCTTTTTGGCGAAAAGACCTGGGAGAAGGCTGAATGTAAAATGCTGGAGGAAAGCGCTAAACTGGCTTTAAAAAAGATCAATTTGCAGCCCCAGGATGCTGACTTTTTTTTAGCAGGAGATTTACTTAACCAGATCGTCAGCGCCAATTACTCAGCACGGGGTCTGGAAATTCCCTTTTTCGGGTTATTTGGGGCTTGCTCCACCTTTGTGGAGGCAGTGCTGCTGGGTAGCATGTTGGTTGATGGTGGGTTTGCCGGGCGTGTTCTGTTGGCTTCCTCAAGCCATCACCTTACTGCGGAAAGGCAGTTTCGTTTCCCTGTAGAGCAGGGGGTGCAGCGGCCGGCCACTGGTCAATGGACAGCTACCGCCAGCGGTGCTCTTGTTGTAGAGGCTAAAGGTGATGGTCCCCGTATTGTTTGCGGAACTGTTGGAAAAGTGGTGGATATGGGTATCACTGATATGAATAACATGGGTGCGGCTATGGCTCCTGCGGCAGCTGATACTCTGTTAACACATTTTGAGGATACAGGCACTAACCCTGATTCCTATGATCTGATTGTGACTGGGGATCTGGGGAAGGTGGGGCAAAAGCTGCTGATAGAACTGTTGAAAAAACAGGGCTGTGATCACGGTGACAAACTGCGAGACTGCGGACTTATGTTTTATGACACCGAAAAACAGGATATGCATGCCGGCGGCAGCGGTTGTGGGTGTGCGGCAGCTGTCTTCTCGGGATATTTTTATTCAGAGCTCAGGGAGCAAAAGTATAAAAATATACTTTTGATGGCAACAGGTGCTTTAATGAGTCCTATTACCTGCCAGCAGGGGGAATCGATCCCTGCTATTGCACATGCTGTTGTTGTTTCCAGTTGAAAGAGGTGAGGTTTGCTGAAAATATTATTGGCTTTTGTTGTGGGAGGCCTGATCTGTGTAATTGGACA
>LFRM01396498.1_pt1 | contig 47179 bp, 44 predicted proteins | sample 618341 | NCBI WGS metagenome assembly LFRM01 (sample SAMN03654438, study PRJNA283298) | anaerobic digester metagenome | isolation source: pool of bioreactors CSTR01a, CSTR02a, and CSTR03a thermophilic anaerobic... | place: Denmark: Kgs. Lyngby | collected 2014-05-21 | reverse complement strand
TCCAGGGCCGGCCCGTTTATGCGGGTGGTGATCCCCTCCTCCAGGAGTCCCCGGTAGAGGGCGGTTTTCAAGCGCAGCAGCAAGGACCGGTTCTCCTCCAGCCGCGGGAAGATGGAGCGGGCGGCCAGGGCAAAGCCGGCGGCCCCGGCCACGTTTTCCGTGCCCGGGCGCAGCCCCTGTTCCTGGTCGCCGCCGTGGCAGAGGGGCTGGAGCAAGGTATTCTGCTTTACCCAGAGGCCCCCGATCCCCTTGGGCCCGTGGATCTTGTGGGCGCTGAAGGAGAAGAGGTCGGCCTGCCAGCGGCTGGGGTTTACCGGTATCTTTCCAAAAGACTGGACCCCGTCCACGTGAAAATAGAGGTCGGGATTGCGCTTTTTTACCAGGGCGCCGATTTGCTCCACCGGCTGCAGGGTGCCGATTTCGTTGTTGGCGTGAATAATGCTGACCAGAATCGTCTCCTCGGTGATCGCCTGCTCCAGCTCCTGGAGGTCGATGTAGCCCTGCCGGTCCACGGTAAGATAGGTGGCCTGGAAGCCTTCTTCTTCCAGCTGCCGGAAAGCGTTCAGCACCGAGGGATGCTCGATCCTGGTGGTGACAATGTGGCCGCCCCGGCGGCGCCGCCGGTAGGCGGCCCCTTTGATGGCGAGGTTATTGGACTCGGTGCCTCCCGAGGTAAAAAAGATTTCCTCCTGGCGAACCTGCAGCAGCTCGGCGAGGGTGGCGCGGGCTTCCTTCAACACCCGTTCGGCCTCCATCCCTTTCCGGTGCAGCGAGGAGGGATTGCCGTAAACCTCTTTTTGGATTTTGGCCATCAACTCTACCACCTGGTCCAGGGGACGGGTAGTGGCACTGTTGTCCAGGTATATTTCCTCCATCTGGGACACCTCTGTTTGACGGTCCATTTGAAAAAAGCCCGGGTCCCCCCGGGCTTTGGCTATAATAGGTTCTTAAACCGCTAAAACTTCCTTGACCGAGGGGACTTCCTTCTTCAAGGCCCGTTCAATTCCCTGCTTCAAGGTAACGGTGGACATGGGGCAGCACCCGCAAGCCCCCTTGAGGCGGACCTTGACAATACCGCCCTGCTCGTCCACCTCCACCAGTTCCACATCGCCGCCGTCGGCTTGCAAAGCCGGCCTGATCTTGTTCAAAACCTGTTCAATTTGCTCTTTCAAAATAATCCCTCCCCTAGTGGCTGCCCAAAGACAGCACTGAACGTGGTTTCATTATATCACAAATGCCCGTTGGGACAAAATAGAATTCGTTTAGATCAAATCGCCCCCCTGGGGATCGGCCTCCCGGGCGCCGCCGAAAGCACGGGAGAAAAGAGAGCTAAATGCCAGCCGGCAGTACCAACGGGGACGCCTGCTTAAAAAGCCCCTTGCCGGGAGTGCCTGGCCCCCCCGCCGGGTTGACAACAGCCAAGTATTTCCGTCATAATACTCCTAACAATAAGTTGAATCGGGGGATGGCCTAGATCATGATCGCTCAGGATTTGCAGGAAAGACTGCATGAATTAAAAAGGGAGAAGAAGGCTGTTATTCTTGCTCATAATTATCAAATTGAAGAGGTGCAGGAGGCGGCGGATTATACCGGGGATTCTCTGGAGTTAAGCCGCCTGGCTGCCGAACTGGATGCCGAAGTTGTTGTTTTTTGCGGCGTTCATTTCATGGCCGAAAGCGCCGCCATCCTGGCCCCGGAAAAGACGGTGCTTCTGCCCGAGCCTTCTGCCGGCTGTCCCCTGGCGGATATGGTTACCCCTTCCGCCCTGCGCGAATTTAAACAGAAATACCCCCAGGCAAAAGTGGTCGCCTACATAAACTCTTCCGCCGCCGTTAAAGCGGAGAGCGATATCTGCGTGACTTCAGCCAACGCGGTGAAAGTGGTGGAATCCCTGGAGGCGGAAGAGATTATTTTTGTTCCCGATTGCAACCTGGCCCATTACGTCTCCCGCCAGACCGGCAAAAAGATTATCCCCTGGCCGGGGTACTGCATTACTCACCACCGGGTTTTCCCCGAGGATGTGGAGAGAGCCCGTCGGGCCCATCCCGACGCCCTGGTAATGGTCCATCCCGAATGCCGCCCGGAGGTGGTGGAGATGGCCGATGTGGTCCTGGGCACCGGAGGGATGATTAACTTTGTCCGCCATACCGAAGCGCGGAAGATCATTGTGGGCACCGAGATGGGAATGCTCTACCGCCTGCGCCAGGAGAGACCGGATATCGAATACTACCTGCTTTCTCCCGGGCTCATCTGTCCCAACATGAAGTATACCTCTCTCCCCGTGGTGGTGGCGGCCCTGGAGAAGATGGAACACCGGATCACGGTTCCCGAGGAGATCAGGACCAAGGCGGTGCGAGCCCTGCAGCGCATGCTGGAAGCATCTGCTTGATCGCCCGGTAATAATCGAGGTGGCGTGGCATGGATCTCTCCGGTGAAGAGGCAAGGGTTGATTTTGTAATTGTCGGCTCCGGCATCGCGGGCCTTTATACGGCTATCCGGCTGGCCGGCCATGGCCGCGTCCTGGTATTAAGCAAGCAGGAGTTGATTGCCGGCAACACCTGGTTTGCCCAGGGGGGTATAGCCGCCGCTTTTTCGGCGGAGGATTCCCCGGAACTGCATTTGGAGGACACCTGGAAGGCGGGCTCCCGTTTTGGCGACCGGGAAGCCATCAGCATCCTGGTGCAGGAGGCCCCGCTCCGGATCAGGGACCTCCAGGAGATGGGGGTCCAGTTTGACTGCCGCAACGGTTCCCTGGACCTGGGGCAGGAGGGAGCCCACTCCCGCAAAAGAATCCTTCATATCGGCGGCGACGCCACGGGGCGGGAACTGGTGGAGGCGCTGCTGCGCAAGGCCCGCTCCCTGGGGGTCCAATTTATCGAGAATGCCTTTGTAACCAGGCTTGTAACCAGGGACGGCTGCTGCTGCGGCGTCTGCTTCCAGAAGGGGAGGCGCTGCTTCCTGCTCACCTCTCGGGTGGTGATCCTGGCGACGGGTGGGTGCGGGCAGCTCTTTAAGTACACCACCAATTCCCCGGCGGTGACCGGGGACGGCCTGGCCCTGGCTTTTCGTGCCGGAGCGGTGCTCCGCGACCTGGAGTTTTTTCAGTTTCATCCCACCGTCTTCTTCCCCCCCCAGGGCAGGCCCTTTTTAATCTCGGAGGCGGTGCGGGGCGAAGGCGCCCGCCTGGTTAACTGCCGGGGGGAGGCCTTCATGAAAGACTACCATCCCCGGGGAGAACTGGGGCCGCGGGACGTGGTCTCCCGGGCCATCGTGTCTGAGCAGCGCCGGACCGGGGGGCCGGTTTTCCTGGATCTGCGCCATCTGGGCGCGGACTTCATCCAGGGGCGCTTCCCCACCATCTACCGCCGCTGCCGGGAGTGGGGAGTGGATATCACCAGGGAGCTGATACCCGTTTCCCCGGCGGCCCACTACCTGATCGGAGGCATCCAGGTAGACCTGGAGGGCAGAACGGCGGTGCCCAACCTTTTTGCCGTGGGGGAGACGGCCTCCACGGGGGTGCACGGCGCCAATCGCCTGGCCAGCAATTCCCTGCTGGAGGGGCTGGTTTTCGGCCACCGGGTAGCCGCGGCGGCGGCCCAGGCGGAGCCGCAGGCCGCCGGGGGCGCGGACCGGGACAGCGGCGGCGAAGGGCTCCCCGCCACTACCGAAGCGGAGAGAGAGTGTGCCCGGCTGCGAGAGCCGCTCCAGGCGCTGATGTGGGAAAAGGTAGGTCTTGTGCGCCGGGAAGAGGGGCTGGCCGAAGCCCTGCGCCGGCTGGAGGGCTGGCGGCCGCTGCTGGAGTATGAATTCCTCGTTCCCGAGCTGCAGGAAAACCGGAATATGCTCTTAATTGCCCTGCTGATGACCCGGGCCGCCCTGTGGAGGCGGCAAAGCAAAGGCTGCCACTACCGGGAGGATTCTGTTCCGGGGGAGGATTTAAGCCGGGGCCATATCAGTTTTGCAAAGGAAGATTTACAAGGAATATTTAAAGAATATTTTTAAGAAGTTTTTTAAAGCCGGGCTCCGGAAGAGCAGGCCCAAACAGGCGGTACCAACAAGCGCTTAAATGGAGCAAGTTTGTTCGTCGTGCGCCGGTTCCGGCGGTACTTTCGGGAAGCGGCCATGGCCTTATAAAGATAAGATATGAAGCTTTGTCGAGACCATCGCTCTTATTTTGGCGAGCCAATCACACTGAGAGATGGAGGAGAAGTCAATTGCTGTCTTCCCTGGTAGTTAAAGATCTGGTGGCCAGAGCCTTGAAAGAGGACCTGGGAGCGGGGGACCTTACCACCCAGGCCGTGGTTCCTCCCGGGAAAAGGGGGCGGGGCGAGATCCTGGCCCGGGAGCAGGGCGTCATCGCCGGCCTGCCCCTGGCGGAAGCCGTCTTCCTGGAGTTGGACCCGACCCTGCAATTCCATCCCCAGGTGGAGGAAGGGGCGGAGCTAGCTCCCGGCAAGGTGGTCGCCCGGGTGGAGGGCTCCCTGGCTTCCATCCTCTCCGCCGAAAGGACGGCCCTGAATTTCTTGCAGCACCTCTCCGGAATTGCCACCCAGGCCCGGCTCTGGGTCCGGGAAATCTCCGATTACCCGGCCCGGCTGGTGGACACCCGCAAAACCACTCCCACTTTGCGCCTCCTCGAGAAATATGCCGTCCGGGTGGGCGGCGCCTCCAATCACCGCCTGGGGCTGGACGGGGGGATCTTGATCAAGGAGAACCACATTCGCGCCGCCGGCGGGATTGCGGCGGCGGTGGAGGCGGCGCGCCGGAAGGCCCCTTTCACCCTGCGCATCGAGGTGGAGGTGACCAATCTCCAGGAGTTGGAGGAAGCCCTGGCCGCCGGGGCGGATCTGATCATGCTGGATAATATGGACCTGGATTTAATGCGCCGGGCTGTGGAGATTACTGCCGGCCGGGTGCCCCTGGAAGCTTCGGGCAATATCACCTTTTCCCGCCTGCGGGAGGTGGCCGCCACCGGGGTTGACTATATCTCCTGCGGTGCCCTCACCCATTCCTCCCGCTCCCTGGATCTGAGCCTGCTGCTGGTCCAGTAGGCCTCCCCCTTCGGGGGGGCGGGGAGTTGTTATGAAGTTCGGCCCCGCCCGGCGGCATCGGGCCCGGGTTTACGGGCCAACCGGGGGATTAATGCTGATCAGCCTCAAGGGATAAATGCATCTTTCCAAGGCATAATAAGTCTTGAAAGATGCATTTTTTTGAGGTGAAACAGATGCGCCCCCTCTGGAAAGGTTCCATCAGCTTCGGCCTGGTCAACATACCGGTCCGCCTTTTTGCCGCCACCGAAGAGAAAAACGTGCGTTTCCGCTACCTGCACGAGCCCTGCCGCACCCCGGTGGAGTACCGCAAGGTTTGCCCCCGCTGCAACAAGGAGATCTCTGCGGAGGAGATTGTCAAAGGCTATGAATTTGAAAAGGGGCGGTTTGTCGTTATCGGGGAGAGCGACCTGGCCCGCATTCCCTCGGAGACGACGCGCAGCATAACCATCGTGGATTTCGTCCTCCAGGAGGAGGTGGATCCCATCTATTATGATCGGGCTTACTACCTCTCGCCGGGGGAGGCGGGAGAAAAGGCTTTCCAGCTGCTGCGCCAGGCCATGGAGGAAGCGGGGATGGCGGCCGTAGTCAAGATTGTGCTGCGCACGCGCCAGGCCCTGGGGCTGCTGCGGGTATTCCAGGACGTTCTGGCCCTGGAGACGATGTACTACCCGGAAGAGGTGCGTCCCACCTCCGCCCTGCCGGCCTGGAACCGGGAGATTGCCATACACGAAAACGAGTTGAAAATGGCCCGGGAACTGATCAGGAATTTAACCGCTCCCTTCCAGCCGGAGAAGTATACCGACGATTACCGCCGGGCGCTCCTGGAGATTATCGAGGCCAAGATTGCCGGGGAAGAGGTGCATATCGCCCCGGCGGTGGAACGGGGAGAGGTGGTGGATTTGATGGAAGCCTTGAAAGCCAGCATCGATGCCACCCGCCGGGAGGGTCAAGGGGGGCGGAAGGGGGCCGGGCGGGGCCGCCGGAAGAAAGTTGGCACCGCTTGAACTGGTACCGCCCCTGGGGCGGTATTTTACTTTTTTGAAGCCGATGGAGCCCCGATCCGCAGAGAAGCCTTTTGACAGCCCGGAGCATCTCTTTCAGGTCAAATGGGACGGGGTCAGGATCCTGGCCTTTATCGAGGAGGGGAGGGTGCGCCTGCAAAACCGGAAGGGCGGCTGCCGGACGAAGCAGTACCCGGAGCTGCAGGTCCTTCCCCAGCTGGTGCGGGGGCGGGAGCTGCTGCTGGACGGCGAGGTGGTGGTCATGGAGGAGGGGCGGCCCAGCTTCCCGCGGGTAATCCAACGGGATTTCTGCCGCCGGGAGAGCACCATCCGCGCCCTGGTCCGGCACCGGCCATGCACCTACTGCGTCTTCGACCTCCTGTACCTGGACGGGAAAGACCTGACGGGCCGCCCCTTCCTGGAGCGGCAGCAGATCCTGCAGGAGATCCTGCTCTCCCAGGCCCCCGTGTACCTGAATGATAATTTTTCCGGCGGGGTGCAGCTCTACCGGGAGGTGGAGCAGAGAGGCCTGGAGGGGATCGTGGCCAAGGAGAAGGAGAGCCCCTACCGCTTTGGCGAGAAGGGGCGCAGCTGGCTTAAAATCAAGCCCCGGCGCCGGCTCCTCTGCGTTGTCGGCGGGCTGGCCTGGCGGGAAGGGACGGTCCGGGCTCTTCTCCTGGGCGGCTACCGGGAAGAGGAGTTGCTCTATATCGGGAGGGCCGGCTCGGGCCTCTCTCACCGCCACCGGCTGATGCTGGGGGAATTTGCTCGGCGCCACCGCCGGGAGAAGCCGCCTTTTGTCAACCCGCCCCGGGAGAGAGACTGCCTCTGGCTGGAGCCGACTCTCACCGTCTGGATCAGCTTTTTCGAGTGGACGGCGGGACTTTCCCTGCGGGCGCCGGTGGTGGAGGGATTCAGCGACCGCCGGCCCGCGGAGGCGAAGCTGTAGGGGCGGCGACAGCTAGAGGGAGGAGGCAGGAGATGGCGCCATCCCTGACGGTCAACCGGAGGGAAGTCCGTTTGACCAATCTTCAACGAATTCTCTGGCCGGAAGAGGAGCTGACCAAGCGGGATTTAATCCGCTACTATATCCAGGTGGCCCCTTACCTGCTGCCTCACCTGGCCAACCGGCCCCTGGTGGTGCAGCGCTTTCCCCGGGGCATTCATGGAGAAGGCTTCTACCAGAAGAATATCCCCGCCGGCGCCCCCTGCTGGTTGACCACCTGTCCCGTAAGCCACCGGGAGGGAAAGGTAACCCGCTACGTGGTGGCGGAAAACCTGGAGACCCTGGTCTGGCTGGGGAACCAGGCCTGCCTGGAACTTCACCCCTGGCTTTCCTCCCTAAACCACCTGGAGCGCCCGGACTTCTGCGTTTTCGACCTGGATCCCATGGAGAACTCCACCTTTGACCAGGTGCGGCAGGTGGCCCAGGCTATCCGGGATACCCTGGAGGCTCTGGGATTAAAAAGCTACCCGAAGCTCTCGGGGGCCACGGGGATCCAAATCTACCTCCCGGTAAAACCCCTTTACACCTACGACCAAGTGCGCCGCTTTGCCGAGGCGGTCTGCCTCCGGGTGCATGAGCTGCTGCCGGAGATTACCTCCCTGGCCCGGGCCGTGGGCGAGCGGGGGGGGAAAGTCTACCTGGATTACCTGCAGAATGTTTACGGGAAGACTCTGGCCGCTCCGTACAGCCCCCGGCCCCTGCCCGGGGCTCCCGTTTCCATGCCCCTGGATTGGAGCGAAGTTGGCCCCGGGGGGCCGGCTCCCGGCGACTTTACCATTTTAAATGCTTTGCCGCGGCTGGAGCGGTACGGGGACCGCTTTGCTCCGGTGCTGGAAGAGAAGCAAGAGCTTCCCCTGATTTAAGCAGAGCCCCCAGCCGCTGCTGCGGGAAAAGGGCTTTTTGACCTTTAGCTCCTGGTGGAGCCGCTCCCGGGGCGTCTCTTTCCGGCGACGGCCGGTCAAAGATACCCGGCCGGTAAAAAGGCAACCGGTCTCGGTCAGGAAGGGCCCGCGGGAAGCCGGGCCTGGCCCAAGAAATTTCTCCGGCGGCCGCCCCCGCCGGCGCCTGGCTTTGGCCTCTGCCTTTTTCTGCGGGCAAAAGAAATTCTGCCGGGGGTGACTCCGGCTGCGCCGACGGCAATATAATGTAAGGAGGGAAACCTCCTTAATCTTTTTTTTGCCGGTACTGTTTGCCGGGGCCTCCCTTTGTCCGGCAATGCTGAAGCAGGAGAGGGGCCATTTGGGTATATCCACAGCGGCGGCACTGTGTTATAATCAGGACAAAGTTCGTTAAAAAAAGACAAGAGAGACAAAAGACCCTGCCAACCCGCAAAGCTTGTCAGCCCGGCGGGAGGCGGGGGAGCGGATATGCAGGAGCGGCAAGGAAGGAAGGGGATTTTTGATGAACTCGACCATGCCTCTGGAAGTATGGGAGATTGTCCTTCGCCTGGGGCTGGCTATGCTGCTGGGCGGGGCGGTGGGCCTGGAGCGGGAGAGCCACAACCGCCCGGCGGGATTCCGCACCCATATCCTGGTCTGCGTAGGTTCGGCCCTGCTGATGATTGTATCGGCCTATACTTTTCCTCCGGGCTCCACGGAACCCAGCCGGATTGCGGCCCAGGTGGTTACCGGAATCGGCTTTTTGGGAGCGGGAACCATCCTGGTGCAGCGGGGAAGCATTCGCGGCCTGACTACCGCCGCCTCTATCTGGGTGGTATCGGGCATCGGCCTGGCGGTGGGCATCGGCTTTTATACCGGGGCCTTGATTGCCACGGGGATTGTCCTGGTCACCTTGCTGCTCTTCGGCCGGATCGACGACGCCCTCCTTTCCCGCCGCCGCTTCAAGCGCCTCTGCGTACGGGCGGTGGATCAGCCCGGGTTGATGGCCCGGGTCTCCGGCGTGCTGGGCGATTTCAAGGTCAATATTCGCAAAGTGGAGCTGAGCCGTCCCGAGTACCGGCCCGAGCTTCAGGCGGAAGTCATCGACATGGACTTTATCATTAAAATGCCTCTTTACCTGGAGCCGCAACGTCTTTTTCAGCAGATCTGCCCTCTCCAGGGAGTGATCGCCATCTTCTGGCAGGGCGAGGAGATACCGATGAAGGCCTACAACAACTTTTCCGTCTCGAACAACTCCACCTCTTCTCATGAGTGCTGATGCCGTTTAGGGGCGGCAGCAGCTTCCCCCCTCTTCACCGTTTCTTCAAGGCCTGCCGCCCCTTGGGGCCGCCCCGGACCGGAGCCTCCGCCCCTTCATGGTGGGGCTGCCGCCGGTTTAGGCCGGCAGCGGCATCTCTTCTCTGAAACGCTCCCTCCTTTTATCACGAAGCCTGCCGTTTGGGCGGCAGCAAATTCTTTCCCCCCGAGCCCCTTTCTCCCTTTATAACGCAAGGCGGCCGGTTAAGCTTGTAACCGCCTCTTTGGCGCTGGCGCCCTGCCGGAAGGGCTGAAAAACGCTCAAGATTGACCGCACTTCTTCCGCGCCTGGCGGCTTCTAACGACCATAACAGTTAATAACAGGGCGAACGACGGAGCTTTCGGTAGTACCGGCGTGCCAGCAGTAGAATTCCAGGGTTATTGTCCCTGGAAAAGGGAAAATAATAATCTGAGGAGCTTGACGCTAGAGAAATCTTATAGTAACATAAAGGTCAGTAAAGGTCAAACCAAGGAGTTTGGATAAGAAATGGCCAGCCTCAGCGATTATATTGAAGATTACATTAAAAAAATGATTGCCCTTAGTTCGCGCCGCTATATCGATATTCAGCGGGGGGAGCTGGCGCAGAAATTCAACTGTGTCCCCTCCCAAATCAACTATGTGCTTAGCACGCGCTTCTCCCCGGAAAGGGGATACCTGGTGGAGAGCAAGAGAGGGGGAAGGGGCTATATCCGCATCTTTCGCCTGGAGCCGGGGCAATTTGAACATTACAAGGATATTTTAATACAGGAAAAGGGCGAGAAATTCAGCGCCCGGAAGGCCCGGCGCTTTCTGCAGCGGATAATCGAAGAGAAGCAGATTACTTTGCGGGAAGCGCGCCTGCTGGAGGTAATCCTGGATGAAGCAAATTTTGAGCTGGCCGGCGCCCCCGACCGGGCCAGGGAGATCCAGGGGAACCTGTTCCGGGCGGCCCTGGAAGCTTTATTAAAGGGGTATGCCTGAGTTGCTTAGGGGTACATACCCGCAAGGAAGGAGATGGTAGCGGTGTTGTGCCAGGAGTGCCAGCGTTATCCGGCCAATGTGCATATCACCAAGATTGTAAACGGGAAAAAAACGGAGCTGCACCTGTGCGAACAGTGCGCCCGGGCCAAGGAGGAGCTGGATTTCTCCTTTGAACCGCAGTTTTCCCTGCACAACCTCTTTGGCAGCATTCTTAACGAGACTATTCTGGGCTCCCGGGAGAGGATCGCCGCGGGCAAGCAGCAGTGCCCGAACTGCGGCCTCACCTTTGCCCAGTTCAGCCAGATCGGGCGCCTGGGCTGCAGCGAGTGTTTTGGAACGTTTGGCGATCGGCTGCTGCCTCTGCTGCGCCGGATACACGGCAGCAGCAACCATACCGGCAAGATACCCAACCGCAGCGCCTCCACGGTTAAAGTCAAGCGGGAGTTGGAGCGCCTCCGGGAGGAGCTCCAGCAGCGGATCCAGAGGGAGGAATTTGAAGTGGCGGCCCAGCTGCGGGACCGGATCAGGCAGATAGAACAGGAGCTGCGGGAGGGAGGCGAACAATGAAAAGGGGCGGAAAGCAAGCCTTTTTCAGCCGCTGGATTGAAGGCAACGGGCCGGAGGCGGATACGGTGATCAGTTCCCGGGTCCGCATTGCCCGCAATATCAAAGAACTGCCCTTCCCTTACCTGGCTTCGGATGAGCAGACCAGCAAGGTGCAGGAACTGGTAACCAAGGCTGCCGCCGGCCAAAAGGGAAAGTTCAATGACTTTCGGTTTTTGCGCATGGCCGAACTGTCGGACCAGGAAAAGCAAGTGCTGGTGGAAAAGCACCTGATTAGCCCCTTCCTGGCCCGGGAGGCCCACAACGGAGCGCTGCTGCTGCGCCAAGACGAAGCGGTGAGCATCATGATCAACGAAGAGGATCACCTGCGCCTGCAGTGCATTCTTCCCGGGCTGCAGCTGGAGGAGGCCTGGAGGGAAGCCGATTATTATGACGACCTGCTGGAAGAGAAGCTGGATTATGCTTACGATGAACGCTTCGGCTACCTGACGGCCTGTCCGACCAACGTAGGCACCGGGCTGCGGGCGTCGGTGATGATGCATCTTCCCGGCCTGATCATGAGCAAGCAGGTCAACCGCTTCTTGAGCGCTCTCTCCCAGGTGGGCTTGACCGTCCGCGGCCTTTATGGGGAAGGGACGGAAATTGTGGGGAACATAGTCCAGGTTTCCAACCAGATCACCCTGGGGCACCGGGAGGAAGAGATAATCGCCAGCCTTTATAACGTAACCCGCCAGATTATCGAGCAGGAGCAGTCGGCCCGGCAGGCCTTGCTCAACGGAGAGCGGGAGCGGATTGCCGACCGCTCCTGGCGGGCCCTGGGCCTGCTCAAGTACGCCCAGTTGATGACCTCCCAGGAGGCGATTCAGCTGCTGTCCGACCTGCGCCTGGGTTACGACTTGGGCCTGATCAAGAATGTAGATCGCCGGCTGCTGAACCAGCTGATGGTGATTATCCGGCCGGCCTGCCTGCAGCACTTGGCCGGGCGCAAGCTCAGCAGCAGCGAGCGGGACCTGGAGCGCCCGATTCAGGTCCGGCGTCTTTTAAACGAGTACATGAGCAAAGAGTAAGCAGTGGTGGATTAGGGAGAGTCAAATACTAATCGAGTAAGCAATGGTGGATTGTGGAGAGTCAAATACTAGCGAAAAGGAAGGTGAGCTAGATGTTTATGTTTGGCAGATTTACCGAAAGAGCCCAGCAGGTTCTGGTTCTGGCCCAGGAAGAAGCAAGACGCTTAACCCATAACTTTATTGGGACGGAACACCTCCTGCTTGGTTTGATCCGGGAAGGTTCCGGCGTTGCCGCCCGGGCTTTGCAAAATATGGGTGTTGACTTGAACAAGGTCCGGCAGGAGGTGGAGCGCATAGTTCCCAAGGGCAACAAGGCGCCCACCCACGGGATTAGCTATACTCCCCGGGCCAAGCGGGTGGTGGAGCTCTCCATCGAGGAGGGGCAGAACCTGGGTCATAACTATGTAGGCACGGAGCACATTCTCCTGGGCCTGATCCGGGAGGGAGAAGGCATTGCCGCCCAGGTGCTGGCCAACTTGGGCGTTGATCTGAAGCGCGCCCGGAAGGAGGTTATTCAACTGCTGGGCGGAGAAGATGCCATCAGCCGCCCCGGCGGCGAAGAGAAGGCCGGGCCCCAGACGCCTACCGTGGATGCCTTTGGCCGGGATCTTACCAAGCTGGCCCGGGAGGGGAAGCTGGATCCCGTCATCGGGCGGGATAAAGAGATCGAGCGGGTCATCCAGGTTCTCAGCCGACGGACCAAAAACAACCCCTGCCTCATTGGGGAGCCCGGGGTTGGCAAAACCGCCATCGTCGAAGGCCTGGCCCAGCGCATAGTGGAGGGACATGTCCCGGAGATCCTGCGGGGCAAGAGGGTGGTTACCATCGAACTGGCGGCGGTGGTGGCCGGCACCAAATACCGGGGCGAATTCGAGGAGCGCCTGCGCAAGCTGATGGCGGAGCTGCGCCAGGCGGGCAACGTGATGGTGTTCATCGACGAGCTGCACACCATCATCGGCGCCGGCGCCGCCGAAGGGGCCATCGATGCTTCCAATATTCTGAAGCCGGCCCTGGCCCGGGGCGAGCTGCAGTGCATCGGGGCCACCACCCTGGACGAGTACCGCAAGCATATTGAGAAAGACCCGGCCCTGGAGCGGCGCTTCCAGCCCATTATCGTGGGCGAGCCCACCAAGGAGGAGAGCCTGGCTATCCTGAAAGGGCTGCGCGACCGCTACGAAGCCCATCACCGGGTTAAGATTACCGATGAAGCCCTGGAGGCGGCGGTTAAGCTGTCGGATCGCTATATCACCGACCGCTTCCTGCCCGATAAGGCCATCGACCTTATCGACGAGGCGGCCTCCCGGGTGCGCATCCGCAACTATACCGCACCGCCGGATCTGAAGGAAAGGGAAGAGCGGCTGGAAACCCTGCGCCAGGAGAAGGAGGCGGCGGTCCGGAACCAGGAATTCGAGCTGGCGGCCAAGCTGCGGGACGAGGAGCATAAGTACAAGGAAGAGCTGGAAGAGCTGAAAAAAGAGTGGGAACAGAAGATGGGCACCTCGGACCTGGCCATGGTAACGGAAGAGGATGTGGCCTACATTGTTTCCAGCTGGACGGGGATCCCTGTCAAGAAGCTGGCCGAGGAAGAATCGGAGCGGCTTCTCAATCTGGAGGCGATTCTCCACCAGCGGGTTATCGGTCAGGACGAGGCGGTGAGATCCGTGGCCCGGGCGATCCGGCGGGCCCGGGCGGGGCTTAAGGATCCCAAGCGGCCGGTAGGCTCCTTTATCTTCCTCGGCCCCACCGGCGTCGGCAAAACGGAGCTGGCCAGGGCCCTGGCGGAGGCCCTTTTCGGCGACGAGCGGGCCATGATTCGGCTGGATATGTCCGAGTACATGGAGAAGCACACCGCCGCCCGCCTCATCGGGGCTCCTCCCGGCTACGTGGGCTACGAAGAAGGCGGCCAGTTGACGGAGAAGGTTCGCCGGCAGCCGTACTCGGTAATCCTTTTCGACGAGATGGAGAAGGCCCATCCCGATGTCTTCAATATCCTTTTGCAAATCCTGGAGGATGGGCGCCTGACCGACGGGAAAGGACGCACGGTGGATTTCCGCAACGCGGTGATCATTATGACCTCCAACGTGGGGGCCAGCTACCTGCGGCGAACAACCCTGGGCTTCGGACAGTCCGACCAGGACAGCGATTACGAGTCCATGAAGGAGCGGATCCTGGAGGAGTTGAAGCGGACTTTCCGCCCGGAATTTCTTAACCGGGTCGACGACTACATTGTTTTCCATGCTCTAAACGAAGAGCATATCAGCCAGATTGTGGACATCATGCTGAAAGACTTGGGTCGTCGAATGTCCGAATACAACCTGAGCCTGGAGGTTTCCGAAGAGGCCAGGAAGCAGCTGGTAAAAGAGGGCTTCGACCCCACCTTTGGAGCGCGACCGCTGCGGCGCGTCATTCAGAAGCGGCTGGAAGACGGGATTTCCGAGGGGCTCCTGCAAGGGAACATCGCGGCCGGGGACAAGGTCATGGTGGACTTTGTCGATGGCAAGTTCCAGTTTGCCAGCAATAAAGCGGCCGGCTGAACGGCATAAGCCGACAAGGGCCGGAGAGCGGTTGGCTCTCCGGCCTTTTTTTTGGGCAAAAAGTCCCCTAATGTATCAATATTGCCAAATTTAAAACTTTTTTACCCGAAAGGATTTCACTTTGGAATCGTCGAATTTAACTTTTGGCAAATGGTGCAATTATCCCAATTCAGAATAATGTGGGAGGTTAGAATTTGAAGATAGCTGTCTCCGGCAAGGGTGGAGCAGGTAAGAGCACCATTGCGGCTAACCTGATTCACTGCCTGGCGGCCAGGGGCGTTTCTGTCTTTGCCGTAGATGCCGATCCCGATGCCAACTTAGGCTTTACCTTGGGCCTGGACCCGGAGAAACTGGCGGGACTGCCTCCTTTAATCGAATTGCACCAGGAGATCATGGAGAAGAACCAGGGGGGCGGGCTTCTGGTAAACCTTACCCCCGAGGTGGACGATGTCCTGGAAAACTACTCGCTGCAGGAAGGCCCCATCAAATTTTTAAAGATGGGCGCCCTAAAGCAGGGAGGCTCGGCCTGCTATTGCAAGGAGAACTCTTTTCTCAATGCCGTGCTTACCAATGTGCTCCTGGATCGCCCGGAGGCGGTGGTCCTGGATATGAGTGCCGGCATCGAGCATCTTACCCGGGGAACCGCCCGGGGAGTGAACCTGATGCTGGTGGTAACGGAGCCCACGGGGGCCGGAGTGAATACCGCCCTGGCGGTGGAGCGCCTGGCCAGAGACCTGGATATACCGGAGATTGCCTTTATCGGCAACAAGATCCGTTCCGAGGAGGACCGGAATTTCCTGGCCGCTTCCCTGCTCGGAAAGCGCATCCTGGGCATGCTGCCTTTTTCCGATGCCGTGCTGCAGAGAGCCCGGAGCGTTCAGGCGGCCGGTTTTAACAGCGATGTTTTGCTTCCCGGGATAGAGGATATTTGTGACCAGATAATCGGGGGTGGTTTAATACTTTAATTTTGTTCGCCTGATCTGCTGCCAATTATTCGGGGTCTGATATTATTAAAGGGAGGTTAGAAGTGGATGTCCGAGGAAAAGAAAAAAGTCGACAACAAGAGGACCATTGACCCGGCAGCCCTGGCAGTTCTCGGTGCCAATGAAGGAAAGATCGAAACCGCCTATGACCGCTACGTCAATATGCAGCCCCAGTGCAATTTCGGCCGCACTGGCATCTGCTGCCGCATTTGTCTGCAAGGTCCCTGCCGCATTACCAAGAAATCTTCCAAGGGAATATGCGGGGCTCACTCGTACACCATCGTTGCCCGCAACTTGATCCGGTCCATTAACGGTGGCACCAGCGCCCATGCCGACCACAGCCGGCATATGCTTTATGCCCTTAAGGAGCTGCTGGAAGGGAAAGCCCCCGACTATGCCATCGAGGATCCGGAGAAGCTGCACCGGGTAGCCCGCCGCCTGGGGCTGTCTGTAGAGGGCAAGGAGGACCGCGAGCTTTTGGAAGAGGTAGTCAAGCTGGCGGAGAGCGATTTTATCAAGCTGGACGACGAGCCCTGCAAATGGCTGGAGACTACCGTGGTGGAAGGCAGGATGAAAAAGTTTCACGATTGCAACATTCAACCCCGCAGTGTTCACACCACCATTGCGGAGACCATGGGNNGCCACGGACCTTTCCGATATCCTTTTCGGGACGCCGAAACCCGTTTCCACCGAGGCCAACCTGGGGGTTCTGGATCCGGAGATGGTGAATATTGCCGTCCACGGCCACAACCCCCTCCTGAGCGAGATGATCGTGCGCGTGGCCCGGGAGATGACCGCCGAGGCCCAGGAGGCCGGGGCCAAGGGCATCAAGTGCATGGGCATCTGCTGCACTGGCAACGAGGTGCTGATGCGCCAGGGCGTTCCCGTGCTGACCAACTTCCTCTCCCAGGAGCTGCCCATCATGACGGGAGCCTTGGATGCCATGGTGGTCGACGTGCAGTGTATCATGCCCGGCATCCGGGCGGTGGCGGAGTGTTTCCACACCCGGATTATTACCACCATGTCCCATTCCAAGATCCCCGGAAGCTACCACGTGGATTTCAGCGAAGCGCATGCGGTGGAGAAAGCCAGGGAGGTCATCGAGCTGGCCATCGGGGCCTTTAAGGAGCGCCAGGGCAAGGCGGTGGATATACCCCAGGTCAAGCACAAGGTTACCGCCGGCTTCAGCGTGGAGGCCCTGGAGGAGATCTTGAAGGCCGTAAACCCCGAGGAGCCCTACAAGGTAATCACCGACGCCATCGAGGCCGGCCAACTGCGCGGCGTGGTGCTCCTGTGCGGCTGCAACAACCTGCGGGTCAAGCATGACGAGAGCCATTCCTCCATCATCAAGGGGCTGGCCCAGAACAACGTGCTCATGGTGGTTACCGGCTGTGCTGCCGGAACGGCGGCCAAGATGGGCTTGATGAACGATGAGGCCGTGGAGCAGTACGCCGGGGAAGGACTGAAGGAGTTCTTCAGGACCTTGAACGAAGCCAACAAGGATCGCCTGGGCGATACGAAGCTGCCCCTGGTTTTCCACATGGGCTCCTGCGTGGACAACTCCAGGGCTTATGACCTGGTCACCGCCCTGGCTCTCCAGTGGGGCATCGATGCGCCCAAGGTTCCCTTTGTCGCCTCGGCTCCGGAAGCCATGAGCGAGAAGGCCGTCGCCATCGGGACCTGGTTTGTTACCCTGGGCATCCCCACCCACGTGGGCGTGACTCCTGAAATAACCGGCAGCGCTCTGGTGGACGGAGTGGCCCTGCAGATCGCCGATGACGTTTACGGCGGATACTTCATGTGGGAAGAAGATCCGGTTGCAGCGGTGGACCGGATCCTGGCCGCTTTGGATGATCGGACCTGGAAGCTCAGGGTGCACAAGATGGCTGCGGAGAAGTACGAGACTTCCCTGAGCACAGGGTGGTAATACGACTTTGGAAGAAGGAGGAATGAAAATGTCAGAATCCAGCACCTTTGAAGGCGTCCTGGCCAGGGAATGGAAGGAGTCCTTTGAAGAGATATATGAAGGCGCCATAGACGAGTCGAAGCCGCCCCTTAAGCTGTTTCAAAAAGCATATGACGGAGCGGTAATCGCCACCAGCTACGCCGAGATTCTGCTCAGCCAGGCTATTCGCCGCTATGGGCCGGATCACCCCATTGCCTACCCGGACACGGGTTATTATCTGCCTGTAATTCGCGCTTTAAGCGGCGAAGCGGTTACCAAGCTGGGCGACTTGCCCCCCATTCTCAACCGGATGCGCAACCAGGTCCGGGAAGAGTTGAATTTCTACAATGCCCGCCTCTGCGGGGAGGCCACGGCCTATGCCGCGGAGATCATTGAGGCCTTGCGCTACCTGGACGGCGCCAACCCCCACGTGGAGCCCTGGACCGGATTCCTGGGCGACCCGGTAGTGCGCCGCTACGGAATCCTCCTGGTGGACTGGACCATCCCCGGGCAAGCGGTGATTATGGGCCGGGGGAAGTCCTCGGAAGCCGTGGGCAAGATGATCCAGGATCTGCAGAGCAAGGGTTTCATGATCTTCCTTTGCAACCAGGTAGTGGAGCAGGCCATTGAAGCCGGCTGCAAGCTGGGGATCGACTTTATCGCCTTCCCCACGGGGAACTTTACCCAGATTATTCACGCCGTCAACTATGCCCTGCGGGCGGGGATGGCTTTCGGAGGGATCCCCCCCGGAGAGCGCGAGAATACCCGGGATTACCAGCGCCGGAGAGTCCGGGCTTTCGTCTTGCAGTTGGGCGAGATCGACGAGGTCCAGGTGGCCGCTCATTTTGCCGCCATCTTCCTGGGCTTCCCGGTGCTTACCGACCAGGTGCTCCCCGAAGATGAGCAGATCCCCAACTGGTACATTTCCCATCCCAACTACGACGACATGGTCCAGGTGGCCATGGAAGTGCGAGGCATCAAGTTGAAGATTGTGGACATCCCCGTCCCCATTACCGTGGGTCCCGCCTTCGAGGGCGAAGTAATCCGCAAAGGGGATATGCGCATCGAGTTCGGCGGCGGGCGGACTACTGCCTTCGAGCTGGTGGAGATGGTGGGCGAGGAGGAGATCGAAGACGGGAAGATCGAGGTGATCGGCCCCGAAATCGATGAAGCCCCCGAGGGAGGTTCCCTGCCCCTGGGTATTGTGGTCAAGATCTTCGGGCGCAAGATGCAGAAGGACTTCGAAGGGGTGCTGGAGCGCCGCATCCACTACCTGATCAACTACGGAGAAGGCCTCTGGCACATGGCCCAGCGCGATACCATCTGGATGCGCATCAGCAAGGATGCCGCCGCCAAGGGATTCAAAATTCGCCATTTTGGCGATCTGCTGGTGGCCAAGTTCAAGGACGAGTTCCCCTCCATCGTGGACCGGGTCCAGGTAACCCTGATTACCGATGCCGCCAAGGTGGAAGAGGAACTGGCCCGCGCCCGCACCTTCTACCAGGCCCGGGATGAGCGCCTGAAAGGTCTTACCGACGAAGCGGTGGATGAATTCTACTCCTGCATCCTCTGCCAGTCCTTTGCGCCGAACCATTGCTGCGTGGTTACCCCGGAGAGGCTGGGGCTTTGCGGGGCGGTGAGCTGGCTGGATGCCAAGGCTGCTTACGAGATTGACCCCACGGGACCCAACCGGCCCATTCGCAAAGAAGGATTAATCGATGAAGAGAAGGGGATCTGGCAGTCCGTTAACGAATATGTCTATCTTAATACCAACCGGAATATTGAGGAGTGCTCTATGTACAGCTTTATGGATCGTCCCATGACTTCCTGCGGCTGCTTTGAGTGCATCATGGCCATCCTTCCCGAGGCCAACGGGGTCATGATCACTACCCGGGAATACAACGGCGAGACCCCCTGCGGGATGACTTTCTCCACCCTGGCCGGCACTTGCGGCGGCGGGGTGCAGACGCCGGGGTTCATGGGTCACGGCCGCGCTTATGTGCTTAGTCGCAAGTTCATCAGAGCCGACGGGGGCCTGGCGCGGGTGGTCTGGATGCCCACGGAGCTGAAAAACTCCCTGGGTGACGAGCTGCGCAGGAGAGCGGAGGAAGAAGGGCTGGGGGCCGATTTTGTCGACAAGATTGCCGATGAGACCGTAGGCACCACCGTCGATGAGATTCTCCCCTTCCTGGAGGAGAAAGGGCACCCGGCGCTGACCATGGAACCGCTCATGTAGACCGGATTTTAAGGGATTCCCTCCGGCTTTTGGCCGGAGGGAGTCTCTCCAACTCAAGTATGATTTAGAAAGGAGCAGTACTAATGGGTTTAACTGGTTTGGAGATCTATAAACATCTGCCGAAAACCAACTGTAAAGATTGCGGGTCGCCTACCTGCCTGGCCTTTGCCATGGCCCTGGCCAGCGGCAAAGCCTCCCTGGATGCCTGCCCCCATGTAACGGAGGAGGCCAAGGCCGCTCTGGACTCTGCCGCGGCGCCTCCCATCAAGCTGGTCAAGGTGGGTACCGGGGACCAAGTAGTGGAACTGGGGGACGAAACGGAACTGTTCCGCCATGACAAGCGCTTCTTCCATCCCACGGGCATCGCCGTTTTAATCAGCGACGGCGAAGATGTGGCCGCCAAGGCGGAGAAATTTGAGGCCCTGGAATTTGACCGGGTGGGGCTGCACTATGTTACCGATATGGTTGCCGTCAAGTGCGACTCCGGGGATGCGGCCAAGTTCAAGGCGGCCGTGGAAACGGTAGCCGGAAAAACGAAAAAGGCGCTGATTTTAATTGCCGAAGACCCGGCGATCATGGAGGCGGCCCTGGAGGTAGTGGCCGACCGCAAGCCCCTGATCTACGCCGCTACCGCCGGCAACTACGAGCAGATGACCGCACTGGCCAAGGCCAAGGAATGCCCCTTGGCCGTCCGCGGCGACGACCTGGCGAGCACCGCCGAATTGGTGGATAAGGTGGTGGCCCTGGGATACAAGGAACTGGTTATCGACAGCGGCGCCCGGGAGACCAGCAAGGTTCTGGCCGACTTAACCCAGATCCGCCGCCAGGCCATCAGGAAGAAGTTCCGCTCTTTTGGCTATCCCACCATTGCCTTTACCAGCAAGGAGAGCCCCCAGGAGGAGATTGTTCAGGCGGGGGTATATGTCAGCAAATATGCCAGCATTGTAGTAATGAAGGCGGCCGAGAAGCAGCAGCTGCTGCCGCTGCTCTCCTGGCGCCAGAACCTCTATACCGACCCGCAGAAGCCGATTGCGGTGGAACCCAAGCTGTACAGCATCGGCGAGGTAACCCCCGATTCTCCGGTGTACTGCACCACCAACTTCTCCCTGACCTACTTTATCGTCGAGGGAGAGGTGGAGAGTTCCCGGATCCCCAGTTACATCCTCTCCGTGGATACCGGCGGGATTTCGGTGTTGACGGCCTACGCCGACAACAAGTTCACTGCGGAGACCATAAGCGCGGCGATGAAGAAGGCCGCTCTGGAGGAGAAGGTCAACCACAGGAAGATCGTCATCCCGGGATACGTGGCCGTGCTCAAGGGCGCCCTGGAAGAGGCTTCCGGGTGGGAGGTACTGGTCGGCCCGCGGGAAGCGGCGGGTATTCCCAAGTTTGCTAAAGAGACCTTTGCCTAGAGTCGAGAAATCCAGATCCGATCTTTTTGCATTAATCACAAGGAGAGGAGCGTAACGATGGCCCTGGAAATCTATAAAGAGAAATACAGAAGCAAAGTAGGAGAAGTGGTGTTGGGTGCCACCAAGGAACAGGGGGGTACCCGCAGCCATACCATTACCGTGGGCGGTGAAGCGGCCCTGCCTTTCCTGCACTTTGAAGGGGAGATCAAGAACCGTCCCGTGGTGGCCCTGGAAATCTGGGATATGGCTCCCGAAGACTGGAATCCCTGCTTCCAGAAGTATTACGGCGATGTTTATAACGACCCGGCCGCCTGGGCCAAGAAATGCGTCGATGAATACGGGGCGGACCTGGTCCTGCTCCGCCTGAAGAGCGCCGATCCGGACCTAAAGGACAGTTCCCCTGAGGACTGCGCCGCCACCTTAAAGAAGGTCCTGGAGGCGGTGGGGGTCCCCTTGATCGTGCTGGGCTGCGGCAAGGCGGAAAAAGACAACCTGCTTTACCCTGTAATCGCCGAGGCCGGCGCCGGAGAGAACCTGCTTCTGGGCGTGGCCGAGCAGGACAACTACAAGGCGATAACCAGTGCCTGCATGGCGCACAAGCACAATATCATTGCCCAGTCTCCCATCGACATCAACATCTGCAAGCAGCTGAACATCCTTATCGCTGAGATGAGCACCGCCCTGGTGGACAGGATCGTCATCGACCCCACCATTGCCGCCCTGGGCTACGGGATCGAGTATTCCTACTCCATCATGGAACGGGCCCGCAACGGAGCCCTTCAGGGGGATAAGATGCTGGCCATGCCCATGATCGGCAATGTGGGCCACGAGGTCTGGCGGACCAAGGAGGCCAATATCCCCGCGGAAGAAGAGCCCGGCTGGGGCGAGCAGGAAGAGCGCGGCTACCTGTGGGAAGCCACTACGGCGGTGGCGTACCTGCAGGCGGGGATGGATATCCTGGTGATGCGGCACCCCGAGGCGGTGAAGCTGGTCAAGCAGAACATCGATGAGTTGATGCAGGACAACAGCTATTAAGGTTATGAGGAGGTTGGCAGATGATTATCATCGGCGAACGCATTAACGGCATGTTCAGGGATATCGCGCAGGCCATTAAAGAGCGCAATCCCAAGGTGGTGCAGGAATGGGCCAAGAAGCAGGAGGAGAATGGCGCCCATTACCTGGATATCAACGTCGGCCCCGGTTCCCCTGAGCCCGTGGAAGCCATGAAGTGGCTGGTGGAGGTAACCCAGGAGGTTACCGACCTGCCCCTGTGCCTGGATTCTACCAAGTACGATGCCATCGAGGCCGGTTTGAAGCTCTGCAAGCGCCCGGCTATGATCAACTCCGTCCCGGCGGAGATGCCCAAGATGGAGCGGGTTTTCGCCATGGCCGCCGAGTACGGCGCCGAGGTGATCGGGCTGGCCATGAACGAAGAGGGCATCCCCAAGGATAGCGAGCGACGGGTCGCCCTGGCCATGGAACTGGTGGCTACCGCCGACGCTTTCGGTATTCCCATCGACAGCCTTTATATAGATCCCCTGGTGCTCCCCTGCAACGTGGGCCAGGATCACGGACCGGAGGTTTTAAAAACGCTGCAGCAGATCAAGCTGCTTTCCGATCCGCCGCCCAAGACGGTAGTGGGATTAAGCAACGTATCCCAGGGGACCAAGAGACGGGAACTGATCAACCGGGTATTTGCCGTGATGGCTATGGCCTGCGGCCTGGATGCCGCCATCGCCGACGCCTGCGACGATGAATTGATGGAAGCGGTGGCTACGGCCCGGATTCTTCTGAACATGGATATCTACTGCGATTCCTACGTGGAAGTGTTTAAGCAAAGCAACCGCTAGTCAGGCCGGGTGCCCGCCGCGGCGGGCACCCTTCGCCTCTACTGGACAGCGGGAGAGCGGTTAAAGAAAGGGAAGGTGAATCCATGATAATCGCGGAACGCAAGCCGCTGGATCAGATCATGGCCATGCTGGAGCCTTTCAAGCGCATCTGTGTCTTAGGCTGCGGAACCTGTGTTACCGTTTGCATGGCCGGCGGCCAGAAGGAGGCCGAAGAGCTGGCGGCCTTGATCGGGATTAGCCGGAAAAAGGAGAAGAAAGACGTTGAAGTAACGGCGTTCACCATTGAGCGCCAGTGCGAATTCGAGTTTGTGGACCAGGTTGCCCAGCAACTGAAAGATTGCGACGTGGTGCTCTCCCTAGCCTGCGGGGTCGGGGTTCAAACCCTGGTGGAGAGGATACCGGCCCTGAGGGTGCTGCCCGGGCTCAATACCAAATTCATGGGCTATCCGGTAGAACAGGGGGTATGGGTGGAGCGCTGCCTGGGCTGCGGGGACTGCATTCTGCACCTTACCCAGGGGATCTGCCCCATTACCCGCTGCGCCAAAAGTATCCTGAACGGGCCCTGTGGAGGCTCGTCGGAGGGGAAATGCGAGCTCAGCAGGGAGATCGATTGTGCCTGGCATCTCATCCACCAGCGGCTTACCGAGCTGGGCCGCGTCGGGGACCTGGCTGTCATACAGCCTCCCAAGGACTGGTCGTCTGCTCACCATGGAGGCCCGAGAACCATAGTAAGGGAGGATGTCAGACTTGATCGCAGGGAGTAAATTAGAAAGAGCCATTCGCAGCGGGCATTTTGTGGTCACGGCAGAGCTGGGGCCTCCCAAAGGGGCCGATATTTCCCAGTTGAAGCACCATGCCGAAGCCAATCGCAATCACGTGGAAGCCTTCAATATTACCGACAACCAGACCGCCATTGTTCGAACCTCCAGCATCGCCTGCGGTGCCACCCTGGTTCAGATGGGCCTGGAGCCGATCATTCAGATCACCGTTCGCGACCGGAACCGGATTGCCATCCAGAGCGACGTTCTGGGGGCGGCGGCCCTGGGGATTAAGAATATCCTCTGCCTGGCCGGGGATCACCAGAAATTCGGCAACGAACCGGGGGCCAAAGGCGTTTACGATATCGACTCCATGCAGCTGCTCAAAGGGCTGAAGGATCTGCGGGACGAAGGCCGCTTTATGGGAGGGGACCAGCTGGAGGGCTCCATTAGCTATTTCCTGGGAGCCGTAGAAAATCCCTTTGCCGATCCCTTCGAATACCGGGTAGACCGCCTGGAGAAGAAGATCAACGCCGGGGCCAGTTTCATCCAAACTCAGTGCATCTTCGACCTGGAGCGCTTCAAGAAGTGGATGGAGCTGGTCCGGGAGCGCGGGCTGCACAAGAAGGTGGCCATCCTGGGCGGGGTTACCCCCATCAAGTCCCTGGGGGCGGCCCGTTACATGAAAAATAACGTCTCGGGGATCATCATCCCCGACCAGTTGATCGAGCGCCTGCAAGGAGCCCAGGACAAAAAAGCGGAAGGCCTTAAAATCGCCATTGAAACCATCCAGCAGTTGAAAGAGATCGAAGGGGTGGCCGGGGTGCACATTATGGCCATCGCCTGGGAAGAGGTTGTCCCCGAGATCGTGGAGCGAGCCGGATTGTACCCCCGTCCCCAGATCTAGACCTGCAGCAGCACCAGGGCATAGAGATGACCTTAAAACAGGCCAGCTTTTGGCCTGTTACTTTTAAATATAACCTTTCCGGGGGAGGGGTAGTGTGCGCAAAGCCAAGGATGTGGTGATTGTCAGCGCGGCCCGGACGCCCATCGGCGATTTCGGAGGCGTTTTCCGAAATGTCTCCGCCCTGGAGCTGGGGCGGAGGGCCGTGGAAGCGGCGGTAAGCAGGGCCGGGATTGCCAAGGAGTCCGTGGAGGAAGTGATCTTCGGCAACTGCGGGCAGCGCAGCGACGAGCCGAACATTGCCCGCTGCATTGCCTTGAAGGCAGGGATGCCCATTCAGACTACCGGCTTTACCATTCAGCGCCAGTGCAGTTCCGCCATGCAGGCCCTGGTCTCCGCCTACCAGGAGATTGTCCTGGGCGACGCGGAGATTGTGGTGGCCGGAGGCGTGGAATCCATGAGTTCCGCCCCCTTTGTCCTGAAGGATGCCCGCTGGGGCAAGCGCCTGCAGCACGGCGAGATGACCGATGCCCTCTGGGAGATGCTCACGGATCCCTTTGCCAAGATCCTGATGGGGGTTACGGCGGAAAACCTGGCCCGCAAGTACGGCATAAGCAGGGAGGAACAGGACGAGATCGCCCTGCGCAGCCACCTGAATGCTGCAGCGGCCATCCGGGAAGGGCGCTTTCGGGAGGAGATCGTGCCGGTGGTGGTCAAGGAGCGGAAAGGGGAGCGAGTGGTAGATACCGACGAGCACCCCCGCAGCGACGCCTCCATGGAGAAGCTGGCCGCCTTGAAGCCGGCTTTCCTGGAAGGGGGGACGGTAACGGCGGGGAATTCCTCCGGTCTTAATGACGGAGCCGCCGCCCTGGTGCTTATGTCTGCGGAGAAGGCCGCTTCCCTGGGGATTAAGCCTATGGCCAGGATTGTCTCTTATGCCTGGGCCGGAGTGGAGCCGGAGTTGATGGGATACGGGCCGGTGCCCGCCACCCGGAAGGCCCTGGAGAAGGCCGGATTGTCTCTGGCGGATATAGAGCTGATCGAGCTGAACGAAGCTTTCGCCGCCCAGTACCTGGCCTGCGAAAAGCTCCTGGAACTAAACCGGGAGATCGTCAACGTAAACGGCAGCGGCATAGGCCTGGGCCACCCGGTAGGTTGCACGGGGGCCCGCATCGTGGTCACCCTGCTCTATGAGATGGCCCGCCGGGGCTTGAAACTGGGTCTGGCTACGCTCTGCGTGGGCGGGGGCATGGGGATGGCCATGATCCTGGAGAGATTATAAACAAAGCGATGGAGGTATGGAGATGAGCGATTTGGTACAGGTAACCCGGGAGGAGGGGCTGGCCCTGGTAACCATCAACAATCCTCCCGTTAATGCCCTGAACCGCAGCGTCATGGAGGCCTTGGATCGGACTTTTACCTCCTTGCACGAAGACCCGGAGCTCAGGGCCGTTATTGTAACGGGCGGCGGGGAGAAGGCGTTTGTGGCCGGTGCCGATATCAGCGAATTTCCCGCTTTAAAGCGGAAGCAGGGAGAGGAACTCAGCTATCGGGGGCAGCGGATCTTTCAGAAGATAGCCGACTGCCCTGTGCCCGTGATTGCCGCCGTGAACGGGTATGCCCTGGGGGGCGGGCTGGAGCTGGCCTTGGCCTGCGATATTCGGGTGGTGGCGGAGAATGCCCGGCTGGGGCTGCCGGAGGTAACCCTGGCCATCCTGCCGGGATACGGCGGCACCCAGAGGCTTCCCCGGACCATCGCCCCGGGAAGGGCCAAGGAGTTGATCTTTACCGGGGAGATGATCGAGGCGGCGGAGGCTTTTCGCTTGGGCCTGGCGGATCATCTGGTTCCCGCCGGAGAAGCGGTCAAGAAGGCGCGGGAAATCGCCGCCAAAATCATAAAGGGCAGCGGCCCCCTGGCAGTGCGCCTGGCCAAGGAAGCGGTGAACGGGGGGTTGGAGCTCGGCCTGGAAGAAGGCTTTAAGCTGGAGGCGTCGCTTTTTGGCAAGCTCTGCGACACCGAGGATAAAGATGAAGGGGCGCGGGCCTTTCTGGAGAAGAGAGCCCCCCAGTTTAAGGGGAAGTAGAGGAGGGAAAGCATGGAGATCAAGACTATCGGTGTAGTCGGGGCCGGGACCATGGGCAGCGGGATCGCCCAGGTAGCCGCTGCTGCCGGCTTTAGCGTCATTATGCACGACCTGGAGGACCGGTTCGTGCAGCGGGGCCTGGGGACCATCAAGAAGAACCTGGACCGGGCCGTGGAAAAGGGGAAGCAGAGCCGGGAGGAGGCCGACGCCCTGCTGGGGCGCCTCCGCGGCACCGTCCGGCTGGAGGAGTTGCAGGAGGCGGAGGTAGTTATCGAGGCCGTGGTAGAAAATATGGAGGTTAAGAAGGAGCTCTACGCCCGGCTGGACCAGATCTGCAAGCCCGAAGCAGTTCTGGCCTCCAACACCTCCGGCTTGAGCATTACCGAGATGGCTTCCGTCACCAAGAGGCCCTGGCAGGTGGTGGGGATGCATTTCTTCAATCCGGTCCCGGTGATGAAGCTGGTGGAGGTGATCAAGGGCAACGACACCTCCCCGGAGACCTTTGAACTGGTCATGGACCTGGCCCGGAAGCTGGGGAAGGAGCCCATCGCCGTCAACGAGGCTCCCCTGTTTGCCGTTAACCGCATCCTGGTCCCCATGATCAACGAGGCCGTCTTTGTCCTGATGGAGGGGGTGGCCAGCGCCGAAGATATCGACCGGGGCATGGTCCTGGGCTGCAACCATCCCATCGGCCCCCTGGCCCTGGCGGACCTGGTGGGTCTGGATGTCCTGCTGGCGGTTATGGAGACTCTGTACCGGGAGACGGGGGATTCCAAGTACCGGCCCTGCCCCCTGCTGCGCAAGCTGGTCCGTGCCGGGCATTTGGGGCGGAAAACAGGCCGCGGATTCTATACTTACTAACTCTATATTTAATGGATGAAATGAAAAAGGGGACGGTTCCCGTTTTGCATGTTTGTAAAAGGGGACGGACCTCCGGGGGCAGCCGCTGCTTGGATTTCCCGGGGGCCGTTGGCAGCCGTCCTCTTTTTTTCTCCTCCCGCTTGTGTTAAATTAGAAGAAAACAGCCGTTATTATTATTATTCCTGGTTAACGGAGGGTCCATGAGCAAGCAACTGATTCGCAATCTTAAAGTAGGAGATGAAGTGGAAACCCAGGCGTTGATTCTCGATGTAAGCCGGGGTACTTTTAATACGCCCAACCGCGCCGGGGATTATTTCTGGAAGTTAACCCTGGGGGATGTCAGCGGCAGCATCAAGGGGATCATCTGGGAGGCCAGGCTGGTGAAGGAGAACCTGGCCCGGGGTGACGTTGTATTCTTGCGGGGGGAGGTTAACGATTATCATGGCCCCCAGGTGGTGATCAGCGAGATTCAGAAGCTGGACCCGGCCAAGGTGCAGCGCAAATTTTTCCAGCCCGTGTCCGAAAGAGATCCCCGGGAGATGCTGGAGGAGTTAAAAGGGGTAATTGCTCAAGAGATTAAGACCCCTCCGCTCAAGCTGCTCCTGCTCTCTTTTTTCAATGACCGCCAGTTCGTGGAGCGCTTTATGGAGGCGCCGGCGGCCCGCACCATCCATCACAACTATATCGGCGGCCTTTTGGAGCATACCCTGGAAGTGATTTCCATTTGCCGCCACCTGGTTTCGCTGTACCCGGGAGAGCTTCAGCTGGACCTGCTGCTGACGGGGGCCATCCTGCATGACATCGGGAAGATAGAAGAGTACGACCCGGCCAGTTTAAGCTTCGAGTTTTCGGACCGGGGGAAGCTTATCGGCCATATCAGCATCGGCAAGGAGATGCTGGATCAGCGCCTCAGGCAGATTCCCGATTTCCCCGAGTCCCTTAAGCTGGAGCTGCAGCATATGATTTTAACCCATCACGGGATGCGGGAATGGGGCTCCCCGGAGATACCGAAGACCATTCATGCCTTCGCCCTTTTTCACGCCGACCTGGTCAGCGCCCGGTTAAACCAGTTTGTTAAAGTAATCCAGAGACATGCCAACGGCCCCGGTGACTGGACCGACTGGGACCGCTTTTTGGAGCGCAGCATCTACTTGAAGCGGCCCGGGGAATAATCAATGGGGTCAGGTCTTGAATTGTGAATTTTATGGGGTCAGGTCTTGAAATGTGAATTTTAAGCCCTTAGAAGATTAATGGGGTCAGGTCTTGAAATGTGAATTTTTGGCCCTTAATTTTTTGGGGTCAGTTTATTGGGGTCAAGTCTTGGAAAGTGAATTGTTAGTGGAGTCGGATCTTGTAAGGCTCCGCTCCCCGGAGGGTATGATTTTTCCGTTTAAAAGGCAGGATATTTCCTGTCGGTTGGAGAAACCTATTCTCACCTGAGCGAAGATGGTGGTGGAATAATTGGGACGTGCGGACAGACCCAGAGTGATGCTGAAGACAACGCTGGACAACGTTATCGCCTTCCAGCAGGATCCCGATTACTATTCCCAAAAGGGGACCTACTATCACCGCAAAAACAACTTGAACAAGGCTGTTCTCTACTTCAGGAAAGCCGTGGAACTGGAGCCCGAAAATCCTCTCCACCATTACAACCTGGCCTGTGTTCTGAGCAAAGCCGGCCAACTGGAAGAGGCCAACCGCATCTTTTATTACATCGTGCAGAAGCTGGATCCCGACTTTACCGAGTGCTATTTTTTAATGGCCATCAATTACGGCTTCATGGATGATCTCAGGCTGGCCCGCCAGTACCTGAACAAATATCTCCAGGAATCTCCCGAGGGGGAGATGGCCGATGAGGCCCGGGATTTAATCTATGCCCTCGAGGAGGAGGAGCAGTGCTTTGAGAGCCACCGGGAGCAATTGACCTGCCAGGACAACGAGGCCCTGGAGGAGGCTATCTCCAGTTTAAGCGATCATCAACTGCGCCGCCGCTTCCAGGAGCGGGAGTTTCGCAAGATCCTGCACAAGGGCTTGTACCAGGGCAGCGATCATCTAAAAGAGATGATCCTCCGGCTTTGCGGCAGAATGCGCACGGTGGAGGCCCGCCGCTACCTGGCGGAGTACGTGGCCAATCCCTGGGTTAAGGAGCGGCTGCGCCAGATCGCCCTCCTGGAGTTGAAGAACATCTCCCCGGACGGCGGTTTCCGCATTTACAAGGACGGCAATTTCGTGGAGATAAACCTGGAAGCCTATCCCCTGCAGGCCCCCGTGTGGAAGGAGGAATGGCAGGCGGTTCTGGATTGTACTACGGAGAATATGCGCAAGAACGCCTACTACCGGGAGGAATTCTTTGAAGACGTTCGGGCCATCTGGCTTGACTATATTAACCACGTCTACCCCGACGTGCCCAGGATTGTCAAGAAGGAGGCCTGGAGTGCGGGGCTGGAATACAGCCTGGCCCGCTTCCATTTCCTGGATTTAACCCAGAAGGAGTTGGCCCGGCAGTACGGTGTATCCGCGGCCAGCGTCAGCGCCAAATTTCAGGAGATTAACCGGGTGCTGCAGATCGACCAGAAAGCCTACCGGAATATGCTGGCCTTCTTGGCTCACCAGAGCCGGGAGCCATATTAAGATGGCCCTTTAAATCCCTTCTAAAAAGAAGGGGTTTTATTTGTACCGTTTTTTTAAGAAACTGAACCGGGGTGGAAGGGAAATTGCGGCACGAACTCTTTGTCCAGACGAAGAATCGCCAGGAGTTGGTGGACCTGACGGCCATGATCAACCGGGTCCTGGAGGCCTGGCCGGCAAAGGAAGGTCTCTGCACCCTCTTTGTTGCCCATACCACCGCGGCGATTACTGTCAACGAAGCTGCGGATCCCTCGGTAGTCGATGACCTGCTGCGCCATCTCAACCGGCTGGTCCCCGAAAAGGGCGATTACCGGCACCGGGAGGGGAACAGCGACGCCCACATAAAAGCGGCTTTAATCGGGAACTCAGTCCAGATCCCCGTTCACAATGGCCGCCTGGACCTGGGGACCTGGCAGGGCGTTTTCCTGGCGGAGTTCGACGGCCCCCGCCGGCGCAGGGTGATCGTGAAGCTGGCTGCCGATCCGGATTAAAGGGGAGAAAAGCCCCCTTGGCAAGGAGTGGAGGGATGGGCATGGCGGAACACCTGGCCCGGGGTGTTAAAGAAGCGGCTGCTCTCCTGGCGCAAGCCGAATACTGCATTGCCCTGACGGGAGCGGGCGTCTCCACGGAGAGCGGGATACCGGATTTTCGCAGCCCCGGCAGCGGCTTATGGACCCGGCTCGATCCCATGTTTTTCACCATCGAGAGCTTTAAGGCGGACCCGGCTCAATTTTACCGCCTGGGGCAGGAGCTCTTTGCCGTGATCAAGGAGGCGGAACCCAACGATACCCATATCGTCCTGGGCGAACTGGAGAAGCGGGGCCTGGTCAAGGCGATTATTACGCAAAACATTGACGGTTTGCACCAGAAGGGGGGAGCAAGGCGGGTTTTAGAGATCCACGGTTCCTTGGAAAGCGCCAGCTGCATCGGCTGTGGTTGCCGGGTCTCCATGGAAGGGGTGATCGGCGCCGTGCTTGACGGAATCCTGCCGCCCCGCTGCTCCCGGTGCGGCGATCCTTTAAAGCCGGATATCATTCTCTTCGGAGAAGCCATGCCCCCCGTTTACCAGGAGGCGCTGCTGGAAGCCGAAAAGGCGGATTGCATCATGGTAATCGGTTCCAGTATGCAGGTCTCTCCCGCCAACCTGCTGCCCCGCTACAGCGAGAATTTAATCATCATCAACCGGGAGCCGACAGTTTATGATTCCCGGGCCCGGGTAGTCCTCCGGGGGAACACCGCCCCGGTAATGCGTTCCCTTTTAGACGAGCTGGAGCTTTGCTACGGCTTATAAACTTTGTCCCTTTGCAAAAGGAGGGGAAGCCAATGACCAGACATATGCTCGGCCTGCACGGGGTCACGGCGGAAAGCTTGGGCATGATTATGGAGAGGGCCTGGCGAATTAGGCAAAACCGCCGGCAGTACCGGGAGAAGCTGAAGGGGAAGCTGATAGCCGCCCTTTTTTTTGAGCCCAGCACCCGGACGAAGCTTTCTTTTGAACTGGCGGCCCACTGGCTGGGAGCCGAATTCATTCATTTTCCCCTGGAAACCAGCAGCCGGGTCAAGGGAGAGAGCCTCCTGGATACGATTCTAACCGTTACCGCCATGGGGGTGGATGCCTTGATCATCCGCCACTCCAACTCGGGAGTCCTGGAATGGTTAAAGGAAAAAGTGGATGTCCCCTTGATCAATGCCGGGGACGGTGCCCACGAGCATCCCACCCAGGCTCTTCTGGACCTGCATACCATGTACCATTATTTTGACTCGCTGAAGGATATTGAGGTGGTCATGGTGGGCGATATCCAGCACAGCCGCGTGGTCCGTTCCAGCATCTGGGCCTTGAAGACCCTGGGCGCCCGCATCACCCTGGTGGGGCCGCCATCCTTACTGCCCCGGGAATTCGAGCAGTTCGGCATCTCCATCTCCTGGCGGCTGGACGAGGTTTTGCCCAAGGCCGACATCGTGTACCTGCTGCGGATCCAGCAGGAGCGGCAGCAAAAAGGGCTGCTTCCCTCCCTGGCCGACTATACCAGGCAGTTCGGCTTGACCGCCGGCCGGCTCTCCCTTCTTAAGCCGGGGGTCCTGGTTATGCATCCGGGACCGGTCAACGTGGGGGTGGAGATTACGGCCGAAGCGCTGCAACTGCTGCGGTCATGGCCCCGGGAGCGGGCCCAGGTTTGCATTGAACACCAGGTGGCCAGCGGGGTGGTCGTCCGGGCGGCGCTTCTGGACTACCTCTTGGGGGAGGAAAGCCATGAAATTACTGCTTAAAGGTGCTACCGTCGTCGACCCTTCTCAGGACCTGGAAGAACAGGCGGATCTGCTTATTGAAGATGGAGTTGTCGCCGGGATCGGGCGCGGGATACGGGCCGACTATGCCCGGGAGCTGGACCTCTCCGGCAAGTACCTGGTCCCCGGCTTTGTGGACATGCACGTGCACCTGAGGGAGCCGGGCTTTGAAGGCAAGGAGACTATTGCCACGGGCACGGCGGCGGCCGTGGCCGGGGGGATAACTTCCCTGGCCTGCATGCCCAACACGGCCCCTCCCGTGGACAATCCCCTGGTGGTGGGCTACATTCAGCAGAAAGCTCGGGAAGCCGGGCTGGCCCGGGTCTATCCCGTGGGGGCGCTGACCAGGAACCGGCAGGGAGAATTCATGGCCGATTACAGCGCCCTGTACGCCGCCGGGGTCCGCGCCTTCAGCGACGACGGGGACCCCGTCGATAACAGCTACCTGCTCTATCAAATCTTCAAGTACCTGCTGGCCTTTGAAGACACCCTCATCATCTCCCATTGCGAGGATCGGCGCCTGGCGGCCAACGGGCTGGTGCACGAAGGGTACTGGAGCAACTTGCTGGGCCTGCCGGGGATACCCCCGGCGGCGGAGACCGTGGCTGTGGCCCGGGAAATACTCCTGGCCCAGGCCACGGGGAAGCGCTTGCACCTGGCCCACATCAGCACCGCCGGGGCGGTGGAATGGATCCGCTGGGCCAAGGAGAAGGGGCTGCCCGTGACCGCCGAGGTTACCCCCCACCACCTGCTGCTTACCGATGCGGCGGTAAAGGGCTACAATACGGCGGCCAAGGTCAACCCGCCCCTGCGCTCGGAAGAAGACCGGCAGGCTCTTTTACAAGGCCTGCGGGAGGGGATCATCGATGTCATCGCCACCGACCATGCCCCGCACAAAATTGACGAGAAGGACCTGGATTATTTCGAGGCCCCCTTTGGCGTCATCGGCCTGGAGACGGCGGTGCCCATGCTGCTGACGGAGCTGGTTCACCGCGGGGAGCTCTCCCTGCGGGAACTGGTCCAGGCCTACTCCTGCCGCTCCGCCCGCATCCTGGGGGTGCCGGGCGGAACCCTGAAGCCCGGGGCGCCGGCGGATATTGCCGTCCTGGACCTGGAGGCGGAAGGGGTGATCGAACCCCGGCGCTTTTACTCCAAGGCCAGGAACACTCCTTTTGCGGGGCGGAAGGTGCGCGGCCTTCCCGTGCTCACCCTGCTAGGCGGCGAGATTAAAATGGAAGAGGGAGCAGTTAAAGTTGGAAAGCAGGAATAATTCCCCGGGGGGGCGGCTGAAGGAGATGGTAGCCGTCGCCCGGAATTGCTACCGGTTGATAATAGAGTATCCCTGGCTGGCGCCCCCCCAGCCGGGGCAGTTTGTGCAGCTGCGGTGGCACCGGGGCACCGACCCCTTGCTGCGGCGGCCCTTTAGCATCCACCGTGCCGATTGCCGGAGGGGGGAGCTGTGGCTGCTGATCCAGGTGGCCGGCCGGGGGACGGCGGACCTGGTGGAAAGGGGGACCCCGGGCATGGAACTGGATATTCTTGGCCCCCTGGGCCGGAGCTTCCCGCACCTGGAGGAAGAGGGCTTGGCCCTGCTGCTGGGTGGCGGCGTCGGCTTGGCTCCCCTGTTGTTTCTGGCCGAGGAGCGACGGCGCCGCGGGCTGCCCTTCCGCTGGCTGATCGGAGGCGCCGGCGCCGACCTCCTACCCCCGCCGGAATATTTCCTCTCCCTGGGACTCTCCCCTCAATTTGTTACCGAGGACGGCAGCCTGGGGGAGAAAGGCCTGGCAACGGATCTCCTGCAGCGCTTCCTGGAAGAGGAGAGGCCTTCTCGGGTTCATGCCTGCGGACCGGTTCCCATGCTGGCGACGGCGGCCAAGCTGTGCCGGCAGTTCCGGGTGCCCTGCCACCTGTCCCTGGAGTCTTTTATGGCCTGCGGCGTGGGGGCCTGCCAGGGTTGTGTGGTTCCCATCCGGCACGGCGAGAAGGTGGAATACCGGCGGGTCTGCTTGGAGGGACCCGTCTTCGACGGGGAGGTGGTCGATTTTGAACAGTGGCCCGGGATTGACCCTTAATCTGGCCGGCATACCGATGAAGACCCCTTTCCTGGCCGCTTCCGGCTGCTACGGCTACGGCCGGGAGTATCTGCCGTGGGCCGATTACAGCTGCTGGGGGGCGCTGGTGCTAAAGGGGACTACCAGAGAGCCCCGAGGGGGAAACCCGCCCCCCAGGCTGGTGGAGACCCCTTCCGGCTTGTTAAACGCCATCGGCTTGCAGAACCCGGGCATAGACTATTTTTTGAAGCAGATCCGTCCCGGCCTGGAGGAGTTGGGGCCGGCCATCATTCTCAATATTGCCGGGGAAAGCATCGAGGAGTACTGCCAGGTGGCTTCTCTCCTGGAGGGCGTGAAAGAGGTGGACGGCATCGAGGTCAATATCTCCTGCCCCAATGTCCGCAAGGGCGGGGTGCACTTTGGGACCGACCCGGCCGTGGTGGAGGAGCTGGTGGGCGCCGTCCGGGAGGTTTACAGCGGCCCCCTGCTGGTAAAGCTCTCCCTGGAGGCGGGGCAAATTGTCCCCGTAGCCCTGGCGGCGGAGAAGGCGGGCGCCGATGCCCTCTCCTTGATTAACACCCTCCGGGGCATGGTTATCGATATCCACCGGCGTCGCCCCGTGCTGGGCAGCCTGACCGGCGGGCTGTCGGGGCCGGCCATTCGGCCCGTGGCCGTGCGGGCCGTCTGGGAGGTGGCCGAGGCGGTAAAGATACCCGTGGTGGGCATGGGCGGAATCTGTACCGCGGAAGATGCCCTCCAGTTTTTCCTGGCCGGGGCCACCGCCGTGGCGGTGGGAACGGCCAACTTTGTCAACCCCCGGGTGGCCTCGGATCTGGTCCGGGGCTTGACCCGCTACCTGCAGGAAAACGGGTTCAAGCATTACCGGGAGCTCATCGGGGCGGCCCGGAACCGCTGATTTTGGCAAGGGGAGGCGGCTTATGCGCTTCGGGGTGCATATGGCCCAAAAAGGAGGCTTTGCCGCCAACTTGCGGCGCCTCAAAGAGATGGGCTTTCGCTCGGCCCAGATCTTTCCCGGCAATCCAACTGCCTGGAAGATGGGCGCCGCCCATCCCCGGGAGCTGGAGAGGCGGAGGGCCCTGGCGGAGGAGCTGGAGATCCGGCCCCTGGTAATCCACTGCCCGTACCTGATCAACCTGGCCTCTCCCAACCCCGACTTCCATGAACGCTCCCGGGAGCTGCTCCGGCAAACCATGGAGCGGGCTGCCCTCTACGGCTCTCCCTACGTGGTGCTGCATACCGGCAATCACGGGGGTGCGGGAATCGAGGCGGGCCTGGAGCTGCTGGTGGAGACCATCGCCGGGGAGTTGCCCCGCTGGCCGGCAGGGGTCAAGCTGCTCCTGGAGAATACCGCGGGCAGCGGCACCGCCCTGGGCTCCCGCTTTGAAGAGCTGGCCCGGGTGCTTAAAGCTTTCCCGCCGGGCGCCCTGGGGGTATGCTTTGATACCGCCCATGCCTGGGGCGCGGGATACGACCTGGGGAGCGCCCGGGGGGTGGAGCAGACCTTGGAGCAGTTTGAGAAGCATATAGGCCTGGAGCACCTGTGCCTGCTCCACCTGAACGATGCCAAGGCCGGGCTTGGTTCCCGGGTGGATCGCCACGAACATATCGGCTGCGGCGGGATCGGGCGGGAAGGGTTTCGGGCCCTGCTAAATCAGGATTGGCCGGAGGATATGCCGGCTATCCTGGAGACTCCCGAGATGGGCGGGCCCTGGGACCGGCGCAACCTGGAGATGCTGGTGGAATTGGGGGGTGTAGGCTGATGGCGGGGCGCAAAACTATTTTCTGCTGCGCCAACTGCGGTTACGAAGCGCCCAAGTGGCTGGGACGCTGCCCGGGCTGCGAGCAATGGAATACTTTTGAGGAGATCATCCTAACGCGATCCGGGAAGGCGAAGGAGAAAGGGGCTCCGACGGCGGCCGCTCCCCTGGAGGAGATTCCCCTGGGCGACCAGGAGCGCTATCCCACGGGTATCGGCGAGCTGGACCGGGTTCTGGGAGGCGGCGCCGTTCCCGGCTCGGTGGTCCTGCTGGGGGGCGACCCCGGCATCGGCAAATCCACCCTCCTGCTTCAGGCGGCGGCCTCCTTGACCGGAGCCGGCCCTGTGCTCTATGCCAGCGGCGAAGAGTCCTTGCAGCAGATCAAGTTCCGGGCGGAGCGGCTGCGCATTGGCGGCGGGATTCATGTTCTGGCCGCCACCCGGACGGGGGTTCTCCTGGAAGTGGTGCAGAATTTTAAGCCCGGGGTCCTGGTCCTGGATTCGGTGCAGGCTTTTTACTGCGAAGAGAGGGACGGGGTGCCGGGCAGCGTGAACCAGGTCCGGGAAGTGGCTGCGGAGATGGTGCGCCTGGCCAAGGAGGAGGGAATCCTCGTCTTTCTCGTCGGCCATGTCACCAAGGAGGGGGTGATGGCCGGCCCCCGCCTGCTGGAGCACATGGTGGATACCGTGCTCTACCTGGAAGGCGAGCGCTACCACAGCTTTCGCATTCTTAGGGGGGTGAAGAATCGCTTCGGCTCCACCAATGAAATCGGCGTCTTCATGATGGAAGAGCGGGGCATGGTGGAGGTGGCCAATCCTTCCCACCTTTTTATTACCCAGCGCCCGCAGCCGGTGGCCGGCGCGGTGATTGCCGCCTGCATGGAGGGGACCCGCCCCCTGCTGGTGGAGATCCAGTCCCTGGTCAGCGCCACCAGCTACCCCTCTCCCCGCCGCACCTCTTCGGGCCTGGACCTGAACCGGGTGGCCCTGGTCATGGCGGTCCTGGACAAGTATACCGGCACCTCTTTTCTGGGCCTGGATACCTTTGTGAATGCCGTGGGCGGGGTGAAACTGACGGAAACGGCGGCGGACCTGGCCCTGGCCTTAAGCCTGGTCTCCAGTTTGCGGGGGAAGGGGCTGCCCAACGAAAGTGCTATCATCGGAGAAGTAGGGTTGACCGGTGAAATACGCCCCGTAAACCGCATCGAGGCCCGGTTGAAGGAAGGAATCAAGCTGGGCTTTCGGCGTTTTGTGGTGCCCCGGGCCAACCTGGACCAACTGGAGCCGGGACTGAGGGGCAAAAAGGGGATCGCGATCCTCGGAGTCAGCAGTATCAACGAGGCTGTGGAGAGCGTTTTTTGACGGACAATTCTTTAGGATAGGAAATAATGGCCGAGGGTATTAAGGCGGTTGTACTCCATATTGAACACGTCTTCCAGTTTCAAGTCCAGAAGGCTGCAGATGGCTGCCAGGTAAAAGAGATGATTGCCGATCTCTTCGGCGATGATCTCCTGGCAGTGCTCGCATAACTTCCCTTTTATATGTGAATCCGCATGTTTTCCGCAGTCTTTCAGGGAGTCCGTGGGGGGAAACTGCTGCTTGTTGGCGATAATGGATATACAGCCGCAATCCGTTACCGTTTTAATGATGCTGCGATTGACCCGGGAGGTTGATTCCTGGTACTTGGAGAGGCAGTCCAGGATGCTGCGGTGGCGGATTAGCAATTCGGAAACCATATGTTGAAACTCGCCAACTACTTGACTGTTCTTCATTAAAGATTCCACCTCTTATGGAGTATTGAGCAGCGCTACCTATGATAAAATTATTATACTTTTTAGATTCAACAGCTGTCAACTAGCTGGAGGAGTTCGGTAGCTTGACCGATAGGGGTCTCATTCTATATTCAACCCCTATTCACCTACTAAAATGTACGCTGCCGGGGAGCGGAACCGCCATAGGATCATTTCCTTGCCCCAAAAAGACAAGCTTGCCGCCGAAGAAGAGCCGGCCGGCACGAAAGAGGCCCTCACCCAGTGGGGAAGGAGGCTGAAAGAGCTGGGCCGGCTCATATCCCGGTTTATTCGCCCCAGGCCAAGGGACGCATCCAGCGCCTCTGGGGAACCCTGCAGCACCCCCTGATTACCCAAATGAGCATCGCCAATATCTCATATCAAGAGGCCAACGACTTCCTGCCCGGCTTTATCGAGGGCTTCAAAAACCCTTCGCCGCCAAACCCGCCTGCTCCGAGACAGATTACTTGCCCAGCCCAAAAGACTTGGCCCCATAGCCAAAGGGGTGACCTTTTCTCAGTCCAGATCAGGGGTTTTTCGGGCGGCATTTTCACCGCTGCTGACAATTAGAAAAATTAGATATTGTCACTGCCAATAAAATATGTTACAATCAATGTTTATTTGACATGGGGGGGGTGAAAATGTTACTATGGTAGTGTGGGAAGCTAAGGAGGCGATTCTTTGTTTAACATTGGCGATAAGGTTGTCTACCCTATGCACGGAGCAGGTATCATTGAAGCCATCGAAGAAAAGGAGATCCTTGGTTCCCGTAAAAAATACTACGTGATGAAGATGCCTGTGGGTGAAATGAAGGTAATGATCCCCACTGAAAACTCCTGCCGCATCGGAATCAGGGAAGTAGTGGATGCCAAGGCGGTGGAGAAGGTGCTCCAGATTCTCCAGGGGGAGCAGGGGGAGATGTCCAGCAACTGGAACCGCCGCTACCGTTCTCACCTGGAGAAGATCAAAAGCGGGAATATATACCAGGTTGCGGAGGTGGTGCGCAACCTGATCCGGCGTGATAGGGAGAAGGGGCTCTCCACGGGGGAGCGAAAGATGCTGGAGAACGCCAAGCAGATCCTGGTTAGCGAACTGTTCCTGGTTCAGGGGGTGGATCGCGCCCGCCTGGAAAAAGAACTGGAGCGGATTTTTTCCGGGAATCATTCTTGATGCTTTTTTCTGCGCGCGCGGGTATATTCTGCCTTGCTCTTTGTAAAAAATATAAGTTATAATTAACTTATCTTGCTTATTTTCCCTCCACTATCAAGATTTGTGACTGATTTGATCTATTATTAAGGAGGTGAAACAATTGGCGCAGAAAATAGTGCGCATCGTTGGAACCCTGATCGGTATTATCCTGGGGGCACTGATCTTTAAAGATTTCGGACCGTTCTTTGTATCCGCCGTGGGCGGCGCCATCAGCATATCCGAACCCTTGGGCACCTCCATCTCCTCCGTCCTGGGCGGCTCTTTTATGGGACTGATTTTCTACTTTTTATCTCCCCTGACCATCAAGTTTTATAATCGCTTTATGAACTGGTGCGACAGCCGCTTGAAAACGGTACCGACCCAGGACATTGTTCTTGTTTCCGCGGCGTTGATTGTAGCCTTGCTGATGGGGATGCTGCTCAGCTTCTCCGTAAATCGGATTCCCTATGTCGGACCCTACATAGCGCCCCTCCTTACCTTGCTGCTGGCTGTTATCGGGGTCCGCTTCCTGCTGAACCGCAAGGAAGATTTTGCTTTCCTGACTTCCATTTTCAACCGGAATCCCCGGTCTCCCGCTGCCGCCGACAACGAAACCTACAAAATTCTCGACACCAGCGCCATTATCGACGGGCGCATCGTGGATATCTGTAAAACCGGCTTCCTGGAGGGGGTAATCGTGGTGGCCGGCTTCGTCCTGGAAGAGCTGCGCCACATTGCCGATTCCCCCGACCTGCTCAAGCGCAACCGGGGCCGCCGGGGGCTGGATATTCTGAATAAGATTCAAAAAGAGATGGATATCCCGGTGCAGATATACGAGGGCGATTTTGAGGATCTCAACGACGTGGACAGCAAGCTGGTACGCCTGGCCAAGGTGATAAACGGCAAGATCATTACCAATGATTTCAACCTGAACAAGGTATGTGAACTGCAGGGCATACCGGTACTCAATATTAACGAGCTGGCCAATGCCGTAAAACCGGTGGTTCTCCCCGGGGAGGAGATGACCGCCCAGATTATCAAGGACGGCAAAGAACCCGGCCAGGGGGTCGCCTACCTGGACGACGGCACCATGATCGTGGTGGAGGGGGGACGCCGCTATATTGGGGACAGCATCGATGTGCTGGTTACCAGCGTCCTCCAGACCGCAGCCGGAAGAATGATTTTTGCCAAGCCGAAGCAGGCGGCGGAGCGCGTCACCGGGGTTAAGTAGTGAAAGCGGCGGCTATCATAACTGCGGCCGGGCAAGGCCAGCGCATGAATATACCCATCAAGAAGCAATATCTGGTCCTGGAAGGAGTCCCCGTCCTGGCCCGGACCGTCAATGCTTTTTTGCCCTTGGAGGCATTTATCGGCATCATTGTGGTGGTCCCCCCGGGAGAGGTTGAGTTTGCCCAGAAAATCCTGAAGCCTTTTTGTCCCCTGGACCGGTTGACCCTGGTGGAAGGGGGGCTCAGGCGTCAGGATTCTGTTTTTAACGGTCTTCAGGCGGTGCCGGCGGAGGCCGAACTGATCTGCATTCATGACGGGGCCCGGCCCCTGGTTAGCCGGGAATTGATTCTGGCCGCCCTGGAGGAAGGGGGCAAATGGGGGGCGGTGGTTCCAGTCATTCCCGTGACGGATACCTTGAAAGAGGTGGACCTGGACGGTATAATCCTGGCTACCCTTCCCCGCTCCCGGATGCGGCTGGCCCAGACCCCCCAGGTCTTTCAGCAGGCTTTGATCCGCGATGCCTACCGCCAGGCCAACCTTCTGGGCATTGAAGCCTCCGACGACGCCTATCTCCTGGAGATCCTGGGGACCCGGGTTCACACCCTGGCCGGAGATCCCCGCAACATTAAGATAACCGGCCCCCATGACTTGCAGGCGGCCGCTGCTTTTCTAAAGGGGGAGAAGGAATGAACCGGATCGGCATCGGCTACGATCTGCACCGCCTGGTTCCGGACCGCCCCTTGATCCTGGGCGGAGTCCGCATACCTTTTCCCTTGGGGCTGGAGGGCCATTCCGATGCCGATGTCCTCCTCCATGCCATTATGGACGCCCTCCTGGGGGCGGCGGCCCGAAAGGACCTGGGGCACCATTTCCCTCCCGGCGATGAGCGCTACCGGGATATCTCCAGCCTGGTCCTGCTGGAGGAGGTGCGCCGGATTATCGCGGCGGAGGGTTACCGGGTTATCAATGTGGATGCGGTGCTTATCGCCCAGGAGCCCCGGCTGGCTCCCTACATCGAAGCCATGGTGGCCAATATCGCCGCCGCCCTGGGAATCTCTCCCGGCGCCGTATCGGTAAAGGCGACCAGCACCGAAGGGGTGGGCGCCTGCGGGCGCCAGGAAGCCATGGCCGCCCAGGCGGTGGTCTTGATTTCCCATGGAGAAGGGGATTGAGGGCTGTTTCCAAATTGCTTTGGGCCGCCTTCCGCGGGGAAAAGCTCCCCGGTATTAAGGCGGCCGGCAGGGCAGCCCCAGGGTCTGGGGGGTTCCACAGGGCGGTTGACAGACTTGCCGGCTCCTGTATATAATAGATTAAACATTGGCATAGCATAATGGCCGATGAGCGGGAAGAGTAAGGCGGTTGCGGCTCACAGAGAGGGGCCCCGTCAGGCTGGAAGGGCTCCGGGTACGGTCCGCCTGAAGTGCGCCCGGGAGGTGAAACCGGGAAAGGGAGCGAGTACCGGTTTCCAGGCTGCCTGTTACGCAGCAAAGAGGGGGACCGGCGGTTGTTATGAAGAACCGGCCGGTCCAAGCAGAGTGGAACCGCGGTGACAAGCCGTCTCTGTAGCGCAGCACAGAGGCGGCAATTCATTTTTGGGGTGAAGAGGAAAATGTTTAAACGATTGCGGCAAGATATCCGGGCGGTAATGGAGCGGGATCCGGCGGCGAAAAGCGTTCTTGAGGTGCTTCTCTGCTATCCCGGCCTGCGCGCCCTCTTTTTTCACCGGATCGCTCATTTTCTATATCGCCGGCGCCTGATCTTATTGGCCCGCATGGTATCCAATTTTTCCCGTTTCCTGACGGGGATCGAGATCCATCCCGGGGCCAAGATCGGATCGGCTTTCTTTATCGACCACGGGATGGGCGTGGTCGTGGGAGAGACTACCGAAATTGGCGATAATGTAACCATTTACCAGGGAGTAACCCTGGGCGGCACCGGGAAGGACAAGGGAAAGCGCCACCCCACCATCGGCAACAACGTGGTCATCGGCGCCGGAGCCAAGGTTTTGGGTCCCATTGAGGTGGGGGATGGGGCGCGCATCGGGGCCGGTTCGGTGGTCTTGCAGTCGGTGCCTCCCGGGGCTACCGTGGTGGGAGTTCCCGGGCGGGTGGTCTTCCACCGGGGCAACCGCATCCCCGCCCTGATCAACCTCAACCATGCCGACATGCCCGACCCCGTTGCCGACGCCCTGATCCGCCTCCAGGACCAGATCGAACAGCTTCGCGCTCAAATCGAGGAGCTGGAAAAAGGGGTGTACAACAGTGGCCATAAGGCTGTATAATACCCTGACCCGGAAGAAAGAGGAGTTTAAACCCGTCAATCCCCCCCAGGTCACCTTCTATGTCTGCGGGCCTACCGTCTATGATTTTATTCATATCGGCAACGCCCGGGTTTTTATTGTTTTCGATGTAATCAGGCGCTACCTGCAGTACCGCGGCTACCGGGTGACTATGGTCCAGAACTATACCGATATTGATGACAAGATGATTAACCGAGCCCGGGAACAGGGGATCACCGTTCCGGAGCTGGCCCAACGTTTCATTGAGGCGTACCGGGAAGATGCGGCGGCCCTGCGGGTGCGCCCCGCCGATGTGCAGCCCCGGGCTACGGAACATATAGAGCAGATTATCGCCTTGATTAAGAAGCTGGAGGAGCGGGGGTACGCCTATGCCAGCGAAGGCGACGTCTATTTTGATACCGGCCGCTTTGAGCCTTACGGGCAGCTTTCCCAGCAGAAGCAGGAGGAACTCCTGGCGGGCGCCCGGGTTGAGCCGGGGGAGAAGAAGAAACACCCCTTGGATTTCGCCCTCTGGAAGCAGATGAAGCCGGGAGAGCCCTCCTGGGAGAGCCCCTGGGGGGCGGGCCGCCCGGGCTGGCATATCGAATGCTCGGCCATGTCCATGCATTACCTGGGCCTTCCCCTGGATATTCACGCCGGGGGGACGGATCTGATATTCCCCCACCACGAAAATGAGATCGCCCAGAGCCAGGCGGCCTATGACCGGCCCCTGGCCAACTACTGGCTTCATGCCGGCTACCTGAACATCGAGCAGCAAAAGATGTCCAAGTCCCTGGGCAATGTCTTGACCGTCCGCCATCTGCTGGAAGAATATGATCCCCTGGACCTGCGCTTTTTCCTGCTCTCCGCTCATTATCGCAAGCCCCTGAACTTTAGCCGGGAACTGATCCGGCAGGCCCGGAGCGGGCGGGAGCGGCTGCAGGAGTTCCTGGAAAACTTGCAGGACGCCCTGGAAAAAGGGGAAGGGGGAGGCGAGCCCGGCCGCCTTGGGGCAGCCCTGGAGAAAGCCCGGGAGCGGTTTCTTCAGGCCATGGATGATGATTTTAATACCGCCGACGGGATCGCCGCCCTTTTTGAGCTGGCCCGGGAGGGGAACAGCTACCTTAAGGAAAACTACCCTTACGATGCCGGACTTCTTGAAGATGTCCTCTCCTTTTACCGGGAAGTCAACGAGATCCTGGAGATCGTTGCCCTTGATACCCGGGAAGCCCTGGCAGAAGAGATCCGGGAGGCCATCCGGCAGCGGGAGGAGGCCCGCCGCCGGAAAGACTGGGCTACGGCGGACCGGATCCGGGAGGAGTTGCTGGAAAAGGGCATTATCCTGGAGGACACGCCCCACGGCGTACGCTGGAAACGCCGTTCTTGAGGCCAAGAAGCTTGCGGCAGTTTTCTCCAGCCAAGAAAGGGAGGTGGTTCCCCTTGGACTTCATTAGGGAGAGAACTATCGAACAGGCCTGGCGTATGACCTTGTGGTACTGCGCCCGCTACGGCTACAGCTACAGGGTGGAGAAGGGCAGCTACGAAGGACAGATCCGGAAACAGCTAAGCCACCTGGCCGTGATTATCGAGGAACCCTATACCCGGCCCCTGGCGGTAACCATGCCGGAGAACACGGGGATACCCGCCCCTACTTCCGAGGAGAAGATCCACTCCTACTTTTATGAATACCTGGTTACAGATACCAAGGAAGACAAGGAAGACTATACCTACGGCCAGTATATCGCCCCCCAGCTGCCCACGGTCATTGAGCTGCTGAACAGCTCCCGGGGGAACACCAACCAGGCCTGCATCACCATCGGCGACCCGGGATGCATCCGGCTGGCGGATCCTCCCTGCCTCCGGGTCATCGATTTGAAGGTGGTGGAGGGGAAGCTGCAGATGACCGTCTTTTTCAGATCCTGGGATATTTTCGTCGGCTTTCCCGAGAACCTGGGCGGCCTGCAGCTGCTGAAGGAGTACATTATCATGCATTTAGATTTTCCCGTGGAAGACGGCCCCATAATCGCCTACTCTTCCGGGGCCCATATTTATGAACAGTATTTTCCCATTGTGAACCTGTTGAACGCCCATAAATGTTAAGGGCCCGGGGAGCAGGGCGGGCAGCATATTTTGAGACCGGGGGAAGTAAATTTAGTATTAAAGGGGCAAGCTGGAAGCGGCAAGCCCAAAGCGGGCGTTTTCCGGCAAGGAAGTTGTCATGGCCGGCCGGGCAATATGCCGGAGGAGATTCAAGCCGATGGCCATCAACGGGCGAGGAAGCAAGTCCAGGGAGATGAACGGAAGCGAACTGGTGGTGGGACGGCAGCCGGTGCTGGAAGCGCTGCGCCAGGGAACCGCTAGTTGCATTTACCTGCTGGAGGGGCAGAAGGGCAGGATTATTGAGGAGATCCAGGAGGCTGCGGCGGCGGCCGGGATCCCCCTTTTTACGGAGAAGCGGGAAGTATTTAGCCGCCGGGTCATGGACGAGCGAGGCCACCAAGGAGTGGCCGCCCTGGCCCGGCCTTTTCGTTACCTGAGCCTGGCGGAACTTCTGGAGCAAGCCGGGCCCGCCCCCCTTTTTCTCCTTCTGGATCATCTACAGGATCCGCAAAACCTGGGCTCCATTATCCGCACCGTCCACTGTGCCGGCGTAGAGGGGATTATTATTCCCAAGCGTCGCGCCGTACCCGTTACCCCCGCCGTGCGCAAGGTATCCGCCGGTGCTGCAGAGCGGGCCCGGATAGCCCTGGTGGGCAACCTGGTGCACACTCTGGAGCAGCTTAAGGAAGCGGGCTTTTGGGTTTATGGGGTGGAAGTGGACGGCGAGGAATCTATTTTCAGCGAACAATACCAGGGCCCCCTGGTCCTGGTCTTCGGCTCGGAAGGGAAGGGGCTCTCGCCCTTGCTGCGCCGCCACTGCGACCGGCTTCTGTACATACCCATGGCCCGGGAGGCGGCTTCTTTGAACGTGGGAGTCGCGGCGGCGATAACGGTCTATACCGCTGTAGCCCGCCGCCGGGGCTGGCTTCAGGGCTAAAAAGGCTTGACCCACCTGGGCCTTTAAGATATAATTACTGAGTAAGTGCAGAGTTGAACATGGCCGCTACCAACAACCCGGACGGAGGCGATTTGAGTGAGCTATTTGGCTCATGAGGCGAAAGAATCCAATGGGGTTTACTTGGAGCTGGAGCTGAAAAGCGATGAGGATATCGTCAATGAAGCCAAAGATGGCAACACCGTCGCCCTGGAATTCCTAATTAACAAGTACAAAAATTTTGTCAAAGCCAAAGCCAGATCCTACTTCTTAATTGGAGCCGACCGGGAAGATATTATTCAGGAAGGGATGATCGGCCTCTACAAGGCCATAAGGGATTTTAAGGGAGACAAGTTATCGTCCTTCCGGGCTTTTGCCGAGTTGTGTATTACCCGCCAGATTATTACCGCCATCAAGACGGCAACGCGTCAGAAACATATACCCCTTAATTCCTACGTGTCCCTAAACAAGCCCATATACGATGAAGATTCTGACCGCACTCTGCTGGATATCCTTTCCGGGACCAAGATTACCGATCCGGAAGAGTTGATGATCAACCGGGAAGAGTATGACGATATTGAATATAAGATGGGGGAGATTTTAAGCGACCTGGAGTGGAAGGTTTTGACCCTCTACCTGGAAGGAAAGTCGTACCAGGAGATCGCCGTGGAACTGCGGCGCCACGTCAAGTCCATCGACAATGCCCTGCAGAGGGTCAAGCGCAAGCTGGAGCGCTACCTGGAAGTCCGCAAGCTGTAGCCGGCCCCAGCGGACCCGGCTTAATCTCCTTAATCTCATCGATAAACTTAGAAAGACGACTTGCCCGCTGGCGCTTCCTCGTTTCCGGGCAGGCCCGTGGCTGCAAAATCAATGAATCCGGCGAAAGACCGGATCCATCAGCGGCGCCTGCCGGCGAGAGTGCGCTTTTTTAGGTTTAAACGTTGACTTTTAGGCAGATCCGTTATATAATCATAAACGCTTAAGGCGCGGGTGTAGCTCAATGGTAGAGCCCTAGCTTCCCAAGCTAGTAGCGTGGGTTCGATTCCCATCACCCGCTCCAACGACGACGCGGGGTGGAGCAGTCTGGTAGCTCGTCGGGCTCATAACCCGGAGGCCGTAGGTTCAAATCCTACCCCCGCAACCACGAAAAATAAAGGAAATCGCGGCGGCGGTTTCCTTAATCAAATATAGGATTTTCGGCTCACGTAGCTCAGGTGGCAGAGCGTATCCTTGGTAAGGATAAGGTCACCGGTTCGAATCCGGTCGTGAGCTCCACTGGCGGCGTAGCTCAGTTGGTTAGAGCATGCGGTTCATACCCGCAGTGTCCGGGGTTCGAGTCCCTGCGCCGCCACCATTTTTATTAACGGGGAGATAATTGGTTAAAAATATAAGATCGCAGCATAATAAGGTATATCTGTTATTTTATTTAAGCGGGTTTCATGTTTTCAGGAGGTGTATTTTTCATGGCGAAGAAGAAGTTTGAGCGGACGAAGCCACATGTTAAC
>LFRM01112185.1_pt1 | contig 47342 bp, 43 predicted proteins | sample 618341 | NCBI WGS metagenome assembly LFRM01 (sample SAMN03654438, study PRJNA283298) | anaerobic digester metagenome | isolation source: pool of bioreactors CSTR01a, CSTR02a, and CSTR03a thermophilic anaerobic... | place: Denmark: Kgs. Lyngby | collected 2014-05-21 | reverse complement strand
GTGGTGGTGGCCGTGTTGAAACCGTCTATGAAGTTGCGCAGGCCCACGAACGGAGCGCGGGTCCAATTGGCCATGGTAAACACGTTCACGTCGTGCAGGCTGATGTAGAATCCCCACAGCATGGGGATGTAGTGCACCAGCAGCATCGCCAACAGGGCCGGAAGTATCAGCAAGTAGGGCGTGACGTGCCGGCGGCGTGGCCGGCGAAGAGTTGCCATGGGCTTTGCCTTCATCACGCTGGCCCCCTCAACCTCAACCTCGCTTCGTCACTTTCTCGAGCGCACCGAACGGCGCACTATAAGCTCGCCCTGAAGCACCTTTCCTGGGATCTCTCTGCCCGTAAGGATGTAGTCAACTATCATGGCCCCCGCCTGGTATCCCTGCTCGTAAAGGGGCGTCCTGATGGATGTGAGCCCCGGCCATATTGCCCTTGTAGACTGAAAATCGTCACCGGCCACGAAGTCGATGTCGACGCCTGGCTCGAGGCCGCGTTCCCGCAGCGCCCGCAGGGCGCCCAGGGCCATCGGGTCGCTGGCGCAGAGAATGCCATCGATGGCAGGGCTTGCGCTTAGAAGCTGGCACGCGCATTCGTAGCCCGACTCGATGGAGTAGTCGCCCGCGAGGATCAGCGACTCGTTCACCTCAAGGCCGGCCTCCTCGTGCGCCCGCCGGTATCCCTGCTCGGTGCTGGCCTTGCCCGGCTCGAAGAAGCGCCTGGGCTCGCGGATTAGGCCGATGCGCCGGGCGCCTTGGTCCAGCATGTAGCGGGTGGCCAGATGGCCCACGTAAGCCGAATCGGTGTCGACGAAGTTGTTCTTCTGCCCCCGGTAGCACGTGGACAGCGACACGTACCTGATCCCCAGGCGGTCGAACTCCTTCACCAGCGCATCGACGCCTTCCATGGCGTAGAGGATGACGCCGTCGACGGTGCGGTTCTTCGTGAGCCTGTTCAGCTCGTGCAGCACCAGCTCGCGTGTTTCCGGCACCGCCAGCACCAAGTCGTATCCGCGCTCCGCCAGTGCCCGGTGGGCGCCATTGGCCTGGGTCCACATGCCCGGGTCATGGAAGACGAAGTCGCTCCCGTACGGGATGACGAGCCCGACGGACTTGCGGCTCCGCTGGCGCAGTCCCTTGGCGGCGGAGTCGGGATGATAATCCAGCTCAGCGATGGCCGCCATCACCCGCCGCCGCGTTTCGGGCGCCACCAGTGGGGAGTTGTTGATCACGCGCGATACAGTCTTCGCAGACACTCCTGCTCGTTCCGCTACATCGTATATGGTGCTGCGCAACCGATAGCACCTCCAGTGTCGCTACGTTGCCGGGACGGATCCTGTCGTGCGTTCTCCGAATGCTGAGGAGCGCTGCGAGATCCGGTGATATGACATCGATGTCATTCGGTTCTGGTGCCAATGTTCGCCATGTGACTCAAAACTCCTTCCACCGTCATGAGAATTTTGTGCGAGGCGCCTAGCCGCCTAGACCGATCCATGGGTGGGTCGCTTCCGCCGACCTTCGATCCGCCGGCGGGTCGCCGCCACGCCTCCTCGACGTTCCCCCGCGATTATCCGTGGCCGCCCGAGCTTGACCGAAAGCTTGGCACGGCTTTCGAGCCTCAGCGCGTAGCTTATTCACTCTTATCTCTGGAGACTGTTGCGAAAGGGAAGTAACCCGCGAAAGCTGTTGGAAAATAAAGGAAGGAAGTACCGGGCGGCGCAGAGAAACGGCAACTCACGAGACTGCGCCGGTGCTTGGTATGCCAGCATGCCAGGGGCACAGGTTCGGGCTCAACTCTCGGCCCTTCCGAGCCTGGCGACGATGGCCGCCGACGCCGCCAGCACGATGGCCAGGTAGACGACGTAGGTCGATGTGACGGGTTGCAGGGCCGCCGACGTGGTGGATGCGGTGGGCGCGGGTTCCGGCCCCGCGGGAGCCGGCTGAGCGGCCTGGGTTTGAGGCAGGATCTGGCCCTCAAGTGACGGCGGGCGCCGGCGAAGCCTCAGGAACTCGGAGACCCCCGGCAGCATGTCGGAGAAGCACAGGCCGGTCAGGACCAGCACGGCGACGATGGTCATCGACATTGCGAACCTTTGAGTCTCATTGAACTGCTTCACACGCTCACTCCCTCTCATCACTACGCGATGGGTATGTGGCGTCGATTCATAGGATTCGTGGTGAAAAGCCCAGCTCCTTGGGAACCGCTCCCATCGATATTCCGGCAGGGTTCGAGACGTTCTGGGACAGTCATTCCCGGCACGAACGTGGCATACCAGTATGTCAATAGCATGTGGGTCGGAGGTACGGATCATGCGCACGCTTCCAGTGCAAACGGAGCCGTCGCTGCCTGTGGGATACGAGACCTTCGTTCAGTTGCGTTCGATGATAATCAGCGGAGCGCTGAAGGAGGGCACGAGGCTGGTGGAGCGCAAGCTCGCGGCCGAGCTGAAGGTCAGCCGTACTCCGGTGCGGGAGGCACTGAAGCGCCTGGAGGCGGAGGGGCTGGTGCAGAGCAACAGGTCCGGCGGGCTGATAGTCACCACATTCTCACAGGCCGATATCGAGGAGATATTCACCATCCGCGAGGCGCTGGAGGGATGCGCCACGGGCATTGCTGCGTTGAGGCGCACGCCGGAGGCGCTCGATGCCATGTCGGAGCAGATGGAGCTCCTCCAGTCCAGCGCTGAGGCAGGGGATATAGACGGCTTCTGGCGGCTGAACCTGGAGTTCCATGCGCTGATCTACGAGGCCGCAGCGTCCCCCCGTCTCTACCGCATGCTCATGGACACCAGAGAGTACCTGCGGCGGTTCACGCGCCTGGGGTTCAGGCGCCAATCCCGGATGCTGGAGGCTTCGGCCGAACACCGGGAGATCCTGAGGTTGCTCGCGGCCTCAGATGCAGCGAATGCCGAACATGCGGCGCGCACCCATACGCGGCATTCGCTCGCCGCAGTGCTGCACATGATCTCCGAAGGGAGGTAGCTTGATTCCATCGATGGGTTCGCCGGCGCGATTTAGAAGGGAGGAGAGGTCAATTGGCTTCGTGCGAACTGCGACAGGAGTACGAATTCGCAGATGAAGGCCTCACGCAGATCTCCGTTTGGAGCCGGGGGGTCCTTCAGAACAAGGAGGGGCGCGACATCGTCATAGTGCTGGCCCACGCCGCTGGGATCGACGGCAATTACGCCGACGCCTGGGAGAACTACGTCGATCTACCCGATCGCGTGGGGGTCCCGGTGAGGTCCTTCGCCCGCGTCAGCAGCTCCCCGATTGAGATGAAGTACGTCTACGTCAACGAGGAGCCTGACATCGTCGTGGTCACCGACGAGAGCCTGGTGAAGGGCACCCCCGTCACCCAGGGGATGAAGCCCGGTGGGGTGCTGGTAGTCAACACCAAGAGGGAGCCGTCCTACATACTCCAGTTCCTCTGCGATACCGGCAACATCGGCAAGCTCGTCTGCGTCGATGCGTCCGCCTCGGCGGAACTGCAGGTGACGCTGTCGGGAGCGGAGGGAGCCACCGACGCCACGGGACTCGCAAAGGGCTGGGCCGCCGTGTTGGCCGGCGCCGTTGCCAGGGCCACCGGCATCGTCAGCCTGGACGCCCTCAAGAAGTCGGTCGCCCGCCCGGAACTGGCTGAGCTGGGATTCGACTCCGCCGTCGTGCTAGACCTTGAGGAAGTAGGAGGGGCTGACAGATGAGCGCCATCAGAGACGAGTACGGCGCGCCCTTTGCCGGCACAGTTGCCGGAACTGTGGGCGCCAACGACAAGATGGTAACCGGAAACTGGAGGTCCGCGAGGCCGGTGCTCAACCGCGAGCTGTGCACCCAGTGCCTGATGTGCTGGATCTCCTGCCCCGATGCGTGCATCACCCCTGACGAAGAGGCCGTCGTTCACAACTACGAGTACTGCAAGGGGTGCGGGCTGTGCGCCTCGGTGTGCCCGGTGGGCGCCGTGACCATGAGCCCGGAGCTGGACTTCATCGGCAAGTGTGAAGAGGGGGTATGAAGCTGTGGCTGAGAAGAAGCTGATGTCAGGCGTGGTGGCGGTGGCCCACGCGGTGAGGCTCGCTGACGTGGACGTCATCTCGTCGTATCCGATCAGGCCGTACACCGGAGTCATGTCGGAGCTGGCCAGGATGATCGCCGATGGAGAGCTCGATGCGGAGCTGCTGCACGCCGAGGGCGAGCACGGCCAGCTGAGCATCGCCTTCGGCGCGGCCGCCTGCGGCGCCCGCACGTTCGTTGGGAGCTCCGGAGTGGGAGTCACCTACGCCTTTGAGACGTATTCGCCCATATCCGGCGAGCGGCTTCCGGTCCAGTGCATGATAGCAGACCGGACGCTGGATCCCCCTGGCGACTTCGGGTCGGAGCATACCGACGCGTTGGCCGCCCGCGACCAGGGGTGGCTCATGGGCTGGGCCGAGACCCCGCAGGAAGCTCTCGACATGAGCCTGCTGTTCTACCGGGTGGGCGAGGACCCCAGGGTCTCGCTTCCCCAGTTCCCCTGCCAGGACGGGTACTTCGTCTCTCACATCCTGGGCCACGTTGAGATTCCGGAGAAGGCACAGGTAGACGAGTTCCTGCCACCTTACAAGCCGGTCCACGTCCTCGACCCTCGCGACCCGATGATACTCGGCGCCCAGATCGAGCCAAGCATGAGCGCCCCGCTTCAGTACCAGCGTCACCAGGCCATGAACGCCGCGCGTGAGGTCATCAACGAAGCCACCAACGAGTTCAACGGCATCTTCAGGCGCAACTACGCGCCGTTCGTGGAGTTCGTGGACTGCGAGGACGCCGACGTGGTTCTAGTGGTCCAGGGGGCCCATACCTGGACCGCGCGGACCGTGGTTAAGCGCCTGCGGGATGAGGGGAACAAGGTAGGCCTCGCAAAGATCCGCGTGTTCCGGCCGTTCCCCACGGACGAGATCAGGGAAGGGCTGAAGAACGCCAAGGTCGTCGGGGTCGTTGACGTCGACGTCGCCTTCGGGATCTCCTCTGGCGCCGGCGTGCTGCTGACCGAGGTGAGGTCCGCGCTATATGACGCGGTCGGTGCCGACGGCCGCAGGCCGCAGGTGCTCGGGTTCGTCGCGGGGCTCGGCGGCGAGGTGATCACCCGCGAGGAGTTCTACGCGATGATACGCGAGATGTACCGCGCGGCAGCTGAGGGCAAGAGCGAGCGCTCCATCTTCTGGCTGCCGTTTGAACTCAAAGCATAAGGAGGGTGCGGCAATGGCACTTCAACAGGAGGTAGCTCAGGAGTATACAGCTGAGGATATCCGGAGCATCAAGAACGCCCCCAGGGACGAGTACTACCTGCCAGGTCACCGTACGTGCGCCGGCTGCGGCCCCGCCCTTACGTACAGGCTGATCGCCAAGGCTGCCGGACCCAACACCATCTTCATCGGACCCACCGGTTGCATGTACGTGGCCAACACCAGCTACGGCTGCAGCCCATGGGCGGTGCCGTGGATTCACGCCCAGATCACCAACGGCGGCGCCGTGGCATCAGGGATCGAGGCGGCCTACAAGGTCCTGACCAGGAAGAAGAAGGACGTGAGGAAGTTTCCCAACATCATCGTGATGGCCGGCGACGGCGGTAGCACCGACATCGGCCTGCAGGCGCTGTCGGGAGCGATGTACCGCGGCCACGACATCCTCTTCGTCTGCTACGACAACGAGTCCTACGCCAACACCGGGATACAGACGTCGCCCACCACTCCGTGGGGAGCATGGACCACGTTCACTCCTGCAGGCCCCGTGATCCCCGAGGGCAAGCGCCTCTGGCCCAAGGACATCGGCAGGCTGGTGGCAGGGGGGCACCCCGCGCTGAAGTACCTGGCCACCGCGTCATTGGCCTATCCGGTGGACCTCATGAATAAAGTACGGCGCGGGCTGAGGGCGGAGGGGCCGGCCTTCATCCACGTGCATGCCCCGTGCCCCAAGGGATGGGTGTTCCCGGCCAACATGACCATCAAGCTTGCCAAGCTGGCTGTGGAGACAGGCATGTGGCAGATGTACGAGGTGGCCGACAACGCCTTCAGGGTCACTCACACCGTGAAAGAGCGCAAGCCGGTGCGGGAGTACCTGGCTCCGCAGGGCAGGTTCAGCCACCTTGAGCCCGAGCACATCGAAAAGCTTCAGGCCTGGGTTGACGCCAGGGCTGAGCAACTCTGAGGGAGGTGTTGACAGTGAGAAGGGCCGTTATCGCAGTGGCGCTGCTGGGGCTGTTCCTCGCGGCGTCGGCGGCGGCCGCTTCAGCGGCGGGAACCGCAGGGCAAACGGAGCTGCCCACGTTTGAGGGGCCCATCGTCATGACGGCGCCGGGACAGGCTCCTGAGTATGCCACGGTGCACATCACGTTCCAGAGGGCCAAGATACCGGTGACATCCGACTCCTTCATGGACGCCAATGCCGTGGGCGATGCCAAGACTATGGTGATCATCATCGGCGGCAGCGGAAAGGGCCTCGGCGCCGCCGGCATCGACCTGGCCGACGAGGTGGACAGGGCGAAACGCCTGCTCGATGTGGCCAAGCAGAGGAGCATTCCCATCATCGGTATACACACCGGCGGAGAGGCGCGCAGGGGAGCCAACTCGCAGGTCTTCATCGAGCTGGTGGCCCCTGAATGCGCGCTGCTGATCGTGCGCAGCGACGGAAACGCCGACGGGATCTTCACGCAGATAGCTCAGAAAGGGAACATCCCGTTGGTCTTGATTGAGAAAACGTCAGAGCTGACTGATATCTTCACGAGCATATTCCAGTAGCAGCAAGTCAGGTCATAAGTCAGGAGGGAGTCCGGATGTGGATTCGATATGCCCTGATAGCCTGCGCCATGGGCATCACGTTCTGGTTCGGGTTTGGGCGTAAGTTTCCAGCTGGAATAGTGATGGCCATGGCCAGTGCCGTCGGGATGCTAGTATCGGGCCTGGGCTTCGATATCCGGCATCTCGTGGAGGGAAGCTTCTACTTCCTGAACCTGATGATGATGATCGCCACTGCCATCCTGTTCATCACCGTGTTGGAGATGTCAGGCAGTTTCGACGAGCTCACAAGGTTCATGATAGTGAAGCTCCAAAGGTACCCGTCCATACTGTTGTGCCTGCTGATGCTGCTGGTAATGCTGCCGGCAATGCTCACCGGGTCCGCCCCGGTGAGCATGCTGAGCACAGGAGTGCTCGTTGCACCTATCCTTCTGAAACTGGGTCTTCCCAAGATACAAGCCGCAGCAGTGCTGGCCATGGGAGGGCTTCTGGGGCAGAGCGCGCCGCCGGTGAACGTAATGATAATGATCATCGCCACCAGCGTGTTCATGCCTTACGAAGGTTTCGACCTGCCGCTGGCGCTGCTGTGCTTCCCAATGGCGGTGTTCTCAGTGCTGTATCTGGGGCGCCGCTACGTCAACAGGGAGACTGTCAGCGCGGTAGTATCCGAGCTTGAAGCCGAAAGGCGCAAGAACCCCATCGGCACCTCAGACGCAGTCGCAAGCCTCAAAGCCTTCATCCCCCTCATCGTGCTGCTTCTCATCATGTTCGCCCCCAGGATGTGGCCCACCACGGTGCCGGACTTCGGATCGCCCTTCGCGTTCGTGGTGGCCACCATCGTTGCGCTGTTCACCGGCAGCAAGCGCGTGGACTTCGTGGCCACGTCAAAGAAGGCGCTGAAGAAGGCCCTGGGAGTTCTGGGGCTCTTCGTGGGCATCGGAATGCTGGTGCAGATCCTGTCGTACACGGGACTGCGCGGCGTCATCGCCGTGGCCAGCATGGCAGTGCCAGATAAGCTGCTCTACCCGTACGTCGGGATCACCGCCCCGCTGATTGGCGGCCCGCTGGTGCCGTTCGGGGCGTCGGCGGTCGTCGGTCCTCCTTTCGTGCTGTCGTTCACCGACAAGAACGCGGTGATCATAGCGTCCGCAGTGTCGATGTTCCTGTCGCTGGGATGCTTGATGCCGCCAACCGCTCTTTCGGGGCTGCTGGGGGCCAGGATCGTCGGGGTTGAGAACAAGTACGCTCAGGTGTTCCGGGCGTGCCTTCTCCCTGTTGTGCTGGTGTTTACGGAGGCGATTCTCTTCATGATCTACGCTAACCCCATTGGCCGAGCGCTTGGCGTGTAGGCGAAAGAGAGGGGGAGGCTGTGATGGATATCTTCGCGGTCATGACGTGGGTGTATAAAGGGATCCTCGCTTACATGGCTGTGTTCCTCATTCTCAACATGGTCGAACTGGAGAAGCTCGATGAGCAGGTGATGACGGCGCTGGTGCTGATCCCTGTGGTGTTCCGACTAGTCGGCATCAAGTGATTCCAACAAAGGGGATGGCCGATGTGACCAAGAGCCTTACACGCGCCCTGGTTATCCTGGTGCTTGCGGCGCTGTATGCGACCCCTGCGGCCATTGCCTTCATCAGGCAATGGGAACCGGAACCCATCGTCACCGGCCCCGGGGTGACGAGGAAGACCATGCTCAGCGAGTACTTCAGCGGAATCCGGGGCACCCCGGTAGATACGGAGGTCTACATCTTCGAGGGCGAGGAGCCGGGCGGCACCATGTTCATCATCGGCTCGAACCATCCGGTGGAACCGGCGGGCCTCTTGACACAGGTGCTGCTGGTGGAGAACGCCAGGGTGAAACAGGGGCGCCTCATAGTGATCCCCCGGGCCATGGCCAGCGGCTACACTGCCACCGAGCCTGGCCAGGGCTACCCGGCGGGCTACGAGATCAAGACCGACTTCGGCGTAAGGTGGTTCCGCTACGGAATGCGGAACATCAACCCGATCCACCAGTTCCCCGACCCGGACGTGTTCGTCAACTGGTCGTCAGGGCAGAAGCTGGCGGGCGCCGAATCCGGCAACCTCAACCGAAACTTCCCCGGGCGCCCCAACGGCAGGCCCAGCGAGAAGCTGGCCTACGCCATCATGGAGCTGATACGGAAGGAGAAAGCCGACATCTCCATCGACCTGCACGAATCGCCCCCGTGCCGGCCGGCGGTGAACTCCATCACCGCTCACCAAAGGGGGCTGGACATAGGCGCGTACGCGACGATGCTTCTGGAAGACGACGACATCCGGATCCGCATCGAAGTGTCGCCGCCTAACCTCAGGGGACTTTCGCACAGGGAGTGGGGTGATCACAGCGATACGCTGGCATTCCTGTTAGAGAGCTGCAACCCGATGCATGGGCCACTGCACGGCCCGGCCACGGTTGACCTGCTGCTTACCGCCAAAGACGAGGTGTACGAGTGGGCTTCTGATCTTGGGCGCACCGTGATCAGGCACCCCAGCACCGGAGTGCCCATAGCGGAGCGCGTGGGCCGACACGTAGCGACGATAATGGCCCTGGCAACAGCCTGGTCTGACATGAACCCTGACCGGGCCATCGTCATCGAAGGCATGCCAACTTACGAAGACCTGCTGAAGAACGGTGTAGGCCGCTACCTGTTGCCCGTACCCGGCTCCTGATGAGCCGGCAAGTCCCTGAGTCTCAGCTGAGAGTTACGAAGGGAGGACGGAAACGATGCGTAGAGCACCGGTGCGTTGGACTGTCTTCGTGCTAACCCTGACGATCCTTGCGTTCTCCGTGGGAGCGCGTGCCAGCGACATGACGCGTCCCACAATTCTCGGCACTGAACACATGGTTGCATGCGGCCACTGGCTGGCTGCCTACACCGGCAACCGCATCCTCGACATGGGCGGAAACGCCTTCGACGCGGGAGTGGCGATGGTGCTGGCCCAGTCGGTGTTGGAGTTCAACCTGTTCGGCTTCGGCGGCGAGGCGCCCACCCTCATCTACGTCGCCGACGAGGGCAAGGTGTACTCCATCGACGGAAACATGGCATCTCCTAAGAGCGTGGACTTCGACTGGTTCATCGAGAACGATATCATTGCCATCCCTGGAGACGGTCTCCTTCCTGCAGGTGTTCCGGCGCTGCTGGATGCGGTGATCCTGGTGCTGGACCGCTGGGGGACCATGAGCTTCGCGCAGGTGGCGGAGGATGCCTACCGCTACGCCGCCGAAGGGTTCCCGATGTACAACAGCTTCCTCAGCAGCATAAAGAGCATGGAGCGGCGGTTCAGAAGCGAGTGGCCATCGTCGGCTGAGGTGTTCCTGCCTGGCGGCAGGGTGCCTGAGTACGGCGAGATATTCGTCCAGAAAGACCTGGCCAACACCATTGCCAAACTGATAGAGACCGAAGCTGAGGCGCTGGCTGCCGGCGCCACCCGATCCGAGGCGCTGAAGGCGGTGCGTGACCGGTTCTACAAGGGCGACATCGCTGAGGCCATCGTGAAGTTCCAGGCGGAGAACGCCTTCATGGACGACACCGGCATCGCGCACACCGGAAACCTCACGATGGAGGACTTCATCACCTACAGCGCCAAGCTGCGCGATCCGTGGATGGTTGAGTACAAGGGTTACGAAGTCTACAAGTGCGGTCCGTGGACTCAGGGCCCTGTGTTCCTGCAGCAGCTGAACCTGCTGGAGAACTTCGACCTTCAGGCCCTGGGCTACAACACCGCCGACTACTGGCACGTGATCATCGAGACTGCGAAGCTGGCCCACGCCGACAAGGACCGCTACTACGGCGACCCCGACTTCTTCTACGTGCCCAAGGAGGGGCTGCTCTCCAAGGAGTACGCCCGCGAGCGGGCCAAGCTCATCAGCATGGACACGGCCAGAAACGAGCACACCCCCGGCGATCCCTTCCCGTGGGATAGCGCTGGAGCAGTGTCCTCGGTCTTGAACCCGGCGGCCTCCACCCGCAACGTTGCCGCGGCGCCGCGCCTTGCTGACGAGGCAGCCGAGTACGCCAGTCTCCACATACATGACACGACGGGGACCCGCGCGGTGGACAAGTACGGGAACATGTTCTCCGCGACGCCCAGCGGCGGCTGGTTCACGTCGTCGCCCATAATTCCGGGGCTGGGCTTCGTGCTGGGCACCCGCGGCCAGATGTTCCACCTCACCGACCCCGACGCCCCCACAGCGTACAGGCCTGGGGCCAGGCCGTGCACCACTCTCACGCCCACGCTGGTGCTGAAGGACGGCAAGCCCTTCGCCGTGTTCGGCACGCCCGGCGGCGACACGCAGGACCAGTACACGCTGCAGACCTTCCTGAACGTGGTGGAGTTCGGGATGGAGGTGCAGTCGGCCATCGACGCGCCGAAGGCAGTGAGCTACAACTTCCCGAGCCTGTTCTACCCGTACACGCAGCGGCTCGGGGCCATGGCTGTGAACGTCGGGGTACCGCAGGAGGTCGTGGACGAGCTGATCCGCAGGGGCCACAACGCGAGCTACCTCGGCGGCACGTTCAGCGACGCGACAACGATGATCATGATCCATCCGGAGACTGGGGTTCTGCACGGCGGAGCCAGTCCTGCCCGCGATAAGCAGTACGTGATCGGCAGGTAGGACGGGCTCCGGCCCGTTTTTCAGAACGCGAAGACCGAGACCCGCCAACAAGGGGAGGAATGACAAGTGCGCAAAGCGAGTGTCCTCTGGGTTCTCCTGGCGATGGTTCTGGTTGTTCTGACTCCCGCAGCGAACGCGTGTACCGGTTTCATGGTGGGCAAGGACGCCTCGGTCGACGGAAGCGTGATGATCACGATACAGCAGGATACCACCAGCTACGACTTCTACCTCGAGTACATACCCGCCAAAGACCACCCGCCTGGAACGATGAAGAAACTTGCGGACTATCCGCAGTGGCTGCGCAACTTCGACATGTATGGCAACCCCATCGACGCTGACACGGTGTGGACTGGTGTGGAGATCCCCGAGGTCCCGCACACCTACGCCTACTTCCGCAGTCTGTTCGGCGTGATGAACGAGCACCAGGTGTCGATGGGCATGTACACGATCTATCCCCGGAACGAGCTCCGCACCGGGGAGGACGGGGTGGCCGACGGCAAGCTCAAGATGACCACGCTCTCGTTCGTGGCCATGGAGAGGGCCAAGACCGCCCGGGAGGCCATCAAAGTCATCACGGAGCTGGCTGAGAAGTACGGGTTCGGCAGTGAGTACTCGTCTGGCAAGAACCTGATCATAGCCGACCCGAACGAGATCTGGCAGCTCCACATGGTTCAGGTTGGAGACTGGTCCCCTGATTCGGGCAAGCCCGGCTGCGTGTGGGCCGCCCAGCGGGTGCCAGACGACCACGTGGCCGTCGGCGCCAACGGGTTCGTCATCACCGAGCTGGACCTGGACAACCCCGACTACTTCATGGCGTCCGAGAACGTCATCTCCTTCGCGGTGGATAACGGCTGGTACGACCCGTCCAGCGGCAAGCCCTTCAACTTCGCCCACGCCTACAAAGGCTCCGTTGACGGCATCGGCACGCTGCAGCGCGCCTGGCGCGGCTACAGCCTCCTTGCGCCCCACGTGGAGCTGCTCCTGCCTGAGGAGGCTCTGGAGTGGAAGGGCCCTGACGGCGAGTACTACCAGTATCCGTTCTCGGTGAAGGCCGAGAAGAAGATCTCCCTTGAGGACCTAAACACCCTCGTGCGCGACGTGTATGAGGGCACCCCGTACGACCTAACCCGCGGGCCTCTGGCCGGGCCTTTCGGCACGTGGCACCGCACGCAGGGCACCTCGTTCAGGGTTGACGGCGAGCGGGTGCGCGAGGCCAGGGGAATCCAGGCCGACTCCAGCCAGTACACAGAGATATGCCAGATGAGAAACTGGCTGCCCAACGAGATCGGCGGGATCGTCTGGTGGGCTCCGGGCCCGCCCAAGGCGGCTCTGCGCGTGCCGTTCTATGCCGGCATGACCGAGCTGAGCAAGGAGTACTGCGAGGGCAACACCCACATGGACTTCAAGGACGAGTTCGAGTGGGGCCGCACCGCCGGCTGGGCGGCGGTGTTCGTCAACACCTTCGCGGACGTGATGTACAACTACATCATCAAAGACGTGGAGGCTTTCCAGAACAAGCTGGAAGGGGAGGCGCGGGCGCTCATACCGCACATCGACAAGATCGCGCTGGAGCTGTATGAGCAGGATCCTGAGGCTGCCCGCAAGTTCCTGACCCAGTGGTGCAACCAGTGGGCTGAGGCCGCTGTGAAGGAGCACTGGGACTTCGCAGGACACCTGGTATGGAAGTACCACAACAGGCTGATCTGGGAGCCCACGATAGCTCAGACACCGAAGATGCAGGATGAGGAATGGTGGATCAAGGCGGCGCTGGAGTGGCAGAAGGAGTTCAGGCAGTGGTAGTACGGTTCGAATAAGGACTGGGCAATCGGCGAGTCCTTCGTACACTTGCGGACGCGCCTGATGATTGCCCCGGGCGCGTCCACCATATTTGGGAGGTGGATCGTATGAGACTGACTACCTTCTACCGCATGTCTCTAGTCGCTGTCGTGCTCGCTCTACTCTTCGCACTGGTCGCAGGCACCAGCCAGGGTGCCATGAAGACCATGGTGGTGGGCTCCAAGTGGGCCGTGTCGGCCAGGACCCCTGAAACCTCGCTGGCAATGGCCGAAATTCTCAACCAGGGAGGCAACGCGTTCGACGCCGCAGTTGCCGGTCAGGCGGTGCTGGGTATCACGAACATCGGGTCCAACACTATTCTCGGCGCAGACTGCCAGATCATGATCTGGAACGCCAAGCTTCAGAAGGCCATAGCGATCAACGGATCTGGCTGGGCGCCGGAACTGGCCACCCTCGAATGGTTCAAAGAGAACGCTCCAGACTTTCCTTACGATGAGCGTCACCTCAGAGGCACGGTGCCAGGAACCGTAGACGCATGGTGCACCATGCTCGCGAACTGGGGCACCATGACGCTGGAGCAGGTTCTGGCTCCCGCCCTCGACATGCTTGAGAATGGCGTTGCGCTCAGGGCATCAATCTCATCGGAGAAGCTGGTAATGTACCCAACGACGTACGAGTCGCTCCTTGCTCATCACCCTGAGGGCAAGGAAGTGTGGTCAGTAGGTGAGATATTCACCTGGCCACAGGCGGCCGCGACTCTCCGTAAGCTGATAGAGACCGAGAGAGCCCACGCCCACCTCGGCCGCGAAGCTGCCATCATGGCCGCTCGCGATCGGTTCTACAAGGGCGACATCGCCCGGGAGATGGCGGAGTTCTCTGAGTCGGTAGGAGGCCTCTTCCGCTACAATGACTTCGCCGAATTCTCCGTCGAAGTCGTCGAGCCAGTGTGCATCGACTACAGAGGCTACCAGGTATGGGCCAGCCCCACCGCTTCGCAGGGAGCGACGGTACTGTTCTGGCTGAACCTGCTCCGCGGCTACGACCTGAAGTCGCTGGGTCACAACAGCGTCGAATACATACACTTGATGCATGAGACCCTGAAGCTGGCCTACGCCGACAGAGAGGCCTACCTCAGCGACTGGAACTTCGATCCCATACCGTACGACGTCCTGCTCAGCGAGGAGTACGCGGCTGAGCGCAGGAAGCTCGTCGACATGACCAAGGCCATCAACGAGATGAGGCCCGGAAACGTCGCTTACTTCAAGCCGGCGGCGAGCGCGACTAACGCCTGTTCGTGTTCTGACGACATCTCCGAGTACTACATGGGCACCAGTTACCTGTCGGTGGCCGATTCGGAAGGCAACATGGTCTCTTTCAAGCCTAGCACGCATACCAGTTTCGGCACTGGTGTTGCCATGGGAACCACAGGAGTGATCTTCAACTGCAGAGGATGCCCGTTCTCGTTCGATGAGAACAAGATCACTGTTATCGAACCCCGCAAGAGGCCGAGATCCACGCTGATTGCCACTCTCGTTACGAAAGACGGGAAGCCCTTCATGGTGCTGGGAAGCCCCGGCGGTGACGACCAGCCCCAGAGGGAAGTGCAGACTATCGTCAACATCATCGACTTCGGCATGAACCCGCAGGACGCCATTGAGGCCCCAAGGTTCTCGTCGGTGTCGTTCCCGTCCTCTACGTTCCCGCATGAATACCGGACCCCTGGGCGTATCACGCTCGAGGGCAGAATCCCTGCGGAAGTGGCGGAAGGCTTGAAAGCCTTGGGCCATGACGTCAGAGTCACCGGTGACTGGGGCGTTGGGAGTGCTCTCGGCGTCATCATGCTGGATCCCGTAAAGAACGTGTACTTCGCAGGTGCAGATCCGCGGAGCTCGAACTTGGCGCTTGCCAAGTAGACAAGGCAGATGAGGTCAGAGGGCTGGGGCGCCGCTTTCAGGCGCCCCAGCCCTTTCCTCTCTTGGCCCGCCACCGTGGAGTATGCGGTCACAGGCGGCGACAGGGCAGACAACCGGAACCGAATGCGAGTGCATCTTGGCCCAACCGGAACCGAATACAAGTGAACTTGCCGCCCTTCCGTGGCTGAGCCGCCGCACGGCCCGTGCGATCGCGCGCAGCGCAATCTCACTAGGCATATCCTCCGCTATGGCCCTATCGGATTCGGCTGCCCCTGAAACCCCCGCCGCGCTGTCACCCTCAACCGGAACCAGATGGAATCAAGGATCGCGGTCCGACTGTATTCCGTTCCGGTTCACTTCTGCTTGACCGGAATCAAATACAACTTCTCGCCTTCCCGCACGCCCCGTGCGCACCACGAACCACCCGGACCGGTCCAAAATCCTGCCCCGCTTCACCGTAGCCGTCTCCATGAGCAGCGTCCGGGAACCTAAGGGCCCCACTTCATCCCACGGCACCAGGAACTTGATCTGCCATGTTAGAGCTCGCATGTCCTCCAGATCCGCAACACCTGCCACGCCCGAGCCCTCAAGGCCCTCAAACCCGCGCAGCCCCCTCGACGCGGCAAGCTCCTGAAGGTCCTCCTCCTCGGGCCATTCGGGCTCGTCCGGCCAGCCTTCCTCCTCCAGATCCTCCCGATCCTCCGAATCCTCCACGCCCTCCCGCCGCACAGCCCTCGCCAGCCCCTCCGGCCAGAACGGTCGGTACACCAACGGATCGACGATGGAACCCTCCTTGCCATGCCCCGAGCACGGCGCCACCCGCAGCTGATAGTCTATGGAGGCGCTCGGCCTCCACCCCAGCTCCATCGTGACAAGCAAGCCTTCGTCCGCTCGGCTCACCACCGTCGACCTTATCTCTCCTCCAGGCGGGAACACTCGAGGAAAACCATGCACAGGGCCAGGCTCCAAAGCCCCGCCGCCCCCAGACCCGCCCGGCCCGGCGATCGGCCGAGCGCCGCCATCAGCACCGTCCCCCACCACGTCAAACCCCGGCACCAGGCAAAACAGCTCGTTGGCCCGCACGAAGCTCTTGAGGAACGGCCCGCTCAACCCCATCTGGCTCCGATGCTGTTCAAGCGCGCGGAGCTTGGCGACGCGCTCTTCTTCCTCTAGGTCCACGCGCATCCACATCATCGCCGGCTGCGCCCGCCCCTCGGGCGGCCTCAGCTGCTCGTCCGGCTGGTAGCCCCAGGGCGCCGGCCAATCCAGCCCGGAGTGTACCATGTAGCAGACCACCTCTGCCCCCGTCGCGCTCACATAGTCCATGCGCTCCAGCGCGTACAGCCACCACGCGTACGTCGCCCAGTGGTCGTCGTGGGTGTCGGCGGGGTGGGGGAGCAGTATCACATCCGGCCAGAAGCCCTGGATCACCCGGATCACGTCACTTACGATCTGCTGTCCGCAGTACGGCGCCCCTGGGGTGAGAACGAAAGGATACGGGCACGCGTCCCGCTCAGTGTACCTCGACCTATAGGGCTCACCCGGCCCCCAGTGCCCTCCATCCAGGATCCGCGCCGTTCCCTGGTCCGGATACCCCAGAAAGACCACGCTCCGTTCCCCGACCCCCAAACTCGCCAACGCCGCCACAGCCTCATCCCTGCGGTGCCCGCCCAGCGCCACGTAATCCTCAGGCCCTGGATCCACCACGCCCGCAAGCCGCGCGGCCGCCAGCATGTACCCATCTCCTATGGTCATGAAAGCGACTCTCACAGCCGACCCGCGCCTCACCGCCCGGTGGATCAAGCCCCCTGCCGCGAGGATATCGTCATCCGGGTGCGGCGCCACCACCAGCAAACGCGAGGGCAGGCGCGATTGCAGTATCCGACGGGGTTTCAAGAAACCACCTCCGGCCACAGAGGACGTCGTGATACTGTATGCGCCTGCCCGCAGGCGGCGTTCTCACTTAACGTTCTTGAGGACGAACGTCACGAACGACTCTAACAGCGCCTCGATCTCATCGCGCCTCGCCAGAGCGTCTATCCAACGTTCCGGAATCGCCTCCCGTCCGTACGCCAGCCCGGCCAGCCCTCCCGTCACCGAAGCCGTGGTGTCAGTGTCCCTTCCCAGGTTCACCGCCTTAAGCACGGCTTCCTCGAACGATCCCGTCGTCAACAGCGCCCACAGGCTGGCTTCCATCGTATGGAGCACATACCCGGACGACTCAATCGTCTCCTCCGCCGCCGCCGCAATTTCCCCCGAAAGAACCCGCGCGAAATGCACAACTTCTCGCTGAAAGGGCCCGCGCCCGTAGTACCTTTCGCCCTCTTCGATCATGTACCGATATGCCTCCGCAGGCGCCATCCCCCTGAGCAGCCCCCGCGCCATCAAGCAGTACAGACCACACGCCATCAAGCTTCTGGGATGCCTGTGCGTCACGCTCGACACCCGGTGCGCCATCGCCAGCATCTCGTCCACCGGCGCCGCCCCCCAGCCCCACCTAAGCGCCACCGGCAGTATCCGCATCAGTGACCCGTTGCCGTTGTCCCACGCGCCGGCGTCGCCCGCCTTCTCCGGCTCGACCCCCTCCAGAACCCGCTGCATCGCCCTTCGCGTCGTGGAGCCGATGTCGAACACGACGCCGTGGGGCGTCCACCGCGCGTCCTGATACCACTCAAGGTACAGCTCCGCCAAGCGCTGCGCGTCGTACCCCGGCTCACACAGCGCCTCCACCGTGCAAAGCAGCATTGAGCTGTCGTCCGACCACGACCCCGGCGGCAGATTATACGTGCCATACCCGCGCATGTCCGTCACCGGATCGCGCTTCAGGTCCTTCCGCCACGAGAACTCCACCGGCACCCCCAGAGCATCGCCCACGATCGCGCCCCACAGCCCGCCAAGCATGCGGTCGATCGGGTGTATGTAGCCCTGCTCCTGCTCCTGCCGCTGTTCCTGGTCCTTCGACTCCCGCTCCCACGCGTCAGCCACTCCTGCATCGCCCCCCTTCAATCCGTCAGGATCGCCAACCTCTCCGTGAACGCCTGTGCGCCCAAGGGGCTTCCCGTCGCCCGCCGCACCAGCTCGTTCCAGTGCCACCTGGCGCCCGGCGCAAACACCTCGTCCACGAACCACTGGCCAACCTCAGGCATGTCCGTAAACGACGCCGTGCCCGCCCGCGCCGCGATGGCCTGCACCATCTGCGCCGCCAAGAGCTCCCCCAGCATGTAGTTCTGGTAGTACACCGGGTAGAGCGCCACGTGAATCTTCGCCGCCCAATCAGGCTCATCGCGGCCATCTGGCGCCTTTGTCCCCTGGTAGACGGCTACCAGCTCCCGCCACAACGCGTTGAGATCGCGCCGTGGGTTGGCGCACAGCTCCCGCTCGAAGTTAACCAGCGCCAGACACCACCTGATGAAGACCAGCGACTGCAGCGCCGACCTCCGCGCCGCCGCGCTCTCGATCCTGGCCGCCTCGTCCTCATCCACACCCGCGATCCTCACCAGCCACCTGGCGTCGAACACCTGGTTGCCCATGATCATTGCCACAGCCTCGGTGGTCAGGGTGTGCGCGTGCTCCCGCAGTGCCCACGGCAGGCTCCGGTCGATGTACTTGAAATACACCCCATGCCCAAGCTCGTGCAGGAGCGTCGACATCCAGTCGTGGTTGTCCCGGAGGTTGCAGATGGTGCGGATGTCGCCTTCACGGTCCATATCGTTGCAGTACGCGTGCTGGTACTTGCCCGGGCGCTCATATAGGTCGCTTCGGGCCAGGATATCCTCCACATCCATGCCGATCCCCGCGAAGAACCGGCTCGCCAGCTTCGGCAGGTCCTTTCCTTTGAATATATAGTCCAGGTCGAGGCTCCCGTCGTCCGGCGCCCGCTGGAAGAACGGGTCAGAATAATGCCACGGACCGACGCTACCCGGCTCCACCCCGAACCGCGCCGCCAGCGCCCCATCGATCCGCCCCTTCTCCCTGGCGAAGAGCTCATCCGTCGCCGCCGCCAGCGCGCCCATCAAAGCGAACAGCTCGTCCTCATCCAGCTCGTCCAGGGCCAGTGACATGGCGAAGAAATCGCGGTAGCCCATGCGCCTGGCCGCCCGGTTCCGCGCCTCCACCAGCTCCACCAGCTTGGGAGCCACCAGCCGCCCGATCTGCTTCGACGCCTCCCACGCCCGCCGCCGCGCTGCCGTATCCTGCTCATCCCTGAGGATCTCGTTGATGTCGTTCTCCGACACCGACCGCCCGTCCAGCTCCGCCCTGAAGTGCACGAAGACCTCCTCGATCTCCTCCTCCATGTGGGCCTGCTCGGCGATCTCCTCCGGCGTCATCTGATTCCGCGCGTACGCCCGCGTCAACATGTCGACCTGCCTCGCCAGCAGCGGATCGTCCTGCGGCGGCGCACCTCGCAGCGCCTGGTAATCGTCGGGATCTGACAGCACCTGAGCAAGGCGCTTTCTGGCCTCGGTGGCCTTGAGTCGCTGCTCGGAGTCGCCCAAAGTGTCAGCCAGCCAGCTGGCCTCGTTGATCTGAAGCATGATGGCGCGTACGGTCTCAACCCGGTCGCGCACCAGCTCGCGTATGTCCATGGCCGATAACACCTCCACTATCGACTGCGTCACTCCGGTGTTCGACGCGGGCCTTCCAAACCCTTTGCAGGGCACCCCTTCCCCGAAACCCATCGAGGCTGTGCTAATGAACGGTTGGTGGCCTGCTGCACCCGGCCCACTCCACCAACCGCTTACTAACACAGCTTCGATGGTTTCGTCGCAAGGCCCCTAACCTCTCCGCAAAGCCCTGGAGAGGCTGATGAACTCCTCCGTCAGCGCCTGCTTCTCCTCTTCTGAAAGGCTTGGCTCCGCCAGGCGCGCCGACAGCACCGCCAGCCTGTGCTCCACCGTCATCCTATCCTCTGGAGACGGGCTACCTGCATCGCCACGGGAGACGGCCGATGTTCCAGCCCGTGTACCCCCGCCACCGGGCTCCTTCTCTAACACTTCAGTCCCCACCATCTTCGGCCCCTCCAGACCGAACTCCAGCAGCTGCGTGCACAGACGCTTGATGAAGTACCTGTCGTGCGACGCCGCCACCAGGGTTCCGTTCCACGCCTCCAGTGCCTCCTCGATAGCCTCCCGCGCTTCGATGTCGAGGTTGTTCGTGGGTTCGTCCAGGATGAGCACGTCGAACCCTGCCGCCATCATGCAGGCGAACGCCAGGCGCACCCGCTCTCCGAAGCTGAGGCTGCCCACAAGCTGACCCGCGCGTTTGGCGATTCCCAGCGCCGCCAGGATCGCCATGGCGTTCTCGCGGCTGCCTGCGCCCGCATCCAGAACGGCGGCGTCCACCCGCGCCTCCACGTCAAGCATCTCGAGGTTCTGGTCGAAATAGAAGACCGACGCCGACGGGCTGATCCACACCTCTCCGGAATGAGGCTCATCCACCGCGGCCAGCATCCTGAGGAGCGTCGTCTTCCCGCAGCCGTTGGGGCCCACGACCCCGAGCCTGTCGCCGCGCATGATGGACAGGTCGAGTCCCTCGAAAAGCTGTCGACCGAAAGCCGCGCCGACGCCCTCGGCCACGATGATACGCCGCCCGGTTTTCGAAGCCTCCTGAACGTCAAGCCGGACCTTCTCGCGCTCTCGGGGCTTCGGGATGCGGGAGGCTCTAAAGCGCTCCAGCCTGCGCGATGCGGCCTTAGCCCTTGTGGCGCCCTTCTTTGCCCGAGCCCTTGCGAAGTCATTCTGGCCTGCGGCACGGTGCGCCTGGCGAAACCATTCCATCCGCCGCCTGGCAGCTTCCACAAGGCGCCGCTCCTCACTTTCCTGATGCCGGTAGAGCTTCGCGGCGGACTCCCACTCGAGCTGGAGCTGACGACGGTAGGCCGAGTAGTTGCCTGGGAACGTCCGCAGCCTGGCCGGCTGCCGGGGATCGTCCGTGGCCAGCTCCGCCACGTAGTCGGCCACCGCATCGAGAAAGTACCTGTCGTGCGAAACCACCAACACCGCCGCGCGGCTCCGCTTGATCCATGCGGCCAACGCATCCACACCCGCAGCGTCCAGATGGTTCGTGGGCTCGTCGAGTATGAGCACATCCGGGTCGCCTGCCGTTGCGCACGCGATCCCGACACGGGTGCGCTGTCCGGAGCTGAGGGACTCAATGGGCAACCCGGCTTCCTCGGGGGAGATCCCATGACGGCCCAAACAGGCTAGGGCCTCATGTTCATAGTCGAGCCCCAACGGAGCGAGGGCCTCGAGACACAGGGCCAGCGGGGTGCCTGGCTGAGGCTCAGACGCGCTCTGTGGCAGGTACGACACGCGCGCCCCAGGGCGCAGCCACACCGAGCCCTCCTCTGGCTGGATCTCGCCGATTATGGTTCGGAGAAGGGTCGTCTTGCCCGAGCCGTTGGGACCGATCAGGGCCGTCACTTGCCCGGACTCGAGTTGCAGTGACACGTCGGCGAACAGCTGGCGTGCGCCGAAGGAGACGGTGAGGTTCTTGACTGACACCATAAGCATGAAGATTGCACCTCCAGAGGTTAGCTGGAGATGAAGGCGCAAAGGCCACGCCGCAGGCAGAAGCTGCAGCGTGGCCGCAAGAAGCAACGTATGTGCGACGGCATGGGCCTGCGCCAACATCCCGCGAATGCATCAACACCTGCACAAGCAGGGAGATATGCTATTGCGCTATGCTGTCGCCTGAATCCTCATGCCCGTAGTTCCTTTCTTGAGGGCTTCGTGAACCCTACAAACAGAGAGTATCACAAGGAGTATCACAAGTCGAGACGTTCCGGCCATGCTAGTAAATTTCCAATTATAGGCAGGTGTACGGCTCGGGCCACAGAATTACTAAGGGAACTCAGACCTACTCAATACTTACTTGGAGGTCGTGGAGACTATGAAGCTGCGCAGGTTTCTCGTGATTCTGACTGTCGCCATGCTGCTTGTGGCGCTGCCGTTGGCCGTGGGCAACGCCCAGAAGAGACTGATCCGGTTAACCTTCTACTATCCTGTGGGAGTGTCGGGACCCCTGGCCACCGTGATCAACACCTACGTTGACGAGTTCAACGCCGCCAACCCCGACATCGAGGTGGTGCCCGTCTACACCGGAGACTACGATCCTACCATGCAGAAGGTGCAGACCGCTGTGATGGGAGGCAACCCTCCCGACGTGTTCATCGTGGAGATCTCGGAGCTTCCTACGCTGCTGGCGATGAATGCCTGTGAGCCGCTGGACCGCTTCGCGTCCCCCGAGTACCTCAGCAAGTTCTTCCCGGCATTCCTGGAGAACAGCTACGGACAGGACGGCAAGCTCTACAACATCCCGTTCCAGCGTAGCACCCCAGTGTTCTACTGGAACAAGGAGCACTTCAGGGAGGCAGGTCTGGATCCCGATAAGCCGCCCACCACCTGGGAAGAGGTAGAGGAGTACGCGAAGAAGCTCGTCAAGACCGACGCTTCCGGCCAGGTTACCCGCTGGGGCGTGACCATCTCAGGCGGCTGGAACGACTGGCTGTTCGAGGCCTTCGCCATCCAGAACGGTGACTTGCTGATGGACTACAGGAACCAGAACGTGAGACTGAACTCCCCTGCGGCCCTGGAGGCGCTGGAGTTCTGGGTCAAGCTCACCCAGGAGCTGAAGGTGGCCCCGCCGCACAGCACGTGGGCCTCGACGCCCACAGACTTCGTGGCCGGACGCACGGCAATGCTCTACCACACCACCGGAGTGCTCACATTCATCCGCACCTCGGCTCAGTTCCCCTACGGTGTGGCCTTCATGCCTGCCAAGAAGTCGTATGGCGCCGCAGTGGGGGGCGGCAACCTGCATATCTCCAAGAACATCCCCGAGGAGAACAAGCAGGCCGCCTGGCGCTTCATCGAGTTCCTGACCACCCCGGAGATGGCGGCGCGCTGGAGCCGCGATTCCGGCTATGTGGCCACCAGGATCGACTGTTACGACGTGCCCGAGATGAAGGAGCACGTAGAGAACTATCCCGAGTACACCGTGGCCCGCGAACAGCTGCAGTACGCAAGGGGCAAGATGATGGCGCCGGGCTTCCAGAAGATCCGCGAGATCCTGAAGACGGCCCTGGACGAGGCCACAGGCGGGAGGATCACCCCCAAGCGCGCCCTGGACAATGCCCAGGAGCAGGCCCTGAGGCTGCTCAGGGGCTGGGCAAGCCAGTAAGAACTCGACCGACCAAGCGCTGCAGCCGGTCTGGGTGGGCCGGGCCGGCTGCAGCCGTTCAGCGAGGTGAGTACGATGCGAGCCAGACGGCTTGGAGTTGCTAGGCCGTACCTATACCTTGTACCCTCCCTGATATTCCTGGGGATGTTCACTTACTATCCGATTCTGTATTCGTTGGTAATCAGTTTCTTCAGATGGGACATCTTCACGCCGCAGCCGGTGTTCTGCGGGTTCGACAACTACGTGGAGATCTTCCAGGAGCCAGTATTCTGGCAAGTGCTCAAGAACACGCTGTTCTATACGGTTGTCACCATCCCCATTACGATGGCCTTGGCGCTGCTGATGGCGGTACTGCTCAACGAGAAGCTAGGCTGGCTTCGCAACGTGTATCGGGTAGCTTGTTTCTATCCGACTATGATACCTGCCGCCGCCGCAGGTATGTTGTGGGTGTGGTTGTTCAACCCGGGGATAGGTCTCGTCAACTACTACCTCAAGAGACTGGGCATCCCCACAGTGGAGTGGCTTTACGACATGAACTGGGCGCTGCCGGCGCTGATGATCGTGTCGATATGGAAGAACTTCGGGTACTACATGCTCATCTACCTCGCCGGGCTTCAGGGGATCTCCAGGGAGCTATACGAGTGTGCTGACATCGAGGGGGCCGGGTTCTGGGCAAGGCTACGGTACGTGACCATGCCGCTATTGAGCTCCACCAACCTGTTCGTGGGGATCGTGAGCCTCATCAACTCCTTCCAGGTGTTCGACCTAGCTCACGTGATGACGCAGGGCGGGCCGGCCGACCGCACTAATACTCTGGTCTATTACATCTACCAGAACGCCTTCCGCTTCTGGAACATGGGGCATGCGTCTGCCTTGACCGTGGTATTCGTGGTGGCTCTGCTGGCGGTGATCCTCCTGAGCATTCACTACCTAGAGCGGGGGGTCTACTATGAAGTTTAGTCCTGGGCAGAAGCTGCTATTGCACATGATACTGATCATGGTCTCGTTGCTGACGATCACGCCGTATCTGTGGGCTCTCAGCACTTCCCTCAAGGTCAGGACCGACGTGTTCACCCCCGTTCCGCAGTGGATACCGTCTCGAATTGTGACCACCAATTACAAAGAGGTGTTCTCCATGGCACCCTTCGGGCGCTACCTGGTGAACACCATCATCGTGGTCACAGGGGTGCTCCTGGTTCAGGAACTGCTCATCACGTCTTCGGCGTTCGTGTTCGCCAGGATGAACTTCCCGGGCAGCAGGTTCTTCTTCGCACTTTACCTGATTCAGATGATGCTCCCTGTGCACGCCATCATCGTGCCGAACTACCTTACCATACGCAGGCTGGGCCTACTCGATACCCGTCTCGCCATGATGTTGCCCTTCTTCGCCAGCGGGTACGGCACGTTCCTGGTTCGCCAGGCCTTCAAGCAAGTGCCCAAGGAGTTTGAGGAAGCCGCCATCGTAGACGGCTGCCCTCCCTTGCGGTTCCTCTGGCAGATCCTCGTGCCCCTGGCTAAGCCGACGCTGGTGGCGCACGCGCTCATAAGCGTGGTTACCCACTGGAACGACTTCTACTGGCCCTTGGTGGTCACCGACAGTCCCGCCGTGAGGACGCTCACCATCGGGCTTGCTATGTTCGTGCAGCAGGAGAGCGGCGCGGACTGGACCCTGCTCATGGCAGCAACGGTCTTCGTAACGGCCCCGCTGATGATAACGTTCCTGATATTCCAGCGTAAGTTCGTAGAGAGCTTCATGTCAGCAGGGATAAAGGGGTAGTGGGCCTGGGCCCGGCAGGTGCGGGGCTCTGCAGTAGGCCAGATGTCGTGGACATCAGAATGTGGACGTTAGCGCAATGACTCCTAACTGAATGACATAGCTGCGATGTAGTCGAGCCCGGGAAGGTTGCCCCGGGCTTCTCGACGTTGATAGGGACTCGCGCGGATCGTCCTGTCAGTTGAGGAGCCGGATACAACTGAGTGTACAGTCGCGGGTGTACGCCCCCAGTAAGTAGTGCATGTGCGATTCGAATTGGTTCTGCCCGGATGACCCGTTGCGGGTTGCGGTCAAGACTTGGCTTCCTGGCAGGATACTGGGTGAATGTAGAGAATATCACGTATTCTAGAAAACGGATGTGAAAGCAGGGAGGATTCGCACAATCGGAGAGAGCTTCTGCGGACTTGCCGCAGGACGTCAAATTGCTGGCTCAATCCGGAGCGAGACTCCTAATTCCGCGATGCCACCAACAGAAACATGTGTTGACCTGATGCCTCATCAGAGCCAACAACCATGTATACCGCCGGACAGTCACATCACACGAGGGTTACGATTGACGTCAGCGTTGAAGGAAATGAACGCCCATCCCAATGTAAGTGACTAGAGGTACGAATGCATTAGAGCTGGGAATCGAGCCCATCGCCAAGCTGCACGTCGACTCCCTACGGCATCCGTCATGGAGCTTCAGGGCACCCTTGTGGAGACCATCGCGGAGATGCTAGGGTGTTTCCGTGTGTCGGTGTGTGGACACGTCTAGCGGTGGAACACGATGGGCATGGAATCCACCCACGAGTGCGGGGTCCGTAACAAGAGCTCATTGACCGAAGAGATGTTCAAAGACATCAATCACGCTGTCACAAGTCGCTGTCCGATCAACCACGGATGCGGCAGGAACAGATGGGATACCAGGGCTCTTCAACGGTACGTCCACCATACCTACGGAAGGGAGTACTCATGCCAGTGCATCCGGCACGTATTACGCACGCTTGGATCCTCGTTTAGGCGGGGCAGCAAGCGGCCCACTAGGGCGAACAAGGAGACTCGGGAGGCCTTCAACAGAGGGCTGTCCGACCAGCGGATGAGCTTGCCTACAGAGATGATTGCCTGTTCGCTGCGTATTCCGACACATTCGGCCGGTGATTCCGAAAACATGCGGCCACCCGTTACGAAAACATTCGGCCACTGTCGTGAGCGTGATCCGGCCACGCGAACCGATGCCTCCCGCTCGAGTGTCGGAGCGAAGCGACGAAGGACATTTCCAATGTAGCACTTCCAGTAATGGAACGTAAAGGGTGTCCAAGGCTCCGGTTCCGGAGGAGGCCTTGGGGCCCGATTCGGCAGAGTCATCCGTTTGTCAGCTCCCCATGTTGCACGTTGGCAAGTGCCTTTCTCATGGACTCTCCTGTGAGCTTGATCCGGTGTGAGGTATGGATTACACGGTCCATGATGGCATCGGCGACCGTGGGGTCGGCAAGGGTCTCATGCCAGTGTTCAACTGGTATCTGGCTCGCTATGATGGTTGACCGAGTGCCCACCCGGTCATCGAGTATCTCAAGCAGGTCGCGGCTATCCTGTATGGTCATGTCGGCCAGGCCAAGGTCATCAATTATGAGCACCTGGATCTTTGAAAGCCGTTGAAGGGTTCTCACGTAGCTGCCGTCGGCCTTCGCCATGTTCAGCTCACTGAGTAGCCGGCTTAGCCTGTAGTACCGAGTGGAGTAGCCGTTTCGGCATGCCAGGTTGCCAAGAGCACAGGCTATGAACGACTTGCCCACTCCCGTAGGACCGGTGATGACGACATTAAGCCGTTCTTCTATCCACCGGCAGCTCCTCAGTCCGGCGATGACGGAACGGTCGAGCCCTCGAGCATGGGTGTAGTCGATTTCCTCGACACAGGCATTGAGGCGAAGCTTTGCTTCCCGGATGAGGCGAGCTAAGCGCTTGTTCTCCCGGGCAACTATCTCCCGGTCAACAAGCATGGCCAGTCGTTCGTCAAAGGACAGTTCCGCCATCTTCGGATCGGCCATCTGTTCGGCATACGCTTGTGCCATCGCAGGGAGTCGCAGGGTCCTGAGGCTGTCCAGAGTCTGTTGTGTGAGCATCTTCATCGACCTCTAACTTGAGTAGTAGGCTGCGCCGCGCAGATTCTCGTGGACCACGGGGGAATTGTTGGCCGGTTCGTCGAAAGGAACCGTGTCCAAGCCCTTTTCGAGGATGTCCTTGACGCGCTTGTAACTGAACGCAGTGGCTTTCAGAGCGCGTGCGCAAGCCGCATCTACCCTTGCCGGAGGGTAGGTCCTGGAGAGCTTCAGCAAGCCAAGACACGAGCGGTAAGCCAGCATCGGGTGGGGCTTGGACTCCAGTATTCTCTGGGCCAGCATCGCCGCGTTCGGGCCGACCTTGCCGGCCGAGGCAATGAGGCTTTCAGGAGTCCACTGGCAGTACTCCCGCTTGGACCTGGGAAGGTGCTCATCCAGCGTTACACGCTCACCCGGCTGCATGACACGGGGATGGATGGCGACGCGCTTTCCATTGTGGAGGGCTTCCACCGTAGTAGCGGTGTATCTGATCACTAGAGTCGTGCCTATCAGATGATGGGGGGCGCTGTACCGGCACTTCTTGAGCTCGAAGTGGCAGTCAGGGTTCACCTTGGCCTTGGAGAAGAAGGCTACTTCGTACGGCTTTTCGGGCAGAGGCTTCAGCGCGTGTTTCTCGATGTCGAGAAATGTGGACAGGCGTGAGCCTGGCAGCTTCTGAAAGGGCTTAGCGTTGACGGCATCCCGCAGCTTGAAGATGGCGCTTCTCAGGTCGGCCAGGCTGAAGAAGAGCCTGTTCCTCAAGGGCGCCATTATCGACCTGTAGGTAATGAGCACATGCGCCTCGACCTTGGCCTTGTCTTTCGGGTGGCGGACTCGGGTAGGCACTACTGCGGTGTTGTAGTAGCTTGCCATGTCCGCATAGGTGAGGTTTAGTTCGGGCTCATAGTAGCAGTACGTTGGGGAGACGGTCTTGGCATTGTCAGGCACAATGATCTGAGGCACTCCGCCGAAGAACTCCAGGGCGTGCACGTGGCCTGCAATCCAGTTCTCAAGGCTCATTGAAAAGAAGGGCTCTACATACAGGTAGTTGCTGGCCGGTAGGGTGGCGATGAAGATGTAGACGTCGCGCGGCTCTCCTGCCTCGCGGTCTATGATCTGCATCGTCTGGCCTGCCCAGTCCACCATCATCTCCTCGCCGGCCTTGTGATCCAGATGCAGCCACGGCTCAGCGGTCTTCTTCTGCCACTCACGATACAACTGGCAGTAGCGGCTATACTGATAGCCGCCAGGGTTATCAGCGATGTACTCGGTCCACAGGAGCTGCAGCGTGACGCCAGCTCGGCTCAGTTCACCCTTGATGTACTGCATGTCAGGCATGGCTGATTCGGGCTTAGCCTTCCTGCCGAGGGCTTGTGGGTACAATAGGCTCTCGAGCTGTGCATCATCCATCTCGGGACTCAGCGGCCATGATACTCCGGCTGCGGTTGCCCTGGCGATGGTGTCCGATACTGCCGCTCTGGATAGGGAGCAGCTCACAGCGATTTGCCTGATAGACATGCCGGACTCGAAATGGAGTCTGAGTATCTCTCTGATCTTGCGCATGGGCACTCTCCTCACAGGTTACCGGCCTCCTCAAAACACAAGTGTTTCGGGAGTTCTCGGCACTCGGTCAAGTAACCTGTCAATCGGTGATTGCCCAACGTCGCTTCGCAGCTTCCAGCTGTGGGTGGCTGGATATTATCGTAACAGGTGGCCGAATGTTATCGTTATGCTGTCCGCATATTGTCGTAACAGATGGCCGCGAATTATCGGAATCGGTGGCCGGATATTATTGGAANNCGGTGGCCGGATGTTATCGTAGTACGCAATCTCACACGCCAAATCAAGGTTGTTGAGGAGATTGGCGGCAACGAGGTGGCCTTTCGGGAGGATCGCCTGCCGGCACTCTTGGATGAGATCGGCCGTTGTGCAGAACCGCTCGGCTACACCCGTCGTGCCCTGCTGACTGCAGTTGGGTTATTGCCAGCCGATGTGATGCACTGGGACCCTCGGTGTAGGGAGTTCGCTCCCTATGCGTGGTAGAGAAGTATCCGACAGATCCTTCTGCATATAGCTCAGACCGAGGTCGAGTACTACTTGCCGGGTGTCGAGTGGAAGCCGAGGCTGGACTTGCGGGAGTTTCGGGCGGCAGATTGGCCGGAGCAGCTGCGGCAGTCCAGGGAGGAGACGTTGCGCATTCTGGAGGATCTCAGGGTGTCCGACGACAGGATTCGCCTCAGGAATGACGACGAGATCTGGACCGTCAGGAAGGTCTTGCGTAGGCTTGTGTGGCACGAGCGGCTTCACCTGAAGAGCATTCAGCGCATCGTCGCAGACTACCAGCAGCGAAGCTGAGAAGGAACGCCAGATTGTTTGCACTCTGTGGCACAGAGGAAGCCAAAGACTGGTGGCGAACGAGCACACCACGCTGTCGGCTCGCTCAGAAACGGTCGCGAGCCGTGCTTGAGACGCGAACCCATGTTGGCAGCTACGGTGCGATGCCGTCTGCCAGAAAGGAGAGAAGTATGGACTCCAGATTGGTTCGTTTGCACAGTCTTTCGGGCGTCGTCGCAGCGGTGTTCTACTTCCTCCACGTGTATTACGGCATGCGGGACTATCCTGGCTACAGCAGTCTCGCTCAAGCAGTGAGCGATCTCACCGCGGTGGACGCCCCTTCCTATGTTGTCGCCTCGAGGCTATCGGCGCTTTACTCCATGTTTTCCGTTATCGGTTGCACATTTGTCTACCTGATAGTCTCCAGCAAGACGAACAAGACCTTCAGGATTGGGATCGGCCTCTACACGATCATGAACTGGGTGTCAGCGGTAGGCTACACGCTGTTTCCGCTCAGTGGCAGGGAGTTTCAGGGCACGTTTCAGGACGTGATGCATTTCTACGTGGTGACGCCGACTGTGGTGCTTCTCTCAATCGTCTCTTTGGTTCTGATCTCCGTCGGCGGGTGGCGGAGCAAGAACACGAAGGCCATTGCTGTTCTGGGGCTTGCCGCGTTGCTCTCGATGGTTGTGGGAGCGGTCGGCGCCGGAGTGGCGCCGAGGGATTACTTCGGCGTGTTCGAGCGGTTCAGCGTCTACAGCGTTGTGATCTACAAAGCGCTGTTGGGGCTGTTCGGCTATGCGTTCAAGGAGATGGATGACAGCCAAACGATGTCATCGCTTGAGAGGCCTTGAGCCTGAGTCGCTGAGGGTATATTGTCGGAGGGACTCTGTCTCTTTTCGGGGAATATCTAAGTTGACTATGACCGAGGTGGGACTCATGGAGATTCGGCTAGACCTCATCAGCTTAATCTTGGGAACAGTCTTGGGCGTGAACCTTGTTGTGCTCTATGAGAGGTTCTTCAGGAAGGCGTCTAATAGAGAGAGGATTCTTCAACAACGTGTGAGGGAGCTGGAGCGGAGGCTCAAGGAGAAGGACAGGCTGATAGCTAAGGCAGTGAAGACGGTGGCCCAAGAACATGAAGCATCACAGTGAGGGTCGTATGCAGACCCGAAGGGAGACTCGAGGTATGAGTAAGAGGACAACGAAGACTGCATTGGCTGGTGGCGTTGGTTTTCTGGGAGGATTGCTGCTCGAACGCGGTCTGGAGTCGCTCACCGGCCTGGATTTCGTGGACGGCGTGTTCGCGGTGGGCGGGGCCGTGCTGGCGGCGCTTCATGTGAACCGGGACCTGGTGGAGGCGGCTTCTGAGAACATCAGGGCCATGTTCGGAAAGGACCCTCTCGAGATCACGGAAGAGGAATGGAATCTATACAAAGCCAAGTATCCGAAGTCCGCTGTATACTTGGAAAGAGCTCTGGGAATATGAGGCGGTGACGCCCAGTGCTGTTCATGCTGCCCGGAGTGATCATCAGGCTCGCAACTAGGGGCGCCTGGCGGCTGGGGCTCATGCCGCAGTCGACTTACGTACGCGACATCGTCAAAGCGCTGAAGCGTGATGACCTGGATGGGGCGGTGGCGCTTTACCTGTTGTCGGTCAGCCGCAGGCAGCCGTCGAACATCACTGAGGTGGCCCGCGAGCTCATCGAGCAGTTCATCGATATCCGCGTCGACAAGCTGCAGAAACGTATAGACGAGATCGAGAGTGCATTGATGGCCGGAAGGAGTCTGCGTGCGAGGATTCGCCGGGCGTGGGACAGGGTCGCGGGACTGTTCGGTGGGAAACAGTCTCCAGAGAGGGAAAGGGAGAGCGAGCTCAAGGCCGAGCTGGCAGAGCACAGGGCGATGGTGGAGGGGCTATTGAGCATCAGGGCACGGCTTACTGACGCTGGGTGAGATAGGGAGGAACGCTGGACAACCCAGCGCACTTGTGGGACGGGACTGTTGTAGGAGGGAGGACAGGCGGATGGCTATGTGGGCGTCAAACGTGGTGGGCGGGATCGGCATTCTGGTGATTGGGCTGATAATCCGGCTTGCGAAGGCGAGCTCGTTGATAGCCGGCTACAATACCATGCCCAAGCACGAGAAGGCCAAGTACGACGAGGAGGCATTGACCAGGTTCGTCGGGAACATGTTGATCGTTGCGGCGGTGCTGCTGCTGCTTCCGCTTGTGGCCGTCCCGTTTGTCGATGCGATGCCGGCCTGGGTGGTCCCTGTTTCCTGGGGGCTGTTCGTGGCAGTCATCATCGGCGGAATGGTCTATGCGAACACGGGGAATCGTTTCCGGAAAGAGAGAAGCGAGAGTGGATCGTGACGCCTTGTGGCAAGGGGAGTGCGTCCGTCAAGTAGTTGGCGAGTTGTGAGCGAAAGGCTTCAACAGGACCGGATGGAGGCGCGACGTGATCACATATCGTTACTCAACTCATGGCATTACGACAGATCAGCTCCAAGGATTCTTCGTTGGCTGGCCGGCCAAGCCCACCCCTAAAACGCACCTCAGGTTGCTCCAGGGAAGCGATGAGGTTGTCATCGCAGTGGATGACGATACCGGCGCCGTTGTTGGATTCATCACGGCCATCACCGATCGCGTTTTGTCTGCCTATATCCCTTTCCTGGAGGTGCTGCCAGGATACGAGGGCCGCGGGATCGGAAGCGAGTTGGTGCGTCGCATGCTCGCCAGGCTCGAAGGCCTGTACATGGTGGATCTTCTCTGCGATAAGCAGCTGGTGCCGTTCTACGAGAGGCTTGGCATGCGTGGCGCGACAGGCGCCATGCTGCGGAAGCATGAGTACCAGGCCGGGGCTGGAGGTTCCGATTAGAGCACATCAGCCTCCGTGATAGGGAGGGCTTTCATCATCTTACCGACCCCACAGCTCAACAATTAAGCGTGCATGAGCGCTCACTGCAAGAAGTCAGCCGCCCAAATCATTGAAATAGCATGACGCGTTTTGGAAGGCCCTCGGTCGGTTTCGGCGAACGCTTATGAAAAAGGCGACGTGCAAGGGCGGTGTCATCGATGCGTATGAGGCTACGATGGCTTGCGGTTCGCTGTCTGTTGCTGCCGGTGATGCCATGCTTCATGTGGGGACCGGTAACGCACCCGTACATCGCTTACCAGGCTTTTCGGAAAGCCAAGGATGAGCGTGGCGGATCAGCAAACCCGGAGATCATGGAAGCGATCGAGCATCACACGGACACGTACATCTATGCCGCCAACAGCCCAGATGCCATCTCAACGAACAACGTGCTCTTCAACATCATCATCTACGACTACGCTCACAATAACATGCCGGACAGGCCTGATGGGACTCCACTGTTCGGGTACAGGCTGGTGGTGAAGGCTCTCGAGCGTTTGCGCTTGGCTCCGAGAGCTGAAAGGGAGAGGTACGAGAAGGAGCTGGCGTTTGCGTGCGGATGGCTTACGCATCAGGTCTCCGACTGGGTTGCCCACTACCGGGAAGTGGAGAGGGAGATCAGACCGGGCCAGGCCCACACCTTCTACGGCTACGCCAACTCCCATCAGGTACTGAGTCCGTACTTCCATCACGAAATCCTGGCGGCCAAGCGCGACGCCGAACACGCGCTGACCGAGATTTTCCATGACGCGCACATCATGTTGACCGACGAGAGCGGACGCTTTGGCCCGGGAAGGCTCACGGCTTACCTGCCGATTGATGAGGACGACAACCTGATCTCGCTTGTGTCTGAGACGTTCGCCGGCCTGGGGTGCAGCAAGATTCCCTCAAAGCACCTGAGGAAGCTCCGAGACGATTTCGACATCGTGATAAGGGGCATTCAAGTTGGTGTGCTGTTGGTCAAGACCATGCAGCCGCAACTGGCGCAGATAGTCAAGGCATTCGTCGAGAGTAACCAAAGGTATGTGGACGAATCGATACAGAGAGTGATCGACCGTGTGTTGATGCCGTCGGAGGCCGAGATCCTTGAGGAGGCCAACAGAACGCCGGGGGGCTCCGGAGCGACGACAGCCGTATCGATCGTCCATGCCAGGCCGGAATCGGTATTACACAGGTTGGCGTTCAGCCTGGGGAAGTCGTTAACCCCTGAGAATGTCGACAGCTGGCTTACGAGGTTCGTGCTGCGCAGAGCCTGCGTTCGGCGGTTCTTAGCGAGCAGCCTAGCGCAATACGGTGGGAGAGCGGAGTCAACTCGTGCTCTCGTCAATTTCGCGAGCGTTCTCATTTCTGCATCTAAGAACACCATGGAAGCGGCCCGTGACGCTTACTGCACCAACCTTCGGCCGGTGGCCGCTGTCGACGCGCCGTTCGACCAGTATGGACGATGCGACAGTGACGGAGCCCTGAAACGCATGGTGGATGACGGCGCCATCAAGATAAGGTTCACTCCTGCGAAGCGAACGGACAAGAACAGCACGCAGTACCTGTTGGATCCAGGCACAGCGGTCATCCGTGTGAATGGGTATTTGCCCGACGAGAAAAACGCTCCGTTCAGTATGGAATCGCGATGGGATGAGACCGGGGAGATCCTCGAGTGTGAGGTTCGACTGCATCCTGAGGCCCGAAGCGGGGAATGCTTGCACCTTTTCGCAGACATAAGTGACAGGCGCAACGAGCACTCTCAGTACATCGACAAGCAGGTCCAACTCGAAGCTCAAAGCTGACGGCTGATCCGCCTGAGTCGGCGGCGGCCAAGAGGGAATGGGATCACGTGGCACCAGCGCAGTGCGGGATCGTTGGAGGACGAGTGGAAGGTTTGACAGTCTGTGGGCTATTTGATAGCCTGAAGGCGACTCAACGGTAGTTCCACCGTGAATATGATATAGTGCCGAAGCGCAGCTTCGACGCAGCGCGGGCCAGCGAGGGGGAGGATAATGAACAAGAACGTGCGGTTGTACGGGTTCAACAACCTCACGAAGGCACTGAGCTTCAACATCTATGATGTCTGTTACGCGAGCACACAGCGGGAACGCCGGAATTACATCAGATACATCGACGAGGAGTACAACTCGGAGCGCCTCACCAAGGTCCTGACAGACGTAGTCGACATGATTGGTGCCAAAGTACTGAACATCTCAACGCATGACTTTGATCCCCAAGGCGCTTCGGTGACTGTGCTCATCGCAGAGGACGAGCTGGCTCCGGCTGGTGACACCATCCTGGCTCATCTCGACAAGAGCCACATGACGGTGCATACCTATCCCGAATACCACCCGGAAACCAGTCTGGCGACTTTTCGTGTAGACATCGATGTGGCCACCTGTGGGGAGATCAGCCCTCTGTCTGCACTGGATTTCTTGATCACTTCCTTCGATTCTGACATCATCACCATCGACTACCGGGTGAGGGGATTTACCCGCGCTGTGGATGGAAGCAAGCTGTTTATCGATCACAACATGACTTCTATTCAGGATTTCATTAGCCCCGAAATCCTCGAGAAGTATGATGCGGTCGATATCAACGTGTACGAAGCGAATCTGTTCCACACCAAGTTGCTGATCAAGGAACTAGATCTGCAGGAATATCTGTTCAATGCGGATGCCGATAGGTTGCCTCCTGAGGAGCGCATGGAGATCGCGGCCAGTCTGCGGCGGGAGATGATCGAGATCTTCAGCGGCCGCAACATCTACTAGAAGGAGTGGACGGGCCGGTTGGAGCTATGGTTCACTGAGCACTTGTCGAAGCACGCACGGTTCTCCCTGCGGGTGAACCGCCATCTATACAGCGGGCAGAGCCCGTATCAGAAGATAGATGTGTTTGACACAGCGGAGTTCGGGCGGGTGCTGGTGCTGGACGGGTTCATCAATGTCACCGAGCGGGACGAGTTCATCTATCACGAGATGATCACCCACGTGCCCATGGCCGTCCATCCCGATCCCCGTCGGGTTCTGGTGGTCGGGGGCGGCGATGGGGGAACCGTGCGCGAGCTTTGCCGATACGAACGTGTGGAGCACATCGATATGGTGGAGATCGATGAGCTGGTGGTGAAGGTGGCGAAAGAGCATTTTCCCGCCACATCCGGTGCGCTTTCTGATCCCCGGGTTAACCTGCACTTTTCCGATGGAGTGGACTACGTCAAGAGCTGCAGCGCCAGGTACGACTTGATCATTGTCGACTCCACTGACCCTGTCGGGCCAGGTGAAGGGCTGTTTACGTCGGACTTCTACCGGAACTGCTTCAGGATATTGAACGATGACGGAATCATGGTCAATCAGCATGAGGGGCCGTTCTACGAAGAGGACGCCCGGGCCTGTCAACGTGCTCACGCCCGCATCGTGGAAGTCTTCCCGATCAGCCGGGTGTATCAGGCCAACATTCCCACGTACGCATCAGGGCACTGGCTCTTTGGCTTTGCCTCGAAAAAGTACCATCCGGTGAAGGATCTGCGGGCCGAGGCCTGGGAGAGCTTGGGCCTTAAGACGCGCTACTACAACACTGCCCTCCACAAGGCCGCGTTTGTCCTGCCCGTCTACGTGGAAGGGCTCCTCGCTGAAGTGGAGCGGTGAACCCGGCTACGCTTACGGCCATCGGGAACGACAAGTTCAAGGCTCGCCCTCCCGAGTCTCCCGGGGGGCTACTGCAAGACTGACGGGCAAGAGGTGGAACCGATCGCGCCAGCATCATCCGAGGAAGGTAGCCCCTATCCCTGTCTCCCATTCTTCCACGATATCTCCACACTGGTGTTGTTTCATCCCTGCGCAATCCGGTGAAACGAACAAGCCCATTTCGCCACCTGCCACTAGGTTCAGGGCGGGAACCGCAGCCACGAGCGATCGAAAGCGGTGGCCATGGCCGGCCATGCCAACCTGTCACCTTTAGGGATGGGCGAGGGGAACCAGTCGCCTTGGAGCATGGTCTCAGTGGAGGAAACTTGGTGCAATCATAGAAGAGTTGAGATGTGCCGAGTTAGCTCCTCGGTTGTTGGCGGGAGTCACGACCGTGCTACCATGTACGGTCTGCAGCGGCGTGGGCGACAGGGTTGCCGTCTCCAAGGGCCACTATAGGGCTTCGCACGAGATGACCGTTGCGACTTGGGTGGCAGGATGCGATTGTCAAGGCAGGAGGCGTAACGAATGGGCGTACCGACGGTTGCGGTTTCGAAGAGCTTCTTCACGTCCTTTGCTGCGCTACCCCGCAATAAGCAAGGCCGCGTGACGGAGTTCATAAGCAAGTTCTGTGCTAACCCCAAGGCTCCAGGAATCAACTGTGAGAAGATTCAGGGCGCGGCCGAGCCTGACATGTACTCTGTCCGAATCGATGAGGCCTATCGGGCTGTTGTTGTCAGGCCAGAAGACGGCGGCGAGTACCTGTTGCTGTGGGTCGATCACCACGACCGGGCGTACAGGTGGGCCAGGCGGAAGCGATGCCGGGTGAACCCGATGACCGGCGTGGTTCAAGTGTACGACGCTCAGCTGACGATGGACGAACCGGAGGGGCACGGCTCACGCGAAGAGACGGTGAAGTCACCGTTTGCCGGTGTCACTGACCGGCAGTTGCTGCGCATGGGCGTGCCAGAGGAAAAACTGGCGGAGACGCGCGCCATCACAACCATTGAAGAGTTGTACAGCCGGAAAGACGGCTATCCCGAGGATGCTTATGAGAACCTGGAGATGGTTGCGGCCGGGTTCTCCGTGGATGAGGTCTTGGAGCACTTGCGCGAGGCAGGCTCAACGGATGCGCAGCTTCAACTGGGTGGCTTTGCTGTGGCGCTATCCAATTTGCCAGCTACACGCATTATGCCAGCCCAGAGGGCGCGAAGCGCCCCGAAGCGCTCGGCGTTCCGCGTGGCGCCGGTGTGTAAACGACCCACCGGCGGGTCGAAGGTCGACGAAAGCGACCCGCCCATGGGTCGGCTTGAGCAGCCAAGGCGGGGGCTCTGTCGCGTTGGGTTGAAGCTCACCTTTGCCGAGATCATGAACCTCACAACATCATGGGGACAGACGGTTCCTGTCTCCTCATGATGCCCACCCCATGGTTTGTCGTGCTGCAGCCATCACTGCTCTGTTCGCAACGCTTCAATCCTCGCCGCGATCTCCCCTCGCCTCTTCGCGTCAAGCGGATAAGCCCGCATCGCCAGCAGAGCCACCACTAGGCCCAGGATGGGAACCCCCGCCATGATCAGCCGCAGGCCGCGTATGACGGTCTGCGGCTGCGTGGCCAGGTTGGGATCGTAGCCGTGGGCGGCCATGATTGCGCTGAACACGATGGCTTGCAGGGCGACGCCTAGTCTGATGATGAAGGCGTTGGCGCCGAAGTACATGCCCTCACGCCGCCTGCCTGTGGCCACCTCGTCCTCGTCCACCACGTCGGCGATGAGCACGTCTACAAGGACCAGAAGGCCTGAGAGCCCCACGCCGATGAAGGCCGTGGTGGCCATGGCCCCCACAAGGGAGTGAACGAACAGGAACGGGGTAAGGCCGAGTGCGAACAGCACGACTGAGAGTATCATGGCGTTCTTCGGGCCGAGCCTGTTGGTTATGCGGCTCCAGGCCCACACCATCGGCAGCGCCACTACGAACATGGGCGCGAGGATCAGGGTGTTCTGTGCGTCGGAGGCGCCTATGACGTATTTTGAGTAGAAGGGGAGCGCGGCCTGGACGAGGACGAATGTGAACTGCACAAGCAGGTTCGCGATGACGTACGTCACGAAAGACCTGTTGATGAAGGTGGACTTGAGGGCCTGCGCTATGCCGAGGCTCTGGACCTGACTGAAGCGGGGATCCTCCTGTGACCCGGCGAGGCTGGCGTACATCGCCGCGGCGCCCATGATGGCGAAGGCGATGCCCATTCCGGTCCAGCCGAGGGCCGCCCTGAACTGCGGCGCCAGCACCATGCCCACCACCATGCCCACGATGCCCAAGGCCTGTTTGATGGCGGATACCGACGAGCGCTGTGCAAGCTCCGGATACATCTCGGGGTAAAGGGCGGTCCAGTTCAGCACCACCATGGAGTAGAGCCCGTCGAACAGGAAGACGGTGATGACGAAGTACGCGAAGAGCCGTCCGGGGGTGGCCAGCGCCGCGGGCGGCACCGCCCAGACCATGATGAACGCCAGACACATGGGCACGGTGCCGAAGAGGATGAACGGTATCCGCCGGCCCCACCTGGTGGAGGTCATGTCAGACCACTGTCCGGCCAGAGGGTCGTTGATGGCGTTCCAGATGCCGTAGAACGTCATAGCCGTGCCGTAGAGGGCCAGGGGCATCTTGAGCACGTCCACGTAGTAGAGCTGGGCCCAGGAGTTGAACGCCTGGTACACCAGGCCGGCGGCCAGTGAGCCCAGGCTGTACAGCCACGCGCCACGGGCGCCCTTAGCCCGCGAGCCGATGAATCCGCCCATTTTGTCGCCTCCTGCTCTTGCGCCTCGGGGAAGGCTGTTGTGTTGTGGCCTGAGCGCGGCGCGGGGTGGGTGAGCCGCTGCGCGGCACCCGGGTTGAGTGCGTACTTGGCCGCGAAGGCGGCGAATCCTCCTTGGCGCGGAAGGTCGTTCCTAGCTGGGCTCTGACTGGCGTTCGAAGCCCAGCCCGAACCTGTGCCGGAACAGGTTGTACGGATCCCATCGGACGTGTATCCGGCGGAGGCGCGGGAGGTTCTGCCCGTAGGCCCACTGAAGCCAGTTGGGGCTGTCGGGATCCGGCCAGCCGGCGTAGGCGCCGGTTGCTTCGGAGGTGAGAGCTGTCTTCAGCGAAGACGACCAGACTTGAGCTCTGGGCTCGGCTGCGGGGGAAGACCAATGGGCGGTGGTCTCCAGAATGAAGGGGCTGTGCCTCCACGGGAACGCGCTGGAGTCGGGCGATGCCTCTGCAACGGCGCCGCCCAGGGCTATCAGGCGCACTCTCGAGTCGACAGGGGATTCACTGAGAGCGCGAAGTGTTGCCTCCACGGCTTCGGGATTCATTGGGCCCTTTGCGGCAATGCCCCAACGCAACATGGGATGTGGCCCGCGGGGCTCGATGAAGGCTCGCACCGCGTCGCGTTGGTGGACTCGCCTGGTGTCGACGCGCAGTGCCGGGGCGGCGCGGAGCATAGGGGCCATCAGGCTCAGGAGGCGGTGCTCGATGCCGCAGTACTGCCCTGTCATCCGCGCAGGGTGATCCGGCCCGGAGTGAAAGGTCAGTGTGGACGAAAGGGCGGGATCGGTGAAGGGGCCCCAAGTCTGCCAGGCGGACCACACCCTGAGCGCATCCGCTGCGCGCCATTCGACGTTGAAGAGCACCACCGGTGAAGCTGGGACAGTCTTACATGAAATTGAAACGACCACCCCGAAGCCGGCGGCGCCTGCACCGCGCAGCGCCCAGAACAGGTCGGCGTTGGTGGATGCGGAGGCCTTGACTACTTCGCCATCGGCGTCGACCATCTCCATCTCCACCACGGAGTCGCACACGAGGCCCAGAGATCGGCAGGACATGCCAATGCCCCCGACCAGGGCGGCGCTGGCAAGGCTCACATCCGGGTGCATGGGAGTGGGCAGGCGGGCGGACTTGGCGGCGAGCACGTCGGATACCACCAGGGCGGACGCGCCGGCACCCACGGTCACCGCGTCACCGGAGCGGGACGGAACCACGGTGTTGATGCGGCTGACATCAAGGATGATGGAGTCGGGCGTGAGGGTGGGATGTGCTTGGCCGAACCTGCTGCTGCGAACCAGCAGTGGGATGCCGTGCTTCCTGCAACGGGCCACGGTGGCGACAACGTGCTGGACGTGTGAGGCGAACACGATTTCCCGCGGGGCCGTCCAGCCGCGGCGGCTGTAGCCGGCCAGGGCCCAGCGGTAGTCTGGATCGCCTGGCCGCACAACGTGCGCGCTGCGATGGGGCATCGGGCCTCACGTCCTCTCACTGCGGCACAATGTGACGTTCAGAACGGCAGGAACAGCACTAATATGCTATGCCGCCTGGCATGAAGGGGTGATGGCCTGCGATGGCTTGAGGCGAAGGAGCTCTCCATTGCGAGGGGCTTGGGGAGCTTTCGGATTTTTCATTGTTTTTGGGCTTGACATTACGTTGGAGCCTCCTTATAATTCACCATAAATATTCAAAGCAGGCCATTTCACAAGACTTCTACCAGCCATTTTTCCTACCATGCCTGCCGCGTACCTGCTGCGGCACCATGTGAGGCACCGAGCGCAATCTGGCACCCTCCGCGGCCAGACGCCGCGGTTAGTGCGCCCCCATATCCAAAGGGGGCCACAACGCTATAAATAACTCGAATGGAGGAGAGGCAGATGTTGAGACGGTCCCTTATCTTGGCAATTGCACTTCTAGGAGTGCTAGCTGCCGTGTCGTATGGCGCGGAGGAGATCAAAATCGGCCTAGTTGCGCCCATCACGGGCGAGGCGGCCACCTTTGGCACGTCGGTGAGGGACGCTGCGCTCCTCTGGCAGCGTCAGGTGAACGCTCGTGGTGGCATCAAGGGCAGGCAAGTCAGGTTCTACATCGAAGACGACAAGAACGTTCCCAGTGAGGCTGCGAATGCAGTCCAAAAGCTGATAAACCAGACAGGGGTCCTCATGATCCTCGGGCCGGTGACTACCCAGCCCACATTGGCGTCTGTGGCCATCGCGCAGAGCAACAGAGTGCCGCTTCTGACGCCGACAGCGACCAACGAGACTATCACTCAGGCCGGAGACTTCATCTTCCGAACGTGCTTCATTGACCCGCTTCAGGGCCAGGTGATGGGCAAGTTCGCAGCGGAGAACCTTAACGCGAAGACCGCCGCCATGCTGTACAACGTGGCAGACGACTACAGCACGGGCCTGGCAGTCAGCTTCAGGGAGCACTTCGAGGCTCGCGGCGGCAGGATCGTCGCCACCGAGACGTTCTCCACCGGCGACTCGGACTTCTCCGCGCAGCTCACCAAGATCAAGCGGGCGGATCCCGACGTGATCTGGCTCCCCTACTACTACAACACCGTGGGCCTCATCACGAGGCAAGCGCGTCAGCTTGGCATCAGCAAGGCCATATTCCTCGGCGTTGACGGCTGGGATTCCGCTGAGCTGCTGCCGCTGGCCGGCGACTCCATCGAGGGCGGCTACTTCTCCAACCACTACAGCGCGGAGACCACCGAGCCCGTGGCTGTGGAGTTCATCAAGGAGTACAGGGCTGCATACGGGTCCACCCCTGACGCCCTTGCGGCTCTGGCGTACGATGCCTGCTTGGTGATCGAGGACGCTCTGAACCGCGTCGCCAACCTCGACCGCGAGTCGGTGCGGAACGCGCTGGCCGCCACCAAGGATGTGCCTGCGGTGTGCGGCACGCTCACCCTTGACGAGAACAGGAATCCCATCAAGGACGCCGTCGTGCTGCAGGTCAAGGACGGCCAGTTCAAGTACATCATGAACGTGAAGCCGTGATGATGTGACGGCGTCATGGGGCGCCGAACGACGCCGGGATGCCAACCGCGATGCGACCGCGATGCGCGCTGCGGCCGTGATGCGGAAGTGGCGTGACGGTGGCTTCGGCACCAGGTCAGGTGAGCTTGAATAACGTGGGAGTGGCAGGGAGGCGATGCTGCGCGTGCCGCCCCCCTGCCTTTGTGATAGGAGTGGTGGGTTGTGCTGTTTGGCTCCGACATCAGCGAGATACTGCAGCAGTTGGTTAACGGCCTGGCCCTCGGCAGCGTGTATGCGCTGATCGCGCTGGGCTATACGATGGTTTACGGCATAATTCGGCTAATCAACTTCGCGCATGGCGATGTGTTCATGCTGGGGGCGTACTATGGCTACTACGCCATCACCTCGTTCCGCGTTCCCTTCGTCCTGGCGTTGCCCGTTTCCATGGGGATGGCGGCGCTCACCGGCATCTTGATAGAGCGCTTCGCCTACAGGCCGCTGAGGCGAGCTCCGAGGATCGCTGCGCTCATCACGGCAATAGGGATGTCGCTCCTCATACAGAATCTCGGCCTTCAGCTTTTCCAGTCACGTCCGCGACCGTATCCGCAAATCATGCGGACAAGGGTGTGGGACGTGGGAGGCGTGGTGTTCTCCAACACGCAGGTGGTGATGCTGGGCGTCGCGTTGCTGCTCATGGTGCTCATCAGCCTGTTCGTGTATAGGACTAAGACGGGGAAGGCCCTCAGGGCCGTGGCCTTCGACAGGGACGCCGCCCGTCTCATGGGCATCGATGCCGATAGGATGATCGCGATCACCTTCGCCCTGGGCTCCGCGCTGGCTGCCGCCGGTGGGATGCTTGTGGGCTTTTATTATAACCGCATCACGCCCACTATGGGCACGATGTACGGTCTCAAAGCTTTCGTGGCTGCGGTGGTGGGCGGCATAGGCATAGTGCCCGGCGCGATGCTCGGCGGACTTATCATGGGGATAGCCGAGGTTTTCGTGGCGGCTTTCGTGTCGTCCACGCTAAAGGACGCCATAGCCTTCGCGGTGCTCATCGTGGTGCTGTTCGTGAAGCCTGCGGGGCTGTTGGGCAAGGCAGTCAGGGAGAAGGTGTAGCCCATGTCAGACAACTCCGACAAGTCCAACAACACTAATCAAGGCAACAAGGCTAGCAAGTCCAACACGCTGACATCCCTCCTCGCGGCCATCGCCGTGGCCTCAGGCTACGGCCTGGTCGTGCTGCTTCGTCGGGCCGGGATAGCGACGAACTACCACATGCAGATCCTTGACTGGGTCGGCATCAACGTGATCATGGGAGTCAGCTTGAACCTGATAAACGGCTTCACTGGCCAGTTTTCGCTGGGCCATGCCGGCTTCATGGCCATCGGGGCGTACGTGTCGGCGTACTGCACCAAGCTCTTGGGCATGTCGTTCATCCCCGCGCTGCTTCTGGGAGGGCTGGGGGCGGCAGCCGGCGGCCTGGTGGTTGGCGTGCCAACGCTGAGGCTGGCCGGCGACTACCTCGCCATCGCCACTCTGGGATTCGGTGAGATCATCAGGGTTGCCATAGTGAACCTCAGCGTGGTGGGCGGCCCCAGGGGACTGCCGGGAATACCCGCTCATACCACGTTCCTCTCCGTGTACTTGGCGGCGGTGCTGGCGGTGCTCATCATCAAGAACATCATCGGGTCCAAGCATGGCCGGGCTTTCCTTGCGGTGCGCGAGGACGAGACCGCTGCTGAGACCGTGGGCATCGACACCGTGAAGGCCAAAGTCACAGCCTTCGTCATCGGCTCGTTCTTCGCGGGCGTGGCGGGAGGGCTCTACGCCCACAGGCTCACGTACATCGACCCGGGACAGTTCGACTTCATGAAGTCCATCGAGGCGCTGCTGATCATCGTGTTGGGAGGCCTGGGAAGCATCTCGGGCAGTGTCGTGGCGGCCTTCGTGGTGACGCTGCTGCCTGAGGTGTTGAGGCCACTGGCCGACTGGCGCATGGTGGTGTACGCCCTGGCGCTGATCCTGATCATGCTCTACCGGCCGAAGGGCCTGATGGGCACGGCGGAGTTCAGCTTCGCCAGGCTCTGGCCCGGCCTTAACGGCAACGGAAACGGAGCTGGCGGCATGGCGGGCGGATGTCCTCCTGATGTGGTGCCGCGGGCCGGTGTGGCTGCCGTTGCGGCTACGGCTGCGGGTACGCCTTCGGCTTCGGCTACAGCTGAGGCGGGCGCTGCGGCTGGTGCTGGTGCCGACGGTGCCGACGGCGACGCGGGCCAGGGCGACGGTAGCGGGGCAAGGGCCGGGAAGCTGCCACCGGTTCTGGAGGCCCAGAACGTGAGCATGTGCTTCGGCGGTCTGATGGCGGTGCATGATCTGAACCTGCGGGTCAACAAGGGTGAGCTGATGGCGTTGATCGGCCCCAACGGCGCCGGCAAGACCACAGTCTTCAACATGTTCACAGGGCTGGCCAACGCCACCTCCGGCAAGATCCTGTACAACGGCAGGAACATCACGAACAGGCGGCCATCGGAGATCAACCTTGCCGGTGTCGCCCGCACGTTCCAGAATATCAGGCTGTTCAGCAACATGACGGTGCTGGAGAACGTGATGATAGCCCTGAACTCGCAGCACAACTACTCGATGGCGGAGTCGGTGCTGCGGTTCGGCAGGTTCCGGCAGGCTGAGGAGGAGATCAGGAGCCGGGCCATGGCGCTACTGGGTATCTTCAGGCTGGACCACAGGGCAGACGAGACCGCCGGCAAGCTTCCATACGGGGACCAGCGCAGGCTGGAGATCGCCAGGGCGCTGGCGACGAACCCGCGGGTGCTCCTGCTCGACGAGCCTGCGGCCGGCATGAACCCGCAGGAGACCCAGGAGCTCATGGAGCTCATCAAGTGGGTCCACCGGGAGTACGACCTGACGGTGCTCCTCATCGAGCACGACATGAAGCTCGTGATGAACCTTGCGGAGCGCATCGTGGTGCTTGACCACGGCGTGATGATAGCCGACGGGCCGCCGGCCGAGATACAGAAGAACAAGCGGGTCATCCAGGCCTACCTTGGCGAGGAGGCAGCGTCATGAGCCGGCTGGTAGTTGAGAACCTCGACGTACATTACGGCGCGATACACGCTCTCAAGGGCGTATCCTTCTATGTAGACAAAGGCGAGATAGTCACGCTCATCGGCGCCAACGGCGCGGGCAAGAGCACGACGTTGCGTACCATATCCGGTCTGATCCGGCCGACCAACGGCAAGATAACCTACGGAGACAACAACCTCCTGGCGATGCCGGCGCACCGGTTAGTGGAGATTGGCATCAGCCAGGTGCCTGAGGGACGCAGGATATTCGCGAACCTGACGGTGCTGGACAACCTGGAGATGGGGGCGTACCGCAGGCGCGACCCGGAAGGGGTGGCTAAGGACTTGGAGTGGGTGTTCGAGCTCTTCCCGGTGCTCAAGGAGCGCAAGAGCCAGCTGGCGGGGACCCTGTCAGGCGGCGAGCAGCAGATGCTGGCCATGGGTAGGGGGCTGATGAGCCGACCGGAGCTGCTGCTCCTGGATGAGCCCTCGATGGGGCTGGCGCCCCTCCTGGTGCGTGAGATCTTCGACATCATCGTGCGCATCAACGCCACGGGCACGTCCATTCTGCTGGTGGAGCAGAACGCCACCATGGCCCTGGCCATCGCCGACAGGGCGTACGTTCTGGAGACCGGCAGGATCGCGCTGGAGGGCACGGCGTCGCAGCTGGCGAAGGACGCCAGGGTGCGCGAGGTCTACCTGGGCGGGGCGTAGTCTGCTTCAGGCGGGGAGCGCCCCCAGGGTTTGTGTGAGCGAAACGATGCAACGCCCGGCTGGATGGTCAGCTGGGCGTCTTCATTGATAATAGCGTATGGCCGATGCGGGATGAAGGTGGACAGGCCTGCGGGGCAGAAATACAGCTCATTACCATTACGGATGCGGCAGGAGGGGTAGACATGGTTCGGCACGTGGTGATGTGGAAGCTGAAGGACGAGGCCGAGGGCGCGAGCAAGGCAGAGAACGCCGTGAAGATGGCCCGGATGCTTGAGGGCCTGGTGGGCAAGATAGGCGGCCTTCTCAAGCTCGAGGTGGGGATCGACTCGGTGGGGGCTGAGGGGGCGTGGGATGTGGTCCTGGTGGCTGACTTCGAGAGCGAGGAGGCGCTGGCGGCCTACCAGGTGCACCCGCTTCACAAGGAGGTTGGCAAGTTCGTGGGCGCCGTGAGGGCGCAGCGGGCTGTGGTGGATTACACGGTGTAAGGCGTGGGGCGTAGGGTGTAGGGTGTGTGGGCGGCGTGTTGTGGCGGGCGTGAGCGTCAAGCCGGCGCGCGAGGGTAGCCGCCCGCGGCGGTGGNNCGTCTCATCGTGGCGGACCCTTTGAACAGCTGGAACCAGGCGACGCTCAGGACGCCGGCCGCGGCGCAGACGGCCAGGTCGACGAGGCGGAGGGGCGCCAGGTGGAAGAGGTCGCGGGCGTCCGGGACGGTGAGGATGAGGGCTAGCATGGCCAGGGAGCCTATGGCGACGTAGCGGAACGCGATGTTGCGGTGGCCGTTGCGGAGAGCGGGCCGCGCTGAGCGGGAGGGCCGGCCGGTGGGCGACAGCGGGGTCGACCACGAGCGGTTCGCCTGGATGAGTCCGAGGTTGGCCAGGACCAAGCTGGCGAAGGTGAGGCTGCGGGCTTCGGCGGCGCCTTTGTGGAGGACGACTAGGGCGACGAAGTAGACGGCGGTGACCACGGCGAGGACGCTGAGGCCCTGCAGGATGCCCATCTGGATCAGCCTGTTGCTGAATAGGGGCTGGGCGGGATCGCGGGGCGGGCGGGTCATGAGGTCGTCTTCGGCGGGCTCCATCTCGAACACGGCGGAGCAGGCCGGGTCGATGATGAGCTCCAGGAAGGCGATGTGCACGGGCATGAGGACCAACGGCCAGCCCAGGAGGATGGGGAGGAGCGACAGGCCGGCGATGGGAACGTGCACGGCGAAGATGTAGGTCATGGCCTTCTTGAGGTTGTCGTAGATCCGGCGGCCCTGGAGTATGGCGGAGACGATGGACGTGAAGTCGTCGTCGAGGACGACCAGGTCGGAGCTCTCGCGGGCGACGTCGGTGCCGCGGCCGCCCATGGCGATGCCGATGTCGGCTGCTTTGAGGGCGGGAGCGTCGTTGACGCCGTCGCCTGTCATGGCTACGACGTGGCCAGCGGCTTTGAGGGCGCGGACGAGGCGGAGCTTTTGCTCCGGCACCATGCGGGCGAAGATGTTGCATGAGCCGATGCGGGAGGCGAGATCGGAGTCGGAGAGGTGGGCGAGCTCCGGGCCAGTGATGATGTGGTGGGCGGGGTCGATGCCTATTTCGGATGCGATGTGGCGGGCGGTGCCGGCATAGTCGCCGGTGATCATGACGACGCGGATGCCGGCTTTGCGGCACTGGGCGACGGCTTCCGGCACGCCGGGGCGGACGGGGTCGGCGAGGCCGATGAGGCC
>LFRM01006209.1_pt1 | contig 47510 bp, 46 predicted proteins | sample 618341 | NCBI WGS metagenome assembly LFRM01 (sample SAMN03654438, study PRJNA283298) | anaerobic digester metagenome | isolation source: pool of bioreactors CSTR01a, CSTR02a, and CSTR03a thermophilic anaerobic... | place: Denmark: Kgs. Lyngby | collected 2014-05-21 | reverse complement strand
ATCTTGCTGATGAGTTGATAAGCCTGAGGAAAGACCCTGTTGGACTGTGTAAGACAATCGGGCCGGGATTTATCCTCAAGTTCCTTTTGCGGCGTCTTACTATTCGAGAAGCAGAGGAGAAGTTTTCCCAGCTGCTGGGCTTTAAGGGCGTGGCTGTAAAATGCATCTATCCGGAAATTGGCATGGATGTAGATAAACCCAGTGACTTGGACCTTGTGGAGCAGGTATTGTTGGGTAGTGTAACGTGAATGGGGGAGGTCTTTTATGAGTCAGGTGAGCGCAGTAATTCTTGCGGCAGGACAGGGTAAAAGGATGCGTTCGGTGCATCCCAAGGTCCTGCATAAGGTTGGTGGCAAACCAATGCTGCTGCATGTTATGGATGCTGCCAGAAAAGCAGGGGTTGAGGAACAGATTGTTGTTATTGGTCATGGAAGGGAGACACTGCTGGAAAGCCTGCCGGAATTGAATTATGTTGTTCAGGAGCAGCAGCTGGGAACAGGCCATGCAGTTTTCCAAGCCAGGGAAGCAGTTGGGAAAGGTGTTGAGAGGGTTCTGGTCCTGTGCGGTGATACACCTTTATTGACTGCTTCAACCCTAAAAAACCTAATTGAGTACCACGAAAAAACCGGAGCGGAAGCGACTATTTTAACTGCAGAAATGGATAATCCCTGGGGATACGGGAGAATCCTCCGTAACGATGCCGGCGATGTTGAAAAAATAGTAGAGCACAAAGATGCTTCTCCTGAAGAACTCCTGATTAAGGAAATCAACTCCGGCACCTATATTTTTCAGAAAACTAGTTTGTTTGCAGCTCTTGACAAGCTGACTCCTGATAACGCCCAGGGAGAGTACTACCTTACCGATGTAATCAGCGTCTTTTTCCGCCAGGGCAAAAAAGTCTCAGCCTTCAAGGCTGAGGATACCAAAGAGGTTCAGGGGATTAACGACCGTGTACAGCTTGCCGAAGTAGAAGAAATTTTCCGCAGTCGTAAGAACAGAGAGTTGATGCTTTCCGGTGTTAGTTTAATTGACCCTGCCACAACTTATATAGATGCAGATGTGAAAATTGGACAGGATACGGTGATTCTTCCCCATACAATTATTCAAGGTAACAGTATAATTGGCAGTCATTGCCTGATAGGGCCCAGCAGCCGCCTAGAGGATTGCGTATTGGGTAACAACTGTATTGTCCAGTATTCTGTTCTTATAGAGAGCAAATTTGGGCAGGGGTGTAAAATAGGGCCTTTTGCCTATGTGCGTCCCGGCAGCGATTTAAGGGACAATGTCAAAATCGGTGATTTTGTAGAGATAAAGAAATCTACAATTGGGACAGGAAGCAAGGTGCCCCACCTGACATACCTGGGTGATTCGGAAGTTGGCGTAGGGGTTAACGTGGGCGCAGGGACCATAACCTGTAATTATGACGGGGAGAAAAAACACAAGACGATTATTTCCGATAATGTTTTTGTGGGCAGCAACTCCAACCTGGTTGCTCCTTTAGAGATCGGTAAAGATGCATATATAGCTGCCGGTTCTACAATTACCGAGAATGTTCCTGAAGGTGCCCTGGCTATTGCCAGGGAACGCCAGACAACAAAAGAAGGATGGGTTGCAAAAAAAGGCAAGAAAAAAAAGTAGCCATTTGTCGCTTTTTGAAAGGAATAAAACAATAAAGAGAGAACCACAGTTAAGGGTTTAGAGAGATTTCGTTTCTGGCTGATGGGGAGGGGATAAAGTGAGTTTTTCCAAAGGGAACCTGAAAATTTTTTCCGGAAACGCGCATCCTGAATTAGCCGAAGAAATTGCCGGCATTATCGGCATTCCAATGGGCAAGTCCAAGGTGGACAGGTTCAGCGATGGCGAAATAAGTCTTACTATTTCGGAAAGCGTACGTGGTTGTGATGCATATGTGATCCAGCCTACATGCTATCCCGTTAACGAAAATCTTATGGAACTGCTGATTATGATTGATGCTTTAAGAAGGGCTTCTGCAAGGAGAATTACTGCGGTTGTTCCTTATTACGGTTATGCCCGGCAGGAACGAAAAACCAGAGCCCGTGACCCGATTTCCGCCAAATTGGTTGCCAACCTGATTACAACTGCCGGTGCCAGGAGGGTTATGACAATGGACCTCCATGCAGGTGCCATTCAGGGATTTTTCGATATTCCCGTGGATCACCTGCTGGGTGTGCCGATTTTAGGTGAGTACTACAAACAAAAAGGTTTTACCGACGTTGTCCTGGTATCTCCCGACGTAGGCGGTGTTTCCCGTACCAGGGATTTGGCAGAATATCTGGGAGCAGAGATAGCCATTTTGGAAAAAAGGAGACCTGCTCCAAATGTGGCCAAAATAATGAACCTTATCGGCGATGTGGAAGGCAAAACCGTAATTATGACAGATGACCTCATTGACACAGCAGGTACTATTACCCTGGGAGCAGAGGCATTGATGAACCGAGGGGCGAAAGAGGTCTACGCCTGCTGTACGCACCCGGTGCTGTCCGGACCGGCTATTGAGCGGATCAACGAGTCATGTCTGAAAGAAGTTGTGGTTACTAATACCATTCCTCTGCCGGAGGAAAAGCAGATAGACAAGATTAAAGTGCTGTCAGTTGCTCCACTGCTGGGTGAAGCTATTGTGCGCGTCCATCAGGATGCTTCCGTAAGCGAATTATTCAATTGATTTGCCGTTGTCAGACTTTTGGTTTTCATCTGCATTGACTTCAGGTTTTTCGTTTTCTTTTTTTTGCTCTTTATTTTCTGTGAACTCATCAATGGAGTCTGTCAGGGATTTGCTTAATTTTTTGGTTGCTTTTTTTGTGGATCCAAACAGCTTTTTCCCGGAGGACCTGACTGTATCTAATTTTGTTTTTGCGGGACTATCAATAGAGCGCATGTTTCTTTTGTAATTGTTGTCCACGATAATGGCATCCCGCCCGAAAATTTTTACGGCAGATGCAGGGATGGAGATTCTTCCGCGGAAAACGCTCTCAAGGAAACGTCCGGATATTTCCAGGCTGTCGATAACTCCTGTTTCCTTATTGTACAGGAGCTCATCCACAATACCCAGCAGTGTACCTGACTCGGAAAAAACTTTGGCACCTAACAGGGGTTGTTTTCCCTTCATCAGGCGTGCAATTTCAGGGAGATTTGATGGTTTTTCAATGCTGCTTTTCTTGTCAATGGTGATGGCATGGTCACCGATGCTCATTACTTTACTGAAAGGTACCACTTTATAATCGCCAAACCATCCCTGTTTATCGGTTACTAAAGCGGCAATGGAGAAGCTTTCCGGGTCTACAACGATACCACGTACTCTACCTATTTGCTGGCCTTCTTCGAGGCTGATGATTCGCATGGATAAAAGTGTTTTACTCTTTTCTAACATAGTGTTTCACCTCCGTGCTATCATACAAGATATTATTCACATTGAAAGTTTATTATGCTAGAATTAGGGATATACTCAAGATGAAGGAAAAAAAGGAGTGTTTGACAAAATGGAAGCTTTAGAATTGGAAGCCCAAATCAGAGAAGAGACGGGCAAAGGGCATGCATCTAAGCTCCGCAGAAAAGGCTTACTGCCTTGCGTTCTGTATGGTTCAGAAATAGATTCAATTCCCTTGACTGTAAAAACCAGTGACCTGGACAGAGTTCTGAGGGAAGGCGGACCCAATGCTCTGATTAAACTGAAAGTGGACTCAAAAGAGTATGTGATTTTAATAAAAGAAGTGCAAACTTCCCCGGTAGGCAGAGAATACCTGCATGCTGATTTGCAAAGAATTTCCCTTAAAGAAAAACTGGATGCCATGGTGCCCCTGCATATTGTAGGGGAAAGTGAAGCCCCCGGAATACAGGGCGGCGGGGTATTACAGCACCTGTTGAGAGAAGTCCAGGTAAGGTGTCTCCCTACGGATATCCCGGAATCCATTGAAGTAGATGTGTCTCAACTGGACTTTGGTGAAAGTATCACAGTAGGAGACCTGAAAACGGGAGACGATGTGGAAATTCTAACAGATCCAGAAGAAGTAATCGTTTCAATCGTTGCCGCTCAAGCTGAAGAAGAACCTGCAGAGGTTGAAGGTGAGGGCGAAGCAGAAGCCGGATCTGCTGAGCCTGCAGAACCTGCTAGGGGTGGCGAGGAAGGCGAAGAATAATTACTGGGAGGTGTTCCGCTGGAACACCTCTTATAGTTTACTTAAGGAAATTATTCCTTTCACTCCCGCGGCCTTAACGGCGGTCAAGGAGCGCAAGAAGTCCCGTTTCATGATACATACGGGCTTTCCCAAACAAACTGCCGGACAAAAGTTTGCTGTCTCTCACAACTCATCCGGAGGGGCAGGGGGTCGCTATGGGCGTCTCGGCCTTTGGAGAACCGGAGTGCCGTGAAAAAACTTGACGTTTACTGCTTCCATACTGTTGTCGAAACTTGTTCAGGGGGGAACTGGAATGAAGCTGATTATTGGTCTGGGCAACCCCGGGCCCCAGTATGAGACTACAAGGCATAATGCTGGTTTTCTCGTCCTTGATCTGATAGGGGACAGCATTGGCTGCGGAAATATTTCTACAGAATTTGGGAAGAGTCTCATTGCCACTGGCAGGTACCGGGGTGAAAAGCTGATTCTGGCAAAACCCCAGTGCTATATGAACCGCAGCGGTCTTGCTGTTGCGGAGCTGGCCGCAGCTTATGGGAGCTGTCCGGAGGAAATAATTATCATCCATGACGATGTGGATTTGGACCTTGGACGTCTGCGTATAAGGGCCTCAGGGGGCCATGGGGGCCATAAAGGGGTTTTGTCAGTATTAAATGAGCTGGGTGCGAATAATTTCTGCCGTGTAAAAATTGGAGTTGGAAGGCCCCCTGAGGGGATGGATACGCCAGACTATGTCCTGTCTGTTTTTGACGACAGTGAGTGGGATGTATTTAAGAAAGTCCTGCCTGTGGCCAGGGATGCTGTGCTGACCCTGGTTGTACAGGGAGTACAGGAAGCCATGAACAGGTACAATAGAACAACGGTTGCTGTCCTCCCCGGCTCAAACCCCGCAAAATTGGAGTGAAACCATGACTTCCCTTGCAGCAGGAGTATTGGCAGCAGCAACTGCATACGTTATTAACCAGTTAATTATTGGCCAAGCAGGTAATAAAGGGATAGTAACTTTCATACCTATTGTTGAGGAAGCGATAAAGTCTTTCTCTGCTGCCGCCCTTGGGGCCTCCCTTATAAGTACCCACGCAGTTTTTGGAGCCATCGAAGCAGGTTATGAAATTCTAGGGGCTAAAAGCATTAAAGGGGTGGTGGGAGGGCTGTCGAGTTTTGTCACCCATGGCTTTTGGGGCCTGATAACCGTTGTAATATACAAAGTAACTGGCAGTTTGCTGCTGGGGATTGGCGCTGCTGCGGTAGTGCACAGTATTTGGAACCGTGTGATTACCGGCATATATTTACGCAATTAAAAAAGCGATAGTTTTTGTTTTCCTGGCGCTGCACCTGCAGGGAGCAGGGACAGGTTCCCGGCTGAAGTGCCGGCGACGTGCTCTTCCTCTCCAGGTGCCTGTTGGTATACTTATTGTGGAAAGCGCCCGTTGTTTTGCTGCCTGAAAAAACTTTTGAGTAACTTAAGGATACCCGGGCTCCTTTATTTCAGGCACAAAATGGTGGGCTAAAGCCGACTTTGCCAAATAATTTATGTTTTAAATTTTGGAGGTAACCCTATTGCGCCACCCTGGGTTGTTTGAATTCATAAAAAATGAGAATCGATTTAAGGACATTATCAATAAAATAGATATTTACCTGTCTTTAGGAATTTACGGTGCAGATAGAGCGCAAAAGCATTTTGTTATGAGTGCCCTGGGCTTCTTTACCCGTTCTCCTCTTCTGGTAATTACTTCTAAAGAGGAAAAGGCCAGGGCTGTTCTCCATGACATGTCTGTTTTTTTCCCTCCCAACAGGGTGGATTATTTCCCCGTTCGGGAAATTGTTCCTATGGAAACCTACGCCCAGAGCAGGGAAGTTGTATCCCAACGGGTTGAAATAATGGATAAGATTCTTCATGGAAAGGCACAGTGTGTGGTTACAACTATTGAAGCCCTGTCCCGGATGCTTCCTGCCCCTGAGGAATTCAAAAAGCTATATGTTACACTGAAAAAAGGGCAGGAAATCAGCCGTGAGGACCTTATCAGCAGGTTGATAAGGTTAGGTTACGAACGTGTTGAAGTGGTGGAAATTCCGGGGCAGATGGCAGTACGGGGCGGGATAATGGACGTGTTTGGGATAACAGCCAGCCAGCCTGTACGTATTGAATTTTTTGGTGATGAAATAGAAACTTTTCGTATTTTTAACCCTAACACTCAGCGTTCCCTGGAGAGCATTGACGAAGTAACACTTCTCCCCGCAGTGGAATTCTCTTTAGCTCCTGGAGAACCAGGGTGGGCAGAAGGTAAGGCATTGATTGAAAAAGACTGGACTCTTGCCTTTAAGGATTTAGATGAATCCAAGGTACAGACAATTGGACAAAATTTACGGGACAAGTATGATCAGGTGATAAAGGAAATGGAATCCGGTATTGTATCTTATCATCTGGAACAATACCTGCCTTACTTTGTGAAGGGTAAGAATACTCTACTAAATTATTACCACCAGGAACCCTTTATTATTGTTGACGAGCCCCTTCATGTTAGGGAGGAAGCCGAAAGCAGGGAAGAGGAATTAAAGGAAGTTTTTCGAGAACTGCTGGAGCAGGGGAAAATCCTTCCCCGGCAGGAAGAAATACTTGTGAAATATGACCTTATTCGTGAAGATGCCGCCGAAAGGAAAAAGGCTGGCTTTTCCCTGCTGCCAGGGGGGAGCAGGGACTTTTCAGCAGTTGCTCCTGTCAGCGTATCCGGAAGGGATCTGCCCCAGTTTCAGGGGAAATTCCCCATGTTTGTTGCCCAGGTAAAAGACTGGCAGAGACAAAAATACTCCGTAATTATCATGACTTCTTCAAAGGACAGAGGTTTGCGGCTGAAAGAGGGGCTCTGGGATAACAAAATTGAGGCGGTAGTTCTTCCGGAAATCCTGTCGGCACCGGTGGAGGGCCAGGTTATCATTACCTATGGTAAACCTTTATCCGGCTTTGAATTTCCTGCTGCAAAACTGGTGCTGGTTTCAGACAGCGAGCTCTTTGGGCGCTCCAAGCTGCGCAGGCCAAGGAAACAATATGATCAAGGCCTGAGGATTTCCGATTTTTCCGAGATTAAACCCGGAGATTATGTGGTCCATGTTCAGCATGGGATTGGAAAGTACCTTGGAGTAATTAACCTGGATGTTCAGGGCGTCCGTAAGGATTACCTGCACATTCAGTATTTCGGACAGGATAAAGTCTATGTTCCTACTGATAACGTAAACCTGATCAGCAAATATGTAGGTGCCGAGGGGCATAAACCTAAGCTGCACAGGTTAGGCACCGGTGAGTGGGTAAAAACCAAGAAAAAGGTCAGGGAATCCGTTAAAGAGCTGGCTAAGGATTTGTTAAATCTATACGCTGCCAGGGAAACAATTGAAGGTTTTGCTTTTAACCGGGATACCCCCTGGCAGGCGGAATTTGAAGAGGCTTTTCCCTTTAATGAGACTAAAGACCAAATAAAGGCTATAACTGAAGTCAAGTCGGACATGGAAAAGAGCAAACCCATGGACCGCCTTTTGGTAGGGGATGTGGGCTATGGAAAGACGGAAGTGGCCATGCGGGGTGCTTTTAAGGCTGTTATGGACAATAAGCAGGTGGCAGTACTCGTGCCTACAACAGTCCTTGCCCAGCAGCACCTGCGAACTTTCAAGGATCGTTTCAGGGGCGTTCCGGCAAAAATTGAGGTTTTAAGCCGTTTAAAAACCCCAGGTGAGCAGAAAAAGATCATCGCTGCGTTAGAGCAGGGTAAAGTGGATATTATCATCGGAACTCACCGCCTGCTGTCCAAGGATGTGCGTTTCAAAGATTTAGGGCTGCTGATAATTGATGAGGAGCAGAGATTTGGGGTAGCCCATAAGGAGCGGTTGAAACAGCTGCGGCAGAATATTGACGTATTAACCCTTACTGCCACACCGATACCCAGGACCCTGCATATGGCCCTTGCAGGAGCCAGGGATATGAGTATAATCAATACACCTCCGGAAAACCGTTACCCTGTACAGACCTATGTTGTCGAGTACAGCAAGGAATTAGTTGTTGAAGCTATACGCAGGGAATTGGACAGGGGTGGTCAGGTCTTTTATGTGTATAACCTGGTATCCGGGTTGGAACGCCGGGTTTCCCGGCTGCAGAAACACCTGCCCCAGGCCAGAATTGCTATCGCTCACGGGCAGATGCCGGAAAAACAGCTGGATAAAGTAATGGTTGAGTTCATTGAGGGAGAAATAGACATTCTTGTATGTACCACAATTATTGAGAACGGGCTGGATATCGGGAATGTTAACACCCTGATAGTGGAAAATGCTGACAGATTTGGCCTCTCTCAGTTGTACCAGCTCAGGGGAAGAGTCGGAAGGTCAAACCGCATTGCTTATGCTTATTTCACTTATGATAAAAGAAAAGTCCTGGGGGAAACTGCAGAGAAGCGCCTTAACGCCATCAGGGAGTTTACGGAGTTTGGCTCCGGGTTCAAGCTGGCCATGCGGGATTTGGAAATTCGCGGTGCCGGGAACCTGCTGGGAGCAGAGCAGCATGGTCATATGTTGGATGTGGGTTTTGACCTTTACTGCCAGCTCCTGGAAGATGCCGTGCGGCTCCTTAAGGGGGAACCCCGGAAAGAGGCTCCTGAACAGCAAGATGTGGAAATTGAACTTAATATTAGTGCCTACGTTGCAGACAGCTACATTGAAGAACCTGCTCTTAAGCTTGATGTTTACCACCAGCTCAGAGACATTGATAACGAAGATGAGTTGAAAGAATTCGAAATTGAACTGGAGGACCGTTTTGGACAGATCCCCAGGGAAGTTCAAAACCTTTTCCTGATAGTACAAATGCGCCTGCTTGCCAGAAGAGTTGGCATTGATTCAATAAAGGAGTTCCGCCAGGAAGTGAGGATTAGTTTCGACAAGGAGACAGCGGTAAAAGGGAATATTCTAATGACCCTGGCCAAGGATTTTCCCCGGCAGCTGTCCTTTTCAAGTGTGGGAGGATTGGTAATCAAGCTTTCCAAAGGCAATCTTTCAGGATCAGAGCTAGGAAAAAGGATAATAGAAATATTATGCAGGTTTGAGGAGCTTGCTGGTGCCAGAGATTATCTGATATAATTGTTTGAATTAAAGATAACAGAAAGGTTGGGTTAAATGCCTAGAAGAAAAGTAATCAGCCTGTTTCTTGTACTAATTTTTATTGTTGTTTTTTCTGCCGGCTGCGGTGGAGATGCTTCCGTTATTGCCAGGGTAAACGGCGAAAAGATCCTGCAGAGCCAGTTGGAGGACAGAATTGCTCTGATAAAATCAGGGCTCGCCAGTCAGGGATACAGCCTGCAGGAAGGGCAAGATGACGAACTCCTGGGGCAGATTGAAGACGAAGCAATGAATCAGCTTATTGACGAAGCCTTATTGATGCAGCAGGCCAAAAAAGAAGGTGTTTCCGTTTCCAATGATGTGGTTCAAGAGCAGATAAGGCTCATGAAAAAACAATTTGGAACGGAAGTTTTCAAACAGCTCCTGAGTCAACAAAAGCTGACTGAAGATAAGCTGGCTGAGCAGATTAAAATCCAGTTAACAGCCGAGGCACTTTTCAATAAAGTAACCAGTGACATTTCTGTTGATGCAGAAACTTTAAAAGCCATTTTCGAAAAAAACCCTGCTAAATATGAACAGGCTAAAGTGGCTCATATACTGATTGCTGTTGATGAAAATGCGCCAGAGGAAAAGGTAAAAGCTGCGCGGGAAAAAGCCCAGAACTTAATATCCAAGCTGAATAATGGAGAAGATTTTGCTGAGGTGGCAAAAAACAATTCAGAGGATGCACAGTCTGCTGAAAATGGCGGCGTTATTGATTATTATTTTACCCGTGATGATACCAGTCTGGTTAAAGAGTTTGTAGATGGGGCTTTCCAGGTAGAGGTTGGCCAAATTTCCAAGGAACCTGTCCGTTCGCCTTATGGTTTCCACATAATAAAGGTGCTGGACAAAAAGGACACTTTTGAAGAGCTGGAAGCTTCATTGGAAGGACAGGTTCTAAATGAACAAAAGAATGAAGCCTTTAGTGATTTCTTTAATAAGGCAAAAAGTGAAGCTAAGATTGAGAATTTGAAGTAGAACAGTAAGGAAATTAGTCTTGAAGGTCCCTGGAAATACGGGGACCTTAATTTTTTTTTGATATACCCCAATTTTATTGAAGTATCACTTCGCATAAAAACAAAAACGGGTCATGGAAAATAATGAATAAATAAATGCTGAAGGTTATATACTATCACTGAAAAGGTTCCTGCAGGTTTTCACGTCAGGTTTCGAAAAGGAGGGAAAACCAGTTAATGAAGGCAACAGGAATCGTACGGAGAATTGATGACTTAGGCAGAGTAGTAATTCCTAAAGAAATACGTAGAACCCTCAGAATCCGAGAAGGCGATCCTCTAGAAATATTTGTCGACCGCGAAGGGGAAGTAATTCTTAAAAAATATTCTCCCATCGGAGAACTAGGCGATTTTGCCAAAGAATATGCCGATTCGCTGTATGAGGCTATAGGACATATTGCCTTGATATCGGACCGCGATAACATAATTGCTGTCAGCGGAGCACCGAAAAAAGAATTCCTGAATAAGCCTATCGGCCCCGCAGTGGAAAAAGTCATGGAGACGAGGACTTCTCTGTTTGTAAATGATCCTGCTGAGGCACAAAAGGGTGCTGCCTGCCCAATTGACGTGGACGATGAGGAAGCGGCAGCCAAGTTTTCCGCTCAGGTGGTTGCACCAATTATTGCGGAAGGGGATCCTATCGGAGCAGTAATACTATGCTCCAAAGACAACAACGTGAAAATGGGTGATATGGAGGTAAAACTTACTGAAACAGCGGCAGGGTTCTTGGCAAAACAAATGGAACAATAACACCTCAAAGTGGCGCCAGGCGCCACTTATTTTATGTAACAGGTAATTATGCTTTGCAACATAAAGAAAATATTGTGAATGAGTAGCAGGAATATTACTGAAAGAAAGGAGCCGGTAAAAGGAAAGGGCCTATTCCCAAAACTGTAGGTCTAAACGGCGTTGCCTATTTTGGTATTGATTACAGCTTCCTGCACTGGTAAGATAATTTTAATCTTGAAACAAAGAAGGCGATTATGTGGCAAAGATCACCGTTGTTGGGTTAGGCCCTGGGAATTTAGACCATTTACCTGTTAAGACATTAAAGCTACTACATAGTGCACAAAAAATTTATTTGCGTACAGAGAAGCATCCCCTGGTTAATGAACTATTGAGCCAGGGTATTTCATTTGAGAGTTTTGACAGGCTTTACGAACAGGGCAGCAGCTTCGCGGAAGTTTACAAAAATATTGTAAATATTCTCCTGGAGGAAGCAGAAAAAAGGGATGTCCTTTATGCTGTTCCCGGTCACCCAATGGTGGCTGAGCGTACAGTACAGATGCTCCTCGAAGCTGTACCGGACAGAACTCAGCTGGAGATTGTGCCGGCTATGAGCTGTCTTGATGCATTGTATTCTGTCCTGGAACTGGACCCGACTGAAGGCCTCCTTGTAATGGACTGCCTTGAACTTCTGGAGAGGGGCAGGCTTAAAGGAAACACTTCAGCTCCCGTTGTGCTGACGCAGTTATATGACAGAAGGATAGCTTCTGAAGTTAAGCTGACTCTTATGGAGTATTATCCTGATGATCACCCCGTTGTTGTTATTCGTGCTGCCGGGGTACCTGAAAGGGAAATGGTGAAAAGGATTCCCCTATATGAATTGGACAGGCAGGATTGGATCGATTATTTGACCAGCCTTTTTGTTCCTGCTGCAGAGCTCCAAGACAAGCCGTATGATTCCTTTCAAACCCTGATTGATATCATGGCCAGGCTCCGCCGTGATGATGGATGCCCTTGGGACCGGGAACAGGACTTTCAAAGCTTGAAAAGGTATCTGATAGAGGAAACATATGAAGTGATAGATGCAGTTGAAGACGGGGATATGCATAAATTGCAGGAAGAATTGGGAGACTTATTACTGCAGGTGGTCTTCTATTCTCAAATAGCCAGGGAAAAGGGTATTTTTGATGTAAACGATGTTATCGGAGGCATTTCCGAGAAACTGGTAAGGCGGCATCCCCATGTTTTTGGTAAAAGTGTTGAAGTAAATTCTGTTGAAGATGTAAACGTTAACTGGGAAAAAATCAAACACGGAGAGAAAGAGGATAGGCCGCGGTTCGATATTCCCCGTCAGCTGCCTGCACTCATGCGCGCAGAAAAGGTACAGAAGAAGGCTGCTGAAGCGGGGTTCGATTGGCCGGACGTTACGGGTGCATGGGAAAAAATCTATGAAGAGTTGAAAGAACTGGAAGATGCGGTGCAGGATAAATCCGGTTCCGGAGTGGCTTCCGAGGTTGGAGATGTATTATTTGCTGTAGTCAATACAGCACGGTTTTTAAAAGTGGATCCTGAGGAGGCCCTGACGGGAACTATAGACAAGTTTATCTACAGGTTCAATTACATTGAAAATACAGCCAAGGAAAGAGGGATTACTCTAGAAGAGATGTCCCTGGAGGAAATGGACAGGCTCTGGAATGAAGTAAAAGAATTAAATCCTCAAAATTAGGTAAAATTTTCTTGCAGGTGAAAGGATATTTTGCCAGACTACAGAATAATAAAGCGAAGATGCAATCCAACAATGGGAGGGATAATCCTTGAATAAGTCCGACTTGATAGGTTCTGTAGCGGAAAAAACTGACTTGACAAAGAAGGATGCGGAAAAAGCTGTTAATGCAGTGTTCCAAAGTATTGAAGAAGCTTTAGCCAAGGGTGAAAAAGTCCAATTAGTCGGTTTTGGAACCTTTGAAACAAAAGAAAGGGCTGCCAGAGTGGGCCGCAACCCTCGCACCGGAGACGAAATTGCTATACCGGCAACTAAGGTACCTGGTTTCAAAGCAGGAAAGGCCCTTAAAGAATCAGTTGCCAAGTAGACGACAAGGCCAGGTTCGGAAAGGAACCTGGCTTCTTAATGCCCGGGGTATCTGCCGGGCACCTTGACAGTAAGGCGGTGAGGAAGTGCGCCTTGATAAATTTTTGAAGACATCCAGATTGGTGAAAAGAAGAACCGTTGCCAAAGAAATGTGTGATGCCGGGAGGGTGTCCGTGAATTACCGGCCGGCAAAGGCCGGTGCCGAGGTTCAAGTGGGAGATATTATCACTATTAACAGAGCCGGAAGGGTAACGGAAGTGGAGATCTTGGAAATTCGTGAAAATGTTCCCGCTCCCCAGGCTTCCGACATGTACAGGCTGGTTGAAAAGTAAAATGAAGGTTGAAGGCTCCATGTACTACTCCGCTACGGACAAGCTCACCCGCTATTCAAGGAAAGTGTCGAGGCATGTTTCCCATGCCTTTTCGCTCACTCCGGGAATTCACACAGGACAGCTCTAAGGCAAAGCTCCAGTCAAAACCGAGCCGCCCAATAATCAACATCGTGTTTCAAATTGGGCTGACCCGGGCGTCCTGCCCGGGCCTCCCGGTTTTTCCCTGCGCTTTGCCAAGAGCTGTGTGCCTGTGTTCATCTAGTCGTTTGCCAAAAAAGGCATGGGGAAAAGGCGCCGTTACCTCCGGCAAAAGCCGTGTAAAGTAAAAAAACAATTAATCGGTTATTCGACAGTCTATAACCCCTTTTTTTTGATGGGGTTTTTTTGAGCTTGCCTTAAACTGCCGCATTGAAAGACGTGTCTTGTGGAATAATACCTCTAAAAGCGCCCGCTTACGGAGGTAGAACAAAATGAGAATCAGAAGCAGCAACTTCCTTGTCACAGTAATATCTCTCGCAACTGTTGCAATATTTCTTGTAGGGTGTGCCGGTCCCTTTGCCCGTCCGGGGAGAGAGGGCCCCGAAGACCTTCCCCGTAAAGGAAAGGAACCGACAATTTCTCTTTACAACAAGGAAAAAGACCAGGTGGAGGAAATGAGACTGGAGACTTATCTCCAGGGTGTCGTAGCCGGAGAAATGGAGAATTCCTGGCCTACTGAGGCGCTGGCGGCCCAGGCGATTTTGGCCAGAACATTTACATTAAAGAAAATGGAAGAGGGTGGCGTAAAAGAACACAATACTGATGCCTCTACAGATGAGAAGGAGTTTCAGGCTTATGCGGCAGATAGAATAAACCAAAGAGTAAAAGATGCCGTAGAGCAAACACGGGGTATGGTCGTTACTTATGACGGAAAGTATATAAACGGTTGGTTTCATGCTGATGCCGGAGGCAAAACCGCCGCTTCCGCTGTGGAAGGACTTGACTACCGGCAGGAGAAAGCTCCTTATATAAAGAGTGTTTCTGACCCTGGTTTTGAGATTAGCCCGCCGGAAAATAAATCGTGGAAAGCAGAATTTCCTCTCAGCGAAGTAAGGCAAAAGATACAGAACTGGACAGGACATGACCCGGGCGCCATTGACCAGGTAAAAATCCTTGAAAAAGGTCCCTCCGGAAGGGCTACCAAAATCAAACTTGGAAATGTTACTTTAAGCGGCCCTTCTTTACGCCTTGCCCTGGGGAGTGAAGTAATGCGTTCCACTCTATTGAGCAGACTTGAAGTGCAGGGGGGAAGGTTAATAGCCGAAGGCCGGGGATTCGGCCACGGAGTGGGAATGAGCCAGTGGGGAGCAAAGGCACTGGCAGAGCAGGGGCAGAATGCCGCAGAAATTGTACAATATTTCTTTCGGGATGTAAGAATTCAAAAGGCCTGGGACTAAGGTAAAACGATAGGCAAAACCAGCCCGTATGCGGCTTGATAAAATTAATTCAACTGATTTTGCTACTCCCTGAATTCGTGCAAGGCATCTTTAAGCAAAGGTTAGTGTACGTTTGGCAAAAAGTCCGCATGTATTGCTCCGCTACGGACAAGCCTGCACGCCGTTACCGCCGGCGGAAGCCGTGTAAGGCTAGCGCAAAACAAGTCCCGCTCCGCAACACATGCGTGCTTTTTTGAGTCCAATATGTACAGTTGTGACAAAACTCCGCATATACTTCTCCGCTACGGACAAGTTCCCACGCCATCTTGAGCGAAGCGCCGGGGCATGTTTCCCATGCCTTTCGCTCACTCTAGGAATTCACACAGGATATCTCTAAGGCAAAGCTCCAGTCAAAACCGGACCGCCCCATAACCGGCATCCTGCCTCAAATGGGGCTGGCACTCACGTCCTGTTCGTGCCTCCGGGCTTTGACCTTCGGTCTCGCCAAGGGTTGTTTGCCGCCGCTCACTATTCGCCTGCAGGGCGCATAGAAGTTGCTCAATATAGTGAGATTACCACTCCAGTATGTATTATGGAGCCCGTACGCATGTTACGGGCTTAATTATTTTTAAATCTGCTCCGGGAAACTGTAGAGAAATCTTGTGTTTTCAAGAAGCTAAATTGTTATATGCAAAGCTGTGCCAACATACATTTTAGTGAGGGGTGAGGCTATGAGCGAGCAAAACCATCGGGTTGTCCTGGAGAAAAGAAACCGCCTGGAAATTGAGGGTGGGGTGCTGCATGTTCACAACTTTGACAGCAGCAGAATAACGGTTGAAACAAGTTATGGTTTTCTGGACCTCTTTGGAGAAGGCTTGAATATCGAAGAGCTCAACCTTGAGCAGGGAAGCATGTCTGTTTCCGGCAGCTTTTCCGGGGTCATTTATTCTGAAAGCAGAGGAGTAAAAGGAAGAGGTAAGGGGATTCTCAAGAAAATGTTAAAGTAAAGCTGTTTGGGGTGACTTCATGATTCCTGTCGAAGTCCAGTTTTATACCCTTGTTGCCATGATCCTTTTTGGTGTAGTCATGGGCGCAGCCTTTGATATTTACCGTGAGGTGAGAAACACTTTCAGGTTCAAGCCCATGAGTACTAATATTGGTGACTTATTGGTATGGCTGCTTCTCGTTGCGTTAGCTTTTGCTGTGCTCCTCTATATAAACCAGGGTGAAGTAAGGCTGTACGTGTTTTTTGGAATGGGGTTGGGCCTGCTGGCGTATTTCCGGTTTATCAGCGGAATGATCCAGAAGCCGATTCAAATGCTGCTATATATAATTTTTAAAACTGCCTCCTTGTTGTGGACTGTTTTTAGAATACCCTTTAGCTTCCTGCAGAGGGTGCTTATTTTTCCAGCCAATCTGTTAAGCCTGCTGCTGTTCAAAATGATTTTCCCTTTCAAAAAATTATTCAAATCTTTTTCACGACCTCCCAAGCCAAAAGAATAAGGCTGCCGGTATTTACTGTTTGCTTTCCCCTTTGAACCCTGTAAAAGTTTTATACAAAAATTGTGGATAAGGGTTAAAAAAAAATTAAAAAATTAGGCGCTGCCCCTAAAGGGAATCATAGTACGGTGCCGAATAACTTAGAGTAGAAATATGTACAATTTTTGTCCACAGAATGTGTATAATTTGTGGATAACCAGGAAGGAATTGTCCTGTGAATATCGAAATCAGGGGAGTAGAAAAACTTAGCTTTAGGGAGCGCCAGGTAGTTGTGTTAAAAGAAATGGGTCGGACAACTGCCGAAATTGCTAAACAACTAAAACTGGCACCCAGTACAGTGGCTACACTTTTTAACAGGGCAAAATCAAAGGGGTACCAGGTAGTGATCATTCTTCCTGGAGATACTCTCGGTATTTTTGGTGATCCGGAAGAGGAGGTTGAAGAGTAAATGCCGCGGAGCCAGCACGTTTTTGATATGAATAATAAACTGACCCCGGTTACTGAACTTCCAATTAAAAACCGGACAAAAAAAGGTAGACTAATTAAGATAAAATATGGAACACTGATATGTGCTGCAGTAGTGTTCTGCATATTTTGGAATTTAATCCAGCTTCACTGGACGATTGTACAGCTTGACCGGGAAATAGACTTTTACTTACAGGAGAAACAGCAGCTGCTGAGCTACCAGGAACAGCTTCAGAAAGATATGGAGATGGTACAGAGCGGGGAATATATCGAAAAACTTGCCAGGGAGCAGTTGGGTATGGTGAAACCCGGGGAAAATCTTGTATTAACCAGAAATAATTCGGGGGACATTAGTAATTGACAGGAATCTAGCTATTAGCTATAATAGCCTTAGTTTTAATTGTGTTAGGAGGAGTATTCAAAGCATGTCCCTTGCAGTGGGTAATATTGTAGAAGGTGTAGTAACCGGCATTACCAAATTTGGTGCTTTTGTTGAACTGCCTGGCGGTATTACTGGACTAATTCATATCTCTGAAGTTGCGGATACTTATGTTAAGGATGTAAATGATTTTTTGAAAGAGAAGCAGCAGGTAAAGGTTAAGGTTATTAATATTGGTGACGACGGGAAAATAGGCCTTTCTATTAAACAATTGAATGCCAGCCCAAGAGGGAACAAAAATCGAAGCAAAAGCCGTGAAATTTCTTTTGAAGATAAAATGGCAAAGTTTTTAAAAGAAAGTGATGAAAGGCAGCAGGATCTAAGGCGTAATACCGAATCTAAACGCGGGGGACGTGCCGCCGGAAGAATATAATCGGTTTCATATCTTAGTTTTATAAGGCAAATGTAGAAAAATCCTCTTCTAAGGGAAGAGGATTTTTTGTTTCAAATTGTAACAAAGGAAGCATCTCTTGCCTGTATATTTTGCATTTTGGATTCTGGCAGGCAACAAGCCTGTAAAATCCCCAAGTTATGCAACGGTAAGGGCTTCAAGTTGAGGCCTTAGAGTTCAATGCCCAGAGCCGAGTAAGTTTCCTCCTCTACGATGCCGGTATCTTTAAGCCCTGATCGTACCTGAAAAAACTTGACCGCCAGTTCTGTTGCTGTACCGAAACGCCCATCTGCACGTCCGCAGAGAAAACCCTTTTCTTTCAAACGCAGCTGTACCTGGACAACATCAGGACCGGTAGCATCCTTGCGCATTGACTTCCTGTACTTTGCACCGGGAGGCATTGCTGGATCTCCGACAATTTTTACAGGTGTGCCGATCTCAACGTATTGGTACAGATCTCTGACGTGTTCATTGAACATCCTGATGCATCCGTGAGAGGCGTTAGTACCTATGGAATAGGGTTTATTTGTTCCGTGAATACCGTATACTCCCCAGGGAACGTTGAGACCCATCCAGCGGTCGCCAAATCCTCCACCCCACTTACCTCCTTTGTGAACAATTGTCCATTCACCGATAGGGGACGGCGTTGAGAACTTCCCTACTGCACAGGGGAAGGTTTTGAAAGGTTCACCGTCACACAATAGGGTTAGGGTTTTTTTATTGGTATCAATCAAGATGCTCATATACCCTTCAGGTTTTTCCTTTTTGGAAGTATTTGTGGTTACAGGGGGAGCCTCAATTCCCTTTGAAAGTATTTCCCATGTTGCCGGGCCAACTTCTCCCGTAGGATTCATATTGGAGTCTTTTTGAATTTTTTTCACTGCTTCACATGTTTTTTCGTCAAAAACCCCGCTAAGCTTTCCATTATAATATCCCAGTTCCGAAAGCCGTTCCTGGAGTTCAAGAACATCATCTCCTGTTAACGGGGGTTCATTGAGAAAGAGAGTACGGTCTGTAGCAGTGCATCCACCGTAGGGGGCGGGAAACCCGTGAACTTGAGGGGTTATAGCAATAAAAAAAACAAAAGCTGTAATAATAACAAATTTTAAAAACCGGTAATTCAAGGGGCCTCATTCCTTATCTGTTTCTTTTTTCTCTTATATATTGGCAAAGGTCGGGAAGGTTTATACCTGTTACTCTAAGGTTAATATTTCCACCATATTCGAGGTTGGTAGGTGCAAGAATATTCAATGATGTCAAAATGCAACAATTTATGTTACATGGACAAAAATCTGAACTTTGGGAGGAAAAAAATGACTTTAGATTGGTTAGCAATGTCCTTTGCCTTAACGGCTGGTATAGCCATGGCTGTACAGGGGTCATTGAATGCCGTGCTGGGCAAGTATGTGGGGCAGATTGAGGCAACATTGTTGGTGCATATTATAGGGAGCGCTATGGCAGGGTTGATTGTGCTGTTTGGGTTTGGGAAAGGAAATCTTGGTAAATTGATGGAGGTTCCCTGGTATGCCTATTTGGGAGGCATTATCAGTGTGCTGATTATTTACGGAGTGGCTGCCAGCATTCCCAAAGTAGGAGTTGCCCTGGCTACAACTGCTATTATCGTGGGGCAGGTGTCAACAGCCATGCTGATTGATCAATTTGGCCTGTTTGGACTGGAAAAAGTGCCCTTTACCTTCATGAAATTAGCCGGTTTGATATTTCTCGCCTTAGGAGCCAGGCTGATGTTAAGTTGATTACCCCCTTGACATTTGTTTATATATCCGTATAATTTAATAATGCACGACAAAAATGAATATTTATCTTTTGATGCGGGGTAGAGCAGTAGGTAGCTCGTCGGGCTCATAACCCGGAGGTCGTTGGTTCAAGTCCAACCCCCGCGACCATTTATGGCGGTGTAGCTCAGGTGGCTAGAGCATACGGTTCATACCCGTAGCGTCGTTGGTTCAAGTCCAACCACCGCTACCATAGTTTTTGGGTGTATTTGGACAAAAAGGCCCGTTGGTCAAGTGGTTAAGACACCGGCCTTTCACGCCGGTTACAGGGGTTCAAATCCCCTACGGGTCACCACTAATCCTCGTACTTATTACAAGTACGGGGATTTTTTTTGCCTGTAACCACCAGAATGGCTGGCAGAAGAACCGAATCCAGCGGTTGTCAACATCTTTGAGGACCTTAAGGAATTAATTTGTTTTAGAAATTTTACTTTTTTTTTCTGTAACAACTACTTCAATAATCCCGCTATTGTGTTGCGGCGGAAACCCTTTTCGGAGCTGTCATACTGGACTTTAGGTTTTGTCGTGTATTTGTCGAAAGTTTCTCAAAGCAATAAAACCAAACCTGACAAAAATTTTTGGGTTGCTTGTCTATAATGGGAAGCAAACACTTGAGCCAGGTAGGTGTACACAATGTTAAATGATACTCACGCTTACACGCACAACCAAAACTATTCCATTGGAAGAAAAGACAAATGGGGATTGAGCCGTTCCTGGATTACCGGGAAGCAGTTTGTGGTAGAAACGATTAGTCTGTTAGCCGTAGCCTTCCTCCTTTCCCGGGCAGCAGTTTTCGGAGAACTGCTGCCCTTTGGGACTGCGTTTTTTGTTGCTGCGGCGGGATATAGAAAAAACCTTAACTGGCCGCTGGCCTTGTTTATCAGTTTAGGGCTGTTGACAGCAGTTGACGGTTATATGCTGTGGCAGTCAGTAGCGGTTATTTTAATGTGTGCCGTTATTCTACAGGGAGTGAATGTACGTGGGCATTTCAGGACTCCCTTTTTACCCGGTGTTGCTTTTGTTTGCACCGGAGTGGTTAAAGGGGCTTTTGCAGCTGTATGGTCTGCCACTATGTACACTTTTATGGCCGTCGGGTTCGAATGTCTGCTTGCAGCGGGATTCACTTATGCTTTTGTAATTGTGCTGCAGTCGTTAACTCGAATGAAAGTAGAGGGGACAGGCCTTACTGTGGAGGAAGCAGCATGTTACGTTGTCCTTGGGGCGGGTGTAATCAGCGGAATCAATGACGTCTATTTTGGTCCCTTAAGCCTTGCAGGAATCGTAAGCACCTATGTGATTATTTCTGCCGCACATATTGGAGGGTGCGGGATGGGTGCAGGAATAGGAGCCGTGGTAGGGATCATTCCCAGCCTTACAGCTGCTGCAGTTCCCAATGCCGTAGGAATCTATGCCTTTTCCGGATTATGTGCAGGGGTTTTCCGCCATATTGGAAAGTTTGGAGCTCTGGGAGGATTTATTATTGGGCATCTTATATTTTCTGTTTATTTCTTGGGGGAGACTTCCCTTTCTATTGCACTGGGTGAAGTGCTCTTTGCCGGAGTGATTTTTGTGCTTCACCCGGAAAATTGGTTTGACCGGTTGAGATACCTTATGCCCTTTACTAAAAGAACAGGTTTGGAACAGGACTCCAAAGAAGTTTTGAAAAAAGTAAAAGAACTCGGTTTTGTATTTCATGAATTGGCCAGGACTTTCGAACAGACCGGGCTTGGCCTTGAGAGTGATGATCTAGCCGATCAGGAGGATAGAGGGATAGACAGCCTTGACCTGATGCTGAATACCATTTCTGCCAATGTCTGTGGGGAATGTTCCATGTTTAGGACCTGTTGGGAAAATGATATTTATAATACATACCAGAACATACTGGCTTTGTTCGTAAAAATTGAGGAGACCGGGAAAATCACTGACAAAGATATACGCGGGGTTCTTGGCGCCAGGTGCAGGCGCACTGTGGAAATGGCTGCTACAATCAATTGTGTTTGGGATATTTGCCAGGTAAACTGTTTTTGGCAGAAAAAGCTTACCGAAAGCAAAGACCTGGTATCCTCCCAGCTTCACGGGGTTGGTGAAATTATCAGCAAGTTGGTCAAGCAAACTGAAATCAAGGACCGCACCGAAGAAGAGATTGAACGAAAACTGGTGGAGGTGTTGGAGCTCAACGGTATTAGAATAAGGGATGTTTCTGTATTCAAGAGAAACCACAGCTATCACTGTCACCTTGTGAAAAAGCCCTGCCGTGGATTTAAGGACTGTACGGAGAAGACGGCACCTATTATTGAAGATGTCCTCGGTGTAAGGATGTCAATAGGACACTTTGAATGTGCAATGGAATCCGGAGTTAAAGCCTGCGAGATAAGTTTCGTTCCCAGACGCCTTTTGGATATAGATTTGGGAATTGCACAGTGTATCAAGACGGGTAACGGGGTGTCCGGTGACAGTTTTGCATCAGTGTTTCTTCACAGCAGAACGGCCCTGGTCTTGAGCGATGGAATGGGGTCCGGTTCCAGGGCCGCCAGAGAAAGCATGGCAACGGTAAATTTGTTAAAAAGCCTGCTGGAATGCGGATTCGACAGGGAACTGGCTGTAAAAACCGTTAATGCTGCCCTGGCTCTCCGTTCCCCGGAAGATACCTTTTCCACTGTTGACCTGGCTGTTATCGACCTTTTTTCCGGAAAAGCGGATTTTGTGAAGATTGCTGCCCAGCCCAGCTTTATTAAGAAGGGTAAAAACATTCATACTGTTAATTCCGGGTCTCTCCCCATCGGAATTCTGGATACGGTAGATTATGAACCTGTGACCATGGACCTGGAAAACGGGGACCTGCTGGTAATGACGACAGATGGTTTGCTGGATGCCGGCCGGAGATCTCAATTCGGGGAGGACTGGGTGATAAGAGAGTTGCACAAGTTTTCCCAGGAAGACCCTCAGAGAATAGCGGATCACCTGGTTTCCCGGGCTGAAGAAATGTCGGGAGGGACCGTGAAAGACGATATTATGGTAGTGGTGGCGAGGATTGTACCGTACTGTCTGCACTAGCCTATGGCTTCCTTACACCGCTGGCCTTTTCCTTCTTACCTCTTTCCACAAACTTCAATGCTGCCCCGGTTATTTTCCCGGGGGCTTGCTTTTGTGGATCAAAACCTGCTTTTTTCTCTCCCCGAAAAAAATACAATTCCAAATATCAACCGGCGGCCATATCAAGGAAGTACTTTCTTTCCCGGTTGAATTTCTGCCCTTAGAAAGAAGATGTTTTTGACATTGACCCCGGTAGACTGCCGGGTTCACAATTTTTTATCGTCTGTAGAACCAAATGAGTACTCGAACTGCTATTTCATGCCTTTAAGGGGAATAAACAGCTTTCTCCAGCGTTAGACTAAAGTATAGGAAAAATAAGCCAAATAGCAGGAATACGGGTTTAATACTCGAAATTTGAATAAGTGCAGTATGGCGGTGGTTTTATTGATTGTTGAAAAAGTTTGGAATGATATTTGCCGGCACGGTCTTTTTAAGTCGGGCGATGCTGTTGTTTTGGCTGTTTCCGGAGGGGCAGATTCCATGGCCATGCTTCACATTCTCTGCTCTCTGCGGGACCGTCTTGATCTAAAGCTGTATGTTGCCCACCTTAACCACATGCTCCGGGGGGGAGAGGCACGGGAAGATGCCGATTTTGTCCGGAGTGCTGCTGATTCGCTGGGACTTCCCTGCAGGGTGGGTACTGCCGATGTCCCTGCAGTAATCGCCCGGGAGAAACTGTCCACTGAGGAAGCTGCAAGAAAAGCACGCTATGATTTTTTGCACAGGACAGCCCGGGAATTAGGGGCGTCAAAAATAGCGGTTGCCCATAATGCTGATGATCAGGCAGAGACGCTGCTGCTCCATCTGTTAAATGGCACGGGTCTTGAAGGCCTGTCAGGAATGAGGCCCCTTTCAGGGGCTGTGGTACGGCCTCTCCTGGGGGTTAGGCGCAGGGAGATCGAAGCTTTTTGTTCAGATTTGGGGATAAAATTTAGGACTGATTCATCCAACAAAGACTTGGCATTTTTACGCAACAAAGTACGTCACCAACTTATCCCGGTATTGACCGAATATAATGGAAATGTGGTGGAAGTTCTTACAAGGACAGCAGAAATAATTCGGGCTGAAAATGACTATATTGAAAAAGAGACTGACATTATATTTAGGGATATGGTGGGTTTCACCGGCAGTGTTTTACAACTGTGCGTTGAAGATTTCCTGAGCTTAGATGCAGCCTTACAGCGCAGGTTAGTGAGGAAAGTTTTTAAAAGATTGGCCGGACCTGAGTGTACTCTTGAATTTGGACACGTCGAAAGGGTCAGGGATTTTTTCCTTTCCGGACAGACCGGAAAGCGGTTAGATCTTCCCCAGGGTGTGATGGCAGAAAAGACATATTCTTTTGTAGTTTTTTCAACAGTTAAAGAGGACCGTGACATTGACAGCGGAGGGGGGAAATGGGGACCCCGATCCCTAAATATCCCTGGAACAACTGAAATTCCCGCTGCCAGTGTAAGAATCTCTGCTGAAGTTTTCCCCCTGGAAGCGGTAAGAAGCCGGGTTTTTAGTGCTCCTCCTGAAGACGCTTATTTGGACTTGGATAAGCTGGAGCTGCCCCTGACGGTAGGGCCGCGAAAAGAAGGTGACACATTTCAACCCTTAGGCTGTGCGGGAAGCAAAAAAATAAAAAAGTACCTGATTGATAAAAAAGTACCCCAGAGTAAGAGAGCGCAGGTACCAATAGTTTACGACAGCAGAGGAATTGTCTGGGTTGCAGGTTTTTGCATAGAGAATAGGGTGAAAGTAACAGATTGTACCAGGCAGGTACTCAGGCTTCAGTTGCAACAATACCGGAATTAAGGGGAAAATGCGGGTGTTTGAGTTTATTTCAGCCTTATGTTACAATAAGTATTCATGGGAAAAAACTTGCTCCGTTTTTCATTTCCGTTGTCTTGTTGAGAGGAGGGACATTTTTGCGGAATAGAATTTTCAAAAACCTGGCAATATATTTACTAATTGTTTTGATTGCCGTTTCCTTCGTAAGATGGGCTTCCCCGGTCCAAGAACAAATTGCTATTATAGACTATACGGAATTTATGAATAAAGTTGAAACCGGTCAGGTTAAAGATGTAAAAATCGTCAGTGAAGATAATGTTTACCGTATTACAGGGACTTATAAAAGTGGGGACAAATTTACCCTGGAGGCTCTCCCGGACCCCGATTTGGCTAAGGAATTGGGGGCAAAAGGGATAAATGTCAAACCGGAAGCTCCTCCTAAAGCACCCTGGTGGGCGGGAGTTTTGGGCACTTTCCTGCCAATCCTGCTGCTGATTGGATTGATGTTCTTTATGATGCAGCAGACTCAGGGCGGCGGCAGCAGGGTTATGCAGTTTGGTAAGAGCCGTGCCCGGATGCATACTGATAACAAAAAGGTTACTTTTGCTGATGTGGCAGGTGCCGATGAAGTTAAAGAAGAACTGCAGGAAATTGTTGAGTTTTTACAGAACCCCAAGAAGTTTACAGAAATCGGAGCCCGTATTCCCAAGGGCGTACTCCTTTACGGACCTCCGGGCACCGGAAAAACACTGGTTGCCCGTGCTGTAGCAGGTGAGGCTGATGTTCCTTTCTTTAGCATAAGTGGTTCTGATTTCGTGGAAATGTTCGTTGGTGTGGGTGCTTCCAGAGTCCGTGACCTTTTTGAACAGGCCAAGAAGAACGCTCCCTGCATTGTCTTTATTGACGAAATCGATGCAGTTGGGCGTCAAAGAGGTGCCGGTCTTGGTGGGGGGCATGACGAAAGGGAACAGACATTGAACCAGCTCCTGGTGGAAATGGACGGGTTTGAAGCTAATGAAGGAATAATTATTATTGCAGCTACTAACAGGCCGGACATTCTCGACCCGGCACTCCTTCGACCGGGCAGGTTTGACCGTCAAATAACAATGGATGTACCTGATATCCTTGGTAGAGAAGAAATATTGAAAGTGCACACCCGGGGCAAGCAAATTGCCAAGGATGTAGACTTGAATGTTTTGGCAAGGAGGACTCCCGGCTTTACAGGGGCGGACCTTTCAAACCTGGTTAACGAAGCTGCACTCCTGTCAGCCAGACGGGGGCAGAAGAAGATTACCATGGATGCCCTGGAAGAAAGCGTGGAACGGGTTATTGCCGGGCCGGAGAAAAAGGCCAGAGTTATCAGTGATTATGAAAAGAGGCTCGTTTCTTATCATGAAGCGGGGCATGCTCTGGTAGCTTATCTCCTGCCGAATACTGACCCGCTGCATAAAGTGTCTATTATTCCCCGGGGCAGAGCCGGCGGATATACCCTGCTGCTTCCCCGTGAAGACCGCAGGTATATGACAAAATCACAGATTCTGGACCAAGTGACCATGCTTCTAGGTGGGCGTGTAGCAGAGGATCTTGTGCTGGATGAAATAAGCACCGGCGCACAGAACGACCTTGAGCGTGCTACAATGCTTGTTAGGAAAATAATTACCGAATTTGGAATGTCGGATGAACTGGGTCCCCTAACTTTTGGAACCAAGCAGGAACAGGTATTCCTGGGAAGGGATATTGCCCGGGACCGCAATTATTCGGAAGCGGTAGCAGTTTCCATCGACAGAGAGGCCAGGAGGATCATGGATGAATGTTATTCCCGGGCCGAAACACTGTTGAAAGAAAATATAGAAAAGCTTCATCTAATCGCCGGAGAGCTTATGGAAAAAGAGACACTTGAAGCGGAGGAATTTGAAGCTTTGCTAAAAAGTAATGATAATAGTGAAGCAGTTACTTCAGTCTCTGAAAATTCTGCAGATGGTGAAACAGATACAAAAACCTCTGGTGATGATATTAGTGGGCCGGAGCCTGTATCAACAAGCAAACCAACGATAATCCTGAACTACAGCCTTATCAATTTGGTATAGTACTGGTTTTAATTCACTACTTTTTACTGCAGCAGGCAAATAGCAGTGTTCAAGGAGGGCAAAAGAGTGGAGAGAACTTTTGTAATGGTAAAGCCTGACGGTGTTCAACGGAATTTGGTGGGCACGATTATCAACCGCTTTGAGAACAAAGGATTTAAACTGGCAGGTATGAAATTAATGCAGCTTGATGAAGAGAAAGCCAGAGAGCATTATGCTGAGCATGTGGACAAGCCCTTTTTCCCGGGACTCTTGGAATATATAACTTCCGGTCCGGTTGTGGCAATGGTCTGGGAAGGCAAGGGAGTCGTAGAGGAAGTTAGGAAAATGATGGGAAAAACGAACCCTAAAGAGGCGGCGCCCGGTACTATCAGAGGCGATTTTGGGATTGAGATCGGGCGGAATGTTATTCATGGAGCCGACTCTCTGGAAAGTGCCCAGCGTGAAATAAAGATTTACTTTAAGGAAGAGGAACTTCTGGCTTACACCAAGTCTGCAGAGGAATGGCTTTACGAATAAGAAGTTTAAGGGGCGCAGCTGTTCGCCCCTTTTTTAATAGTACCTTTAAGTTTGTACCCGTGAAGGATTTTCCACCATCTTTTTTTGTGCCGGTGGCATGTTGTACTTGCCTGTGCATAACTATTTAGTAAGAGTCATTTTTTGGAGGGGAAGTTATGGACAGGTCTGGTGCTTTGCGCTATAACCTAACTTGTTCCACAGAGGACGGTCGCATAGCTGACTGGATAGCGAACCAATTGGAAAAGGACTTGGGTTTGGAAAATATTTCCGCCACCGGGATAGTTTTGGGGCCGGACAGCCTTGCCAGGGTGCTGACTGTAATAAAAAAACCTGCGGAAGTCCCTCCATATAAAGTTCTTGAGGCAGCAAAAGCCCTGGGGAGGCGGTTTGCTGTGGATATTGTTGAAGCCGACATTATCGGAGAAATTCCTTTGGAGGTAGTTTTGGACTGTGCCGAGTATGCATTGTCTGTGCGGCAGATTCGTTCAAGCCAGGTTGTGAATTATGGATAATCCGGCAGGGCAGTGCTAAAATATTCACATTGGGAAAAGAGCTGCTTGAATGGACGGCGGTGCTTTGTGGGCGGTTATTTCATGTTGGACAAGCTCCCACGCAATTTCCGACGGCGGAGCAGACACTCCGGGAAACAAGTCTCGTTCCACAATACATGCGGCCTCCAGGAGTCTGACATGTAAGCGGTGGCAAAAGCCCGCATGTATTGCTCCGCTACGGACAAGCTTGCACGCCGTTACCGCCGGCAAAGCCGGCGACGGCTGAGCAAAACAAGTCCCGCTCCACAACACATGCGGTCTTTAGGAGTTTGAAATGTACAACGGAGAAAAAAGCCCGCATGTATTGTTCCGTTTTTTGATTTCTTGGGAGGAAACTTGCGATGAAAAAGAGGTTCAATATACATCCAATCCGTGTGGACAGCCAGGCTCAGGCCAGGCAGCTGATGAAAGGCCTGGGGGTATGGGAAGAAGGTATCAATATTATGGCCCCTAAAGCCCAGCATTTTGCCATTAAAGTAGGGCCTCTCTCTGCCCAGGCGGCGCAGATTTTGAAGCAGGAAATGCTTTCCAAGGGTGGAGAAGCAGCTGTCCATGGACAGGTTATCAAGGGGCTTTCCGACAGCTATGTTGTACTCCTGGGTACTTTGGCCCAGTATCGTAAACTGCTGCCAAAATTAAATCTTCAGGATTTTCAACTGCCCCAATTGTCCAAAGAACTGGAGGATGTGTTGAATAACCTGGCAAATGGAAGTAGCTTAAGAATCCTTCACTGCGGCAATAAGGAACTGGTTATTGGCAGGCATACTCTTGTAATGGGCATTCTCAATGTTACCCCGGATTCCTTCTCCGACGGCGGATGCTATTCGGACCCGCAGCTGGCTGTTGACAGGGCTCTGGAAATGGAAGAACATGGAGCAGATATTATTGATATAGGCGCAGAGTCCACCCGTCCGGGGTATGAGCCTGTTGGCAGTGAAGAGGAAATAGCCCGTCTTCTACCGGTTTTGGAAAAGGTAGCGCAGAAAGTTAATATCCCAATCTCTGTGGATACATACAAGGCTTCTACTGCCCGGGCCGTATTGGACAGGGGAGCTGACATTATCAACGATGTATCAGGTTCCGGTGATACCCTGATGAGCAGCACTGTTGCTGAATATGGGGCACCCTTTATCATTATGCACAGTGTCAGAGAGCCCGGCATGGATATCATCGGGGAAATAATATCTACCCTGGGGAAAAAGAAGAGAGAAGCCCTGGAGGAAGGTGTCAGGGAAGAAAATATTATCCTTGACCCGGGTATTGGGTTTTCCAAGGACGCAAGGGAGAATCTGGAGGTAATAAACCGTCTGGATGCTCTAAAGTGTCTTGGAAGCCCGATCCTTATCGGTACCTCTCGCAAGTCTGTAATAGGCAGCGTGTTGGATGTCCCTCCCTGGGAAAGGCTTCACGGAACATCTGCAACGGTTGCCGCAGCTATTATGCGGGGGGCGGATATTGTTCGGGTTCATGATGTGAAAGAAATGTGCCAGGTGGCCAGGATGACTGATGCAATACTGGGAATGGGGGAATCGGGAAATGGATAGGATCACCCTAAAGGGAATGCGCATGTTCGGTTTCCACGGAGTTTACCCCTGTGAAAGAGAATTGGGTAGACATTTTGAAATTGATGCGGAATTATTCCTTCCTCTCGAAGAGGCCGGGAACACTGATGATCTCCTTCAGACAGTCAACTATGCGGAAGTATTCGAATTCATCAAAAGTGAGTTCAATAAAGAGACTTACAGTCTCATTGAAACTGCTGCCGTCAGATTGGCCCGTGCTGTTATATCAAGGTTTCCCGTGACAAGGGTAATTATCAGGGTTAGAAAACAAAATCCCCCCCTTTCCGGTTATATGGACTACGCGGAGGTTCAGGTTGAAAGGAGCAGGCAATGACACATACAGCCTATTTGAGTCTGGGTTCGAATGTTGGCAGCCGGGCTGCAAACCTTCATCGTGCTCTGGAGCTCCTGAAAAATGAGAGTATAGTGATTGATGCCCTTTCCTCTATTTATGAAACGGAACCCTGGGGGGTGCCGGACCAACCTATGTTTTTAAACATGGTTGCCAGGTTAAAAACAACCCTGAACCCAAAAGAACTGCTCCGGGTTCTTCTTGCCGTTGAAAAACAAATGGGCAGGGAGCGCCTGTTGCGCTGGGGGCCAAGGATTATCGATCTGGATATTCTCTTGTATGACAACGAGGTTATTCATGACAGGGAGCTGGAAATCCCTCACCCGCGAATGGTTGAAAGGGCTTTTGTGCTTGTTCCTCTGCTGGAAGTGAACCCTGACGTTACTTTGCCCGATGGCACTCCGCTGAAGAAATTCCTGTCTAAAACCGATGTTGGTACCCAGTTTGTTAATTTATACACCCAATAAGCAGGTTTTAATTTGTCGTTTTTTACAGCCTTTCCTTAAAGCATTCAAGCCCCGGCACGGGAGATTGTTGAGTTTGAAGGGTTAAATTGCCAGGTAAACTGGACAGGAATATCCTGTTCTGCTACTATATTCTTACACGCTTACCCGCTTGGATCCTTTTGGACTGAGACGGAAGGAATAATAGGATACCTTCCGGTTTAAGCCGGGTTTTTTTTATCCTGGGGGGCTGCTTATGCGAATTGGTTTCATTGGAGCAGGAGTAATGGGAAAGACTATGGGTTCCCTTTTAGGTGCCTGCGGTTACGAGATTGCGGGTTATTTCAGCCGGTCGGAGACTTCCGCCTACCGGGCCACAAAAGAAGTTGGAGGCAAATTTTACAGCGATGCTGCAAAATTAGCTGCCAGCTGTGATGTACTGTTTATTACTACACCGGACGATGCTGTAAAAGAGGTGGTTCTTGGATTAAGCAAAAGCAAATGTCTGGGGCCTGGGCAGTTTGTGGTTCATATGAGCGGTGCCCATACCTCTAAAATCCTCCAGCCTGCAGCGGATTGTGGGGCATATGTAATGAGCATGCACCCCCTGCAGAGCTGCGCCTCAGTTGAGGAGGCGCTGGTAAACCTGCCTTTGTGTGTTTTCAGCCTGGAAGGCCATCCTGAAGCGGTAAAAATAGGAAAAATTATGGTTTCCCGGATTGGGGCAGAATTTTTTGTCTTAAATGCAGAGGATAAGGTGCTCTATCATGCTGCTGCCTGTGTGGCTTCCAACTACCTGGTAACTCTTTTCGATGCTGCTTTGGAACTTCTTGATTTATCCGGGGTGGAAAAGGATTGTCTCGTTCCAGCCCTCCTGCCTCTTATTGAAGGTACTCTGGGGAACTTGAGGGTTATGAAACCTGCAGGTGCACTTACGGGGCCGATAAGCCGGGGAGATATTGGTACTGTAGCAAGGCACATAAAAAGCCTGGAGGAAAACGCACCGGATATACTGGACCTTTATAAGGCTTTAGGCAGGCGAACATTAAAGATTGCCTGGGAAAAGGGAAAGCTAAAGAAAGATCAACTTGAAGAATTAAAAAGCCTCCTTAGCTGAGGCAATTATTTTTTAGCTGTTTTTTGGTAGAAGGAGAGTCTGACAGATGCAGGTAATAACAAGTATTCAGGAAATGCAGAAAACCAGTCTGGAAATAAAAAGGACCGGTGCCACGATCGGGTGCGTCCCGACAATGGGATTTTTTCACCGGGGACACCTCAGTTTAATGGAGGGCAGCAGGGCTGAAAACGATTTTACCGTTGTGAGCCTGTTTGTCAACCCTACACAGTTTGGGGAAAATGAAGATTTTGATGAGTATCCCCGGGATCTGGAAAGGGACAAGGATCTGGCTGAAAAAGCCGGTGTAGACATTTTATTCGTTCCTGCGCCGGGAGAAATGTATCCGGAAAATTTCAGTACATTTGTGAATGTTTACGGTCTCACAGATGAAATGTGCGGGGCTTCCAGACCCGGTCACTTCCGGGGGGTGACCACGGTAGTATCCAAGCTGTTCAATATTATTCTTCCCAACCGGGCATATTTTGGACAGAAGGATGCCCAGCAGGCACTGGTGGTTCAAAGAATGGTTGAGGACTTGAACTTCCCCGTTGAAATAAGGGTAATGCCCATTATACGTGAAGATGACGGTCTGGCTATGAGTTCCCGGAATACCTACCTGAGTAAAAGGGAAAGAGAAGCGGCCCTTGTTATCCCCAAAAGCCTCGAGGCCGGCAGAGCTCTTCTGGAACAGGGAGAGAAAAGGGCGGCGCTGGTAGCAGAAAAAATTTCAGCAGTTATCAAGAGGGAACCCCTGGCCTGTATAGATTATCTTGTGGTGAAAGATGCCGTGACTTTGAAAGACATAGAGGAAATCAAAGGGAGGGTACTGGTAGCCGTTGCTGTTTGGATTGGGAAGACAAGGTTAATCGATAATTTCATTTTTGAATCACCTCAAAGGCGGACATAATGAGGAGGGATATAGTTGCTGAGAGAAATGCTTAAGAGCAAAATCCACAGGGCAAAGGTGACTGAAACGAATGTGGATTATGTCGGGAGCCTGACAGTTGACCGGAGACTCCTCCAGGCGGCGGATATCTTCCCCTACGAAAAAGTCCACGTGGTAAATACCAACAATGGCAGCCGCTTCGTGACCTACGTAATTGAATCCGAGAGGCAGGGAGAGATCTGTGTTAACGGTGCCGCCGCCAGGCTTGCGGAACCGGGCGATAAAATAATTATCATGTCTTACGGTCATTTTAGTGCCGAGGAATTGAAAGAACATTCTCCGGTGGTTGTCCATGTGGGAGAAGGCAATATTCCTCTTGAATGATAAAGGCGCAAACAAGCCTATAAATTGCAACCATTTTCAAAGTGACACAACCAGGAATGCGTTTATGGAAGGGGTTTAACCTGGAAACCTTTCACCCCTGCTGTTGTTTTTTGTTGGTGTCAGGAAGTTGAAAAACAAGTTGTTCTCCTATGGTAACAGAGTGCTTCTTTGCTGTTCCGGCGGGCAGTTCAAGGACGCTTTGAGCGTTTTTTTCTATGGGACTCACTCGCCAGGGAGACATATTCTCCAGAATGTTGGTGATGCGCATATTCTTGTCGAGGAAAATTACATCAATGGAATAGGTCATAAAAAAAGTATGAACTGCATTGCAGGGGTTAATCCACAGCCCTGCCCCTTCCTTTAAAGGCTTGGAAAGTAAAAGCCCCCGTGCCCGTTGGAAAAACCTTGCAGCTATCGCAACGTTATTTGCAATTATTTTGTTATTGGAATTTCTTACATGAATGGTATCCATTGCAACTTCCTTTTGGGAAGAAGGTTTTGCTATTATTTTAATCTGTTACTTTGGGATAATGAATAGGCTATCCGGGAGATTCTACTAGGACTATTGGGGAAATATGTTTCTTTCACAGGTGCTGTTTGAATATAACTTTTAATTTTTGGGAGGTTCTATGAGACAAAAGGTTCTTTCTCTCCTTTCATCAGCCGGAAAGGAGTATGTTTCCGGTGAAAAAATAAGCCTGGCTCTGGGAATTAGCAGAACAGCAGTATGGAAGCATATTGAAGCCCTGAGGAGCGAAGGGTACGTTATCCATTCTGTACCCAAACGAGGATATAAATTGGTTTCTGTGCCTGATGTTCTCTATCCCGCGGAAGTATCGCAAGGATTGGGTACCAGGGTTTTGGGATGTAAAATCCGCCATTACCACAGGGTAGATTCCACGAATAACGCAGCCAAGAAGCTGGCTGAAGAAGGTGCCCCTGAAGGGACGGTTGTAATTGCGGAACAGCAGACGAAAGGGAGGGGGCGTATGAACAGGTCCTGGCATTCTCCCGCGGGAGGTATTTGGATGTCCGTGATTCTCAGGCCGGATGTGCCTCCCCACAAAGTCCAGGGCATTACCCTGGTTGCGGCAGTAGCTGTTGTCAATGCCATAAAAAAGGTGACAGGACTTGTCCCTCTCATCAAGTGGCCCAATGATATCTTCCTGGAAGGGAAAAAGATATGCGGAATCCTTACGGAAATGAAAGGTGAAGTGGACCAGGTCAATTATATTATCATTGGAATCGGTCTCAATGTTAATTCTGATTTCAGACAGTTGGAAAAGGAAGCCTCCGGAGCGGGGACTCTGGCGATGTACCTGGGAAAGAACGTTGACAGAAAAAGCCTGGTCCGTGAAATGCTGTCTCAGTTAGAAGCAAACTATTTCCATTACTGCCGTGAAGGAATTTCATCCATCCTGAACCAGTGGAGGCAAAACAACTTAACTTTAGGCCGCAATGTGGTCTTAAAAATGGGGGAAAAGTATTTTGCAGGAGTGGCGGAAGATATTACCCCTGAAGGGGGTTTGCTTCTTAGAGACCATCAAGGCTGCACTAAAGTATTTTACTCCGGGGAGGTTACCGTTACCGGGATGACATAAAAATGCCAAAGGATGTGATTGAATTTGGTTTTTGTAGTGGATATCGGCAACACGAATATTGTTCTGGGAATTTTTTTACCTGACAAATTGGTTGCTTCATGGAGATTGAGTACTCATACCATAAAAACTGTTGATGAGTATGAAATTATGACCCGAAGTTTTCTTTCCCTTGCTAAAGTTAACCCTTCAGGGATTAAAGGAGCAATAATAGCTTCTGTTGTTCCGAATGCCACTCAAATTCTTCAGGCTATGATTCGCCGATTGTTTGGCACTGAACCGCTGGTAGTGGGTGCCGGAATAAAAACCGGCATACCTATAAAAACAGACAATCCCCGGGAAGTCGGTGCGGATAGGATAGCCAATACTGTTGCAGCCTATGAATTATACGGCGGCCCTGCGATTGTGGTGGATTTTGGGACCGCCACTACTTTTGATGTTATATCTTCCCAAGGGGAGTACCTGGGGGGCCAAATTTCTCCCGGAATAAATATTTCCATGGAGGCCTTATTTCAAAAAGCGGCCAAGCTTCCCCGTGTGGCACTGAAAAAACCCGCTTCGGCAATCGGGAAAAACACTGTTACCTCTATGCAGGCCGGTATTTATTATTCCGTAATCGGTGGAATACAATTTGCAATCCAGGCGATACGTGATGATTTAGGGTGCAGTGCAAAGGCCATTGCTACAGGAGGGCTGGCTGAGGTTGTTGGTCCCCATGTAAAAATATTTGATGTGATCAACGGAGACCTCACCCTGGAAGGGTTAAGAATCATATATAATCGCAACAAGTAACGGAGGCTGTAATTTAAATGCGGATCGGTACAGTTGAAACAAGAAACAGGGTTTTTGCCGCACCCATGGCAGGGGTTACCGACAAAGCTTTCCGCATTCTGCTCCACAGAATGGGCTGCGGCCTTATTGTAACTGAGATGGCCAGTGCCAAAGCACTTACATATTCAAACAGGGAGACTTTTGAAATCCTGAACTTAGAGGAAGAGAAGGGTCCTATTGCAGTTCAGCTGTTTGGCAGTGAGCCGGGAATAATGGCTCAGGGGGCTAAAATAGCTGTTGGTACGGGGGCTGCGGTAGTGGATATCAATATGGGCTGCCCGACACCGAAGATAGTCAAGAACGGAGAGGGCTCAGCCTTAATGAGAGATGTCCCTCTGGCGGCGGAAATTGTAAAAGCAGTTGTAGAAGCGGTAGAGGTGCCTGTTACAGTCAAAATGCGCAAAGGCTGGGACGAGGATACTGTTAACGCCGTTGAGCTGGCTCTGGCAGTAGAGGAAGCCGGTGCAGCAGCTGTTGCAGTTCATGGGAGGACGAGGGACCAGTTTTACTCCGGCAGTGCTGACTGGGGTATTATTGAACAGGTAAAGAAGGCAGTGAAGATTCCTGTTGTGGGGAACGGTGATATCCGAAGCCCGGAGGACGCACGGCGGATGCTGGACACTACAGGGTGCGATGCTGTAATGATTGCCCGTGCTTCAATGGGCAATCCCTGGATTTTTTCCCGGACCATTGCTTATATTGAAGAGGGACGCGTACTTCCGGATCCCGGGTGGCAGGAGAAGCTGGAAACAGCTATAGAGCACCTGCATCTTCTGGTGCGCTTTAAGGGGGAAAAGAGAGGCTTACTTGAAATGCGCAAGCACCTGGCCTGGTATACCAAAGGACTCCGGGGGGCAGCACGCCTCCGGGACAGAATTAACAAGATTGACAATCTGGAGGATTTGATGCAGCTTTTGGAAAACCTCCGTGAAGAATACTAAGGGAAGTACAGTTCAGGGAAAAAGAACAAACCTAAAACTAATACTTTGCACAGTCAGTCAAGCCGGGTATTTTCCCCCGGCTTTTTGTGCAGAGGGTCGCCAGCTAACTCGTTAACAGAGGGAGTAATAGCCCGGGAATACAAAAACAGATATAATAATAATTTGTGCTGTTGCTGTTGACATCTTAGAACGAACAAAAGGTGTGATAAATTTTGGCTGATACTAAAACAAATGCAATGCGTATCCTTGATAAGGCAGGCATTTCATATACAACACATCATTATGAGGGTAAAAATGGTTTTTCTGACGGAATATCGGCTGCAGAGAAAATTGGAAAACCTGTTGAATATGTTTATAAAACTCTTGTTTGCCGGGGAGCAAGCAAAACCTATTATGTTTTCGTAATTCCCGTTGCGGCAGAACTGGACTTAAAAGCGGCAGCCAGAGTGGTAAATGAAAAGTCTCTTGAAATGGTAAAAGTTAATGAAATCAATAAAGTCACCGGATATGTCCGGGGCGGCTGTTCGCCGATAGGAATGAAGAGGAAATATGAGACAGTAGTTGATGAGTCCTGTTTATTGTTGGAAAACCTTATTATCAGCGCCGGGAAAATTGGATCTTCAATTGAACTGTCGCCGGTGGATCTGATTAGGATTACCAAGGGGAGACTAGAAAAGGTTATTCTCCCTGTAAGAAGCTAGGCAGGGGAATTTGGATGTAGACAAGTGCCGGTTTATGGTTATTGGAAATATATCCTGATGATACGGTGAGCTCCTCGGGAAAAACTACAGTGTAATATATACTTGAAAAGCGGCAGATTGCAGGGCAACAGAGGCTATTATATCCAATTGTTTATTTAAAGAGGTTTATTTATAATATTGGTTATTAATTGTTTTCTTTGGGTGTTAACCCGGTTTATAATACTGCTTAAGCAAACATCGTTTCAGACTCTGATATATTAGAGACGGGGAGGAGAAGACATTGATCATTGGAGTGACAAAAGAGATAAAACCCCAGGAAAACCGGGTAGGTTTGACTCCTGCGGGTATTGACACCCTGGTCAGGGCCGGCCACACATGTTACGTTGAAAAGTCCGCGGGTCTGGGCAGCAGCTTTAGTGACGCGGAATATATAGAAGCCGGGGCTGAGATTCTAGATACTCCCGGGGAAGTGTTTGATGCGGCCGAGATGATTATCAAAGTAAAAGAGCCACTGGAACAGGAATATGGTCTTTTAAAAGAAAACCAGATAATATTTACTTATCTTCACCTGGCTCCGGACCCTGTCCAGACACAAGCTCTGCTGGCAGCCAAAGTGGTTGCTTTAGGGTATGAAACAGTGCAGCTGCCAAACGGGTCTCTCCCCCTGCTTTTGCCTATGAGTGAGGTGGCCGGTCGGATGTCCATCCAGGTTGGTGCCCACCTGTTGGAGAAGACTAACGGCGGCCGGGGGATTCTACTTGGAGGTGTGTCCGGTGTCGAGCCCGGTAAAGTTGTAGTTGTCGGCGGCGGCAGTGTTGGTACCAATGCTGCCAAGATGGCTGTAGGTATGGGTGCCCAAGTTACAGTTATCGACATCAACAGAGACCGCCTGGCATACCTAGATGATCTCTTTAACGGCCGCGCAATTACCCTGATGTCCAACAGCTATAACGTTGGCAGAGCGGTCAAGGAAGCCGATTTGGTTATCGGTGCTGTACTGATTCCCGGTGCCAGGACCCCGCAGGTGGTTACCGAGGAGATGGTAAAATCCATGAAGCCGGGTTCCGTGCTGGTAGATGTTGCCGTTGACCAAGGGGGCTGCATTGAAACAATTGACCGGAGCACGACTCTGGAAAATCCCTATTATATCAAGTATGGCGTTGTCCATTACTCCGTAGGCAATATGCCCGGGGCGGTTCCCCGGACCTCGACCATTGCACTGACCAACGCTACTCTGCCTTACATCCTTGAAATTGCAAACAAGGGAGCGGAAAGGGCTATGCAGGAAAACAGTGCACTGAGGAAGGGGCTTAACGTATACAAAGGCAAACTGACTATTCAGGGTGTTGCTGATGCTCAGGGGCTTGAGTACACGCCCAGTGAAGAGCTGTTTTAGCTTTCTTACCTTTTGCGAACGACTTGTAAGCTTGAGGCAACAGCTCTTGGCGCAAACTGGAACGGCACCAGCAGAACGTAAGTGCCGGTTCCAATTTGACAATTATATGGGTAAAAGGCCGAATGTATTATTCCGCTACGGACAAGCTTGCACGCCATCCTGAGCGAAACGCCGGGGCATGTTTCATCCGCCTTTCGCTCACTCCAGGAATTCACACAGGACATCTCTAAGGCAAAGCTTTAGGTCCAAACCGGGCCGCCCAAAAAGCGATAAGTCTTGTCTCCACCCCCGCTGGCCCAGGCGTCCTGCCTGTGCCTCCCTGTTTTTCCCTGCGCTTTGCCAAGAGCTGTGTGCCTGTGTTCATTAGTCGTTCGCGAAAGACACGAAAACACTCTGGTTGGAACCGCCTTTTTTGGGCGGTTTATTTGTCTTTTTGGAAATTGTGCCGGGTTGTCGTCAGATATTATTCTGCTGTGTGGAAAAGCTCCCATGCTTTTAGCGGCGGCAAAGCGGTGAAGGACTTGCGGGAAACAAGCCCTCCCTCATAATACACGGGGCAGACAGAGAAGATTGTTCACCATTCCTAACAGGAGTTTGATAGAATAGCATATGGTTGTACAAAAAAGTTTTTGGGGGGAGTGCTGTGATAGACCTGACGAAAAACGAAGCTGCCCTGGAACGCAACATTAAACGTGCCAGGGAAAGAAACATTGTAATTCCTACGCTGCACCAAATGGCTCATCCTGAAGACATCCCTGAAAAAATAAGGGCTTCTCTTAAAGATATCGGTCTTTGGGACATTAATTCCCGCAACCTTTTCCGCATTACATGGAAAAACGAACCCAAGGAAAAGGGAGGCCTTTTCGGAGGGGTTAACTATATTGTGCTGCCGGAAGAGCTGACGGGGGTGAAGGCTAAAATTGTTGCCCTTGTGGGCAAGTGGTTCCCTACCGGCTGCCATAAGGTTGGGGCCAGCTTTGGCTGTCTTGTTCCCCGCCTGGTAACGGGACAGTTTGATCCCACCTATCATAAAGCTGTCTGGCCTTCCACAGGAAACTACTGCCGCGGCGGAGCATACAACTCTGCTCTCCTGGGTTGTGAGTCCATTGCCATTTTGCCCCAGGGAATGAGCCGGGAGCGTTTTGAATGGCTTTCCCAGGTTGCCGGAGAGGTTATAGCCACACCGGGCTGCGAAAGCAATGTAAAAGAAATTTTTGATAAAACCTGGGAGTTAAGAAATACCCGCAGTGATGTGGTCATCTTCAACCAGTTTGAGGAAATGGGCAATCACCTTTGGCATTACACCGTTACCGGTCCCGCTATTGAAGAAGCTGTACGGGAAGTTGGCGGGCGCTTTGCCGGGTGCTGCTTTACCAGCGGTTCTGCAGGTACCACCGGTGCGGGAGATTATTTAAAAGAAGTCTTTCCAGGAAGCCAGGTGGCGGTAGGTGAAGCCCTCCAATGTCCTACCCTGCTCCTTAACGGCTACGGGGACCACCGCATCGAAGGCATTGGTGACAAGCATGTGCCGTGGGTCCACAATGTAAAAAATACCGATATGGTTATTGCCATTGATGATGCAGACAGCCTGAACCTGCTGCGGCTCTTCAACGACGAAAAGGGCAGGGAATACCTAATTGAGGAAGCAGGCGTCGATGCTGATTTGGTTGAAGCTCTCTCCCTGCTGGGCATTTCAGGCATTGCTAATGTTCTCTGCGCCGTTAAGTTTGCAAAATACTACGAGCTGACTGAAAAGGATGTAATCGCCACAGTCCTTACCGACAGCGCGGAGATGTATGCCAGCCGGATTGCCGAGCTGAATGAAAGGTTGGGTTCGTATAGCAGGACAAGGGCCGCTGTGGACCATGCCCGCTCTATGCTTGGACAGGGCACCGATAACCTGCTGGAACTGACATATCCCGAAAAGAAGCGTATTCACAATTTGAAATACTACACATGGATTGAGCAGCAGGGCCGCGAACTGTCCGAGCTGAACGCCCAGTGGTATGACTACGACAATTACTGGGGCGGCATCCACGGGCAGGCTGCTGAAATCGATAAACTGATCTGCCAGTTTAATGATGCCGTTGGTGTAATATAGGGACAGAAAATCGGGTGTGTGTCCTTTGACAGGTATGTGTCAAGGGCATGTCCCTGCCGGCACCTTCGAGGAGGGAATATGGTGTTAAATGAAAAGATTTCAGCCCTGGCAGCTAAATACACTGCTGACCTGGTTGCATTCTGCCAGAAGGCTGTACAAACCCGCAGCTATTCCAACCAGGAAGGGGATATGGTTACCCTTGCCGGGTCAAAAATGCGGGAACTGGGCTTTGATGAAGTATTTATCGACTCAACGGGTAATGTGGTAGGACGTGTAGGAAACGGGAGCAGAATCATTCACTTTGATTCCCACCTTGATACTGTTGAGGTGGACGATGCTGACCTCTGGCAGGTCCCGCCCTTTTCCGGAGAGATTTACCAGGGCAGTATCTGGGGCCGGGGTTCAGTGGATATGAAATCGGCATTCTGTGCCTCGGTCTTCGGGGCGGCAGTTGCCAAAGAAGCAGGACTTCTTGAGGGAAAAACAGTCTATGTAACCGGAACAGTATGCGAAGAATACTGTGACGGGGAAAACCTGAAAATGTTCTATGAGGAAACGGGCATCAGGCCTGATTACTGCATTATCTGTGAGCCCTCGGACAATATTATTACCCTGGGACATACCGGAAAAGCCCAAATCCGGGTAAAAACAAAGGGTGTATCTGCCCACGGTTCTGCCCCGGAAAAAGGCGTCAATGCCGTTTACAAAATGGCTGAAATAATTACCCGGGTAGAAAAGCTGAACCAAAAGCTAATGACGAAATCTCCCCGGGGCACTATTGTCCTTTCCGATATTTCCTGTGTCAGCGCTTCCCTTAATGCGGTGCCCAGCGAATGCTCTATTTATTTGGACCGCCGTATCAATTTGGGGGATACTCTGGACAATGTAAGGCGGGAGATGGATGAACTGGTTGAGGGTACAGGTGCCGAATGGGAAGTGGGCACTTTGCGGCACACTACATGGAAAGGCAAAGAGCTAATTTACGAGCCGATGCACGCCCCATGGAAGATTGAAGAGAATCACCCGTTAAAACTGGCTTTTGATACAGCTTACCAGAATGTCTTTGGAAGCCCTCCGGAGCGCTACGATTTCTGGGATTTCGGGACTAATGCCATTACCCCGGTGTCTATGGGTATTCCTACTATTGGGTTTGGCCCCGGAGAGTACAAGTTGGCCCACATGCGAGATGAGCACTGTGAAATAAGTAAGATTATAGATGCCTGCCGTTTTTACGCAGCTGTCATTGAAGTTATTTAACCGTGTCTTTTAGGAGGCACATACTACTAAACTGTAAGAGCTGTCCTTTTGAAATTCTGATTTTTGAAAATCTCCGAACACTTGAATATTCGTAAAACCGCTATTTTGTAACAGAGTTTCCAGGTCACCGGATAGCAGGGGGTACAGGGGGATTTCATTTTCAATGACGTTCCCCGGTACCTCTAAAATTGTTTTAAAGAGGATTTTATTGATTTTTGTGTCATAACGGTACAGGCGGTGAAACTTAAGTCCTTTGTCCTTTACTTCAATGGTAGGGAGGGATTTAATGTTTTTTTTCAAAATCCTGTCGTAATTGATAATTTGAATTACCAGGTGTCCCCTGTCAACCAGCAGGCTTTTAATGCCGGAAAGAAACTCCTCTAATTCTTTTTCCCCGTCCAGGTGAACCAGAGAATTGCCAATGCAAAAGGCTAAATCGTATTTGGTATTCAGCCTTTGAGGAAGTTCCAGCATGTTTCCCTGAATGGGGTTAATTTTTGTTCCCAGGTTAGAGTCCAGAGTCTTTTTCTTCAATACCTCTATCATTTCTGCATCTAGATCAACAGCTGTCACAGAATAACCTTCCTTGGCAAGTTCAATGGCATATGTCCCTGTTCCGCAGGCAATATCCAAAACATTCTTTGGGGGCCTGCCGGCAATTTCCGTAAGAAAACTTACCTGTGCTTTCCCGGCAGGAAAAATCAGGTCGTAATATTGGGCAATTTCATCGTAAAACATAGCTTGCCTCCCTTTGATTATTGGTTTCTTTTATTGCTGTTTCCCTCAGGCTCTTGAAATTTATTCACAATTACTGCCCGTTATTCTTTCACTGTTTTTTTGGGTTATGACAGGCGCAGAAACCCGGGGTTAAAATGCAGTGTTTTAAATCACTGTCCGCAATACCACCAGTGAGGCTATACCCAGAACTATACCTGCAAGGGAATTTTTACTGATTATTAAGGTGCCAGCGGTAATTAAGGCAGCCCAGATATATGGGTTTGTAATGGCAATATCCAATTCTTTATTGGGAACAAATATCCCGGGAAATATTAAGGTTGCCAGGATTGCTACAGGGATATATTTCAGGGACCGGAAAACCAGATCCGGCAGTTTAACTTTCCTGGACAAAAGAAAAAAACTAACCCTTGTTAAATAGGTCACTAATCCCATAAGCAGTATTAAGATTACATATTTTGTTTCCATTTAGGAAGACCTTCTTTCCTGTACTATTTCCATAGTGGTCCCTGCTGCAACGGCCAAAAGGGTAGCCATAATGATATACCACTTTCCGGGAATTAACAGCAAAAAAGCCACGGCGGATACCCCGGAAATCAGCATTACAAGAAGCATCCTCATGGATTTGATTTGAGGAATAAGGATGCTTAAAAATGTTGCCGGCATGGCAAAATCTAATCCCCAGGCCAACGGGTCCTGTATTGAACTGCCTAAAATAGCCCCAATAAATGAGGTTAGTAACCAGGAAAAATAAATTCCTGCAGAGGAACCCAGCATGAAATAGGGATTGCCTGAATCCCCGGCACCCTTTTGATAGTAATCTATTGTAACTGCATAAGTCTCGTCCACCATTCCAAAGGCAAGGATGTATAACCAGCGGGCCCTCAGCCTGCTGAGATACGGGGATAAAGACAGCCCCATTAGAATATGCCGCAGGTTGATTAAGAGGGTGGAAAAAGCAATAAATACAATCCCAATATTTTGACTGATCATTTCAACAGCCATAAATTGAGCGGAACCTGCAAAAACTACAACGGACATAAACATAATTTCGGCTAAATTTAAGCCCGCCTGGGCCCCCATTATCCCATAAGCCAGTCCAAAGGGTATAAGCCCTACCATAAAGGGAAAAGTTTTTCTGAGACCGGTAAAAAATTTTCTGGGATCCATACTATCCTCCGAATACTGTTTCAACGATTGGAACACCATTAATAATTCCACATGAAATTATCAATACGGGACTTTTTTATTTTGCAGAATATCAGCCTGCTGAAGCAGCATTATTCAAAGTATTATCTATTGGACAAAATTTTGCAAGTCCATTGGAAAGCCTTTTTCATACCAGGGTAAATTAACCGGATAAATTAGAGTTTAACAGGCACGGTAATCCACGTGCTTCTTTTTATGTAAATTTGAGGTAAGGTCCTTGATATTCTCCGGGGAGGAGATTTGAAAAGAAGGACAGGGAGAGGTAGAATTTACCTAGGCTTGTGTATACAATTTTGTGCACATTTGGGAAATACTTAAAAAGGGGACTTGAGATGCGCATTATACGTATTGGGAATAAACTCATCAGCACGGAAAAGGTGTCTGGTATCATTGAGGATATATTCCGACTTAGGGTTAAAGGCTATTCCCAGCAGGAAGTGGCCCAAAGACTACATATTGACCGCCCTTTTATTTCCAGGCTGGAAAGACTGGGCGAGATACGCAAAGGGCGGAGAATTGCTGTAGTTGGGTTTCCCATTGAGAATAAGGAAGAATTGGAGAAGATGCTTGTTGAAGAGGGTGTTGAATACACCCTGTTGTTGACTGACAAAGAAAGGTGGGAATTTGTTGAGGGAACCAGCGGTGTCGATCTGCTGAACTCAATCATGAACATAATCACAAATTTAAGGACCTGCGACATAGTCGTAACTATTGGTTCAAATTACCGCATTAAGCTGTGTCAGGCTCTCCTTGACAAAGAAGTAATTGGAGTAGAAATCGGAAAATCACCCATTGAGGGCGACAGGTACGTATCAGTAGATGAGATTAGGGAAATCATCAAATATATCATGGAATGATTGGGCTTATTTTAACAGGAGGCGAGACTGTGAAGAGAATTGTCAGCGTAAGTCTAGGGGCATCAGAAAGAAACCATAAAGTAACAGCAGAAATTATGGGAGAAACCGTTGAGATTGAAAGGATAGGTACGGACGGAGATTTATCCAGGGCTATTTCCCTCCTGCAAGAGCTGGATGGTAAAGTTGATGCCTTCGGTATTGGGGGCATTGACATATACATTCATGCAGGCAACAGAAGATATATACTTCGGGATGGAAGGAAGATGGCTTCCGCTGTGAAGATTACTCCCATTGTTGATGGTACAGGATTAAAAAATACCCTGGAAAGAAAGGTAATCAAGTACCTTGCCAGTTCAGGACAGGTATCCTTTGAGGGGCGCAATGTCCTTTTGGTTTGTGCGGTAGATCGTTTTGGAATGGCTGAGGAGTTAACAGCCTGCAGGGCAAATCTAACCTTGGGGGACCTTATATTCAGTGTGGGGATAGACTATCCCATTTATTCCCTGGCAAAACTGGACAAGCTGGCCCGTATGCTGGCACCTGTTGTAAGCACTCTGCCTACAAAATATATCTATCCCACAGGAAAACAGGAGAGCAGACCCAACCCTGAATTTTTTAAATACTACGAGAAAGCGGATATTATTGCCGGGGACTTTCTCTACATAAAAAGACATATGCCTGAGCGGCTGGATGGAAAAATAATTATCACGAATACTGTTACCAAAAAAGACGTAGATATTCTGCAGCAGGCAGGAACGGCTAAATTGATCACCACCACGCCCGAACTTAATGGGCGGTCTTTTGGGACAAATGTGATGGAGGCTCTGTTGGTGGCATTTCTGCAGAAACCGGTAGACAGCATTTCCCCTGAAGATTACTCCAATATGCTGGATAAAATAGGTTTCCTCCCGCGGATTGTAGATTTTAGCAGGAAGTGGTCAACAACCAGGTTGAAAGTTCAGGAGGGCTGATCAAAGATGGATTTTGCGTTTATTATACATCCAATGAATGTCAACGACATTGTAACCAGGTTTAAAGGTACAAAGAGGCTGCCCAGGGAATTTGTTGAAAAATGGTTTTCACGACTTCCTGCCTTTAAGTATTCCAAAATTGAAGGTATAAAATCCCAGTCAACGGGCAGGACTATTTCTGGCATTTTTATCGGCTGTCCTTTGACAACAGAACAGATGCTGAGTTTTCCGGAACATTACGTTGTGCAGAAGATTATCAAAGCGGGAAGAGTTGCGGAAAAGGCGGGGGCAGGTATCGTTGGCCTTGGTGCTATGACTTCCGTAGTCGCAGACGCTGGCATTACGATAGCGCAGCAGCTGAAAATTCCCGTTACTACAGGCAACAGTTATACTGTAGCCATGGCTATGGAGGGTACTAAGGAGGCTGCGGCTAAAATGGGCATCGATATTGCAGAAGCCCACGTGGTTGTAATTGGTGCTACCGGCGCCATTGGTGCGGTGTGCTCCCATCTGGTTTCCAGGGAGTGCAAATACCTTACCCTGATTGCCAGAGACAGGACAAAGCTGGATAACCTTGCCAGAAGCATTATGCACCAAACAGGCCAGGCAGTAAAAATCACCAATAATCTAAAAAAGGCTCTCAAGAGTGCCCAGATAGTCATTACTGTGACGTCTTCTGGGGGTGATATCATCCAGCCTGAAGACCTCCCCCCGGGGTGTGTTGTCTGTGACGTTGCCCGGCCGCGGGATGTTTCTCTTCGGGTTGCCGGTGCCAGGAAAGATGTTTTGGTAATAGAAGGAGGTCTGGTCCAGGTACCGGGGAAAGTAACAACCAATCTCAATCTGGGTTACCCGCCTGACGTTACCCTGGCATGTATTGCGGAAACAATGATTTTGGCTATGGAAAACAGGTTTGAGAGTTATACTCTCGGCAGGTCCCTAACCTTTGAACAGGTGGATGAGATTTATAAATTGGGGGAAAAACACGGTTTTAAGCTTGCAGGGCTTAGGAGTTTTGAAAAACCTGTTACTGCGGAAGAAATCCGTTCCATAAGGGATAACGCCGGCCATGGGGCGTCTACAGCAGGAATTGGCTAGGGGAATTCTTTTTTCACGAAGGTAGTATTCCCCCGGCGGACACTTTAATTCTTGACAACAAATATCAAGGTCTATATAATATCTTTTAACTTGGTAACTTAATGTAATAATTTTTCTTTTTTGCACTCACCTTTTTAATAATGGAGGACGGCACTGTAAGCCTTGAAGCACTGGCTTTCCGGGTTTACAGTGCTTATTATGATGGATACAGGCATTAACTCTGTATTTTTTTCATAATATGTCCTTGGCATTTCAATTCGAGGAGAGATGGCTGTGGGTGAAAAGGAAGTTTTATTGACAATAGCAGGATTAAAGAAACTGGAAGAGGAATTAGAATATTTAAAAACAGTCAAAAGAAAAGAAGTTGCCGATAGAATAAAACAGGCAATTGACTTTGGCGATATTAGTGAGAACTCTGAATACGATGATGCAAAAAATGAGCAGGCTTTTATTGAAGGGCGTATTTTAACCCTGGAAAAGCAGCTGCGGAATGCCCGAATCATTGACGAATCTGAGCGTTCAACTGAAGTAGTATCCTTGGGGTCCACTGTTGTTTTGAAAGACTTGGAACTCGGGGATACTTTAGAATACGAAATAGTGGGTTCCATGGAAGCTGATCCTTCCGACAAAAAGATTTCTAACGAATCACCCGTGGGCAAGGCTGTGTTGGGACAGAAAATTGGAAGTGTCGTTGAGGTTGAGGTTCCCGCAGGTGTTCTCCAATATGAAATTTTGGATATTCGCGTTTAAGAATTGTTTTTTTCAAGGGAGGCAGTCGTTTAAATGGATTCAGAACTGAATGAACTATTGAAGGCCAGGAGGCAAAAACTGGATAATTTGCTTTCCCAGGGCATAGATCCTTTTGGCCAAAGATTTGAAAGAACACACACTGCAGCGGAAGTGCTGGGAAATTATGATTCGCTTGAGGGACAGGAAGTTACTTTAGCCGGCCGGATTATGGCTACAAGAGGTCACGGTAAAGCAGGTTTTGCCCATATACAGGATATGAGCGGGCAGATTCAAATTTACGGCAGGATTAACGACCTTGGAGAACAATACGAACTATTTAAAAATCTTGATATTGGCGATATAGTGGGTGTAAGAGGGGAAGTTTTTAAAACCAGGACAGAAGAAATTACGGTGGCGTTGAGGGATATAAAAATGCTTTCAAAATCCCTGCGTCCGCTTCCGGAAAAATGGCACGGTCTTAAGGATGTGGAGCTCCGCTACCGTCAAAGATATGTTGATTTAATAGTAAATCCTGAGGTCAAACAGGTTTTTGTCCTGCGCAGCAGGATTATTAAGGCCATCAGGGATTTTCTTGATTCTAAAGGTTTTTTGGAAGTGGAGACTCCCACCATGCATGCCATAGCCGGGGGCGCAACAGCACGTCCTTTTATTACCCACCATAATGCGCTGGATATCGACTTGTACCTGAGGATTGCCCTGGAACTCCATTTGAAACGCCTTCTGGTGGGCGGTTTTGAAAAGGTATACGAAATAGGGCGGATTTTCAGGAATGAAGGTATCTCCACGAAGCATAATCCCGAGTTTACCATGTTGGAATTATACCAGTCATATGCAGATTATCATGTGATGAT
>LFRM01066913.1_pt2 | contig 47580 bp, 50 predicted proteins | sample 618341 | NCBI WGS metagenome assembly LFRM01 (sample SAMN03654438, study PRJNA283298) | anaerobic digester metagenome | isolation source: pool of bioreactors CSTR01a, CSTR02a, and CSTR03a thermophilic anaerobic... | place: Denmark: Kgs. Lyngby | collected 2014-05-21 | reverse complement strand
GACTAGAGGATGATGCAGATTAGGCCGCCACTGCCTTCGTTGATGATGCGCTGCAGGGTTTCCTGGATCTTGAACTGTGCATCTTCTGGCATTCTGCTTAGTTTATTGGAAAGTCCTTCTGTGACTAGCTCGTGGAGAGACTTGCCGAAAATATTGGATGCCCATAGCTTGGAAGGATCTTCTTCAAACTCCTCCAGGAGATAACGGATCAGCTCTTCACTTTGTTTTTCCGAGCCTACAATTGGTGATACCTCAGTTTCTATGTCTGCACGAATCAAGTGAATTGACGGTGCACTGGCTCTTAGACGAACACCAAAGCGGCCACCTTGCTTGATGATTTCAGGCTCTTCAAGTGAAAGTTCTTCCATGGTTGGCGGTACCAAGCCATATCCAGTTTCCCTTACACTGTACAGGGCTTCCTCAACACGGTCATATTCCCGCTTTGCATGGGCTAGTTCTTTCATTAGTCCAATCATCTGATAGTCCCCGGCAATTTCATATCCGCATTCTTCTCCCAATACCTTGTAGAATAAACCAGACTTGGGATCCATACGGATCTGGACTTTTCCAGTGCCTAAATCAATATTATCAATTTTAGGGTGCTCCATAAACTCTGACTCTTCAATATCTTTGTCAAAGCTATCCACATCCCGGATACGATAGGCTTGGGCCGAAGTGTCTCTTGCAGCATCCATAACATATTGAATCAACCAATGGTCATCTTCGAGGCTCAATACCCATTTGGGTACCTCTACTTTGATTTCAGTTATTGGGAATTCAAACAGAGCATTACTTAAAATAGTATGTATATCATCTTCTGCAAGGTTTAGCACATCCATGGCCAGCACAGGTACATCGTATTTTTCTTCTAAAGCGTTCTTAAGTTTTACAGTATTGTCTCCATCTGGTGTCTTAGAATTCAGGACCATAATAAAGGGCTTATTCAGCTCTTTTAACTCCCGAATAACCCGTTCTTCGGCTTCAACATAATTTGAACGGTCTATTTCAGTAATACTACCATCGGTGGTAACTACCAAACCAATGGTGGAGTGATCGGATATAACTTTGCGAGTGCCTATTTCAGCAGCCTCTTCAAAGGGAATATCATAATCAAACCAGGGAGTCCTTACCATCCTTGGAACTTCTCCCTCCATGTGCCCCATAGCACCTTTTACCAGGTAACCTACACAATCCACCATTCGGATATTCAAGTTGGCGTTCTCCCTCAGAGAAATCTGAACAGCCTCGTTGGGTACAAATTTAGGTTGTGTGGTCATAATGGTACGGCCTGCGCCGCTTTGGGGTAATTCATCACGGGATCGTTCCTTTTTGAATTCGTTTTCCATATTAGGAAGGACCAGCAAATCCATAATTCGTTTTATCAATGTGGATTTTCCCGTCCGAACCGGCCCCACCACCCCTATATATATATCTCCATCGGTGCGTTCGGCAATATCCCGGTACAGGTCAAACTTTTCCATCCATGTTCCCTCCCCCTTCTAGGAATTCGATTAAAAGCATTATTATATTTCATGTATATGGAGGGAAAGAAAGGAATATGACAAGTTGTCAAGGAAAAAAATATCTAAAGCCAGTTCTGATGCAAGTAATGCAACGAATCTTCGCTTTCATGGGTCTTGTCACGCTGCATTAAACTATCCACCGCTGATGCGGGGTCCTGTCCTTTAAAAAGTATCTTATATAGTTGCTGTGTAATTGGTATTTCCACATTCATTTCCTGAGACAGCTCATAAGCCGCTTTACAGGTAGTCACACCTTCTACCACCATTCCTATTTCCTCTAAGGCCTGATCAAGGCTTTTGCCTTGGCCAATGAGTATGCCTGCTCTTCGATTCCTACTGTGCATACTGGTACAGGTAACTATTAAGTCTCCAATTCCACTTAGCCCTGCAAAGGTTAAAGGTGTAGCACCCATAGCAGCTCCCAGTCTAGCTATCTCCGAAACCCCGCGAGTCATAAGTGCGGCCTTGGTGTTATCGCCATATCCTAGTCCGTCACTAACTCCAGCTGCCAATGCGATAATATTCTTCAGTGCACCTCCAGTTTCAACACCTATTAAATCTGGATTGGTATACACACGAAAATTTGGGCCCATGAAGACATCTTGAATACGCTCTGCCGCTTCCCTATCTGTTGAGCTGCATGCGACTGTCGTGGGAATTTCTCGACCTACTTCCTCTGCATGGCTAGGTCCAGATAGGACGACTATACGAGCATCAGGAATCTCTTCTTCAATAACCTGAGAAAGCCTTTTATATGAATTCTCTTCCAAGCCCTTTGCTGCATTGACTATGATAGGTCTATCTACCGTATAGCCGGCAACCTTCCTAACAGTACTTCTAATTGCTTGTGAAGGCACAGTCAGTAAAATTAGCTCTTGGCTATCAACCACTTTCTTTATATCAAAGCAAACATGAATGTTGGATGGAAAATAAACACCTGGCAGGTATCGTTTATTTTCTCTATTCCTCAGAATAGCTTCATATTCTTCCTTCAGATAAACCCAAAGCTTTACCTCATATCCCTTCTTTGCAAGAAGGACCGCCAACGCGGTCCCCCAACTTCCTGCACCTAATACTGCTATTTTATTTTCATTGCTTATATATTCATTTTCGTTAGTTTTAATGTCTGATAACTTTTGCGTCATCAATTTTCACCTACCCGATCGTTTCTTAAATGAGATTTTATTTTCTTTTCCTTCCCATAGCCTTACCAGGTTTTCCTTATGGCGCAGAATAGCCATCAATGCAACCCAGAAACCCATCCAAATTAGCTTCAATGGTTCTTGATATGCAATCAGTAAAACAGGGAACAACACTGCTGCTGTAATCGAACCCAATGATACATATCGAGTCAGTAACATCAATGGTACCACTACAGAAAGTATAATCAATCCAATCTTGGGAAACAAAACAATAATTAATCCAAAGGAGGTGGCTATACCCTTACCACCCTTGAAGTTTAACAAAACTGGCCAATTATGTCCAACAACGGCCATTACTCCCGCCAGCATAGCTCCTGCTCTACCACCTGTAATCCAAAGACCAATGGCAGTTGCCAGCATTCCTTTTAGGATGTCAAAAACGAAAACAATTGTACCAGCTTTAGCTCCTAGTACTCGAAAAGTGTTGGTAGCACCCGCATTTCCACTGCCATGTTCACGTATATCGATCTTGGCCATTAACTTGCCTATGAAATAAGAAGAAGCAAAGTTTCCTATTATGTATCCAATGACAACTACTAGAATATATTTACCCATACTGCTCTCCCCCTATTTTGTTTTCTGTCTTAGTATGATGTGTAGAGGTGTCCCTACCAGTCCAAAAGTTTTCCTGAAATAGTTTTCAAGATAACGCTTATAAGAATAATGCATGAGGTCCGGATCATTGACAAATAGAACGAAGGTAGGTGGCTTAACAGACACTTGAGTTCCATATAATATTTTTAAACGACGCCCCTTGTCGGAAGGCGGTTCATTTACGGCTATGGCATCCGCCAGACAATCATTTAAGACTCCTGTAGAGATACGGAAGGTACATTGTTGATAGACATTCTTTATTAGTTCTGTAATGCGTTCCACTCGTTGTCCGGTTTTTGCTGAAATGAATACGCTTGGAGCATAAGTCATGAAGCTTAAGTCATTCATCAACCTCTGCCGGTATTGGTTCATAGTATTGGTTTGCTTTTCAATGGTATCCCATTTATTCATAACTAGAATAGAGCCCTTGCCCTCTTCATGGACTAAGCCTGCAATTTTAGAATCTTGTTCTGTTACTTCCATGGAGGAGTCAATGACAATTAATGCCACATCACAGCGACGTATTGCGCTTAAGGCACGAATTACACTATATCGCTCTAGGGTATCGTCAATTCGGCTTTTTCTCCGAATACCTGCGGTGTCTATAATGACATATTTCTGACCGTCTATTTCTATAGGTGTGTCAATGGCATCCCGAGTAGTTCCAGGAATATCACTCACTATAACTCGATCCTGCCCTAATAAACGGTTAACCAATGAGGATTTGCCTACATTAGGTTTGCCTACCACTGCAATATGGATAACATCGTCATCTTCCTCTACCTGACCACCAGTTGGGAAGTGTTTTACTATTTCATCCAACAAATCTCCAAATCCTCTTTTATGAGAAGCGGATATGGACATGGGATTGCCTATGGCAAGATTATAAAATTCGTAGAGATTGGATTCCTCTTCCTGGGTGTCAATCTTATTAACTGCTAGAACGATCGGTTTTTCAGATTTACGCAGAAGGTCCGCTACATCCCGGTCTGTGGAACTAATCCCTTCCTTGGCGTCGGTTATAAAAACTATAACATCAGCTGTTTCGATGGCAATTTCAGCCTGGTACTTCATCTGCTGCAATAATTCATCCTGGCTGCCTGGTTCAATACCCCCAGTATCGATCATGGTAAAATGATTATTTAACCATTCAGAGTCAGCATATATTCTATCCCGAGTAACACCGGGAGTATCTTCTACTATGGAAATCCGCTTCCCTGCCAGCTGGTTGAACAAAGTGGACTTCCCTACATTAGGTCTTCCTACAATGGCTACTATAGGTTTTGCCATTATCTCACCTCCTCAGAAGTATCATTAAGTAATTCATGAAAAAATAAATCTCCACGAACGGGAACAACAATAACCGGAACCTTAATCTCTTCCCTAACCTGTGTAATTGTTAGATCATCCAGGAATATATCCTCTCCCTTACGGAGCATAGACTCGGGTATCAAAATCCGTTCACCAAGCTCTTTTCCCTGGATGTCCTTTATTATATCACTACTGGTCACTAAGCCTGCCACGGTTACACTGGACCCAAATACACGGTTTTCTACAGCAATGATCTGAATATCAGTATTAAATTGCTGGTTTACTTTAGTTATCATTTCTGACAAGATAGAAAAAGCGGATTTTCCGGTTACCACAGTCTGTCTTCTAGGAGCTTTGGATTGAATTATATCCTTGCCTTCAGAATTTTTCATTACATCAGCGAAGGCTTCATTAAATTCGCTCATGAATTGTACAGTTAGGCCAACTCCATTTTCAACCTGATGCATATCGTCGTAAGAATCATAGGAAGGGAAAGGTTTCCCTGATTTAACATAAAACTCATCCGATGCATACACATATCCCATACCTATCTCGGAACGAAAGTATCCCTGCCACTTTTCTATTTGATCTACGACCTCTGCTGCTTGAGCTGGTGTAAAAGCCTGTACTATATCAAGGCCTTCTCTGTGACCAGTTAAACCTACAGGAACCACAGCAACAGATTGTATGGAATTACGCAGCTTCCACAAATCTTCAAGGGTACGATCCAGCTCTGCACCATCATTCCAATCTGGACACAGAACAATCTGTGTGTGTAGCTGAATCCCACCATCTGCCATAGCTTTCAGGTACTTCAACACATCGCCAGCGAATCTGTTGTTAAGCATTCTTTTTCGAAGCTCTGGGTTGGTGGTATGAACAGAAACATAAAGCGGACTGATATGCTTTTCAATAATTCGATTCACATCGCAGTCCGAAAGATTGGTTAGAGTTATATAATTACCTACTAAAAAGGAAAGACGCCAGTCATCATCCTTGTAATATAAACTGTCCCGCATTCCCTGTGGTAGCTGATCTACGAAGCAAAAAACACATTTGTTTCTACAAACACGCTGATGATCCATGAGATCATGCTCAAACTTTAAGCCTAGATCTTCTCCAGGTTCCTTTTCTAATTCAATTTCCCATTCTTCTTCACCGTCGGCCTTTAGAACGAGTAGTAGCAGTTCTTCACTTTCCATCCATTCGATGTAATCTATTACATCTATAATAGGGGCTCCATTGATTTCTAGCAATGTGTCTCCCTTGCCCAGCTGTAGCTCCTCTGCTATGGAGCCTTGTTGAACTTCTATAATTTTATGACCCTTTATATCCATAGGGGGTCCCCCCTCGGTTTTCTATTATTGTCATCTGTCTTTAGGACCAGATGCTAATTAATCTTGCATACTCATTATCTGCTATAACGCCTTTCAAGTCAAGAAAAATCCGTTGATGTCGTCAAAGAATCCTATCTGGCTTGGAGGTTTTCCTTTACTTCCTTCACTATTTCCAAAAAACTAGAATAGGTTTTTCGAATTCCCCAGATGGTAAGAGGCCTTCCTAGAGATATCAGTCCAAGCTTGCGAGTTGCAACCCCGCCAATGGAGGTGATTGGATGCAATTCTACCAAAGCATTTACCAGTTTAAAATCACTTTGATCCATACCACATGCATTAAGGTAACTTCTCATTGCTGGTATAATTAAAGTCTTGACATTCTTCATACCAATAATATAAATATCCCATCCCAGCGCATCACGCCCCATGAATACCGGGGTTCCTAATTTGTGATTATCCATCTTGTCATAAAATGGCACCTTTGCAAACTCGGTAGAGGAAGGAACCCGATCGTTAGGTAAATATCCCAGATGTATAGATGCACAAGTAACGGAGGTGTGAGCACCTCCGTAACAGCAATAAAACAACTTCATTTTTCTTCCCCGTTCTTTCCGTGGTCTACTATTATGTTGTCTTTATTCGCTACAAGATCCTTCATTGCTAGCTGATTACTTGTTGTGTTGTAAAGTCTCACTTAAACATTTTGGATAAGCATTATAAAACCATTTTTTAAAAAGTCTTTCCTTAAGCTCATGACTTGAGAAATAGGAACTTTGTAGAAACAACGGCAGGAGCCCATCCAGGCTTTCAGTGGAGATAAGATGGACGGGCTCGTGAATATCAAATATATCACTAACATGTTGTATCGCCCGAACCACCATTCCTCCGTGCCTTCTGCAACCCAGGCAGTAAATCTCAGAAAATTGGTCATCCATGCCTACATATATAAGGTTACCAGTTTGCTCACCATATCGGCGGCATAGCTCATATTGTCCAGCAATCCAATCACCAGGAGGCAGCTTGTCTTTTGGATACAAGCCTGTGTGCAGTGCTGCCATGGTATAAGCTGCGTAAGTCCCCCAATAGCTGTAGTAAATAGTTCGCATCAAATACCTCCCAGAACCATGCGTTAATATGAAACTAGCTATCTTTTACTTACCACCTTTGAATTTGGAACGCAACTCTCTGCCACCCATGCTGATGAACAGGAAAGCCACCACTCCGATAACTACAATTACCACAAGCCAAATGATTCCGCTTCTGCCACCTGAACCTCCAGGCTTTGACTCTGCTTCCTGATTAATGGGTTTAACATCTATTTCCTTGTCCTTGTTCTTATTACCCTTGTTATTATTACTATTGTTATTATTATCCCTGTCCTTTGTTTCTTCTCCAGTTTTCTGGTCATGCTCCTTAACCTTCCCCCCATACATGGCTTTTGAAACTACCTCTGCTATATAAGCTGATGATTTCTGTGCTGCTTCCTTGCTGGTCTCATGAGTACCCATTTCAAAAAGCAAAGATCGAGGGGATAACTCTTGATTGTATCCACCCTTACCAATGAAAATATCCTTTATTAAACCAGGAAAGGTCTTATCTGCTACCGATTTTATTTTGTATGCCAATTCTTCATTGGCCTCCCGATTTTGATTGCGTCTACCCAGTACAATTCTTATAGCGCTCATGTCCTGACCATCCACTTCTGTAACATAGTGGTCTTTCGGCACCGCATCTCTATGAATATCAAATACCGCCTGTACTGGCATATTTTCCTTTATCAGCTTTATTGCTGTCTGCCGAGAACGTCGGTAAGCGCCAGCATCATGAGGATCATGCACTTCCTTACTGAACACAGCACGAATACCTTTTTTCTCCAGGTTATCAGCAAAGGATTGAGCTACGTCATTGATGCCACCGTTGCCTTCGGTACTCTCCTCCCCATCCGTTGGAACATAGGATTCTGAATTGTGAGTGCAATAGAGCAAAATACTACCATTCTGCTGTTTAGCGACTTCTATATATTCATTAATAGAAACTGTAGGTAAAGTAATATCGCCTTCCAGTCTGGTATATGCTTCTCGCTTTTTCGTATCTACCTTTGTCACAATGTAATGCTTGTTATTACCGCTAATATATTCGTCACCTACAGAGATCTTTCGTGCCATGACGGTTAGTTCTTTTTTGTTCTCATCCATTAGGGTAAAATAACCAGGATCAGATTCAAACCAATCATCGGCCAATGCAGTACCTGGAATTATCGTTAGCAATAGTAGAACCAGCATAAGCCCACAGCTCAACACTTTTTTCATGGTTTCTCCTCCCAATCATAATCTATTACCTTTTCCTTGCTTTTTTCTTCAACTTCTGACCAATTCTCTACAGTGTTTAAAGTATCTGCATCATTACCAGCATTCTGCCAATCTTCATCTGAAACATCAGAATTCTGATTGTACTCTCCAAGCTGCTCATCTGCTCCAACTTCTCTACTAAACTCAGTAACAAACTCGCCATGATCAAATGTCATATGCTTCTTATCAGTACCACCCTGTATTTTTTCTCGAAGCTCACCTACTATTTCTGCCAACATAACGGCAAGAAATCCGGAAATGACAACCGCATCTAGAGCTCCACCTGTACCTAAACGAATTGGAGAGGGGATACCTCGAATCAAATTCTCAATTCCCTGAGCCAAGTCCGCCAATATAACGCCCAAAATACCTGCAATAAATGATGCCCTTCGAGAACGTCCAAATAGGTAAGCTGTAACACCTGCAATTATTCCATAAGCATAATTAGGATCGAACCACATGGTTTCCGGATCATGGGGCAGTAATCTTCCAGCCAAATAAATTGCGAATCCAGCTACCAATGAAGCAAATATGGATCTGACCTTTTCCTTAGTCGTTCCTGCCTTAACAAATAGAAATACCGCCAGAATAAGGGGCAGGATAGCTCCACCAATATTAATAGAGAAGCGGTTTCCCAGATTAATATCCGGTAGCAAACCACCAACGAATATTCCAGCCATAAAAAGCAATGCAGTTTTGTCGTTTAGTCGCATCCTGTCCAGAACTTGATGTCCCACGCCAAATAAAACTAATATACTTGCCACAACCAGGAGAGTTAATCCTATGGGCATAATTCTGTCACCTCTTTTATTTTCAATTGAATATGGAACTATCTTACCCTGACAATTTCACTTTCATGCTTCCATATACAACTACCAAAAATTGAAAAGCCAGTATTCAACTAAAACGTCAAATACCAGCTTTTCATATATCTTCTTATATTTTAATGCTTTTATGCTTAGTCCTAAAACTTATTTATCCTTTAACAGCTTGTTTAATTCGTCCATAAATGTATTTATGTCCTTAAACTGCCGATATACGGAAGCAAAACGAACATATGCCACTTCATCTAGTTCGCGCAACTTATCCATCACCATTTCACCAATGACCTGGCTGGAAATTTCCCGTTCTAGAGAGTTATATACCTGCTTTTCAATATCCTCAACAGCAGTTTCCAATCTATGGATTGAAAGTGGACGTTTTTCACATGCCCGTAAAAGACCCGACATGATCTTATTGCTGTCGAAGGCTTCCCGTCGACCATCCTTCTTTACTACCAAAATAGGCAAATTTTCAATCTTTTCATAAGTGGTAAACCGTTTCGAGCAGCTGATGCATTCCCTTCTTCTTCGTGTAACCGACCCCTCATCTGTGGGCCGAGAATCCACCACCTTGCTGTCCAGCGTAAAACAAAATGGACACTTCATTTCTGGGGACCCTCCTCCTTCCAGAACTGCTTTGCACCCATTATATTATGATTTTGCACTTTAGTCCATTCTTTTCCACTATTACTTACACTACCCACAAGAGTTACTATTTACAGCGTTAAATAATAAATAAATGTAGCAAGCCTTTGCAGTAACGACCAGAAAATCCGTTAAGCAACTTCAATTGCTAGCTGCGAACAATAACGCACAAGGCCCTTCGTTGCGCTCTGAATGAAAAACACTAGCCGTGCATAGTAACTCGAATATCAATATCCACTAATATTACATCGTCTCCGATTTTTTTGATCTTCTCCCAGGGAATTACCACATCATCCTCTTCCTTTAGTAAGCCTAGGAAACGGCTAGCACCAGGAACAACAATGGCTGTAATCCTACCTTCGCTTAGATTAAATTCCATGTCAATGATACTACCCAGACGTCTGCCATCCCGGATATTTATAACTTCCTTCGTTCTGAAATCCGATGATTTTGGCACCATAATCACCTCGCTCCACTACATCTTCGTTACTGTTCACAGCTTAAAAATAAAAATAATATGTAACGAACCTTTGCGGGAACGACTATCAATCTTAGCGAATATCAGTAGAAAATCCGTTAAGCAGCTTTCACTCATTGAACTTGGAAGTTGTAGGAGTTTCAGCTGAGATGAGCTCTAGATTGATTCGTGAGCGCAACAGTGAGTGGAATATATTTTTATTTTTTTGGCTAGCTGTGAACAGTAACCAATCTTCTCCTTCTATCTTATTAAGCTACGAAGGAAAAAATGACGAGGATTATGTCAAATATATTTGCGCATATGATTTAAAGCTGTTTTTTCAAGTCTTGATACTTGTGCTTGAGAGATGCCGATTTCCTCAGCTACCTCCATTTGAGTTCGTCCATCAAAGAATCTTAGGGTGAGAATCAACTTTTCCCGGTCGTTTAACTTCTTCATAGCCTCTTTTAAAGCAATTCCTTCCAACCAGGTTTCGTCCTGAGTCTTTTCATCTTGAATTTGATCCATTACAAATATGGCATCTCCGCCATCATGATAGATGGGCTCAAACAGTGAAATAGGATCTTGAATTGCATCTAGAGCAAACACCACTTCTTCCCTAGGCATCTTCAAAGCTTGAGCAATCTCGGATACAGTCGGTTCCTTGGAATTTTTAAAAATAAGTTGTTCCCGAACCTGCAATGCCTTATAGGCTATATCTCGCAGAGAACGGCTGACTCGAATAGAATTGTTGTCTCGTAAATATCTTCGGATTTCCCCGATAATCATTGGTACAGCATAGGTGGAAAACCGAACATTGTGAGACGTATCAAAATTGTCAATAGCCTTGATCAGCCCGATACAACCAACCTGAAACAAGTCATCTACAGATTCACCTCTATTGTTGAATCGCTGAATTACACTGAGCACCAGTCTCAAATTCCCCTGAATAAACTCTTGTCTTGCGCTTTCGTCTCCGGCATGCATTCGCGAAAATAGCTTCATCATTTCCTCATTTTTGAGGACAGGAAGCTGCGATGTGTTGACGCCACAAATTTCCACTTTATTCGTGAGCATGCATTTTCCCTCCATCCCTGATCCTGTGAAAACAGGATGTCTTTCTATAAAGAAAGTATTGCCTCAGATGGAGTAATTTATTCGCTTAAAGCATTCGAGTGATTTCCTTTTTCAATCGTTTGATGATGCGTTTTTCCAAGCGAGAAATATATGATTGGGAAATTCCCAATAAATCTGCAACCTCTTTTTGAGTCTTCTCGGAACCGTCTTTAAGGCCGAATCTCAGCTCGATTATACATCTTTCCCTTTGGGTCAGATGGTCCATAGCCAAATTTAAAAGCTCTTTGTCAACCTCGTCCTCTATGTACTTGGTAACCAAATCATTTTCGGTACCTAAAATATCAGAAAGCAGCAATTCATTACCGTCCCAGTCTATATTAAGTGGCTCATCAAAGGAAATCTCAGATTTCACTTTCCCATTTCTCCGTAGATACATAAGAATTTCGTTTTCTATGCATCTGGAGGCATAGGTAGCCAACTTGATTTTTTTAGAAGGGTCGAAGGTGTTTACCGCCTTAATCAAGCCTATGGTGCCTATGGATATTAAATCCTCTACTCCTACCCCAGTATTTTCGAATTTTCTAGCAATATATACGACCAAACGAAGATTTCTTTCAATTAAGATGCCTTTTACTGAAAGGTCTCCTTGGTCCAGCTTTGAAATAAGATTTACCTCCTCCTCAGTAGACAATGGCGGAGGAAGGGCTTCATTGCCACTTATGTAATAAATCAGCCTAGCCTTTACAAATTGGAATTTGCTGATAATTTTAATTCGGAGAACCCGGTAGTGCATCTTAAGCTTATCAAATAGAGACATATATCTTACCTCCTGTTATGGGATTATTTGTGCTTGAATTAAAGCATGATACTCATCATCAACGGATAACTTACGGTTGCGGATTCCCACCAGGGACTGTCTAGCTTCCAACCAGCTTCCTTCTGTAAAAACCTCAATTCGGTCCGGCCTGAAGGCTAAAAGATAATCATTATTAGTATTCAAAGTGCTATAAGGGACTAAAAAGAAACGATTGATCCATGTAGAGTCTGATATAATTCCTGTCACATAGTCCAATTGTTGCTCCTTCCCTTCCAGATATAAACTTTGTATTTCAGTAGGAAGTATGCCCCTTATTGAGTCAAACCCCACCACCATTACTGGACGGCCAGAAATAGGGTCTGCTAACTCGTTTCCTGTATCTAGAAACGCATCTAAAACCACGCTATCCTCTCCAAAGTGAATCTTCACTTTATAAACCAGCTGATGATGGTTAATACGATGCTGCAATAAAGGCCACAACAATCGGTACAGCATGATAATAAAAGTCAAAGAGTATATTATTATTTTTATGGGGAAGTCTTTAATGAGAAACATACCCTTGGTTATCTGAACCTCGGCATTGAAAAAATAATAAAAGCCAAAAGCAGCCCCACCCATCAAAAAGGTGATGCCATAAAAAAAGCCTAGCAATTTCAGCCCTTTTGAAAATGAAGATATTCGAAATCCAACAGCCAGCATGGTCAAAGACAGAATTATCTTAAGTAAAAAAGTAGATAGGATAGAAAAACCAGGTAGAATGAGCAATATAGTGTAACAGGCTCCGATGCAGGCAGAGCACCACAAGCGCCACATGGGGGCAGTATTTCCAGATATCTTCCATGTGAGCCACAGTACCACAAAATTAACAAGCAGATTATCCAACCAGATGACATCCAAAAATCGGTACTCCACCCCTACCCCTACCTTTTATTCACTGTCCTTGTTTTAACGATTGTATTAATATTAACATATTCAAAAAGAGAATCCTGTAGAACTGTGCGCGTAAAGGCAAAAAATTAACGACAATAAAGGTACTTTATTGTCGTTATTAAGTAAAATCTAAAATTATTAATTTATATGATTACTTTAAACGGTTCCTTCTGAGGAAGGTTGGAATATCTAAATCATCTGATTCTTCATTCTTTGCAGCAGCTGCTGTCTTAACTGATTCAATAACCTTACTTACCTGTTTACGTTCCTGTTTTTCCTTCTGATGTTGGAACCCAGTAGCAATTACTATGATACGGATTTCATCCTGCAGGTTCTCATCAATTACTGCACCAAATATGATATTGGCTTCTGGATCAGCAGCCTCAGCAATAAGCTCAGCAGCTTCGTTGACTTCAAACAGCCCCAGATTCGGCCCACCTGTGATGTTAAGTAGAACGCCTCTGGCTCCTTCAATGGTGGTTTCCAGCAATGGACTTTGAATCGCTTGTTTGGCTGCATCAGTTGCACGATTGTCGCCGCTGCCCTTTCCAATGCCCATATGAGCCAAACCTTTTTCACGCATAATCGTACGGACGTCAGCAAAGTCAAGATTGACCAAGCCAGGTACGGCAATCAGGTCAGATATACCTTGTACACCTTGACGTAGAACATCGTCGGCAACTTTAAAGGCTTCCAGCATAGAGGTTCGTTTTTCAACTACCTGTAGCAGTCTGTCATTGGGTATGGTAATCAGGGTGTCCACTTTCTCCTTTAACGCGACAATGCCCTTTTCCGAGTTAATAGCTCTCTGGCGACCTTCAAAAAGGAAGGGTCTAGTGACAACACCTACTGTCAAAATTCCCAGTTCCTTGGCTAGCTCCGCTACTATCGGTGCTGCACCGGTACCTGTGCCTCCGCCCATTCCAGCGGTAATGAAAACCATATCGGCACCCTTCAGGGATTGTGCAATCTCTTCTCGGCTCTCTTCTGCAGCCTTTTCACCAATTTCTGGATTAGCTCCTGCACCGAGACCCTTGGTCAGCTTATCTCCTATTTGAATCTTTTGAGTAGCCTGTGAGAGATACAAAGCCTGTTTATCGGTGTTCACCGATATGAAATCTACACCCTTCATACCTTCTAGTATCATCCGGTTAATCGCATTGTTACCGGCTCCCCCGATTCCTATTACCTTAATTTGCGCAAATTGATCATTGTCGATATCAAATTCCAACACGCTGTACCCTCCTCTTAATTATTGAGAATATTTATCTAACTTAAATTTTACTTTAATTTTCCTAATCAGGGCTTTAAACACTTTAGTAGCTGTAACATCACCTGCATAATGAATGTCAAGAGCTGCATATCCTATGGCATATACTGCTGAAAGCGTTGGCCCAGACAGTCCAATTACATCTGGAACACCTAACCTAATAGGAACATCCATCTTTTTGAAAGCAAACTCTCTAATTCCACGAAACAGAGCTAAACCTCCGCCTGTAAGGATTATGCTCTTATAGCTGTCCATCAGGCCTTCATCTGCCATGCGTTTTTGCACCAGCTCCAATATTTCTTCTGCTCGAGCTTCTACAACCTTCTGTAGAAGTTCCATTGGCACATTAAAAATTTCTTTACCTTCCCGTATAGGTAGGTTCATTTCAGTTGCTTCAGGATCGTCTCGTAAGGCTAGCCCTAGAACGCAAAAACGCTTTAACTTTTCTGCTTCTTCATAGGAAACCTTAACACTGGTTGCGATGTCTCGAGTAATGGCATTCCCCCCGAGAGGAATCCAGTCAAGAAATACCGGGATATTATCCTTGTAAATTGTTAAGTCGATGGACTCCCCACCAACGTCTATACATAAGGCACCCTTCTGTCTCTCTTCCTCAGTTAGCAAAGCCTTAGTGCTTACAATAGGAACGGGAACCCAGCTTTCCACATCCGCATGCAGTGAGTTCAGTATCTGAGTCGTTTGCCTTATAAACTCAGTGTCGATGCAGATTATGGTGGCCTCTAGTCCCAAAGTTTTGCAGGAAAGCCCTAAAGGATTGCCCACCGGTGTGCCATCCACCAAATAGCTACCATATATAACGTCCGAAACCTTCCAAGGAGTCGGCAGTGGATAATGAGCAACTTGTTTCCTAAGACCCATAACATCCTGACGGGTAATTGGGTGATCCAAGGTGATTTCCTTATGATTTGAAACCAGCCCACAATACTCACCAGGTATGCCCAAAGTGCAGCTGTTGACTTTGACACCAGCCATTTTATTGGCTTGTCCTAAAGCTGATTTCAAGGAAGGCCGCCATACCTTATCGGATTTCCATTCGTCATTTTGCACTTCCGTATATCCAGCTTGACCAAACCCAGACAGCCCCATCCCATCGTTGTAGCTCCTTTGGCATAACAGCACTGCCACCTTGGTGGTGCCTATATCTATGGCTGTGACTGTATCTTTCAAAGTTGGAACCTCACTTCATCTGGTAATATACATAAGCTTTTTACTATGTTATCACAAATCCATGTAAAGTTAAAACATTATTTGTCCTGATTTTCTTGTAAATAGGTTTTTTTTCGAAGAACCACGAGAAAGTGCCGTCTAATTAGAGCAAAATTATTAAATAGACGATATCCGAACACGAATATGGCACAAAGGTATATTGGTACATCCAGGCGCTCTCCAAGATAAGTTAAGCCCGCAGCTAGAACTGCATTGCCAAAAAATCCTGAAATAAAGACATCAGCCTCAAATTGTTTTTCCAAGGTCGACCGAATTCCACCAAATACAGAATCCAGTGCTGCCAAAACTGCAATGGACATGTATGAAGAATATGCTGTAGGGACATCTATAGGTAGCATCATCCCAAGAAAAATTCCAATCATTATACCAATGAGCGGCAGCAACATTTTACTCATCCTCCTGAACTAATTTTGCATATGTATGGTTTGTATCCCCAAAGTAACGGGGAATTTCAATACTATTTAGCTTCTTAATTTGGAACTCCAGACCCCAAGCAATCAAATCATAGTATATACTGTTTTCCTTACGGAAAGCCTCCAAAAGCTTTTCTGGGTCTCCAATAGCCTGGATGATAAAAGGCGGTGCAAATCGCTCATATTTACCTACATTAATGGTAGGCCCTCCGCAACTGATACGGGAGGTCGCTACAATTCTTGTCCCATTTACTGCAATAGCCTCAGCTCCAGCCCCTCTCAGTTCATTTATTACATGAAGCATATCGCTATCATGGACGATAAAGTAACTAAACAAATTGGGGTTATCATTTAAAACGGAGTCTCGTTTTCTATCGTTTAATATAATCTCTATTCCAGGCCCTTGCACAGGCACCAAGCCTGCTTTTAGCTTGGTATCCTCTAAGTCTTTCTGAAGCTGTTGCAGATGTGTGCTAGTCTGCGCAGCGTTGTTTACATATTCCTTTATCTTACTTTCCTGTTGTGTAATTAACTGGTCTAATTCCTGTCTTTTCTTATCAAGTGCCTTTTTCTGATTGAGTAGCTCTTCGATGTTTTGCAAAGAAGCAATATTTACAATCTTTTCCTTATACTGAGTGCTGTCAAAGGCTTGAACTGCAAAAAAACCGAGTAATACACAGACAAGAGAGAGCAACAATATAGCTTGATTTCGTTTCTTCATAAACATCCTCTCAGCTTCTCACATTCAGCCGATATTATCAGGAATGGAGAGGCAAGGCATACTCGAGCTGTAATGGACCGTTATATTTGGGAATTCGTATTTTGTCTTCCCGGCGTATAGTTATCTCGAGCTCTTCTCCAAGGTTGTCAGCTACACCACCTAGTAATTTCAACGACGCCTCTAGGGTATCTGGGTTACCTAGCGCTTTAATTTCAAATGGAACTGAATAACGATTGGTGTTTATAACGATATAATCACCTGCGCTGCGTATCTCCGTAGTTGATATAATTCGTTCTCCATTTATTTCTAAGGCCTCTGCCCCTGCTGCATTTAGTTCATTAATCAAGGTTAATAGGTCTTCATGATATACATTTCGCACAATGCCATACTCTCCCCAGTCTGAATAGGGAACTATATCCAAGGTAACAACCACCCCAGCCCCCTCCAGCTCTGTCAATCCAGCTAGAATTCTTGCCCGTTCCAATTCCTGATACATGGTGTCATTAAGCTTACCTTCATCCTGAGCTGCATTTTCATACTCAACAATCCTAGCTTCCAGCTCTGTAATAAGCTTTTCCTGACTCTGCATGTCCTGATTCAGTTTTTGTATTTGGCTGGTAAGCTCCTGGGTACGCTGTAAGGAAACATTTCCGCCTACATTTTGCACATTTTTGAATTGTAACGCCAGCATCAACCCCAATATCATGCTTACCAAGGTAATGGCGATTTTTCCGCCTAAGGTTTTCAATCCTTCACCTCATTTAATTATCCGTGTTTTCTTCCTCTGTGGTTCCCTCTTCCTTCTCCTCTACAGGGTCCGGGTGAAATACAGCCTTACCTGGAACACTGACATCCAGACTTCCTTTCTGTTCGTTTTGCAGTACCTTCGTATATGCTTCAGAATTAAGCCATCCCAGTTTTCTGTTCAAATCTACTGCTTGCCCTATATATATTGAAATTTCATCTCGGGTGATGAGAGAAATTTCATCAGGGTTATCGAGGGAAATGATGTGAATTAGCTCACTAGATCCCCATTCTGTAACAGCTTCCAACATCACGGTGAGAATTTTATATCGATAATTATCGCTTTTAGATACTTCCAACAAGTTCCCTTTTGTAAGGCTGGTAACATGCACACCTTCAACTATTGGAAGGTTTGGCACACTATCTTCCTTTGTAATATCAAGAATAAATCCACTGCCATCTATCACCAAGTAAGAGCTTAAATAAGGGATCAGCGCTACAGGAATTCTTTCTTCTATAGAAATAATTACTTCATCAGGCAACTTGATGGTAACACCAAGAACCTTGGGAAAAGGTGCACTACCTTCAATTCGGCTTTTAACTAATTTCTTGTCTATCTTAAAGATATTATCTGATTTAGATACACCTGATATATTTATTATAACATCTTTGTCCAAGGTATGACTACCTATGACTGTACATTTTTCTACTTGAAAAACTTCAGTTCCTATAAATACTATAGCTGCCAAACTAAGCAGCAAAACCATGAAACGGTAAAACCCACTTCTTGTCCCACTTCTACCCATAGTCTTTATCCTCCAGGGGATTATTGATTTTGATAATAAATCCCTCATTTGTTTTATATAAAGCTCTCCGCCATAAAGCTTAAGCTGACAGCAAAGTCTTATGACGGAGCATCCTTCATTAATCTTCTAGTCGAACAATGTCCGCACCGACACTTCGCAGATATTCATCCAGTTTATCATAACCACGACCTATGTGATAGATGTTTTCTATCAGGGTTTCCCCTTCCGCATTAAGACCAGCTAGGACCAATGCCGCGCCACCTCGCAGGTCTCCAGAGCTTACCTCTGCACCTTTTAGCCTGGAAACTCCTTGAATAACGGCAATTCTTCCTTCTGTTCGAATATTAGCGCCCATGCGGATTAACTCTGGCACGTGTTTAAATCTATTTTCAAAAATATTCTCTGTAATGATACTGGTTCCCCTTGCAATAGTTAGCGCACTCATAAACAGTGCCTGCATATCTGTTGGAAAACCCGGATAGGGATAGGTTTTAGTGTTTTCTACTGCCCTGAGCCTTTGTGGTGCCTGCACCCTTACAGCTCCTGTCTGGTTTCCATTCAATGGGCTGATGACACAACCTGTATCCCTTAGTTTGGTTACCAGAGCCTGGATATGCTCCAGATTCACATTATCAACTATCATGTCACTTCCCGTAACAGCAGCTGCTAATAAATAGGTACCAGCAATAATTCGATCGGGGATAACGGTATATTCCGTTTCATGGAAGTCTTCTACTTCTACTCCATCAATCACTATCGTATTGCTACCAGCTCCGTAAACCTTTCCTCCCATGCCATTTATAAAGTTCTGCAGGTCGGTGATTTCCGGTTCCTTGGCGGCATTTCGTATTTTTGTCCGCCCTTTGGCTTGAGTTGCTGCCAACATGATGTTTTCAGTGGCACCAACACTTGGATAATCAAGATGGATATCGGCTCCTGTCATATTGCTTGCTTCGCACTCCAGGTAACCATGAGACTCGTCAATAACAACCCCCAATTGTCGTAAGCCCTGCAAATGCAGGTTGATGGGACGCTGCCCAATTTCGCAGCCTCCTGGATAAGTAATTCGCGCTTTCTTCATTCTGGCCAATACTGCCCCCAGCATGACAATTGAGGAACGTATTTCCTTTACATATCTGTCTGGAATCACCCAGCTATTGATGTCTGAGGGATCCAAAATCAGGGTAGAGTTTTCTCTGATCACTTGACAACCAATGGATTGCAAGATCAGCAACATATTTTCAACGTCTGCCAGACTGGGGAAATCATAAAGTACTACCGGTTTCCGAGTTAGGATTACTGCTGCTAGAATAGGTAAAATAGCATTTTTAGCCCCAACAACCCGAATTTCTCCTTCCAGCTTTCGTCCTCCCCGGACTCGATATTTTGCCATACACTCACACCTCTTTCTTCGGCTTTAAATAGTATGTGGAAATGGGCGTGCAAATCCCGATTCAATATCATACTATGCGAAGAAAATACAGGTGTTACATTACAAGACCATGACGAAAATCTATCATGTTGTCTTGCAATGCTTTGAGATATTTAAAAGCACCCCAATGCTGGTTAAAAACATGGCTATAGAAGAACCTCCATAACTGATAAAGGGTAAGGGCACTCCAGTTGTTGGCATGGATACTGTAACAACTGCAATATTTATAACCACTTGAATGGCAATCATAGAGATAATTCCAGTAGCCAAAAGGCAGCCAAATAAATCCGGAGCAGTAAGGGCAATTCGAATACCCCGCCAAATTAAAATCATAAAGAGTGAAATTAATAAGACAACTCCTATAAAACCTAGTTCCTCTCCTATTATTGCAAATATAAAGTCCGTCTCTGGGTAGGGCAGATAAAAATATTTCTGTCGGCTTTGTGCCAGACCTAAACCGAAAAGCCCTCCAGACCCAATAGAATACAAAGACTGTATCAACTGCCAACCATCTGCCAGTGGGTCTGCCCATGGATCTATAAATGCCGTAAAGCGCTTAAAGCGGTAGGGTGCTGATATAGTCAATGCCACCGCAGCTACAGCACCTGCACCTATAAGTCCACCAAAATGCCATAGCTTTGCCCCTCCTACAAAGAGCATAACTAGGCTAAGTATCAATATGCTGCCTGCTGTACTTAAATTTGGCTGCTTAAGTATTAATAAGAATATGAAACCAGCCACCATTAGGATCGGTAGCAATCCCGTAAAAAACTTCTTTATTCTATTTTTGTCCCGGGCAATGGTGTCAGCTATGAAAAACATCATAGCAAACTTTGCTATCTCTGCAGGCTGAATGCTCAAGTTGCCGATTCCCAACCACCTTTTCGCATTGTTTCGCGGTTCTCCTATTAGCAAAACCAATATTAACATTGCAATACTAATTAAAATAAATATTCTGGAATATCTCTGAAGCTTGGAGTAGTCTATCCGAGATGCTACAAACATACCTGTAAACCCAAGTACTGCCCAGAGACATTGTCTCTTGAAAAAAAACAAACCATCACCCCAGGCTTCGGCAGCACTATAGTAGCTAGCGCTAAATACCATGATTATACCGATGGCGACTAGTATGACAGTAGTTAATAAAACCGGAAAATCAATAGGTCTTTTCTTCACCACTTCCCCCTACCTCCTCAATGCCTTGACTGCCTCCTTGAATACTCGGCCTCTCTCCTCAAAATCCTTAAACATATCCCAGCTGGCACATGCTGGTGACAATAGCACATTCCATCCTGGATAGGAGAGTTCGCAGGCTTTCTCCACAGCTTCTTCAATAGTTTTTGTCATATGAATGTTGTTAAAGCCCTTTTCTTTAGCAGCTGCAGCAATGGCATCGGCAGTTTCACCTAGTAAAACCAATTCTTTAACCTTGCTACCAAAAGCATCTATAAAATCTCCATAGCTGGCTTTTTTATCATATCCCCCTGCAATTAGAACTACAGAGCCTTTCATGGCATCAATAGCCTTAATTGAGGAATCTGGATTGGTTCCCTTGGAATCATTGTAGTAGACAACACCATCAATGGTGTCCACCTTCTCAATCCTATGCTCAACTCCGGGAAACTCCTTAAGTACCTTGGCTATAATAGTAGGCTCTACCCCTGCAAGTGCTGCTGCCAAGGCAGCGGCTAATGCGTTTTCCAAATTATGCGAGCCTAGAATACCTACCTGATCTACTGAACATATAGGTAAAGCACCTTTGCCAATATTAACCATGATATGGCCATTTTCTAACCAAGCACCTTCTTCTAAAGTCTGTAAGCGACTAAAGAAAAACACCTTGCTCCCATTATCAGGCTTCAATTCTTTTACAAGTGAATCTTCTCCGTTAAGGATAAGAAAGTCTCCCTCGCATTGATTTTCAAATATCCGCGCTTTAGTTGCTAAGTAATTCTCCATGGTTTTGTGGCGATCCAGGTGATCTGGAGTAAGGTTAAGCATAAGAGAAATCCAAGGATGAAATTCCTCTACAGTTTGCAGTTGGAAGCTACTTATTTCAACCACTGCCATATGAGAAGATTCCATCTCATCTACCTTGTCGGTAAAAGGCACTCCAATATTACCTACCACATGAGTGGTTATACCTGACGCCTTTACAATTTCACCTAATAAAGTTGTTGTAGTGGTTTTCCCATTTGTACCTGTGACAGCTAAAATCGGTGCCTTACAATATTGATACGCCAACTCAACTTCACTTATAACTTTTATTCCCATGGCTTTTGCCTTAACAAGAAAAGGGACATCAGTTGGAATTCCAGGGCTCATTACAATAAGATCTATCTGTTCAAGTAGTTTGTCCGGTTCTTCACCTAGACAAAACTCGCAACGGATAGCGCTCTCCAGTTCTTCCACCAGGTTGTTAACCTCGTTATAGGCTTTTTTATCGTAAACTATTACTCGTGCTCCAAGCCTGTACAGCAATTTGGCAGCGGATAAACCACTGCGTGCCATGCCTGCTACCAACACGGTTTTTCCTTTGATCTCCATACCCAAAATCCTCCTAGATGATTAAAAGTGTAACCAGGCACAGAAACACAGTAGCAATCATAAACATTGAAACTACCTTGGTCTCAGGCATGCCTTTCAATTCAAAATGATGATGAAGAGGAGCCATTTTAAATATCCTCTTACCTCGCAGCTTAAAGGATCCTACTTGCAGAATTACAGAAACGGCCTCTGCCATATAGATTCCGCCAAATATGGGTATCCACAGGGGTATCCGAAGAAGTATGGATAGAGCAGATATTGCGCCACCCAAACCTAGGGATCCAGTATCTCCCATAAACACATGTGCAGGATGTGCATTATAACGCAAGAAGCCTAGTAGTGCACCTGTTAACGCAGCAGAAAACAAAATCAAATCTTGATAATTTTTTGCTAACCACCCAAAACTTTCCTCACTGGCAAGCCTAGCTGCAAAGGTCAAAATAATGCTAATAGTCGCAGTAATTACAAGGGTGACCCCAGAGCAAAGTCCATCCAATCCGTCTGTAAGATTAACACTGTTAACAGTGCCTACAATGATAAAAACAGCTATAGGAATGTAGAACACACCTAGATCCCATTCTGCACCAATAAAAGGAACTATAACACTGCTTCCAATATAGGGATTTAGATATGCATAAAAAGCTAGGGCTACGGCTATTACCAGTTGGCTTATTATCTTCTGATAGGCTCGCAATCCCAGTGAACGCTTTCGCACCACTTTGATATAATCATCCAAAAATCCAATAAGAGCAAAGCCTAAGGTTGAAAGTACAGCAACTATAACATATTCCCCTCTACCCTTGGTTTGAAGCAGACTTACCAAAATTAAAGGAATTATGAAAATAACTCCACCCATGGTAGGTGTTCCAGTTTTTTTAAGATGTGTTTTAGGTCCATCGTCCCTTACTGTCTGTCCGAACTTCAATTTCTTCAGCCACGGTATAAGTATAATTCCCAGTAGAAGGGTAGCCAAAAAGGAAATAATTACAACGAATGCATATGCTCTCAATTTGAGTCCCTCCCCTGTCTTAGATATGAGACAATCTCTTCCATTTTTAACCCTCTAGAACCTTTCACCAGCACACGATCTCCATGCTGCAGATTTTCTTTTAACCATTGGATAATTTCAGCATTGCTGTTTTTATGAAAAACAGCTTTGTGCTCCATTCCTGAATTATTTGCACCGTCTATAGTCCAGATACCTGCCCTTCCTATTGTAATCAAAACATTTATTCCACTGTTGGCTACCCATTTCCCTACCAATTGATGGGCTTCATTTGTATATTCCCCCAGCTCCAGCATATCGCCAAGGACGGCAATCTTGCGCGGACTCTTCATGTCCTCCAATATTTTCAGTGCAGCCTGAACAGAATCTGGGCTGGCATTATAGGCATCGTCTATAACCTTAACATCATCTAGGCTTGGAACAGAGAAAATGTCCAAACGCATATTTCCGCCTGTATAAGTTGGAAGGGCTTCTTGAATATCTGCCATTTCCACCCCAAAAGCTCTGCCTGCTGCAATGGCCGCAAGGCTGTTAAGTACATTGTGTCTACCTGGCACATTAATATGAATAGGCCAAGTTTTACCCCCGGCTACTACATTATATGTGATACCTGCTTCACCTAGTAATTGAATGTTTTCTGCTCGATAATCCGCTTCATTACTGGTTCCGTAGCGCAAAACCTTATAAGGAGTTTGACTGTCAATCATATGTTTAGCTTCGCGATGCAGTATATCGTTATCATCATTTAAAAAGACGCTACAGCCTTCATGAAGCTGCTCCAGGACTTCCGATTTTGCCTTCCAGATATTATCCCTGCTACCTAGATTTTCAATGTGGGACACACCTATATTGGTAAATACAACCGCCTTTGGCGGTGCAATAGCAGCTAAGCGGCTAATCTCGCCAATACCACTCATGCCCATTTCCAGCACCCCTATCTCATGATGGGGCTCCAGTTGGAAAAGAGTCATAGGTAAGCCGATTTCATTATTAAAATTCCCCTGGGTTTTCAGTACTTGGTACTTTTTAGAAAGAACAAGGCTAATAAAATCCTTAGTGGTTGTCTTTCCCGTACTACCAGTTACAGCTATGATGGGAATAGGAAGACTTTTTAAATACCATGCAGCCAACTCCTGTAAAGCTTTAAGTGTATTCCTAGTAACTATTGTATGTACTCCTTGTGGCAAAGTCTTGTTAAGATTATGTGTCAAAACAGCTACAGCACCTTTTTCAACTGCTTGCATTATATAATCATGGCCATCAAAGTTTTCACCTTCTAAGGGTACAAAGAGATCTCCTGGTTGGATTGTCCGGCTATCTGTAGATACACCGGTAATGACAGTAGCTGTTCCAGTGCTCGTGGCCTGGCCATCAATAGCATCAATAACCTCTTTAATGGACAGTGGCTTCATCAAACCTTCTCCCTTCCCAATATCTCAGCAACGATTTGTTTTTCATCAAAGGGAATGGTTTGCCCTTTCAATAACTGATAGGTTTCATGACCCTTTCCAGCTAGAATAATAACATCTTTAGGTCTTGCATTATCAAGAGCATATTTAATAGCTTCTCTACGATCAACTATAAGCTCATATGGGCAGTCAGTCTTAATAATTCCAGGCAAAATGTCATTAATTATATCCATAGGTTCTTCATTACGGGGATTGTCTGAAGTAACTATACAAAAATCAGAAAGCTCTCCACAAACCTCACCCATCAACGGACGCTTGGCTACATCTCGATTTCCACCACAACCAAACAAGGTAACTAATCTACCATCGGTTAGATCTCTGGCGGTTGTCAATACATTCTTCAAGCCATCTGGAGTATGGGCATAATCAATGATCACAGAATAATCCGTGTTAGTATCCAATAGTTCAAAACGGCCGCTAACCCCGCGTATTGCTTCTAATCCCAGCTGGATGTCTTTTAATGAGATACCTGCAGCATAGCAGGCAGATGCTGCTGCCAAGGCATTGTATACACTGAAAATTCCCGGAATTTGAAGATTGATGCTAATCTTGCCCCCTAGAATATGAAGATTAAATGAAACGCCCTCAGCCATAATCTCAATATCTCGTGCAAAAATATCCGCTGGTTTATAAATTCCGTAGGTAAAGGAAGGACTCTCTAAACCCTCTAGAATAATTCGTCCACTTTCATCATCCACATTGATAATAGCTAATTGGCTTTGTTCAAACAACTTAGCCTTGGCATCTCGATACTTCTCCAGGGTTCCATGGAAATCCAAATGGTCTTGAGTCAAATTTGTAAAAATGCCGACTTGAAATGTACAACCCACTACACGACTTAATTCCAACGAATGAGAAGACACCTCCATAACAGCTGCTTCCACATTTTCTTGAACCATCTGGTGGAACAATTGCTGTAAATCAGGAGATTCCGGGGTGGTATGCTCTGTAGGTATCATTCGATCGCCAATTAAGTTGGTGATTGTACCGATGAGTCCAGTCTTCTTCCCTGCTTGTTGCAAAATGGACCTAATCATATATGTAGTAGTTGTTTTTCCATTAGTACCAGTTAGGCCAAATAATATTAAATCTTCTGTAGGATTACCATAGAAATTAGATGATAGGAGCCCCATATACTTTCGGGTTTCCGGCACAAATATCTTGGCTATTCCTTCTGGTAATTGGATGTCTTTTCGCAGTAAAACAGCCACAGCACCTTTATCTACCGCCGTTGCGGCATAGTTGTGACCATCCACTTTATAGCCTTCTATACAAAAAAACAAGGACCCGGGGGTCACCTGTCTTGAGTCATAATGAATCCCACTGATAGTGACATCTAAAGATCCTTCAGTGCGAAGAACTTCAATTCCTTTCAGCAATTCTCTGAGTTTCATTCCCAATTCCTCCCGAATACCAGCCTCAGCAGGCTGTTCATCTCATTTGTAAGTATATACATAACATTACCAAATCATACCTTTTAAAGCCCTCATGCATGAAGGCCTCACTTGCCCTTTCCCTTAAGACGCCCACTGCTATTAGTGGTGCGTTCACTCTTAACAATTAAGTTGGAGCAAAATCTCCATCTGAATCCCCGATGTTTAGCTGGAAGTAAAACGAGTTCACTCAGGAGCTTCAAAGGTAACGGTAATGAGAGTATCCGGTTCCACCATAGTTCCAGATTCAGGATTCTGGCTGACAGCCAGACCTGCTCCATCTATTCTTAACCGAAGTCCTTCAGATGTCAAGATATTGTTGACTTCCCGAATAGATTTGTTTTTTACATCGGGCACTTCTACAAGCTGGTCGTTTGTTGAGCCTGATTCCGTGTCCCCTGTCCCTGTATAAAGAAGCACTGTTGTACCAACCATGACTTCCGCATCAGCTAAGGGCATTTGCCTTACTACCTCAGTCCCAGTTTGTTCCGCAAGGTAATCCAATCCTGCGTCACGTAGCTCCTTGGCAGCATCTGTCAAGGATTTCCCTGTAACATCAGGCACAGTAATCATCTTTGTTTCTTCCTTTGAGTCTTCATCAAAACTTGGTTCAACACCCAGATAGTTCAAAGAGTCTTCCAATATCATTTTTACATAAGGAGCAGCGACTACAGATCCAAAATCCACAGCTACCTTAGGCTCATCTACCATGAATAATACCAATAGCTGAGGATCATCTGCTGGTGCAAATCCAATAAAAGAGGCTATTACAGCACCCTGCTTGATACCTCCACTACTGCTATATTTCTGAGCAGTTCCTGTTTTTCCACCAACTTTATAACCTGCAATACGAGCATTTTTCCCACTGCCTTCACTTACAACACTCTCCAGTATATCACGCATGGCGCTGGATGTGCTTTCAGACACAACTCTCCTAACAGTTACAGGTGCTATTTCTTCATATATATGTTCGTTACCATCGTCAAACTCCATAGCTTTTACTAGCCTAGGTTCCATCAAATTACCACCGTTTATTACAGCGGCAGTTGCATTAATTAGCTGAATTGGAGTAACAGCTATTGACTGACCAAAACCTATACGGGCCAAGTCAACATTTTTTACCGAGGCCTCACTTATCATAACGCCTCTCTCTTCTCCGTTTACATCAATTCCAGTCCTGGAACCAAATCCAAAGTTTTCCAAGTAATCATAAAATTTTGTTACTCCCATACCTAAAGCCATATCCATAAATGCAGGATTGCAAGAATTCTGCACCGCCTCATGAAGGGTCTGATGACCATGCCCCCCAGGCTTCCAGCACCTAATCCGTTGCCCATCTACTATTCTATAACCAGGATCATTGTATGTGGAATTTACACTAGCAACCCCTGATTCCAGTGCTGCCGCTGCAGTAATAATTTTAAAGGTAGAACCAGGGTCCATATTGTCTTTAACTGCTATATTTTTAATAAAGGCTTCCATGCCTTCATATCCTAATTCTCTAGGTGGTTCATTGGGATCAAAATCTGGACGATTGGCCATAGCAAGTATATCACCGGTTTTGGGCTCCATAACTATAGCATATACCTTATCAGCTTGATACTGCTCCATAGCATCGGAAACGGCCTTCTCTGCAAAATGCTGAATGAATTGATCAATGGTAAGGACAACATTCCAGCCATCTATAGGAGGAACCATCCTCTCTACATTTGTAGGAGTTTCCTTTCCTTGAGCATCAGTTTCCATTATAAGCTTACCTGGTAAACCCTTCAGATATTTATCGTAGTATAATTCTATTCCTTCTTGACCAACTATTCCCTCTGCAGGCTCGGCATATTTCATTGTGAAGCCCAAAATGTGGGATGCTAGATTTCCGTTTGGATAATAGCGTTTGGGCTCTTCGGTAAAATAGATACCCTTGATATTCAGACCTCGAATTGCCACTGATTGCTCTCGAGTCAGTTGTCGCTTGATCCAAACCTCCGACTTTGTTTTATCTGCTATCTTTTCATAAAGCCCGTCGGTATCCATATCCAAAATTTCAGCCAGCTTGGCAGCTGTTTCTTTGGCATCCGCCAATTGTCTCGGCCGTACGGCTATACTGTCGGCGGTTGCACTCTGCGCCAGTATTTCCATATTACGATCATATATAATTCCTCTCTGGGGATAAACGTCCAGAGATCGTGTCCATTGATTTAGTGCCTTGTCTTGAAGTTCCTGTCCCCATACCAATTGTATATATCCACTTCTTATAATCAAAGCAAATAATAGTAGGAAAACACTTAATAATAGTGCCAGAAGTCTTCTTCTGTTTGTTACTGCAGGTGCAGACACCAGCAATCCCCCCTTCCCCAAAGCGAGAAACAAGCTTTAATTGGATGATCCTAAAAATTGGCTCCATAAACTCGACTCATCCTGAGCAGAAGAAGCATCAGCTTGCTCCATGGCTCTGTTTGCTTCTGGAAGATTCACATATTCCACCTGGTCTTCTTCTGGATACTTCATGCCCATTTCCGTTGCAGAAAACTCAATGGTATTAAGGTCCTTACGATAAGCTAATTCCACTTTTAAGTTTTCCTTATGCAGATTTTCCTTCTCCAGAGCTTTCTCCAGAGCTAGAATTGCTCTATGGTTTTCTGTAATTTGAGCGTAACGGAAAATCGTAAAACAGGCTGTAGCAAAACAAATCAAGACCATTCCAATAGTCAAAACCTTCTTTAATGTCTGATGCTTTCTAACGGGAAGCTGCCTAGTTTCTTCCTGCTGCTTCGGCTCTTCTTTCCTCACTGGTTCCATTACCGGAACCCTATCTTCTAAGTATGCATATTTCTCTGCTAACATTTTTATTCAGCCTCCCAGCTGTTTATGTATTCCAATGCCATTATAGTTTTCGGCACACTCGTAATTTTGCGCTTCGAGCCCTTATATTGACTTCTAATTCTTCCTGACTCGGTATAACAGGTTTTCTAGTAACAATATCTGCCACTGGTGTCTTACCACAAATACATATAGGTGCTTGGGGAGGACAGGTGCATGGGTCTTTCAGACTGCGAAAAGTGTTTTTAATAATTCTGTCCTCCAGTGAATGAAAGGTAATGATGCAAAGTCGGCCTTCCGGTTTTAGTACCTCTACTGCATTGCGTACAGCCTCTTCAAGTAAGCTGAGCTCTTGGTTCACTGCAATTCTTAGAGCTTGAAAGGTGCGTCTAGCCGGATGAGGACCTCCCCGCCTTGCTGAAGAAGGTACCGCCATCTTAATGACTTCCACCAATTGCGTAGTGGTTTTTACGGGACGGTTCTTAACTATAAATTCAGCTATACGCTTTCCCCAACGTTCTTCTCCATACTCCCAGATAATCTGTGCTAATTCTTCTTGGGAGTACTGATTTACCAGGTCATAAGCACTGAAATCCTGGGTTGTGTCCATACGCATGTCCAAAGGAGCATCTTCGTGATAGGAAAAACCTCTCTCTGGGCTATCCAGTTGATGAGATGATACGCCCAAATCTAACAAGATTCCGTCCACATAAGATATGCTCAGTTCAGATAATAAGCTCTTAATATCAACGTAGTTCCCATGAACTCCATGAAAGGAATCCGAGTAGTCTGACAGCCTATTTGTAGCAGCTTGGATGGCTGCAGGATCCCGGTCAATACCAATTAAACGTCCAGAGGGGTAAATCCGCTTCAAAATCTCCAAGGAATGTCCTCCACCACCCAGAGTGCCATCTACATAAGTTTCGCCGGGGACCGGCTTTAGATATTCCATAGTTTCCTGTAATAAAACAGGGATGTGATGAAAATTCATTAGATACCCTTTCCTGGTCACGAATTAAATGCCCAATTCCGCCATTTTTTCTATAATTGCCTCTTGATCCATACTGGATTCTCCATTGTAGTTTTCCCAAGCATCTCTATTCCAAATCTCAACTCTAGTAGATACACCAATTATGGATAAATCCTTTTCGAGGCCTGCATAATCTCTGAGATTGGCCGGAAGCAAAATTCTTCCTTGCTTATCAGCCTCACATTCAGCAGCACCTGCAAAGAAAAAGCGAATAAAAGCCCGAGCTTCCTTACTGGTGAGAGGTAACGTGCGTAGCTTCTGTTCAAGACTTTTCCATTCTTCATTTGGATATACAAAAAGACAATTATCCAAGCCTTTGGTGACAACAAACTTCTCGCCGAGATCGTCTCGAAACTTTGCGGGCATGAATACCCTGCCTTTTGGGTCAATCGAGTGTTGATATTCACCAATGAACAAAATCTACGCCTCCCTTTACCACAAATTTCATATGTATAGGATGTTATGGTTATTATACACCACTTTAAACCACTTTGCACCACTCTTATCTATTATTCTATATGAATTAATGAATTCCTGCTACAGATTTGAAAAAAGATCCCAAAAATAAAAAAAGAGTACACCGACATCTCGATATACTCCATATCTAAATTCTTGAAAACTATTGTTACCATTTCACATCTGCTTTAGAAAAATAATAAATATATTCCACTCGCTGTTTCGATCACGAATCATTTTATAGCTCATCTCATCAGAAAATCCTACACCTTCCGAACTCACTACGTTCAAACATGCGGAGGTGTTTAACGGACTTTCTGCTGATATTCGCTAAGAATGTTAGTCGTTCCCGCAAAGGCTTGTTCCAATTATTTATTATTCTCAGCTGTGAAAGTAACCTTTTGTTGCTTACTTCTTATTGCTTCAAACAATCTGTTTCAATTGAAAATTCAGGTAGTCACAGGAAACTAGGTGGTATTCTACGCCTTCATATTCTCCCTCGAAGGCTATCCTGCTGCCTTCTCCGTGAAGGTGACCATATACAACATGATCTGGTCTATATTGAGTTAAGATATTAACAATTTCCGTGGGCTGACCTTTATCATCAAAAGGCGGATAGTGGATCATCACAATTAAAGCATTGCTCTCTTCCATATCTTTTTCTGTTTGCTGCAACAAGGCCACACTGTCTAGAGAAAGCTTCAATCGTTGAACCTCCCTATTGTAAACCTTGGCATCCTGTTGAGTGAAATCCTTCATCTCAGGGTTTATCCAACCTCTGGTTCCACAGAAGGCAAAGCCAGATACCGTTACACTGTCATTTTGTAATACACGCATGGATGATGGCAGAACGCTTCGAACCTTGGATACTGAAGACCACCAGTAATCGTGATTTCCCTTTACTAGAATTTTCTTTCCAGGCAGCTTGGCGATATTATCCAAATCAATTTTGGCATCTGAAAGCTTCATAGCCCAACTAATATCACCCGGGATTAATACGATATCATCGCTAGAGACTCGTTCTTCCCAGTCCTTTTTAATTCGTTCCCAATGTCCTTCCCACTGCTTACCAAATATGTCCATAGGTTTGTCCACTGCACCGGCAAGGTGTAAGTCACCAATGGCAAAAACGGAAGTTTTCATATTTCCTCACTTAAATTATATTGTTTTCCTTCAACTGATTTACAATCTGCAGGTTCACTTCCTGTGATGATAGAGTGTGGTCATCAATTGTAACAGCTATGAAGGTCGCTTTACTTTTGCGGTAATGGTCTACCAAAGGCTCTGTTTTGGTTCTATATTCCTGTAACCGTTGCACAATGGTCTCCTCATTATCATCACTTCGTCTGATTAAGTCACCGCCGCAGTCTGTGCAATGGCTTAACCCCTGGCTCTCATGATAAATCTTCTTACAGTTGGAGCAAAGCATTCTTCCCAATATACGATAGAATAGAACCTCCTTGGTAACATCCAAATCAATGATAAGATCTACCTTACAACCTATATCTGCCAAAATTCTATCCAGGACTTCTGCTTGAGCTATAGTTCTTGGATAGCCATCAAACAACACGCCGTTTTTATATTCTGGCTTTGCAATTCCTTGTTCTACAACTTGATTAACCACATCATCAGATACCAATACACCTTGCTGTATTACTTGCACCTGTGAATACAAGGGATGGGAAGAGTCTTTTAAAATTTCTCTAAATAAATCCCCAGTCGACAAAGGCCATGCTTGCAATTGATCGGCCAAAAGGGCTCCCTGAGTTCCTTTTCCTGATCCTGGAGGCCCTAATAAAATAACATTCATAAAATAATCCCCCTCATTTACTGACTGCGACAACACGAGGATGATTAACTTCCCCATGTGTTAATAATTTAATAAACATTCTACTAAAGAAATGCAGAAAAGGCAATCCATCATTTAGGATCTCTCAGGATTTCCCCCAGCTGATCCATGGCGCTCTCTATGCTATCAATGGGTTTAAGTGGATATCCTCTCTTTCTTAGACGGTCGAACAAATCCATTAGTATAGGCGGTTCCAGGTTAGCCTCACGCAATAACTCTACCTGCTCGAATACTTCATTTGGGCTACCTTTGGTTACAATTAAACCCCCATTGATTACATAAATTAAGTCCGATATTTGAGGTACAATATTAATATCATGTGTGGTAGTCACTAGGGTAATCCCATTTTCCTGGTTCAATCGATTTAGCAGCGTAATCATCTCTGTTTTAGATTTAGGGTCCAATCCATCGAAGGGCTCGTCTAAAATTAGTATCTCGGGCATCATGGAAATTGCTCCAGCCAAGGCTACTTTTTTCTTCTGACCGCCACTGAGATAATGGGGTATTTTATCTAGAAGATCTTCTATTCCCAGCATAGAAGCTATTTTATTTACTCTCTCATCTACTTCTTGTCTGGAAAACCTCTCATTTAGAAGAGTAAATGCAATATCGTCATAAACACGAGGTCCAATTATCTGCTCGTCTACATTTTGGAAGACTACTCCAATATGCTTTCGTATTTGATTAAAATTTTTATCGGGCCGCATCCCCATAACTTCAACATGTCCATCTACTGGTGATAGGAGGCCTAATATATGAGAAATTAGCGTGGTTTTGCCAGCACCATTTGGGCCTAGAATTACCACTCTATCGCCAGAATTTACTACAAAATCCAAACCACAAAGGCTCACCTCTGTTTTATCTGGATAAATATGTTTAATACAATGTACCTGAATTAAATGTTCCATGGAATCAACACTCCTGTCAATACAATCAGTGAAAAAATAAGCAACAAAATATCAGTTCTTTGCAAAGGGCCCCGTTCACGAGTCATAGGCATTTTCCCATTGTATCCCCTAAGAGAATAAATTCGGTAGAGCCTCTCACTCATTTCAAAGGCATGAATAATCATCACGCCTAATGCGCCAGCAATATTTTTCAAGTTGAACAAAAGCCTCATAGGGTGAAAACCGCCACGGAGACGGATACTCTTAACCATATTTTCTATACTGTCTAGTAATATGAAGAGAGAACGATAGGTGAAAATGAAAATATCTACGATTACTCCCGGCAGAACATAGGAAAACACTGCAAATATATCCGTGTATGGAGTCGTTGTAATTAATACCAACATGTTTAGCGCAGCTCCCAAAGCCTTTATCATAACCAGCACCGCCGCTATCCAGGATTGTTGTAATTGGATTAGAGCAAATAGCAGACTAAATATGACGGGATATAGAGCAAGATGCAATATTTCTCTAAAATCTACTTTGGATAAGAATATGAAAAGAATAGGTACTAATAAAAGTAAGATTGCCTTATATATATGGTTGGAAAAAATCAGAGCAGCCAAAAACAAAAAGGCTACGCAAACCTTGGTAATAGGTTGAGCTCGGTGAATAAAACTTTTTCCATTGTTGGCCATATGATCTACAGCAGCTATATGCATTCTACTTGAGCTCCTTTACGTTGAATGAGCGGAATTAAGAAAATCCGGCCTAACCTTGGAAAAGAATCGGACAATTAGCCCAGTAACCAGAGATTCGATTAGAATTCCTGACAAAATTATAATAAGCACTGCACTCCATCCACTTAGAGATAGAAATTTAAAATCTCCCAATTCAGATTCTTCACCCTCGTCATGAGCGAGTGGTTCATCTTCGTGACTTATGCTTTCTTGGTCATGATCATGGTCGTGAATTGGCAAAGCTTCCGCTAAACCAGCTGTAGACCCTACTATAAGCACCATTAAGAAAGTAGATAAAAGCAGTGCTACTACATTGGCTGTTATGGCGGATGATGTATAAGTTGTTTTCTTAGAAAATAACTTAAAGAGGTAATAGCCGATGATGGCTTCCCCTCCCATAAGCAACGTGTTTATACCTATTGTTGTAAAGCCTCCATGGCCCATCAAAGCCAAAATGGTGTTAACAACAAATACTGCAATGAAGCTTAGACTAGGGCCGGCTAAAATACCGCATAAGACCGCCAGGCTTAGATGTACAGGCAGAAATCCCAATGGGACGGACATGAAAATTAGCATCAAGGCACCAATAACACCTACAAAAGGAATTTTCTTACGCGCTTCATCGCCTTGGATCCTTCTGGCAAAAAACCATAACAGTATAAAACATAGAACAAAACCTAATATCCACCAGATAGGCGGTAAAACGCCATCTGGTAAATGTATATGACTCATAACAACCCTCACTTTCTAAATGCATATCATTTGCATTTACTATTATATTCTATTAAACCTTTATTATACTGTCAAGCAAATTTAATCAAAAAAATAGACAGCTCAATGAGCTGCCCAATAGTAATAATAGGTCTTGAATAAAGAGGGATTACATTATATGCAAGTGTATCCACCGTCAACTGGTATGATAACACCTGTTACATAAGAAGATGCCTCGGAAGCAAGGTATACTGCTGTAGAGTCTAATTCTCCTTCGTTTCCATAGCGTCCTAAAGGTACAGTAGCTTTCATATATTCAGAGAAAGAATCTGTCTTCAATGTATCTGCTGTTAATTCGGTTTCAAAATAACCAGGACATATGCAGTTTACGGTAATTCCATTTGGTGCCCACTCAGCAGCCAAAGCTCTTGTCAGATTGAGAACACCGCCCTTAGCAGCATGATAGCCAGCGCTTGGAAGAGCCATGTTTCCAACTAAACCATACATTGAAGAAATGTTAATTATGCGTCCATAGTTGTTTTTTATCATGCCCTTTGCGAATTCTCTGGATACTTTGAATACACTGTTCAGATCCAATTCTACATTCCAGTTCCAATCTTCGTCTTTCATCTCTACTGCTGGTCCAACATATCCTGTACCTGCATTGTTCACTACTATATCTACCTTGCCATATTCTTTTTCAATTGTTTCAACAGCCTCTATAATAGCATTAGTATCAGTTACATCACATGGAACGGGCAAGCATTTCACTCCAAGAGCGCGGATCTCTGTTGCGACAGCTTCAAGCTTTTCCTTCCGTCGTGCCATGATAGCAATATTTGCACCCAGTTTAGCATATGCCTTTGCCATTTGAACTCCCAGCCCAGATGAAGCACCGGTGATAACTGCCACCTTTCCTGTTAAGTCAAATAATTTTTTAGTTGCCATTTTAAGTCTCCTCCTAATAGATATATACATAATTTTTTATTATCATTGCTTCCGGTTCACATACTAGCTCATCGTTATATTTTTGTCAACTCCCTTTTAGCATTTCTTTTGTTTTTCATTATATATCGTGTTTTTCAACATTTTCTGTTAATCTATTGACTTGATTCCCATACTAGATTATAATATCGATATAAGTTAGTTGATATATTTATTAGTTATAAATGAGTTATATAACAAGGAATGCTGTTACAATACAGTGTTTTACCTAATTAAATTGCCTTATATGACTTTATTTACTAAAATTAAAATATCGATATCATTTAATTGATATTTGTCGAAAGCTCTTGATTTTATCAATAAACTTTGTTAAAATTATATCAGTACTGGTTGTATTAAGTACTATATAGAAGCTAACTGAATATGTCTTCCTATTTTGGAAGGAGTCATATTACTTTATAAGGAGGAAAACTTTATGTATAAGATTATTAAGAAAACTGAGCTGAATCCAACCGTTACAAGGATGGAAGTTTCAGCACCACTTATTGCTAAAAAAGCAGAACCAGGTCAGTTTATCATTCTTCGCGTTGATGAAGATGGAGAAAGGGTACCTCTGACTATTGCTGATACTGATATCGAGAATGGCACTGTTTCTATTATATTTCAGATCGTCGGCGGATCTACTGAAGCTCTTAATCATTTAAATGAAGGCGATTCCCTTCATGACTTTGTCGGGCCTCTAGGCAAGGCAACAGAAACAGAAGGTTTAAAGAAAGTAGCCATTGTAGGTGGCGGTGTTGGATGTGCCATAGCATACCCAGTTGCTAAGAAACTTCATGAGCAAGGTTGCGAAGTTCATGCCATCATCGGCTTCCGCAACAAGGACTTGTTAATACTGGAAGATGAATTCAAACATGTAAGCAACAAGCTTATAGTTATGACTGATGACGGTAGCTACGGTGAAAAAGGGGTTGTCACCAATGCACTGAAGGAATTACTTGATAGTGGCGAAAAATATGACCAGGTTATTACCATTGGTCCTCTTATTATGATGAAGTTTGTAAGTGCACTAACAAAGGAGTATGGAGTAGATACCGTAGCCAGCATGAATCCTGTCATGATCGATGGTACAGGTATGTGTGGTGGTTGTCGTCTTTCTGTAGGGGGAAAAACGAAGTTTGCCTGTGTGGATGGTCCTGACTTTGACGCTCACGAAGTTGATTTTGATGAAGCAATGTCCCGTGCTGCCACATATAAGTCTTTTGAAAGAAAATCGCACGAAGAAGTTTGCAATCTGTACAGCAAGGAGGTTGAGTAACATGGCAAAAATTAACATGTCAATGAAAAAGAACGAAATGCCGGCACAAGATCCCAATGTGCGTAACAAGAACTTCCTTGAGGTTGCCCTTGGATATACTCCCGAGCAGGCAATTGACGAGGCAAAACGTTGTCTGCATTGTAAGCATAAGCCTTGTGTTGGTGGATGCCCTGTAGGAATAGACATTCCTGCATTTTTAAAGGAAACTGCTGAAGGTAATTTTGAAGCCGCCTATGAGATAATTAGCCGCTCCAACTCATTACCCGCTGTTTGTGGCAGAGTCTGTCCCCAAGAGTCACAATGTGAGCAGGTATGTGTCCGAGGAATCAAAGGTGAACCTGTAGCAATTGGTAGGTTAGAGCGTTTTGTAGCAGATTATCATATGGCAAACAATAGTGAAAAGGTAGAAAAACCAGCTTCAAATGGCCATAAAGTAGCTGTAGTTGGTTCTGGTCCTTCTGGTCTTGCTTGCGCTGGAGTGCTTGCTAAGAAAGGCTATCAAGTAACTATATTTGAAGCTTTACATGTAGCAGGCGGCGTTTTAGTATACGGAATCCCTGAATTCCGTCTTCCAAAAGCAATTGTACAAAAGGAAATTGATACACTGAAAGAACTTGGTGTAACAATCGCTACCAACATGGTTATTGGAAAAATTCTATCTATTGACGAGTTAATGGTTGAATATGGTTTTGAAGCTGTATTTATCGGTTCAGGAGCTGGTCTGCCAAGATTTATGAATATACCTGGTGAAAACCTGAACGGCGTCTATTCAGCTAATGAGTTTCTAACACGTGTAAACCTGATGAAGGCATATAAGGAAGATAGCTTCACCCCTATCTACACAGGTAATAAGGTTGCAGTAGTAGGTGGTGGAAACGTTGCTATGGACGCAGCAAGATGTGCAAAGCGACTTGGTGCCGATGTAACAATTCTTTACCGTCGAACAGAAAAAGAATTACCAGCAAGGCTGGAGGAAGTTGATCATGCCAAGGAAGAAGGCATAGAATTCATGTTCCTGACTAGCCCCACAGAAATCTTAGGTGATGAAAAAGGTTGGACTAAAAAAATCAGATGCGAGAAAATGGAGCTTAGCGAACCGGACGACTCCGGTAGAGCCAGACCTGTTCCAATTCCAAACAGTGAATTCGATTTGGATGTAGACAGCGTAATTATGTCCATAGGTACTTCCCCCAATCCTTTGATCAAGTCCACAACTAAAGGTCTTGAAACTCATAAATGGGGCGGAATCATTGTTGAGGAGGATACAGGCCTAACATCCCGCGAAGGCGTTTACGCTGGCGGCGATGCCGTTACAGGTGCTGCTACGGTAATACTTGCAATGGGAGCAGGAAAAGAAGCAGCCACTGCAATAGATGAGTTCATCGCAAGTAAAGGAGAATAAAAATGGCTTATAAGACCGTCTCCCGACAGACTATACAACGTTTACCGTTGTATCTGAATTATCTAAGATCTATGCCCAGTGACGGTCCAACAAATATATCTGCAACAGCCATTGCAGAGGCCTTAGACTTAAATGACGTTCTCGTTAGAAAGGACTTGGCTTCTGTCAGTGCAGGTGGGCGACCCCGAATTGGGTATATAACTCGAGACCTTGTGTTTACCATAGAACAGTTTCTTGGTTATCGCGACACGGAAAGTGCAGTTTTAGTCGGTGCTGGAAATGTCGGCCAGATATTGCTCCATTACAAGGGGTTTACCAAGCATGGTATGAATATAGTAGCAGCTTTCGATACAGATGAGTCAGTTGTTGGTGAGAGTATCAATGGCAAGCAAATTTTCTCAGTGGCGAAACTAAGTAACCTGTGTGAGAGATTGAAAGTACGAATTGGAATTATATCCGCACCCGCTCCCTCAGCACAACAAATTTGCGATATACTTGTTAAAAGTGGTATTATGGCTGTTTGGAACTTTGCACCAATCCAATTGAAGGTACCAAAGAATGTCATGGTATATAACGAAGACTGGTTCTCTTCCCTGGATCAACTGCTAAAGTATTTGAATAATAAGCTTGATGATTAGGATACAGTAAGATCTAATAGTGGCAATTGATTTTTATCATTTGCCGCTTTTTTATTCCCACTATCCTCTTTAGCTTGAAATACCTACAATTAGTAATTATAATATAGAAGGACAATAAACAAAGGAGATGTTATATGGATACCAAGGTTTTAAAAAAGTCTCTAAAACTTTTTACAGTGTTTTTTCGCATTGGCATGTTCACCTTCGGTGGCGGCTATGCAATGATCCCGTATATAGAAAAAGAAATCGTAGAAAACAACAAATGGATTGAAAGTGAAGATATTATCGACATATTTGCCATTGTCCAATCTCTTCCTGGTGTTATAGCGATTAACTCCTCAACCTTTGTCGGCTATCGAGTAGCAGGCATAGCTGGCGCTTTCGCAGCAACCTTAGGTGTTATACTGCCTTCATACCTTATCATTTCCATAATTGCCCTGTTCTTTTATAATTTCAGGCATTATCCCTATGTCAATGAAGCATTTTATGGAATTCAAGCTGGAGTTGCTGCTCTTATGTGCTATGTAGTATACAAGCTGAGCAAGAAAAGCATAAAAGGAATATTAAGTATAGCTTTGGCCGTAGCTGCCTTCCTTGCGCTGGTAATCTTTGGCGCACCTGCAATTGGATTACTTCTTGTAGCAGGAGTAGTAGGCTTAGTAACAAGCAACCTTAATGTATTTAAAAACAGGGAGGCTAAATAATGAGGATATTAATAGAGCTTTTCCTAGTTTACGCAAAAATTGGCTTATTCACCTTTGGCGGTGGCTATGCCATGATACCCTTGATAACCCAAGAGATTACCCAACGCAATTGGCTAACTCTTGAAGGGGTCATAGACATTATAGCAATTTCAGAAATGACACCTGGACCTTTTGCGGTTAACTCTGCCACCTTTATCGGCATACAGCAGGCGGGTCTTATAGGTGGTGCATTCGCTACATTAGGCGTTGCCACACCTTCATTCATAATCGTAGTAATTGTCGCTAAGTATTTCATGAAAATGAAAGACCATCCTGTTGTGCAAGGTATCCTTTCGGGGCTGCGACCTGCTGTTATTGGCCTTATAGCCTCCTCTACCCTTATGATTGCACAAAATGCTTTCTATATTAATGGATGGAATGGCTGGGATAGCATAATATCAGCTATTGACTGGAGAAGTATCGCTATATTTGTCTTTGGCCTATTAGGAATTATCAAGTTCAAGATTCACCCAGCCTTAATGATTATCATAAGTGCTGTTTTGGGAATTATACTATTTACATGGTTATAATTTTTGTATATTACATTGCCTTCTCCTTTATTTTGGATTATGATAGGATTTATTGATTATCAGTGAAGTAGGAGAAGATACCATTGAAAAAGGAAATATTAAAGGGATGGAAGGCAGCAACTCCGGTAGCTCTTGGTTATATTCCACTAGGTCTGGCCTTTGGAATAACGGCTGCTCAACAGGGCTTAACTTGGATTGATGTCTTCTTTTTATCTCTGCTTGTATATGCAGGCTCTGCACAATTTATCGCATCGGCTATGATAGCTGCAAATGCTTCTGCCATAGCAATAATTGGAACCACCTTTCTTGTGAACCTGAGGCATATGCTAATGAGCGCTTCACTATCACCACACTTGAAGCACTTGTCCACTCCCTCCCTCGCCCTTATCAGCCTTGAGATTACCGATGAGACGTATGCTGCTGGTTATCCAGAGGCTTCAACAGGTAAGGCATCTAAATGGTTTTATTTTGCATTAAACAGTCTCGCTCATGGCAGCTGGCTTGCTTGTACTGTATTAGGTTGCTTATTGGGCAATTCAATTTCCGACCCTCAAAAATGGGGATTGGATTTTGCTCTCCCCGCCATGTTTATCGGACTTATATTCACCCAGCTAAAAGGTAAATCAGATATTCTGGTATCCCTGACTGCGGGCATCTTGTCCGTGATATTTGCACTTTTTCTCAAGGATAATTTTAATATAATTATCGCTACTATGTTGGCAGCTATGTTAGGAGCGTGGTTGGACAAATGAGATCAGATATGGTTCTTATAATTGTAGGTATGAGTATTGTTACTCAGCTTCCTAGGCTTCTTCCCTTAGTGGTGTTGTCTCGTCTTAATCTACCACCGCTGATTATCCGTTGGCTGAAACAAATTCCAGTAGCTGTGCTATCTGCACTACTCTTTCCCAGCTTATTGATGCCTGATGGTAATCTATCATTTTCGTTGGATAACACCGCCTTAGTGGCTGCACTCCCCTGCATACTGGTAGCAGTGAAGACTAAAAATTTGTTACTAACAATTCTAACAGGGATTATTGCATCTGCATTGCTTCAATTGCTTTAATACTGTTATTATACACAGCCATTCAATTTGAATAATAAATATATTTTATCTGCTGCTGCGAACACTTATCATTCTATAGCTCATTTCACCAGGAAATGGCTGATTTCCCAGTTGATAATGAGTTTAAAATGATGTATAATTCAGTGTTAGCAAGTAAGAAACAGGAGGCATAAGGGATGAAGTTAGGAATCGTAGGACTGCCCAACGTGGGCAAAAGTACATTATTTAATGCCATAACCAAAGCGGGAGCTGAATCTGCAAACTACCCGTTTTGCACAATAGAGCCTAATGTAGGAATGGTTGCTGTTCCAGATGAACGTTTGAACAGACTGGCTGAAATGGAGCACCCTAATAAAGTAACTCCTACCTTAATAGAGTTTGTAGATATTGCAGGTCTGGTTAGAGGGGCAAGTCGTGGTGAGGGTCTGGGAAACAAGTTTCTTGCCCACATCCGCGAAGTTGATGCCATTGTTCAAGTAGTACGTTGCTTTGAAGATGATAATATAACCCATGTGGACGAAAGCATTGATCCTATACGAGATATAGAAACCATCAACCTGGAGCTAATCTTTTCTGATCTGGAAGGTCTAGACCGGCGCATGGATCGTACCCGTAAGCTAATGAAGGGTGATAAGAGATTTCAAATTGAATTGGATCTTATGGATAAAATCAAGGATGGTCTGGAGAAAGGAATACCTGCTCGTAACCTAGATTTGACCCAGGAAGAGTCTATTTTAATGAATCAGATGTTTCTCCTTACCTCAAAACCAGTTATATATGCAGCAAACATAGCAGAAGACTCTCTACAAACCGATCCCATGGAACTTTCTATGGTAAAAGCCGTCATAGAATATGCAGGGAAAGAAAACTCCGAAGTGCTGGTAATCAGTGCTAAGGTGGAAGAAGAAATTGCACAGTTGGATCCAGATGAAAAAAAGCAATTCCTAGAAGAATTGGGCATACCAGAATCTGGTTTAGACCGTCTGGTGAAACGTTGCTATCATTTGTTAGGATTAATCAGCTTTTTAACTTCTGGGCCTGACGAAGTTAGAGCCTGGACCATTACTCAGGGCACCCGTGCTCCTCAAGCGGCAGGCCGCATTCACACTGACTTCGAAAAAGGCTTTATACGAGCTGAGGTAGTTCCTTTTGACACTTTAATGGAGCTTGGTTCCAATGCTGCTGCTAGAGAAAAGGGCCTGATTCGTTCCGAAGGTAAAGAATATGTGATGAATGATGGAGACGTGGTATTGTTTAGGTTTAATGTGTAGAAGATTATAACTGCAACTATTATGATGTAATCATCGATTAATAAGGTACTGAAGGGATAAAGTTTTATGAAACAAAGATTAATAGACTTCTATCGTAAATATGGCTGTATCATATTTCTAGCTATCCTTCTTATGTGGGCTAAGACTTATATCAGCTATCATATAGATTTTAACCTTGGTGTTAAGGGCTGGTTTCAGCATATTATTTTACTTATTAATCCATTTGCAGGCGCAGTTTTTCTGTTGTCATTCAGTTTTTTTACCAAGAATGTTAAGAGAGGTCATAAAATTCTATTTTCTCTATATGTTTTTTATTCGATCCTACTTTATGCTAATGTCTTATATTATCGTGAGTTTACTGATTTTTTAACTCTGACCACTATTTTTGAATCTTCCAGCATATTTGTCGGAACTGGTAATCTTATAACTTCAACTGTTGCCTTAATGAAATGGCACGACTTTATGTACTTGGTGGATGTCATCTTCTTGCTTTTGCTTATCCGCAGAAGGAGTTCCTTCCTGGTCAAGGCAGACGAGAAAAAATTCTTTACAAAACCTTGTGGAAAAAGAGCTATGATATTAGCCTTTACTATCTTTCTCTTAAACCTGGGCTTAGCAGAAATCAGCCGCCCGATGTTGCTGACTAGAACCTTTGACCGAAATTATATAGTCAAGTATCTAGGTATCGGGGGCTTTATCGTCTATGACAGCATACAAACCTTCCAATCCGCTACAGTAACTTTGGAAGAAAGTGACATCCAAAAGGTATCCTCCTACATCAATCAACATCAAGCTACGCCAAATCGAGAGCTGTTTGGTATTGCTGAAGGCCGTAACCTTATTATGATACACATGGAGAGCATTCAGCAATTTCTGATAGATTTTAAGTATAGCGATGAAAGTGGAAAGAGCTGGGAGGTCCTTCCCTTTTTAAATAAGCTCTATCACAGTAAAGACAGCATTTCTTTCTCAAATATTTACGCTCAAATTGGACAGGGAAAGAGCAGTGACGCAGAGTTGATGACAGAAACCTCCCTATTTGGACTTGCAAAAGGTCCTGCATTTATTAAGCATGCTGAAAATACTTACTATGCCCTACCGCAAATTTTACGTAATAAGGCGGACTACACCAGTGCAGTCTTTCACGGCAATATGGGTTCTTTCTGGAATCGAAACGATATGTACCCAGGGCTGGGATATGACTACTTTTTTGATGCAGAAGATTTCAACCTGACTGAAGAGAATTCTGCTGAATATGGCTTGAAGGACAAGCTGTTTTTCCAGCAATCAGTCCAGTATCTGGAGCAATTGCAACAGCCTTTTTATGCTAAATTTATCACTTTGTCAAACCATCATCCCTTTCCAGTGGATGAAAACAATACCCTCCCTGAAGCAAACACAACTGACGATTCCGTGAATGGATACTTCCCGAGCTCCAATTATGCCGATCAGGCCTTGGAGGAGTTCTTTAACTATCTTAAGTTATCTGGCATCTATGAGAATTCCATAATCGTTCTCTATGGTGACCATTATGGCATTTCTGAGAATCGGAATAAGGATCTAGCCCCATTATTGGGACGAGAAACAGATACCTGGACGGAGTTCGATGACATGAATATGAAGAAGGTGCCCCTGATTGTTCATATTCCTGGATATGGAAGTGGACATGTTGACAATGAGTTAGGTGGTCAGATAGACATCCTACCAACTATTCTACACTTATTAGGAATTGATACTAAGTCTCAAATCCTAATGGGTCAGGATTTGCTCTCTCCAGAAAGATTCAAAATTGTAGCATTGCGAAATGGCGATATGGTCTCCACCTTCTACACCTATATAGGCGATCATATTTATGATGCGATTACAGGCTTCCCCATTGAAGAATCTAACGAGCTTCTGGCTCAACAGGCTGAAGAGTACAAGGAAAGAGCATTGAATCAGCTTAGTATTTCAGACCTTGTATTGGAAACCAACCTTTACGATAGTTATGCACCTAAAGGTTTAATACCGGTTAACCGTGAAAGCTTTGACTATTCCGATGACCCGCGACGTTTGAAGCTGGAGGCTAATCGAGCAGGGTCTTCCAATACCTCTGTGTACTATCTCAATCATCGGATATCCACCACCGTCTTCTACCAAACAGATGCGCCTGAGTATGAATAAAACAAAAGGCCATAAGTTTTGTAAAAGCTTATTAACTACATTATGTTCTGAATTTGAACGAATATCGCAGCTGTCATTGGGCAAAATAGAGTAAACCCTTACACACTAATTGTTCAATGAAAGGACGTGTGACTCAATGCATAAAAATGTTGGTGAACTAGATGCCTATTGTCGAATTGCAGGTGGCTTGACTCTTTTGGGAATAGGAATTATTAGTTCTTCAAAAATGATTTCATTTCTAGGTTCCATGAAGGTGGCAGAAGGAGTGACTCGATTTTGCCCCATGCTATACTTTCTCGATAAGGATACTTTTGACTGGGACAAAAAGCTGGAGAGAAAAATTGATGTGATGGTAGAGACCGTTACAGAAGAGTAATTTGCTAATGTAAACTTTAGGTACATCAATGGTGCCTCTATAGCGCATCCATTATGTTTCTATTATGCGTTATAGTAATTCTACCTTTATGGTACATTAATAGTATTTTCATCGTTCTTCAATGTTAACTCCTCCATAACAATAAAAGCATCTATCGGAAGAAAGTAACTTCCATAGATGCCTTTTTTATTTTAATAACCGATAGCTATTAGCTTCTCAATATTGACGGCGCAATATTGACGGCACAATACTTATAATACAATATTTACAACAAATAATCCTATTTTTACGTATTCTAAAGGAATTCTTACACTAGGATGATGCATATACTCTTAACAGTAAAGGATTGGAGAGTTGCATATGAATCGCAAATTGATTGTTGTAATTACCATAATGATATCTGTGTTAATCTTGTTAACATCTTGCAGTTCACCTGCGCCTACAGTTGAAACCCAGTCTCGCCTCACTCATATGGATGATATGAAGGCAATAAATATAGCTGCCAACTACTTAAAGGAACAAGGAATGACTGTAAGTTTTCAAGAAACCTATATTGAGTATCATGATGCTGGAACTACAACTGCTCATATCTCTCTAGAGGATGGAAAAACAGTAGAATATCCTGGAGAGTACTTGGAGATACGTCTGTTTCAGAAAGACGAATCAAAACAAAATCCCTATGGACATTGTACCGTTGTATATATCACTCAGGATGGAAAAATATTGGGTCAGAATACGTTGGATACTGACTTGCCTATCCAAGAAGTTCCTGATTTAGTAGACTAGTTGTCCCCCAACTGTATAATGTAGTTCTGATGGGTGTGAAAATGATAGTTACTGCCTACCTCATAAGGTGGTTTTCCCACGTTGCCATCAAACAGAAGTAGTCTTTCAACTCCATCCTTTTCGTCCTCAAGGGTAATTTCATAATATAGAAGTCTGTTGTCCTTATAGACTGGCTCATCAGTGACATTTATTACCTTGCCCCTTATTTCCTGGGTGCGCCCTTCCTTAATGTCTTTCATATAGCGATAGTAGCTATAAATTGGGGTTCCATATACTCCCCAGACAAAAATAGACAGACACACACCTACAGATAGAAAAGTCGCCCCTATCCATTGTGGCTGGCGTAGCAGGAAAGCTATGGCTGTAATAATAAAGACAAGAGCAATCATCACTACCAGTATGACGATCTTCCTGAGCTGGCCTTTTACTTCTGTAAAATCATTTTCATTATAATACACTTTCTTCACCTCAGTTAATTATACAAAACTTCTCTTATACTGTAATCTCAAACCATAATTTCAAGTAATTCAAACTACAATCTCAAACTATAATCTCAAACCAATACTTAAACCGATACTTAAACTGATACCTAATCCAATATTTTTATCGGCAACTCCAAACAGCAATATTATATCTCAACTTAATATCCCCACTTTACAGCTATTACTTCAATCGGCTAACTCGCACAGTAACCTTTAATCGTAACTATAAACTGTAATTACAAAGCTGTTACTTCACAAATGTATCAAGATAAAACCATAGTTCTTGCTTCATCTGTAGTATTAATTATAACATAAGTGAAGACCTGTAAGAGTATTGAATGGTAAACATTTTATGAATAATTTAAACAAATCTAGCTAAAGTATCACGGGTACCACTTTATCTTTTGCAGTATAGCTAGAGTATCACGGGTACCACTTTATCTATTTGTAGTGTATCTGGAGTAACAAGACAATTATAAGCAAGTATTGTAACACCAGCCTTGTGAGCTTCACGCAGTGCTTCTCCAAATGCTTCGTGGGTTACATCATTAGGTGTCATATAGGATATTCCTTTCATCTGGACCACGAATATGATATATGCTAGAAAACCCGCGTTTGCAGCTTCTATCAGCCCTCGAACATGCTTCACCCCCCGTTCAGTAGGTGCATCTGGAAACTTAGCCACTCCTCCGTCTTCTAGAGTAACTCCTTTGATTTCAAGATATGCTTCCTGTTGGCCTGCTTCAACATAAAAGTCAAAGCGTGAGTTACCATATACAGATTCGGGCTTAATATTAGTATAAGGCTTCATCAGACCCGGTAAAGAAAGCCCTTGTGATAAAGCTTCCAACATAACTTTATTAGGAGCTTGGCTGTCCATGTTAACTAAAAGCTCACCTTTTTGCACTGCAATAACTGAAAATCGCGTTTTACGTTTGGGGTTGTTATGTTGCTGTAGATACACCATAACACCAGGTATCAACAACTCCCTGCACCTTCCAGTGTTCTTTACATGGGCAATTTCTTCTCTGCCATCTATCATCACATGAGCAATAAAACGATTTGGCCGCTTAAGAAAAATGCCTGATATTATATCGTTATACCTCATACTTCAGTGTTCACCAACCTAATTCTTCTTATCTTTATCATCAACTTAACTTTAAATCTAATATTTATCTTCCTATCTATTAGCTTAGCTGCTTATCTATCAATTTAGCTA